>Ga0315899_10004092_pt1 | contig 15772 bp, 11 predicted proteins | sample LakEriMetagenome_2_FD_203518 | JGI IMG/M metagenome (GOLD analysis project Ga0315899, IMG submission 203518) | Freshwater fungal communities from buoy surface, Lake Erie, Ohio, United States - Buoy 4 MA112 | ecosystem: Environmental > Aquatic > Freshwater > Lake | place: USA: Lake Erie, Ohio... | reverse complement strand
TTCCTTTCGCAGTTTTCTTTCCACTTTTCTTCAAAGTCGCTTTCGTCAAACTTGCTTCTGGGTGCTTTTGCACATCCAAAATCTCCGCCCCAAGCATGTTCTGATTGACCTTCTTGACTGTGGCAGCGTCGATCTCGGCTTCGATAGCAAAGACTTTGCGAGCCGTCGGCGTGTCGGCTACAAAGGACTTCATGTCGAATACCAAACTCCCATCCTCACCGGAGTCCTCAAGCAACATTCCCTGCTTTAGCTTCCCTTCCACGCCGTGGGTATGCCCAAGATTGTTGGTCTTATCCACGAATATATAAACCCGACTGAACTCAAGGTTCACATCTCCAGGCTTGAACGATACTCCGTCCGAAACCTTTTTGACATCTTGGCCCATCACTGCCGACGACTCGGTTCCGAGCCACGTCAACGATCCCAGATACAACCATGCTATTATTGCCCAACGCGGGAAATCCCAACTCAATCGCGAAATGATGTCGCGATTTTTATCCTGTCTCAACTGCATACTTATTCCAATCAATTCTGGTTACCACACCAACCATCCGTCCGATCGAAATGAACGCCACGTAATCTCTTGAAACCCTGCCAAACGTTGCTCTATTCGAACAAACAACATTTTCAAACACACCAGCTTCCGATCAGCCAGCTATTCGAATCAGACTAAGAACCACTTAGCTGCGTGACAATGAATCAATCGACCTGACTGCGACATGCATTCTGCGGAAAGGTAAACTCGGATCGCGAAAGAAGTGCTCTTCCGTGAGCCGTTCCCCAATATAAAACCAATCGCTCGCTCAGTACCAGAGAGGCAAGCCCTTCTCAGCCCATTTTCGATTTAAAACAGGGTTTCCTTTGTAAACATAATGGGGGTTCGGCCACGAATAAATTCTGCTATCCTTCTAACTGGGAAAAGCACCAACGAAAACACACTGAAGCTTCGCTTTAAATACATTGCTGAACCTTCAGTGCCCTATCTCCAGTGCCCTATCTCCAGTGCCTTGCCCATTGCAAATACTCCTCCCCCGGAATGCGCAGTAAACTACGACTACCTATATGTCCTTCACTCCAGATCTATCACAAAGGAACTTGGTTCCTGAAAAGATGGATGACCCGGCTTTGCCCCACGAAGACCATCAGCGAGCGTTGCGGGGATTGCGTCGGATCAATTGGTTCTCCGGAACCCTGTCGCAATTCGATTCGGTCATATGCGAACTGATTGCCAAGAACTCTCCACACAAACCACCCGTTATCCTCGACATCGGATGTGCCAACGGCGAAAACGCGATCGGTCTTTACCATCGACTCGCCCGCAAGTTCCCGGTGAGTATCCTCGGCTGGGACATCAGCCCCTATGCGATCGAACAAGCAGACAAGCTTCGGATAAAGCATGGACTGAACGAACAGCAATGCCGATTCGAACTCCGAAATGCACTCGAAGTCCTTCCGATCGGGAACCCGTCCGACCACGTCGCCGATATCGTGATCAACTCGCTGTTTCTGCATCACTTCGAAGCTTCCGATGTGGTGAAACTACTTGCCCGCATGCGTGAGCTTGCTCGCCATGCTGTCATCAGCGATGACTTGCTACGCACTCGAACAGGATGGTTGCTCGCTAAACTTGGTTGCCACCTCCTATCCCGTTCCAAAGTTGTCCATTTCGATGGCCCTCAATCTGTCCGTGCAGCTTTTACGATGCAGGAACTAAAAGATCTGGCTGATCAAGCCGGCTTGGACAATTGCAGTCTCTCGAAACATTGGCCTGAACGATGCTCCGTGATTTGGGAACGCAATAACCAAACCAATGCCTCACAGCCGGCAATCCCAAGGAGCAATCATTAAATGATCTCCATGGGGACAACTCAAACATCCGTTGAAGCAACGCTACACATCGACGAAGCAAGCCACGAGAACTGGGATGTGATAGTTCTAGGTGCAGGCATTGCAGGGTCGGCGACCGCATTCTGGGCTGCTAAACTCGGTCTGAAAGTATTGCTCGTCGAAGCCAAACGTTTTCCTCGCGAAAAAGTCTGCGGCGGTTGTCTTAACTCCCGCGCACAGCATATGCTCGAGTCGATCGGAATTCTTGATGACCTGCGATCCGCAGGTGCTGTCCCCTTAACTCAACTCCATGTACGTGTGCAACAACTAGGCTATACGTGGAGCATCCCTACTTTGCTAAGTGTACGGCGATCAACGCTCGACTCTCTTCTCACCCAAGCCGCAATACGAGCCGGGGTGTCCTTCCTTTCAGAAACCACAGGTAGCATCGTCTCGAAGGATCAAGAATCCGTACAGGTTCGCTTGCAGCGAACTAAACACGATACGACCTCAACAAACTTGATCGCGACTTCCAAGCTCGTCGTACTCGCCACCGGCTTGACCCGCTCAGGGCTCGCACCACGCAACGCTACCCTGGCAACGAGCAAGCAAACAACCGCTAATCAAGCAAACACCGCACAGACATGGCCGTCTACAATTTCCCACGACTCCCGTATCGGTGTGCATTGCCTTATATCCGAAGAGGACTGGCAAGCGTGGTTCTCAAGTAGCCATGTTCAACTTGGATCTCCCAACCGTCAATTGAACATGCTATCGGGATCGAATGGCTACGTCGGAATATGCTTGAGCGATGGTGGTCAAGTCGATCTTGCCGCCGCTCTGGCTCCAAATTCATTGCGAGGCAACACGCAAAACAGCAAGTCAATGCGCAATCTTGCCGGTGGCAACAAAGCCGGCATCCCTCATGCCGTTGCCGAGATTTTGCAGGAATGCGGCGTGAATGTAGCCCCGGAATTTCTCAACACGAAATGGCAATCCACTCCAGAACTTACACGCCAATCGCATTGCGTGGCAAAAGAAAATGTTTTCTTGGTCGGTGATGCTCTCGGATACATCGAGCCCTTCACCGGAGAAGGCATGTCATGGGGATTAGAGAACGCTGTAAAACTCGCCCCCTTGCTTCATCAAGCCCTCACTACCGGCGATATCCACAGCGCCGAAACCGAGTGGGCAAAGGTCGTGCAACAGCAAAGAAGAACCCGTCAAACGGTTTGTCGCTGGGTTGCAAGACAAGCGAGGAGTCGTTGGAAGTCCCAATGGGTCCTGAAGGTTTTTCAGTGGATACCTAGCCTCAGAAATCAAATACTGAAGAAAGCGGTTGCATGAACGCTGCCCCACATGGATTCGAGCAGAAACCACTGCACTCAAGCGCCCGCTTGATCAGTTACGCTGTCGCTTCACCTGACAACAGCATCGCCCAAGACGAAGCGGCCCAGTTGGTTCAACATCTCGGTTTAACGCAACGATGGAATAAAGCCGTTCCAGCCCTATACCGAAAGTCGGGCGTGCAACGACGGGGAAGCGTCCTGCTGGAAAGGGAAGAGGGTGATCCTCACGCGAGACAGTCTTTCTACCCCATGCGAACCGACGAAAAGCCGTACGGTCCGACTACATCAGAACGCATGCTCGCCTACGGATTGCATTCCGGTCCGCTGCTACTACGCGCCTGTCGCGAAGCACTCGACAAATCGAACTTGCCCGCCGAGCAAATCACTCACTTGGTCACCGTTTCGTGCACGGGATTTCAAGCTCCAGGCGTTGATCATGTCCTCTTCGAAAACTTGAAACTTCCTGCCACCACTCAGCGAACCCACATCGGTTTTATGGGATGTCACGGCATGATCAATGGACTTCGCGTTGCTGCGAGCTTCGTTGAAAGCAATCCCGATGCAGTCGTACTCGTCGGTGCTGTGGAATTATGTAGCCTGCACCAACAATACTCGGAAGATCCCGAACAAATCGTGGCGAACTCACTCTTCGCAGATGGTGCTGCAGCCGCCATACTCACCGGTCGATCCGAAAAGCAACCCACTTGGGAAATTCGCTCTTCATTCTCGGTGCAAATATCTAATTCCCAGGACTTGATGACCTGGAAAGTCGGTGACCACGGCTTTGCGATGACCCTATCGAGTCAAGTCCCACTGCGGATCGCTGAAGATCTCAAGGCCCCCCTTTGCAAATGGCTAAGCCAACATGGGGTTTCCATCGAACAAATCGACCACTGGGTCGTGCATCCGGGTGGACCGAGGATTCTCGATGGTGTGATCGATTCGCTGCAACTTCCACCCGACTCTCTCGCAGCTTCGCGACACATCCTTGCTAATCACGGAAATATGTCTTCACCAACCGTGATGTTCATCTTCGACGAAGTCCTCAAACGCAATGCCGCGGTAAACGAATCGCAGCACTGCTTGATGCTCGGTTTCGGACCCGGACTTCATGCAGAAGCTCTCTTGCTAGTTAAACCGCAACAAGCTCCGCAGTAAGCGGCATCGCATTTGAAACCGCAACCGGCACCTTGACGCTGCTTGCCAATGCGCTGGGTGCCAATGCGTTGCTTGCCGGTATGCTCGGTGCCTGTGCGATGACCCGAATCTCTACAGGCATCAGAACGTCGTTTGCATTGAGCAATTCGATATGGCTGCACCGTCCAAGCTCAAACCGACGAGGCTCCTCTCGGCATAGACACAGCGCTAAGAGTGACGTCGGACCAACCATTTTGATCGGACTGACCACCCGCTCCGTCGTCACTCCATTTTTCCCAACATACCGCAATCGAATCACCCACTCATCAGGGTTGTGCATGGCTCTCGAGAGAATCTGATTGAACGTCAACCTTCTGGCTACCCCCTGTGATGCCGGACTAACCGCAACGGACTTTGAAACCGAATTCGTCGGGGAAACCGAGGGGGATACCACTGCGGAGGACACAGCGTTGGAGGACACAGCGTTGGAGGACACAGTGCCGGTCGAAATAGTGCCGGTCGAAATAGTGCCGGTCGAAATAGTGGCCGAGGAAATAGTGTTGGCAATCATCGCGAAATTCGTGTCAGTTGGAGGACTACATGTGTTTCGAACTACAAACACTATCGCTTTGCCGCGTGACACCTCTGGTCAATCGCGAAGCGAAAAACACCCAAACTGGAAAAATTCCTAAAAAAAGGTACGATGCGAATCGGTCCAAATCCGGTTCGACTCAAATACAACCAACGATCCCTAACTATCCTCTTTCCCCACTGAATCTCCCATGTTGCAATTAGCTAAGTATTCCTTTGGCGTAGGGGACCGTTTCGCTCACCAAGCGTCCGCACAATTGCGAGCTTTCGAACAAATTCGTCGCGATGGGGTCGATGTCATCCCCGTCTGGAACAAATCCAACCGCGAACACTCCTTCATCGGCTCTGAACCGGCCAGCGTGCTGAAAGCCGCGAAAAAGGCAGTCGAACAAGCCAACTGGGATCTTCCCTGGCACATCGATGCGGATCATATCCGACTCGAAACGGTCGACCGGTTCCTCGATAGCTCGGACTTCTTCACCATCGATGTGGCTGACTCAATCGGTAAACCACCCGAGCGAAATCACCTCGCAACATTCCTAAAAAATCACTCCGAACTCTTCGGCACTCTCCATATCCCCGGCATTGAAGATCCGATCAGAATCTCCGGCGACGGACTTGAACTCATCGCGGAGAAATACCTTGCCGCCGCCAAAGAAGCCGGAGAGATCTACCGTCATATCGTTCACGCAAAGGGTGCTGAAAACATTATTGCCGAAGTCTCGATGGATGAGACCGATGCGCCCCAAACCCCACAAGAACTCTTGGTCATCCTCGCAGCACTTAGCGACGAAGGGGTCTCATTGCAAACCATTGCGCCGAAGTTCACCGGCCGCTTCAACAAAGGAGTCGATTACGAAGGCAACTTGGTGCAATTCGAAAAAGAATTCAACGACGATCTTTGTATCCTCGCGCATGCAAGCAAGGTTTACGGGCTACCGGACAACCTGAAACTCAGCGTGCACAGCGGAAGCGACAAATTCTCGATCTACCCTATCATTCAACGCGCCCTACATAAAACCGGCGCAGGACTTCACATCAAAACCGCCGGCACAACTTGGCTTGAAGAATTGATCGGCCTAGCCGAATCCGGCTCCGATGGCGTCCAATGCGTTCGCGAAATCTACGCTGAAGCCCTCGATCAAATCGATGCCCTGACCGGCCCTTACGCCAGCGTCATCGATATCCATCGAGATAAATTGCCTTCAATCTCCACCGTAGCTCAATGGGACTCGACACGTTGGGCAAATACCCTTCGCCATATCCCAAACCATCCTGAGTTCAACGCAAGCGTTCGACAACTGCTGCACGTCTCTTTCAAACTCGCTGCCAAACGCGGAGATTCCTACCTCGATCTTCTCGATAAGCACCGTGATATCATCGCCAAAAATGTCTACGAGAACATCTACGACCGACACATGCGACCGCTGTTCCTACGGAGTAACTAACACCCTTCCAATCCGTACCCTCAATAGCCGTCGAGCATCATCATGTTGAGTCGCTACAATCTGCATAACATCGCAAATGCGGTCAGCATCAGTGACGCGCGGTATCTCTCACGCATCGCCTGTAAACTACTCCTAAGCATGCTCGTTTGCATGCTGCACGTATCCGAACACTGCGGCTACCTCATCGCCCAAGAGAAACCTAAACTGTCGATCGATGTGCCGCAGTCTGCCAAGAGTGAACTGCTTCCACTGCGTTACAACCATCCAGGACTCGTCGTCGACCTAGGTGTCGGCCTATGGGCTTGGCCTATCCCTTGCGATGCTGACCAAGATGGTGACTTCGACCTAATCGTATCCTGCCCAGACAAACCCTCGAACGGAGTTTGGTACTTCGAAAATCGTTCCGGGGATACCGCAATCAACCCTATGCCTGTCTTTCAACCGGCAATCAAACTCAGCGGTACCGTTCACTACGTCATGCCCAGCTACATCGGCAACGAAATGCGAGTACTTAGCCCCGGTAAGGAGTACAGCAATTTCACCCAATCCGGTACCCAAGACTCGTTTGCCTTAAGTGTCCCTGCGAACTTCTACAAACCCCAAGGCAAGCAAACCAAAGGCCCCAAAGTACGACACAATCAATGGCGTTATGTGGACTACGATGGCGATGACATCCTCGACTTGATCGTCGGTGTGGAAGACTGGAGTTTCTACGGTTGGGATGACGCTTGGGATCGCAACGGGGAATGGATCGCAGGCCCCTTACGCGGTTTCGTTTACTTCTTGAAAGGAAACCCACCCCCGAAACTCGCTTCACCAACAAATCCACCAACTCAACCAGAAAAACAAACCTATCAGTCTCCAGTCGCTATCGAAATCGAAAGCGGCCAGCCTTTGGAAACCTTCGGGTGCCCATCCCCCAACCTCAACGACTGGGATGGCGATGGAGATCTCGATATCCTCTGCGGGGAATTCTTGGATGGCTTTACTTACTTCCAGAATGTCGGCTCGCGACAGTCCCCTAAATACAAATCTGGCGACCGCGTGATGACTCCCCAAGGAGTCCCGTTATCGATGGACTTGCAAATGATCGTCCCCGTCGCCTTCGACTGGGATCGAGATGGTTCTCTTGACTTGATCGTCGGAGATGAAGATGGTCGGGTAGCGTGGCTCCGAAACACCGGTCGACTCGATTCAAATCAAGCCCCTGTTTTCGATCCACCGCAATACTTTCAACAAGTGGCTGACACGCTCAAGTGCGGTGCGTTGGCAACGCCCGTAGGGGTCGATTGGGACCAAGATGGAGACGAAGACATTCTCTCAGGTAATACCGCAGGCTATATCGAATTCTTTGAAAACCTCAGCGGACCAAATGTCGAATCACCCAAATGGCAAAAACCGAAAAGACTTGAAGTAGACGGAACGCCGTTCCGAATCATGGCAAGCCACAACGGAAGTATCCAAGGACCAGCCGAAGCCAAATGGGGATACACGACCTTCAGCGTCGCGGATTGGGATCATGACGGAAAACTCGATGTGGTACTTAACAGCATACTCGGCCAAGTCGTCTGGTTGCGAAATATTGGTGAACCTAACGCACCACGGTTAAGCAAACCCGAACCCATCCTCGTTCAATGGGAAACCGAATCACCCACACTCGCCTGGGGTTGGCTTCGCCCTAACGGAAATCAACTTCTGACCCAATGGCGTACCACCCCCGTGGTGGTCGATTTCAATCGCGATGGACTGGTCGATCTGGCAATGCTCGATACCGAAGGATTCTTGGCATTTTTCGAACGCTACAGGGACGACCAAGTCTTGCGACTGAAACCTCCAGTGCGACGTTTTCTCAACGAAAAAGGAGAGCCCTTGCAACTAAACAACAAACCAGCGGGCGGCTCAGGTAGACGCAAACTCGCAATCGTCGATTGGAACGAAGATGGCCGACTGGACTGGTTGTTCAATTCGAAAAATGCTGAACTGTGGTTGCAAATCCCCTCCACCGAGCAAACGGATTCATCCGGCCAAGCCCCATGGCACTTCCAAGCGATCGGTCCACTTTCCGATCGAAACATCGAAGGGCACGACGTTAGTCCCACGACGATCGATCTCGACGGGGACGGTCGTCGTGATTTCCTCGGAGGGGCTGAAGATGGCCGTATGTACTATATGCATCGATGATTCAATTTTCCGCGCCCCCTCGTAGCTACAACAAAGCCTTGTCTTTTCAGAGCGATGTTCCATAAAGTTCATCGAACTCAACCTTAACGTTTCATCCCTGGTTGGACTCCTATTTCGAATGGGTAAAAAGTAGATGGCACAAGCCGATTTGCTCAGCGTACTGTGTCAGTGGGGAATCATTCCCTTCCGTCACTACGGGATCGACATGGGTGACGGGACCGTTATCCACTTGGCAACCCTAGCAAGTACACCAGAGGAACCTCAAGAGTTTTCCGAGGAAGCCCAAGCCGCACAGCAACCTGTGTTCGGATCACGCATGATGGTCCAACGCGTATCTTGGGATACCTTTGCAGACGGCAAACCGGTTCGAATCGAGCAAGTCTCGAGCCCGTTGCCAGCGGCGGAAGTCCTTTCGCGCGCCGAGGGTGCGTTAGGAAACACCTACTACAATCTTGCTTTTGGAAATTGCGAACACTTCGCAAGAGCTTGGAAAACCGGAGAGCACCAAAGTCACCAATCGGATCGGCTTATTCGAGGCGCTTTGCGAGTTGGACTCGCCGGGCTTGCTGCCACGGCCAATCAAACGATCCGTAAAGCCGCTTTTTCTAATGGTCTGGCAAGCGGAGCGACGGCAGCAGTCTCGCGCGCTGCGGGGGTAGCTTCCATGGTCGGAGAAGTCGCGAGACACTCCGTATATGCAGCATCTAGACATGCGGAACTCGAGCATTCCCAAGCTGAGCGGAACGGTCGTCGAGCTGGACTTCTCTCGGCCGCATTGACCGGCTTGATCACCCGAGGCCCTGTTGGCTGTGCATCCGCAACAGCCTTGTACATCACGATCGAAGCCATGAGCGATCGTGTAGCAAAATCAGGAAAACCTGACACTGCCGATTGATCATCCCGCACCTCACCGCACATCACGCAGGGGTCTCATACGCTTGGCCCCCTGTACTCCCCCGGGATGAGACGGTGGAGAAACGAATAGATGGGGACACAACCACTAATTACTTTCCTAACCGTGCAACGCAATAGTGGAGCGGAGTTGATAATTAATGGCGATTAGCACCAAATTCTTGGCACCCCTTCTCCCGCAGGGCGGGAGCAAGGGGCGGGGGGGATGAGGGTGGGAAGAGCACTGGGCGACGTTTGAAGCTACTTGTTGCGATGCAATCAGTAAGGTGTGTTGAAGCGGTCGGCCGATGGTTTACTCAAGCACTTCGACGACCCAAACATTGCCCATTGCATCCGCAAGTTTAACCACCGACCGCGAAACCCACCGGCGGTGACTGTTAGCTGTTTGCCCAACGCCCAACGCGCAACCCCTACCCCCTAACCCCTACCCCCTAACCCCTAACCCCTAACCCCTAACGCCTAACGCCTAAAGCCTAAAGCCTAAAATGCCCTCCGCTTGGCCCCCCTTCTCCCGCAGGGCGGGAGCAAGGGGCGGGGGGGATGAGGGTGGGAAGAGCACTGGGCGACGTTTGAAGCTGCTTGCTGCGATACAATCATGAGCAAGGTCTGGAGGATATTTTTCGAACTCCATACGGTTCGCAAAACACAAACTGCGAGTGTTCTCCCACCTCATCCCCCGACCCCTTCTCCTCCCCTGGGAGGAGAAGGGGAGTAACGAATTGATGAGGAATTCTTTCTCTTGGACTACCAACAAGGGAACTTCTTTCTTTGCGTCTTTGCTTCTTTGCGTGAGCCTTTGTCCGCGCATCCCACGCGCAAAGACGCCTCGCTGCGCTCGTCTTTGCGGCCCAGGAGGACCGCCCCACGTAAAGGACCACCCCACGTAAACGGACCGTACCGCTTATTCTGTAACCGTATTTCCCCATCCCTGTTCTCTTTGCGTCTTTGCTTCTTTGCGTGAGCCTTTGTCCGCGCATCCCAAGCGCAAAGACGCCTCGCTGCGCTCGTGTTTGCGGCCCGGGAGGACCGCCCCACGTAAAGGCCGCACCACGCAAAGGACCACCTCACGCGAAAATCGATTAGAATACCAACTACAACACCTGCAATCGCCTCCGATTCTCCTCGCTACTCGCTGCGGATTTCCTTAGGTCCCCCCCCCATGTCGACAGCCGTTCACGAGACTTCTCGCAAGATCATTACCAACGTCGAAAAATGCATCGTCGGAAAACGGATGCAACTCGTCCTCTCGCTCGTATCCTGGTTCTCCGGAGGACATATCCTTCTCGAAGATGTGCCTGGCGTCGCAAAAACTATGCTCGCTCGAGCACTTGCCGCAAGCGTCGGCGGTAGATTCAAACGAATTCAATGCACCCCAGACTTGCTACCCGGCGACATCACCGGCTCTTCGATCTTCAACCAAAAATCCTCGGAATTCGAATTTCGAAAAGGACCCGTGTTCGCCAATATCCTACTGGCTGACGAAATCAATCGTACCACCCCTAGAGCACAATCCGCATTGCTCGAAGCCATGGCTGAAGGCTGCGTGACAGTCGATGGTCATACCCATCGACTCCCACCCCCATTCCTCGTCATCGCTACCCAAAACCCCGTGGATCACGAAGGCACCTTTCCTTTACCCGAAGCACAACTCGACCGCTTCTTCATGAAATTCACTCTCGGCTACCCATCGCTCGAAGAGGAATTGCGGATGCTGCAATTGCTGGAAACATCTCACCCTATCGATTCCCTAGAAGCGGTCGTATCCATCGAAGAATTACTCGAAGCTCAACAAGCCGTACGCAAGGTCTACGTGGATCCCAAAGTCCGTATGTACCTTCTTCAAATCATCCACGAAACCCGATCCCACGCTGAACTAGCTCTCGGTGCCGGACCAAGGTCTTCGATCGCGCTATTCCGTGCAGCTCAAGCCATGGCGGCCATCCGCGGCAGAGCCTTCGTACAACCTGATGATGTCAAAAAAATTCTGCAACCTGTCCTCAGCCACCGACTTATCCTGCGTCCCGAAGCCCGATTGCGCAAACGGACCTCGCAGGCGATCCTCGAAGACATCCTCTCCGAAATAGCAGTCCCAACGTTGGAAGAATCGGGACGATAAGCTATGGCCATCGTTCCGCTTATCACCCTGATCCTGCTCCTGGGATTCCTTACCGGCGCAAACTTCTTCTCTCTGGGCGCATGCACGTTTCTGATCGTCATGCAACTCTCTCGATACCTCTCGGATCGCTGGATCGAGGCGGTTAGCATTACAAGAGAAATCCCTTCGCTCACCATGCAAATCGATCAAACCCTGTCCGTGGGATTGAAACTGGAGAATCGCTCCGGTTTCGTTATTCCATGGATGCTCGTCGAAGACCGCATCGCAAAGCGAGATACACAGTCCCCACCTATCGCCCTTAAACTTCTTTTGCTTCCTGCCCGATTGCAATGGATCGCCGCTCGACGAACCTACCTGAAAACCTATTCGATGCTTCTGCAACGCCGAGGATACTACCAAATCGGCCCAACGCTCATCGAAACAGGCGACTTACTCGGGCTCTACCGTAGCTTTCGGATCGCTTGCGAACCCCAACATGTCACCGTACTCCCCAAACTCGTAGAACTCGAAGGACTCGAATTCGCCAGCCGAAGGCCAATGGGGGAACTGAAAGTCGATGACCGTGTACTCGAAGACCCCACCCTTATGGTGGGCCTAAGAGAATACCAAGCCGGTGATCCGATGAATCGAGTGCACTGGAAAGCGACCGCACGCACCGGGAAATTGCACACGCGAATATTTCAACCGACAAGCGTTCAAGGTGCCATGCTACTGATCGACATGCACCAAGCCACCAACCCTCAAAATAACGAACCCGTTCGATCGGATCTATCCGTCACCGCCGCCGCCTCTATCGCACACTGGCTCTACTCGAACTCGGAACCCTTCGGCTTGATTTCTAACGGTCGCGATGCCGCCGAAAGAGTGCGAGCCTCAAAGGAAGCAAAACGCTTCGACGATCGCACAAAAGCGACAAAGAATATCGACATGAAAACCAACAGCGATCGACTCCGCCCAATCATCCTCGGTGCCAACCGCACCCCAGAACACTTCCAAGAAATCCACCACCTCCTCGCTCGACTCGAACGCACCGATGGATTGCAATTGCACGAACTCATCCAAGAAACCGAAAGCCGTATACCAAAGATGCTTTCGCTGATCGTGATCGGACAGCAATTCGATCCCGCCGGAATCGCTACCCTCGAATCTCTTTCCCGTCGAGGGTTCGCGGTGAGCATCCTGCTGAATTGCCACCGCGATGATTATTTCGAACGATGCGGCCCACTAGTGACCGCAGGATTACGTGTTGAGCAACTAGAAGACGAGGAGAGCCTAAAACACCTGAACGCTCTCGCGTTGCTGGCCCGTTAAAGCTCCCCTCTAAACACAAAACTCACTCGCCACAACCACTAGCGACCTGCCGTCACTCCCGGCCAATCGTCGGTTCGGAACGGTGTCAGGGGCAATCCTCCCGCACTGTACATATTGCACACAGGATTGTCAGCCCAAGCATAGCGAACCGATACCGGGTTCGGTACGCTCGGACTCGAAACCCGAACCTTTCCTCCCTCGATGATCTTCGCTGAGGCCTTGTAAAACTTCTTGTCCTCACCTGCTACGGTAAAACCTACTGGCTCGTTGACGTCAAACGGACGCCAGCCGTTCGGCAAATGTTGGAAACTCAAAACAATTCCATCTCCATCGACTTGCTGCGATCCATAGCGCGGACTTTGATAATCGACGGCGATGCCATATTCGTTCGCGAGCGCCCATCGTGCAAGCCGTCGGCCAACATCCACTTTGTTCTTGGGATGGATGTCCTTGCCTTCCCCAATGTCGATAATGACGGCTTGGCCGGTATGAGGTAGCTTATCCATGGTCATCGTTTGAGCTTCTCTCAACTCGGCCCAATCGCTCTCACCTGGTTCCTTGGCTTCCGCTTTGAAATCCGCAAGCTGCACCCAGTAGAATGGGAAGTCCCCTTGGCCCCATTCATTTCGCCAGTTTTGAATCATCAATGGGAACAAATCGCGGTACTGATAAGCTCGCCCCGCATTGGATTCCCCTTGATACCAAATCGCGCCGCGAATGCCGTATCCAAGGTGGCTCTTTAATACGCCATTGTAAATGTTCGCAGGCCGCTGATTGCCTCGCATCTGACCTGTCATGTTCTTGAACTGAGCTTCCTCGTCCTTGTTGCGATCCGTCTTCTCGCTCAACGACTTGAATACATCGGCATTCCGATTCCAGCTATCAACCAACTTGTCGAACCGACCATCGGACTTCAGTACGTCGAGATTCACCCAAGCTTCACAAGCCGATCCGCCCCAAGCGTTGTTGATCATCCCAACGGGTACACCGGTCGTTTGATGGATCTGACGCGCAAAGAAATAACCTACAGCTGAGAACTTGGGGGTGTTCTCGGGATTGCACACCATCCATTTGCGTTCGTCGTGACTCCATACCGGCTCTTGCGTCCCGACCTGCGGGAAATTGATCATCCGGATTTTTGGGAAGTTCGCGGCAAGCCGCTCCAAGTCCTGATCGTTCGACTGAGCAACCGACCACTGCATGTTCGATTGGCCGGAACAAATCCACACTTCACCCACGAGGATATCCGAAAAGCTCACTTTGGAACTTCCCTCAACACTCATCGTCAACGGTCCGCCAATCTCCATCGCGGGCAACTTCACTTCCCAGTTGCCATTCGCATCGGCCTTCCCTGTAACCTTGGCATCACCAATCGTTACGGTGACACTCTGCCCCGGATTGTCCTTACCCCAAACCTTATTCTCTTGCTTCTGCTGAAGAACCATCGAATCACCGAACACATTCGGTAATTTCACCTCCGCTTGAACCGGATCGGAAAACCCGCCAATTGATAAAATGGAACCTGCCAACAAAGCCGCACGCAACAGTCTGCGGGAACGCGAAAAACTGACCGACGGGTCAACACTCAATGAATGCATGGATGGAGCCTTTCCGATTCGGAAAAAAGGTGGGAGCAAGCGGCGTTAGGAGAACTGCCAGAGTTGGACTACCCAACGCCACGTACATAGATGAACGAATAGCGTAATGGTCAGAATCGCCAATGCAAGCACATCAGCCATTAAAACCGGTTTAGGAGACTCCATTCCCCCTCGTTTTCCATTCGCCGAACCAACCGTACTGGCCGATCCACAGGTAAACAACACTCCAAGGCTTGCAATCAGACTTGCTACTGCAATCCCCTGCCAACCGAATAAGGCGCCGGCAAGCACATGCAGAAATAGCCAATGGCGTCCCCATCCGAGCAAAGCCACTTCAGCGTGATCTGGCACGTTTGTGACATCACCGGCATCCTCGGCCAAACCTTCACTGGCAACAAGCATCGCACTATCACTCGATGCGGTCATTTCGTCACCCTCAGAGGAGCCGAATTCTTCCTCGCGTTTAACCCCTTCGACGTCGCTACTCCTGGTTTGCACGTCCTGCATCAAAGCGTTCTGCAACAGCCTTCGCAAACCAAACCGCGTCGCCATTCCAAAGCATAAACCTACAAGTGTTCCTAACACCGTCGTGAAAATCAAATCTTTGATCGGATGAGGGAATCGCGCAAGCCGCGGTCCAAAGGGCTCTTGCCAACCAATCGGGCCCAATGGTCGCAAAGCCACCACGCAGCACATGACGATCACCAACATGATCGACAAGGGCAGGGCAGGGAAGCGCAATCGATCGAGTTGAGATCCGATCAGCATCAAGCAGACCGCGAAGAATCCGCAATGAACGACAAACGCGCCGATCAAATCCCATTTGGGATAAAACACCGTCGAGACGATCCCAGCACCAAACTGCCAATCTCGATAAGGAAGATTCACACCGTTGCCTATCAACTCAACGGCACCGAGAACCATGAAACAGCTGCCAACGACAATTTCCATGATCAAGTATCGCGGCGAGATCGGAATGCGACACGCCCGACACCGGCCGCGCAACAATATCCAGCCAAAGACCGGTGAATTGTCGATCATGCTCAACGCGGTATCGCAAAACGGACAATGAGACCCTCGCGTAACGATCGTCTTCCCTCGCGGGGTGCGGCTTGCCACAACATTGATAAAACTACCGATGCTCGCCCCAAGATAAAAGAACCAAAAGACAAAACAGTATTCAACCGTCCGCTGCACAAATTTGATCTGATAACTGATCTCAGGATCCGATGGAGACATCTTCCATTTCGACGTTGCGATTCGGTGCCGTATATCGATCGCAGGATACACACAAGCGTATGC
>Ga0315899_10004091_pt1 | contig 15773 bp, 11 predicted proteins | sample LakEriMetagenome_2_FD_203518 | JGI IMG/M metagenome (GOLD analysis project Ga0315899, IMG submission 203518) | Freshwater fungal communities from buoy surface, Lake Erie, Ohio, United States - Buoy 4 MA112 | ecosystem: Environmental > Aquatic > Freshwater > Lake | place: USA: Lake Erie, Ohio... | reverse complement strand
TTTTAGTTCTGGGGAAACGCCACTCAGCATCAATTGTTTTCCCGCCTGTCGAGTTCGTTTATAGGCATCAACTAAGACCACCAGGATAGAACTATCCAGAAAATCCACCATCGCAAAATCGATCACCAATGCTTCGGAAGAGGCACTGGCTAGCCAAGCATTTAAGTCCTGTTGAAAGTTTTCGATAATTGCCGCACTGAGAGTACCCTGGGCTCGGAAAATATCTCGTTCTAGAAATTGGGGGGGAAATTGCATAATGTTAACTCCTCACGGGAAATAATAATTTATTGATTTATAAGGATACTGTCATCTGGACTGAATGTCAGTGATCTTCAGGGGGGTTTTGATGGGGGGCGGTCAATTCCGAGTCAACCTAAGCTCAACCATAAACTTTCGGGGCATTTTATTCCGTATTGACTGTTACGGTGCTGGAGGGGAACAGGTTTTTATGCTCTGGGAAATTGGGGTCAACGGAACAGCCTTAAGTCATAGGCAAAGCCGAAATGTTCTAGTAAGATTGGCGTTAGAAATTTACTGGTCTGAGGAATGGTCACGATGAAGCCTTTGTTGCCGTCTTGTTTTGTGGCGTTGTTAACGGTGGGGCTGGGGGGAGAATTGCTGGCTCCTTCCATCGCTAATGCGGGGGAAACTTGTAATTATGTCAATCACAATTTATTCATGGCCCAAGCCTTCCAAAATGAACGACAAGTGTGGGTCAGCGAAGGCTGGTGGGTGATTGAACCGGGGGACTGTGTGGTTTATGCCGATAATGCCGTCACTTACTTCAAGATTGAGGAAGGGATCACGCCGCCTCGGCCTGAATTAGACACGGCCACCAAAATGAATTTGTGTGTGGTCAATGATCGCTTTACTGTGGTGCAAGCGGATAATGCCGGGGCTTGCGGGGATGCAGACGGGGCAATGGTCACGTTTTTGAATCCGGGCATAACTTTGGAGTTGATTAAATCACCCTAGGGGGCTGCGTCCGTGGCTGGGTTGTTTGAAAGTTGTTTGAAAGTTGTTTGAAAAATGTCTTTAAGATCACTGAATTGCTCGGAACCAATTTCCGTTGTCGGCGAGCCTCGCGGTAGGGGCATTAGGGGGCAATAATTAGCCAATTACAAAGAAGTTAACGCAAAATCGATGGTTTGTTTACTTGTTTCACAAAAAGTATTGACATTTTCAAGGTGAACTGGTTAGTATGGGCGCGAGGAGTTCTGGTGCTTCGCGCCCCTAGCCCCTCACAATGTTCGACTTCTACTTCTTGGATTAATTTTAACAATGCAAACCCTTCTTTCTAAGGCGCTTGTCGCTACCGTCACCATTGCTAGTGTTGGCCTAATCGCCGCTCCCCAAGCTCAAGCCGTCATCATCGGTGGTTTTGGCATCAACGGGACTGTCAACCTCACCCCCGCTACTGGCACTACTGCGCCCACTACAATTAGTGGCAATATCCTCAGTTCTTTTCTTGATCAGAAGACTTCGGCTTTCGATGGTGCATCCTTAGGTTCACCAACTTTCAATCCCAATCCATTCACGTTCGCTCGTACTGCTACCGATCCGCTTGGGCTTTACAGGCTCAACGCTTTTAGCATCAAATTGACTGGTGTTGACGGCTTCGCTGGTGACTTCATTTTGTCGGTTACCCCCGCAGATAATTCCTTTTTCCGTCTTGGGAATAGTGTCAGCTCTTCAGTGGCTAACTTTATCGACGTTGCGGCGACTGACAACCAAGGTAACGGCTACTTCGGTAGCTTTTCTCTGAGTGATACTGCTACTTCGACTGGAGTATTCTCCTTGTCCTTTACTTCGGATGATGTACCTGAGCCTTTAACCATGCTGGGTGCGTCTGCGGCGGTGGCCTTTGGTGCTGCGTTCAAACGTCGTAATGCCAACAAAGGTTAAGTTCAACGTTTAATCCGCTTTTGAGTAGCTTTCGCATACGTCCACATCTAACGCTATAGATGTCTGTGGGGTAAGAACTTTCGGGTTTCTTACCCCATTGCTGGTTATATTTTGCACTGCTCGGAACACATTTCTGGCGTTGGCGATCTTCGCTGCGGGGGCATTGGGGGGCAATATCAGCCAATTACAAGGGAGTTAAGGCAAAATCAATGGTTTGTTTACTAGTTTTAAAAAAGTATTGACAATTTCAAGGTGAACTGGTTAGTATTAGTATGAGGAGTTTCAATGCTTCGCATCCATAGCCCCTCAACTGTTTGACTTCTACTTTTTGGATTAATTTTAAAGATGCAAACCTTTCTTTCTAAAACAATTGTTGCTACGGTCACAATTGCTAGTGCTGGCCTAGTCGCCGCGCCCCAAGCTCAAGCTTTCGTCCTCGGTGGTTTTGGCATCAGCGGAACGGTAAACCTGACCCCTACCACAGCCCCTCCTAATGCGCCAACTTCAATTACTGGCGACATCCTTAGTCAGTTTGTTGACTCAACATCTGGTGCTTTCACCCCTGTAGCAAGCAATGGTAGCGTGACCGCACCTAACCCCTTTACATTCGTGCGAACTACTAGTATTCCTTTCGCGCTTTACCAGCTCCAGCCTTTTACAATTAACTTGACTGGTGTTGCTGGCTTCCCCGGTGGCTTTACTTTGGCGGTTAACTCTGTACCAGATAGCTTCATTCGGGTTGGTAACTCTGTTAGTTCTTCAGTGAATAATGTTATCTCACTTACTGCGATTGACAACGAAGGTAACACTTACTTCGGTAGCTTTGGTCTGAATGATACTCTTTCCAATACTGGAACCTTCTCCTTGTCCTTCACTTCGGATGATGTACCTGAGCCTTTAACCATGCTGGGTGCTTCTGCGGCTATAGCTTTCGGTGCTGCGTTCAAACGTCGTAATGCCAACAAAGGTTAAGTTCAACGGTTAATCCGCTTTTGAACAACTTTTGCATACGTCAACATCTAACGTTATAGGTGTCTGTGGGGTAAGGGCTTTCGGGTTTCTTACCCCATTGTTGTGGCGCTACTGTGTACACACAAGTATTTCTGTCTAAGGTTTTAAGTTTTGATCCCCCCAACCCCCCTTGATAAGGGGGGCCAGATTCCTATCAGCCAAACAGTCCCCCTTTTTAAGGGGGATGCCGTAGGCAGGGGGATCAAACTTCTAGGTATGCAAAGAGATGTGTGTACACAGTAGCCTTGATAAGGGGGGAAACTTGCAAAAAGTCCCCTTTTTTAAGGGGGATTTAGGGGGATCTCTTACAACTTCTCAAGCGTCTTATGCCCGGTAACCGCTAGGATTAGAGGCGTGTCTTCATTGGAGGGTAGTGTGATGGGATCGGAAAAAATGGCAGAGGATAGGGTGTCGGGTAAAAAGCCAAAGAAAAAATTAGTCCCCTGGACGATTGAGGATAGTGAGAAGCTTTATCGGATTGAGGCTTGGGGGGCTCCGTATTTTGCGATTAATGCGGCGGGGCATATTACGGTTTCTCCCCACGGCGATCGGGGCGGGTCGTTAGATTTGTTAGATCTGGTGGAGGCGTTACGGCAACGGAAGTTGGGTTTGCCGCTGTTGATTCGTTTTTCAGATATTCTGGCCGATCGCCTGGAGCGGTTAAATAGTTGTTTTGCCAAGGCGATCGCCCGTTACAACTATCCCAGTAGTTATCAGGGAGTGTATCCGGTTAAGTGTAATCAACAACGTCATTTAGTCGAAGCGTTGGTGAAGTTGGGTCATCCGTCGCAGTTTGGGCTAGAAGCGGGCTCGAAGCCGGAGTTGATGATTGCTCTGGCGACCCTACCGCCACCGTTGGATCGGCAGGAAAAATATGCGAAGCCGTTGATTATTTGTAACGGTTACAAGGATCGAGATTACCTAGAAACGGCTTTGTTGGCTAAGCGGTTAGGACATCGGCCGGTGATTGTGATTGAGCAATTGCGGGAATTGGATTGGGTGCTGCATACGGCCCAACAATTGAATATCAAGCCGATGTTGGGGGTCAGGGCTAAGTTGAGTTGTCAGTCTCCTAAGTCTTCCGAAAGTGCCTCGACAAACGGCGATCGGGCTAAACTCGGTTTGAGCATTCCCGAAATTTTGACTATGGTGAATCGTTTGGCCGATGGAGATGCCAATGGCACGGCTAATGCCGCACGTCTTGATTCCCTCAAAATGTTGACCTTTCACTTAGGGACCCAGATTTCTGATATCGCCTTGATCAAAGAAGCCATGCGGGAGGCGAGTCAACTTTATGTGGAACTGATGAAATTGGGGGCAAAATTGCGCTATCTCAATGTGGGTGGGGGGTTAGCGGTGGATTATGACGGCTCGAAAACCAATTTCCCTGCCTCCAAAAATTACAATATGCAGAATTACGCCAACGATATTGTGGCCGCGATTCAGGATGCCTGCGAAAAGGGAAAAGTCCCCCCGCCGATTTTAATCAGCGAAAGTGGTCGGGCAATTATGGCCCACCAATCGGTTTTAATTTTTGATGTATTAGGCAGCAATGAAACGGGCTTTAGTGCTCCGACTCCCCCCGCTGAGGATGCCCATCCTTTAGTCAAAAATCTGTGGGAATGTTTTCAAACCATCACTCCCCAACAGTACCAAGAACTTTATCACGATGCCCTGCAACTCAAAGCAGAAGCCAGTAGCTTATTTAACTTTGGGTATTTGACCTTAGCGGAACGGGCCCAAGCCGAACAAATTCATTGGGCCTGCTGTCAAAAAATCTTTGAAATTACCCGTCAATTAGACTATGTTCCTGAGGATTTTCAAGCCTTAGATAAAGTTATGGCGGCGATTTATTATGTTAATTTATCCGTTTTTCAATCAGCGCCAGAATCCTGGTCGTTAGAGCAACTTTTCCCCATTTTGCCCATCCATCGCCTTAAGGAAGAACCCAGTCAACGGGCAATTTTAGCGGATTTAACCTGTGATAGCGACGGTAAAATTGATCGATTTATTGATTTATGGGACGTAAAACCGTATTTAGAAGTTCATCCCTTAACAAATTCTGATAATCCTTATTATTTGGGTATGTTTTTGGTGGGAGCCTATCAGGAAATTATGGGTAATTTACATAATTTATTTGGGGATATTAATGTTGTTCATATTGCCACTACTCCCAATGGCTATCAGATTGAATCAGTGGTGCGGGGGGATACGATGACGGAGGTTTTGAGCTACGTACAGTATGATTCTGAAGATTTATTGGAACGGTTACGCCGCCATACGGAATTAGCGTTGATCAATGGACAAATTACCCTAGAAGAATCGCGGCGATTATTAGAAGCTTATGAGCAAAGTTTGCGGAGTTATACCTATTTGGTGGGGGACAAAATGGGTTGTTAAACTCGTTAGATATTGCTCAATTTAATTACTCTTTTTGATAAATAAACGTTCCATGATTCGCCTTAGTGAAATCAAATTACCCCTCGATCATGCTAAAGCGGCGATCCAAACTGCCATTCTCGAAAAATTGGCGATCGCCGAAACAGATTTAATTAATTACACGATTTTTAAACGCAGTTATGATGCTCGCAAAAAGGGCAATATTTTACTCGTTTATATTGTAGATGTTGAGGTGAATGCAGAAGCTCAATTATTGCAGAAATTTCTAAAAGATCCCCATGTCATTCCAACCCCGGATATGACCTATCAGTTTGTGGCCCATGCTTCAAACTCCACCGGCGATCGCCCCATTGTGATTGGCACGGGGCCCTGTGGCATGTTTGCCGGTTTGTTATTAGCCCAAATGGGCTTTCGACCGATCATTTTGGAACGGGGAAAATCGGTACGAGATCGCAGTGTGGACACCTTTAGTTTTTGGTTAAAAAAGCGATTAAATCAAGAATCCAATGTGCAGTTTGGGGAAGGGGGCGCGGGGACATTTTCCGATGGAAAACTTTATAGTCAAGTGCGCGATCGCCACCATTACGGCCGCAAAGTCCTAACGGAATTTGTCAAAGCAGGGGCATCTCCCGAAATTTTATATATTAATAAACCCCATATCGGTACTTATCGCCTAGTCAAAATTGTGCAGAATTTTCGGGCTAAAATTGAAGCCTTGGGGGGAGAAATTCGCTTTCAAAGTCGGGTGACGGATATTGATATCGATCAAGGTCAAGTGCGGGGAGTGAGCTTAGAAAATGGCGAATATATTGCCGGAAATCATGTCATTTTAGCGGTGGGCCATAGCGCCCGTGATACCTTTCAAATGTTGCTAGAACGGGGCGTTTACCTAGAAGCCAAACCCTTTTCCATTGGTTTTCGCATTGAACATCCCCAATCCTTAATTGATCAGTGTCGCTATGGCGATCAGGCGGGGCATGAACGGTTGGGCACAGCGGATTACAAATTAGTTCACCATTGCAAAAACGGGCGATCGGTTTACAGCTTTTGTATGTGTCCAGGGGGCAAAGTGGTGGCGGCGGCATCGGAACCTGGCCGACTGGTGACCAATGGCATGAGTGAGTATGCCCGCGATGAATCCAACGCCAATAGCGCCATTGTGGTCGGCATTACCCCAGAAGTGGATTATCCTGATGGGCCATTGGCCGGGGTGGCATTACAGCGTCAACTAGAAGAACAGGCTTTTATTTTAGGGGGCAGTACCTACGAGGCTCCGGGGCAGTTAGTGGGGGATTTCCTCGGCGATCGCCCTTCCACAAGCTTCGGTCAAGTGTATCCTTCCTACAAACCCGGAGTGACGCTAACCAACCTCGGCAAAAGCTTACCGGACTATGCGATCGCCGCTATTCGGGAAGCAATCTCCGCCTTTGATCAACAAATTAAGGGCTTTGCCATGGCTGATGCGGTGTTAACGGGAGTTGAAACCCGCACCTCATCCCCCGTTCGCATTAAACGTAATGAACAATATCAGAGCCTAAATACATTTGGATTATATCCTGCCGGAGAAGGAGCCGGTTATGCAGGGGGCATTTTATCAGCGGGGATTGATGGCATTAAAGTGGCGGAAGCGGTGGCCAAAGCAATCGTAGCCGTAGAGTAAAACTTTTACTCTATTAAAATATTTTTGACCTAGTATTTAATAAATCCGTACTTTGCAAAAATTGATAAACAGTCTCTTGTCCTTCAGGTTGATACATTACAGACTTACAAGTAAACGGATATCGCCAGAGTTGAAAGAATTTTAACGCCAAATTCTTCTTCAAAAATAACCTTTTTATAATCTAAATTCCATAATTCCAAGGCACAATCATCGTCGGGATGTTTCGGGGTAATGTGTAAATGAAGTTGACGATATTCAGGATCATATTTACATTCAAAAGAGTCCACTGCCCCCACTTGGCGGCGGTCTAGGGCCACGGCTAACCGGAGTATGGCGCTTAATTGGCGTACGACGAAACGATGATCTTCCGACAGTTTTAGATAATCTTCATGGCGTTTTTTGGGTTTACTGCGGCGGTGATAACGGGCAATATTGGCGATTAGTTCTAATTCAATTTCGGTATAGCCTAATAATTCCGCGTTACGAATTAAATAATAGGAATGTTTGTGATGGGACGAATGACTAATATAAAGACCACTGTTATGTAAAATTGCTGCTGCCCAGAGCCATTCCCGTTCAGTTTCGCCCCAATAGTGCAAGATGCCTTTTAATTGGTCAAAAAAGCTGGTGGCAAAGTGGGCGACTCGCTGACTAAAACCTAAATCGACGCGATATTTATGGGCAATTTTCAACACACTGCGCTGCCGAATTTCCCCTTGGAACCGCAGTCGGTCTTCTATCAGGCCGTGGCTGAGCATCCAATCCACGATCATGCCTTCCCGTAATGCCCGTTCACAGATGGTAATACGATCCAAGTTCAACAGGGTCATGGCTTCTAGTAGAATTACCGCCCCGGCCAAAATGATCTCTGCGCGGCGATCGGATAGTCCGGCCAAGGTAAAGCGTTCTTGGTAGGTCAGACCGGCGAGTTTTTTGACCCAATCTCGGACATCTTTGATGCTAAAGCTATAACCGTGCAAGGGGTTGGGCACTTCCCGTTGGGTTTGCAGGGCGGTCATGGTGGCCAGGGTTTCGATAGTGCCAGAGGTGCCGACTAATTTGACGGTGGTTTCTTCGGGTTTGAGGCGCTGCTTGATTTCATCAACGGGACGCTCTAACATTCCCCGTACATAGGCCCGTAAAATGGCCAATTCGGTGGCATCAATGGGATCGCTGTGGACAAAATCCTGGGTGAGACGCACTGCACCAATTTTCGTGCTGCTTAAAAATCTGACATCTTGGCGATCGGCCAAAATTAATTCCGTCGAACCGCCCCCAATATCAATCATGACGTGGGGGATTTGCTGGAAGTCCATGCCGGAAAAGACGCCTAGGTAGATGCGGCGGGCTTCCTCTGGCCCAGAAATGAGGTCAACGGTGAGACCGACTTCAGTTTGAATTTGGGCTAAAAAATCTTGGCCATTGCGAGCTTCCCGGGTGGCACTGGTGGCAACGGCGATAACATGGTCTGCTTCTAAACTCTTGGCCAGTTCCACACAGCGTTTTAAGGCGGCGATCGCCCGATTCATGGCTTCTGGGGTCAGGTTATTAGATTTGGGATCGCGATCGCCAAGACGAACCGTATCTTTTTCCCGGGCCACAATGGTAAAGGTGGCTAGTAAAGGGTCAATGCGGACAATGACCATGTGAACGGAGTTAGTGCCAATATCGATCGCCGCCAACGTGCAGGGATCAACAGTCTGCGGAGAGGAAAGAGGCATGGGTTACTGCTCGCGCTAAAAAACGCAGAAACTGAGTCTTGACTGAGTTTTGGGGGCAAAAAAAACGGTTAGAGACCCTGAAGGGATTTTTCAAAGAATATCCCTTCAAGAAAGGGCTAGTCAAGCATCACCGCCGGTCTGAATTTCTTAACCCATTGCTGTTCGCTAGATTGTGGAAACTTTTTAAAACCTTATTAGGCGATCGCCTCTCGGATCAGGTGTTTGCCCCTCACTCTCCCCCGCTCCCAAGGTAAAATAACTCAGCATCTATGGGATTTAAGGGTCATGAGTCAACGCCGCATTATTGAAATTCTCCGCCACGGTCAAGCCGACGAAACCGTTACCATTCAAGGCTGGCTACGCACTAAACGCAGCTTAAAAGACTTCAGTTTTATCGAAATCAATGACGGCTCTAGCTTGGCGAATCTCCAGGCGGTGCTTGATGCGACCCTCCCCGATTATGACAGCCTACTTCCCAAACTCCAGACCGGCGCAGCGGTAATCATCACTGGGCAGTTAGTGGCATCACCGGGCCAGGGGCAAAAAGTCGAACTCAAGGCCACAGAATTGGTCTTGGTGGGAGAATCTGACCCGGCCACCTATCCCCTCCAGAAAAAACGCCACAGTTTTGAATTTTTACGCACCATCGGCCATCTACGACCTCGTACCAATACCATCGGTGCAGTGATGCGGGTGCGGAATGCCTGTGCGACGGCGATCCATCAATTTTTTCAAAGTAAAGGTTTTTTATGGGTTCATACTCCGATTATTACCGCCAGTGATTGCGAAGGGGCGGGGGATTTATTCAATGTCACCACGTTGGATTTAAACCAAGTGCCGAAGACCAAAACCGGCATTGATTATGACCAGGACTTTTTTGGCAAGCAAGCCTATTTAACCGTCAGTGGCCAACTGGAAGCGGAAGTGATGGCGATGGCGTTTCAGAATGTTTATACGTTTGGTCCCACTTTTCGCGCTGAAAATTCTAATACCTCCCGTCACTTAGCCGAATTTTGGATGGTGGAACCGGAAATGGCTTTTTGTGATCTAGAAGGCGATCGCCAATTAGCCGAAGAATTTTTAAAATATATTTTTAAATTTGTCTTGGAAACCTGTCCCGAAGACATGGCTTTTTTTGATGAACGAATTGACAATACAGTGTTAGCGACGGCCGACAATATTATTAATACTGAATTTGCCTGTTTAACCTATACCGAAGCCATTGACTTACTCGAAAAAAGTAGTAAAAAATTTGAATATGCGGTGGAATGGGGTGTCGATTTGCAATCGGAACACGAACGCTATTTAGCAGAAGAAGTTTTTAAACGTCCTACTATTGTCACCGATTATCCCAAAGAGATTAAAGCCTTTTACATGCGGTTAAATAATGACGGTAAAACCGTCGCCGCCATGGATATTTTAGCTCCCAAAATTGGCGAAATCATTGGCGGTTCTCAACGGGAAGAGCGGTTAGACCGTTTAAGTCAACGCCTCCAGGAACAAGGCATCCCCGAAAGCGATCTTTGGTGGTATCTAGACCTACGCCGCTACGGTTCTGTCCCCCATGCTGGCTTTGGTCTAGGCTTTGAACGCATTGTTCAATTTATGACGGGTATGGGCAATATTCGGGATGTCATTCCCTTTCCCCGCACCCCCATGAATGCGGAGTTTTAGCACGTTTTATGTCATCGTTTCACCGTTACCTTTGGCCATCCCCAACCATCTGGGCACGGTTCAAACCGTCCTTAATGGATCGTTATGTTGCTAGTCAACTCATCCCGCCTTTTTTATTTAGTGTGGGTATTGTGGCTAGTCTCGGTTTGGCGATCGGTTATTTGTCAGATTTAGCTAATAAAATTGTCGAAAAGAATTTACCTGTTTTCAGTGCAGCGGAAGTGCTGTTATTAAAATTACCCGAATTTCTCACCTATGCCCTCCCAATTTCCGTGATGCTTGCCACCCTGATGACCTTTGGACGGTTGGGGGGAGATAGTGAATTAATTGCGTTACGGAGTTGTGGCGTTAGTCTTTATCGCATTGTTGTACCCGCCATTTTGTTGAGTTTATTGGTCACAGGTTGGACTTTTTTGCTAAGTGAATGGGTGGTTCCGGCGGCCAATTATCGTGCTACCAGTATTTTGGTCAATTCAATTAATGAAGAACATCCTTTTTGGCAAAATCGAGATATTTTTTACCCCGAATTTGAAACCATTACCCTTGATAACGGCCAAACCGTTAAACAATTAAAAAGTTTGGTTTATGCCGAACAATTTGATGGCAAAGCAATGCAAAATTTAACTGTCTTAAAATGGTCAAATAATCAGCTTCGTCAAATTATCTTATCCCACAATGCAACTTGGAATAATGAAACTAATCAATGGAACTTTTTTAATGGAACTCTTTATCAATTAACGGCCAGTGCCGCTTATCAAGATGCCATCCCTTTTAGCAGTCGTCAAGTCCACCTACCGAAAGCCGCCTTTGATTTTGCTCGCCAAGGCCGCGATCCCTACGAAATGACGATCGCCGAAGCGAGACAATATATTGATATTCTGAAATTAATTGGGGATCAAAAAAAATTAGCCTTTTTTGAGGTCAGAACTGCCCAAAAGTTAGCCTTTCCCTTTGTTTGTATTGTGTTTTGCTTAGTGGGATCGGCGATCGGTTCCCGGCCTCAACGCATTAGTCGGGCGACAGGCTTTGGCCTCAGTGTGGCGATCGTGTTTTTCTATTATGTTTTGAGTTTTTTCACAGGCAGTCTTGGCATCATTGGCTTACTCACCCCCTTCTTGGCTGCTTGGATTCCTAATTTCATCGGTCTGGGCATCGGAACCTGGATGTTGTATGAATTTAATCAGGGTTAGGGAAAATAGGTTAGCTTTTTTCTTAATTTAATTTATGGTTCAGTAACAATTAAGTGATGGCGGCTTAGGTTAAAACAATTACGGGTTTTTACTGTAATTTCGGGCGAGTAATGTTGCTAAGGTGAAATTATGAGCCCTGACAAATTTGCCTGATTGGTTTTAAAAAGATTAATTTTCCAAATAATTTGTATAATTTGTCCTTAAAAATCTGCTTTTAGATTCCTTGAATGCCGATTGAGTATAGGGGGAACTACCTTCAGTCTACTTTTGTATTAAAAAAGGGGTATTAGTCAAGTGAATTTTGATTTATCCAAGCTAGGTAATGTTAGAGTCGAATCCTTAGTCCAACAAGGAATTGATACGATCCTCAATCGTTCACCTAAGTCAGAGGAGAAAGCAAAGGATAAAATCGCTGTTTTTAGGCGCTCTCTTGATCGCAAAGGAGAACTCTATCAATTACCTCCAAGTCATGATTTTACGCTTTCTGCTTACCAAATTCGCCACTTGGATGCATCAGGATCAGTGATTATCACCCTAGATAATCTCCGTGCTTTTTACAAGTTACTGAATAAAGAAATTATTGAAGCAGCCACGAAGGGAAATTTCAAAAAAGCTGATAAATACATTCACCAAAAAAGAAACGTTAGCATTAACGACTATACCCATCGAATCAAAGCTTATCGGGTGACAAAAAACAAAGCTAAAATTCTTGTTTGGATTATTGACCTTGATCTACACAAAGAAACCTCTGATGAACAATCCTATGGCAGTGGGACAGCCAAAGCGGTTGTGCAAGATTTAGCGATTAATTATCTAGATCATCCCATTGCTAAAGCCAGTCGTTTAGATTATTTAGATACTTTAGTTGATTTAGATTGGATTAAAGAGATACGCCAGGTGGCTCGCCCCTTTTATAACCATAGTCAACTTACTTATAAAATTATTTATCATCAATCGTTGAATAATGATTCGCGTTTGGCCTCTTAGCAGTTTTTAGGGGATGATTAAATTCTCTTGAGAGTCGCCCCAATATTATTTGACCCATTATTTGACAATTTGTTTAACCAGAGAATTAACGCATCTTCTTGATCGGGATAGTATTTTTTGCGACGACCGGCCACCTGAAAGCCAAATTGTTGATAGAGATGAATGGCCCCATGGTTAGAGGCTCTCACTTCTAGGGTTGCTCGCTCTAATTGCTGTTGACAGGCGATGTCTAGGAGTCCGTTTAATAAGTATTTCCCTAGCCCTTGATTGCGAAATTGGGGGTCAATGGCTAAAAGTGTAATATGGGCTTCTTCTAAAATTTGCCAAAAAGCACCCATGCCAATTAATTGCCGAGAACCAGTTTTTGGCGATCGTAATCCCAGCAAAAAACCATTGGGACTACTCCATTCTTGCTCATAGCCAGCTAGTGACCACATCCCCCCCAAACATTGCTGATCTAAAGCAACGAATTGGGATAAATCTGATTTTTGGGGAACAAATAGCTGATAATTTGATGGGTCTGCCATTAATTGTCTAATATTTTTGTTACCTAATTGAGCCGTTTAATTACTGAGAAAAAGCGACAAGATATGGCAATTGCACAATAACTATGCCGCTTTTAAGGTTTTCATCAAAAAAATCAATGAATGAAAGATTAACGATTAATTAGTCTGTGACAAAATCAAGATTGACAATTTTGCGATTATTATCAAAGAAGAAAAAATAATCTCTGGTTTCATTCTCAAAAGCTAGCGTAACGATCGCCACATCCGGCGCATTTAGGCTTGAACCTGGTTTAACTTTCACATCAACCACTTTTTGAAATTTACCATAGCTTTTTAACTCATTTTGCCATTCAGTTTCCAACTTTTCTGCAAAAATTTCTGCCTTGAATAGTGGATTGAGATAGCCCCGAGCGGAGCCATAATCCCCCTTATTTAAATCCGCCACAAACGCTTCAGAAATCTCGTCAAGACTGAGGCTCGAAGGTAAAGTAATCCCCACTAATTCCTGGGATTTATTAAAAGTAAAGTCAATCGCTTCACTCCGCTGGGCAAATTTAAGAGTGAGCGTCACGATGTCGGCATTGATCACATCAATAATCTTTGAACTGACGATGGATTCAAAAGCTCCGGTTTGTGCAATTAACTCCGTCTCCCAAATTCGTTGAAAGAGTGCCGGTGTCACATAGGCTTTAACTTCAGGGGCAAGATAGTTAAGGGGGGTAACGAAATCCCCTTGGCTTGCTAATTTAATGATTTCCTCAGAGCGTTGAATTAGCGTTTGTTTTTGCTGCGCGGTAAGAACTTGATGCTCGGTTTGGGCAAGGGTCGCTGGCACAAATCCAATGGTCGCCCCTGCACAAACACCGCAAAGAATCAGCCCCACAAGGGTTTGCGTGTAAACACGGTTTAACATGGTCTTCAGTTCACTCCTAACGATTTCCGTCATTTAGTGTATAGGCATTCCTATCCCAATGGAATATTTTTGCCCAATCAAAAATTAGTCGTCATCCGTTACCGTTGAGGCAAAAACGTACTGACACTGGTGGCGGAAAAGTCTCGCACTGCATTCCAAGCCACACTGACTAATTCCCGGGGCTTGAAATCATCCTTAACTAGCCCCCAAATTCGTTGGACTTCATCCGTATGGAGGCGATCATCTTCCGTGAGAGCTAACAAAATTTGACGACGTAAATAAAGCCCTTCCTCGGAAAAGAGAAATTGTAAGCCGAGTTGGGCCGTGGGTAACAAATCAAATTTTTCGTCAGAGCGGGCAATACTCAGCATATTTTCCAAGCGTTGCCATTGAAATTTATTATTTTTAAACAGGACATCAATTAATTGACGACGCAGTTGGGGAGATTCCCCCGTGAGTAACCGTCTTGCCACATAGGGATAAGCGACTTCCACAATTTTAAAATTGGGATCAAGGCTGAGGGCCAGTCCTTCTTGGGTTACTAAAGAGCGAATAATTAACGCAAATTTAGCGGGAACTCGGAAGGGGTAATCATACATTAATTCCGAAAAATCATCGGTAATGGTTTTGAAATTAAAATCCCGAACACTCTGTCCTAAGGCGCTGCCAAAGACACTTTCTAGGGCGGGGATAATAGGCTTGATATTGGTGTTAGGGGCAAGAAAACCGAGGTCAACGAAATCATCGGCGAGGGCTAAATAATCCTGATTGATTAACTGCACAATGGAACTGGCGATGGTTTCTTTAGTGCCGGGTTCCAGTTGATCCATCATGCCAAAATCAATATAAGCCATGCGACCATCTAAGGTGGCAAATAAGTTGCCGGGATGGGGATCAGCGTGGAAAAAGCCATGCTCTAGGAGTTGCCGTAATCCTGAAGTAACACCAATTTTGATAATGGTATTGGGATCAATGCCCGCCGCCCGGATTTTATCGGTATCGGTTAATTTAAAGCCTTGAATCCATTCCAAGGTTAAAACTTTTTGATTACTGTATTGCCAATAAATAACAGGGACTTTGACTTCGGGATCGCCGTGGAAGTTTTCAGCAAATTTCTCGGCATTTTTCCCTTCGTTGATATAGTCAATTTCTTCAAATAATTTAATCCCGAATTCATCCACAATCAGGGTTAAGTCATGGCCAAGGTTAAGGGGTAAAAACCGACCGAATTTTTGAGCCCCCCAACGCATTAGGTACAAATCGAGACTTAATTGGGGTCGTAAATTTGGCCGTTGCACTTTGACGGCGACTTCTTCCCCACTGTGGAGCATGGCTCGATAAACTTGCCCTAAACTGGCGGCGGCAACGGGATGGGCGGAAATTTCCCGGTAGGCTTCATCAACTTTCATCTTTAACTGAGCTTCGATCAACTGAAAGGCAAGATCGTTGTCAAAGGGGGGAAGTTGGTCTTGGAGTTTGATTAATTCTTTGAGGTAGTCACGGCGGATGAGGTCTGGGCGGGTGGAGAGGGCTTGGCCAACTTTAATAAATGTGGGGCCTAAGCGTGTCAACAGTTCGCGTAAATCTTTGGCTCGTTGTTGTTTATAAACTTCGGTTTGTTGGGTTCCTTGATCCCACAATAAACAGAGGATGAAAAAACCAAATGACCACAATACTTTGATCGCCCGCCAGAGGACGATCCAGGGCCTACGACCATAGTATTTGGCGATCGCCGGGGCATCATAACGACGAATATTGTCGAGTTCAGACAAAGCAGGAACGGGTTGGGGTTGGGGCACGGGATTT
>Ga0315899_10004090_pt1 | contig 15777 bp, 15 predicted proteins | sample LakEriMetagenome_2_FD_203518 | JGI IMG/M metagenome (GOLD analysis project Ga0315899, IMG submission 203518) | Freshwater fungal communities from buoy surface, Lake Erie, Ohio, United States - Buoy 4 MA112 | ecosystem: Environmental > Aquatic > Freshwater > Lake | place: USA: Lake Erie, Ohio... | reverse complement strand
TGTTTTTCTCGCCGGGGTCGGCCTTGAGGTCGAACAGTTCGACCTTGCCCGGCAGCAGGGCGATCTTCACCAGCTTCCACTGGCCCTTGATGATGGCGCCGCGGAAGGCTTCGACGTTGATCAGGAGGTCGTCGTGGGGCGAGGGTTTGCCTGCGGTGAGCATCGGCAGGAGGTTCTTGCCATCGAAGGGCTTGCTGGCGGGGTTGGGCGCCGCGCCGGCCAGGGCCAGGGCGGTGGGCATGACATCCACCATGTGGGCCGGCTCAGTGATCACGGCGGGCTTGAGGCTGCCGGGCCAATTGAAGATCGTCGGCACGCGCACACCGCCTTCGTAGAGGCTGCCCTTGCCGCCGCGCAGGTTGCCGTTGCTGGCCGGCAGGGATTCCTGCTTGACGCCGCTGGCGGCCCGCTCTTCAGGAGAATGGGCACCGCTGGCGATCACGGCGCTGCGGGGACCACCGTTGTCGCTGGAAAAAATAATCAAGGTGTTTTCACGCAGACCGCGCTTGTCGAGGGCGGCGACGATGCGACCCACCTGGTCATCCACCGAGGTGACCATGGCGGCATAGGTACGGCGGGTTGGGTCCTTGATGCTGGCGGCGTAGCGGTCTTCATCGGCCTGCTGGGCCTGATAGGGGGCATGGGGTGCCAGCGAGGCGAAGTAGAGAAAGAACGGCTTGGTTTTGTCCTGCTGTTCGATCTGCTTCACGGCCTCGTCGCCGATCAGCGGCAGGTAGTAGGTGGTCTCCTGCATGAACTTGCCATCGCGCTGCCAGTCGACGATGCCGCCGCGCATCTTGGTGAAGTAGTCGACCTCGCCGACGAGGTTGCCGTAGAAGTGATCAAAGCCCCGGTTCTGCGGCCAGTATTTCTTATCGGCATGGCCCAGGTGCCATTTGCCCACCATCGAGGTCTGGTAGCCCGCCTCCTTGAGGGCCTGGGGCAGGGTGCGTTCATCGGTGGGCAGGCCGTAGGTGTGATTGGGGAAGATCACCAAGGTCTGCAGGCCGTAGCGCATCGGGTGGCGGCCCGTCATCAGGGCGGCGCGCGACGGCGTGCAGACGGGCATGCCATGGAAGGACTCCAGTCGCACGCCCTCCCGGGCCAGCTTGTCGATGTTCGGCGTTTTGATGTCGCTGCCCCGATAGCCGAGGTCGGCATTGCCGAGGTCATCGGCCATGATGAAAATGATGTTTGGCCGTCTCGCGCCGCCGGCAGATCCACTGACCGACCTAGTAGCGGGCCGGTTGGCCTCCTGCGCCAAGGCGGGCACCAGGGAGAACCAGACCAGGCAGGCCAGGCAGGTGAGGCCGACCCGGGAGAGCAGGTTTAGTTTCTGAAAGGGGTTTTTGCGTATGGGCTGCATCGCTGGCGGCTCCCCAAGGGTGGAAGGCGGGCTGTTCGGAACCCGAGCGCATCGGGCGCCAGGGTACCTTCAAGATACATTTTTTCAGGGTGTATGGCCAGAGAAGTCAAGCAATAATTCATGCTTTGAAATCTCTTGATTAAGTTAAATTTGCGGGATCTTATTAAGGTCGTCTAGTTGTTCGAACGCTGCCCCTGAGTGGCAGGCAGGGAGCTGAGGGTCCCGTAGCAGAGATGTGGGGGTGGCCTGTCCACTCGAAGGGCTTGTTCGAAGGCTCTGCGGGATGAAAATAGCCAATGGCACGCTCCTCACCTTCCAAAAAGCTACACATTGCTAATCAAAATAGACGGAGACCAGAAGCTGGGATTCAGGACGTTGGGGTGTGCTGCGAAGGAGAGTGCTCTCCTTGTCTCGGATGCTCCAGAGGCTGGCCATCCCAGCGAAGGGGCACTCCTAAGCCTCAATCGTTCGATCTGAAAGGCAATCCAACGGGGATGATTACAGGCTCTTCCATCTGCTTCCATCTGACGATGATTGACTTACATCAAATAGCCGCAGAACAATGGTGTTGTCCCGATCGCCACTGGCCCCCCCACGATTAACGCCATGTTCTCCGACTTGCAATACCTCGTTCTGACCATCCCAGCGCCGCTCCTCAGCCTCGGGACCCAATGGAAGGTAAACAGCACGTTTCGTCGTTTCGCGAATGTAGGCGTGCAATCTGGATACAGCGGCGCCCAGGCCGACCAGGCGGTCATGCAGAGCGCGGGGGTGCAGCGTGTGCGGATCTAGCGCCATAAAGGCTTCCTGAGCGACCACTACGACCCCCTCGCCAAGGCCCTGCGCCTTTCACCCCACGTCTACGACGGCCAGTCCATCTTCTCGGTCGCCGTGGCGGCCCATGAGGCCGGCCATGCCATTCAGGACCAGGTTGGCTACCTGCCCCTGGTGTGGCGCTCGGCCCTGGTGCCCCTATGCAATTTGGGCAACATGCTCTGGTTCGTTCCCTTCATGGCTGGTCTATTGCTTCGCCAGCTCTCCTTTTCACCCCTGCTGATTTGGACAGGTATTGGCATGTTCGCAGCCGTGGTGTGTTTCAGCTCATCACCCTGCCCACGGAATTCAATGCCTCCAACCGTGCGAAAGCGGTGCTGGCGAGCACGGGAATTGTGTCCACCCAGTAGGAGGCCGATGGTGTACGGCGCGTACTGGATGCAGCCGCCCTCACCTACGTGGCGGCCGCAGGGGCATCTTTGCTGCAGCTGATAGATCTTGTGCTCCGCCAACGCGATTAAGAAGCCTTTGGCTGGATACACATGCAGATGCTGTGGGCACATTTACACGTGCCCAGGCACAAGACGCCATTCGAAGTTGCCAGAACTATCCGATGGTTCCGTTGAAAAGTCCTTCATTTCGGTGTTAAAACTGATGAAACCATTCCAGCGCTTGCTGATCGCTCCGTACATGGCCATCCTGCTATCGCCGGCCCAGGCCAAGGAGCTCGACATCAACGCCATCGAGGGCTATGCAACCGGCTCACAGGAGCAGGTCACCAGCATCAATCAGTTTTCCGACATCAGGTCTACAGACTGGGCCTATCAGGCGCTGAGTAACCTCATTGAGCGCTACGGCTGTGTTGCGGGCTATCCTAATGGCACGTTCAAGGGTGGCCAGCCACTGACCCGCTACGAGGCTGCAGTACTGCTCAATTCCTGCCTTGATCGCATCAAAGAAGTTACCGATGAACTTAAGAGGCTCCTCAAGGAATTCCAGAGGGAACTGGCAGTTCTTCGTGGACGTGTTGATGGCATCGAGGCCCGTGTTGGTGAGCTGGAGGCCACCCAGTTCTCCACAACAACCAAGCTGCGGGCGGACACACGCTGGGTGCTGGGCGGCCTGAGCTACAGCGGCAATCAGAAGCGCGACAACAACACCTATGGTCCTGACAGCAGAGGGGCATCTGTGCGGCTCAGGGATGGGCTCACGTTTAACTACGACGTCCGTCTGAACTTCGACACCAGTTTCACTGGCAAGGACCTGCTGCGCACCATGCTGCGCGCCGGCAACTTCCGTGATTCGGGCTTCGGTTCCGATCCCGTGCGCCTGAGCCTGCTGGAAGCGGGATTCGAAGAGAACATCGGCAACGCTGATGGAGGCGATGTCGTCTCCATCAACCGCCTCTACTACAAGTTCCCAATCGGCTCCAGCTTCACGGCCGTAGTGGGCCCGAGGTTCTTCTCTGATGAAGGTCTGCCCTTTGGCTATCCCAGTGCGTACAAGGCGGATCAGATTCTCCGATTTTTCCAGCATGCCGGTTCCCCCGGCGCCTACAACCGACTGCTGGGCTCCGGTGCCGGCCTGTGGTGGCGTCCCGGCAAGTCCGGCTTCGCCTTCGGCGGTACCTACGTGTCCGGTAACGCCGATGGTGGGCAGCCCAATGGAAACGGAGGCAATAGCTACACCATCAATGGGAACGGGGGGATCGGGAACTCAGCTTCCCAGCAGACGGGCATCCTGCAGCTGGGTTACCAGGGCAAGAACTGGAACCTCACTGGCGCCTATGCCTACAACAGTGCCGGCGTGCCGGTGCTGGGCACCCCCTTCAGCCAGAGCCTCCTGCCCAACATCTACAACTCCGCCACGGGCGGCGGCCACCTGAGCTCCTGGTCGATCGCCGGTTGGTGGGAGCCCCTGCAGAACGGTTGGCTTCCGTCGATCAGTGCCGGCTGGGGCTACAACACCTACAACTACACCGGCCAAGTGGCCAACAGCCTCGTCGCACCGTCTCTCATTCTGGATTCCGCGGCCAGCCAGTCCTGGTATGTGGGCCTGAACTGGAAGGACGCCTTCATCAAGGGGAACGCCCTTGGCTTCGCCATTGGCCAACCGACCTTCATCACCTCAGTAACGGGTGATTCCGCAAGTGGAGATGTGGCTGATGGCCAGTTTGCGCTGGAGGCGTTCTACAAATTCCAGCTCACCGACAACATCGCGGTCACGCCTGCAATCTTCTGGCTGTCGCGTCCCCGCGGCGCTGTCACGGATAGCGCAGCCAGCGTCCGATCGGCACTGTTGGATGCCGGCGTCAGTGATGGCGACACCTTCGGCACCTTCGGCGGCCTGGTTCAAACTACCATCAGGTTCTGATCCTCAAAATCGACGCTCGATCAAGCGGCTCAGTCACAACCTTGGGCTTCTGGATTCGCGTCCGGAGCCCTTCTCTCTGTCGATGATCACGGCGAAGAGCCCGCCATGGAGGCGTGAGCAGAGAGTTGGTGGTGGCCTGTCCACTCGAGGGGTGTGTTCGAAGAACCGCCTCTCAACTGCCCACATCTGCGGACTTCCGCTTCTCAAGCAGAATTCATACAACCTCCGCTTCGTGCTTAACACTCGCGCTGAACTTGAGGCCTAAAGCAGCAACCACCTTGAGGATGGTGTCAAGACTAGGGCTTCGATCTCCTGAAAGCGCCTTGTACAGACTTTCACGGGAGAGACCAGTCTCTCCCGCAATCTGTGTCAATCCCTTGGCACGAGCAATATCCCCGAGTGTCTTGGCGATGAAGGCAGCATCACCCTCCGACTCCTCAATGCAGGCCTCAAGATAGGCAGCCATCTCCTCAGGGGTTTCGAGGAACTCTGCAACTTCATAGAGGGCTGTTGTGGTCTGCATCAATCATCCTCCTTGAAGGTGTGAGCGAGGGCAATAGCTGATTCGATATCCCGTGCTTGGGTGCTTTTGTCACCACCGGCAAGACGAATGAGCAAGAACGTTCCTTTCTGCTGGTAGCAGACCCTGTAACCAGGGCCATGGTTGATCCGCAACTCCGACACGCCTGCACCTACTGACCGGCCATCACCAGGATTGCCGCCAATGAGGCGCTCAACCCTGGCCTGTCCATTCGCTGTCCCTTCGCCTTGCCCCTCAGATCACGAAGGCCCCTAAGCCATCGAGCGAACTCCTCTGTACTGCGGACTTCAAGCACCTACTTGATTACCCAGCTCGCTCCGCAGCAGCCGCCCTGGGGCCATAAAGTTGCCAGCATCTACCATTATGGTCGTGGCCCGCAGCGCGATCCAGTTCCAGAAAGGTCTCTCCCTGCCTGACTTCCAGCTGCTCTACGGGACCGAGGAGCAATGCGAGGCAGCCCTGGAGAAGGCGTGCTGGCCCGATGGGTTCCGATGTCCCCGCTGCAATGGCAATGAGCATGGGCTGGTCTATGGCCGCGGGCTCAAGCGCTATCAGTGTCGCAATTGCGGCCATCAGGCCACGCTCACCGCTGGCACGATCATGCAGGCGACCAAATTGCCTCTGGCCACCTGGTTTCTGGCCTTTTACATGATCGGCCAAGCCAAAACCGGGATCTCCTCGCTGGAGCTCAGCCGCCACCTGGGCGTGAACTACGACAAGGCCTGGCTGCTGCACAACAAGATTTTGCGGGCGATGGCTGATCGGGAGGAGGCCTACCTGCCTGCGGGGAAGGATCCAGATCGATGATTTTTACCTCGGCGGCGAACTCCCGGGCGGCAAGGCAGGTCGGGGATCTGAGAACAAGATCCCCATCGACGTGGCCGACTCCTTGAATGAGGGGGGCATCCGGTTCACGCCAGGATCACAGCCGTGAGTGGCTTCAGCTCAGAGGCAATCGCTGACTGGGCCAAGCATCATCTGGCAGCCGGCAGCCAGGTGCGCTCCGATGGCCTGGCCTGCTCCCGTGCCGTCACCACGGCGGGCTGCAGCCATGAGGCCAACGTCACCGGTGGGAAGCACCCCAGCGACCTGCCGCAGTTCCGCTGGATCAACACGCTGCTGGGCAACCTCAAGACCAGCTTCAACGGCACTTTCCATGCCTTCAACTTTGACAACTACGCCAGGCACTACCTCGGCGGCTGCTGCTTCCGCTTCAACAGGCGCTTCTCGCTGGTAGCCATGACCAAACGGATCGCCAATGCGGTCTGTTGCTGTATGCCTTGTACCGAAAGGGATCTCAGGGTCACAGCAATTCGCGATGAGAAGCCAGTGGCATGCCACGGGTGTTGCGCGAGTATTCCTCATGCAGAATCAGCCGAACTGTGGCCTTGATTGCATCGCTTTCCAAGGCGTCGATCACGCAGTCATACACATTCACGATCGTCAGCGACAACAAGCGCCGCTGCAGCAACAGTGCCAGCGGGGCGTCCTAGGTGAGGGTGCCGACGTTGGCCAGTAGGTGGTGAGCCCGGAGGCTGGCGATGTGTTGCCGTACCTGTCTGTTGAGGGGAGCAAGAATAACGAAGGCTGTCCAGCTGATCACCATCGACAAAGTGGCGGGGGGCATGGAGTGCCTGCCACCGATAAGACTCTATCGGCAAAGCAACCCAACGTGGTCTGTTGCAGCTTCTTCCATTGGCTTCCATCTAGCAACGATTGACGCAGACGAAGAGGCCGCAGAACACTGTGCTCACCCATTGATTGCGGAGGGTTCTGATCGATGCAACAGCACCGATTATCCCGATGGCATGGAGCGCCGAGAAGCGTTGTTGTGCTGCTGGAAAGGTCCATGCATGGTCGTGAAGGGCTGCTGCTCTGCTGCGGCCTTGGCCTTAGCACCAGCTTGGTTGTGGGCGCCCTCGGTCTGCGCTGGCCCGTTCTGCTCCCCGGCCTGCTGCCCCCCCTGGCGAGCCTGGGGGTGTGGCGGTGGGCCCAGCGCCGCCTGCGCCAACGGGCACCCTCGCCGCTGACGGCGTGCCTGCTCGACGCCGACGCGCTGCGGGAGCGGCTGCGGCTTGACGCCGAGCTGGCGCTGGAGGCCTCGCACCACTGGCGGCAGATCGGCCAGCGGCTGGAAGCGGTGCGCGTTCTGGCTTCGGCCTGCGCCGAGCTGGATCCGGGCTGTGCGGTGGCGCTGATGGTGCTGATGGAGCGCCTGGTGCAGCGTGCTCTGGGGATGGAAGACCACCTCTGTCACCTGGGCCGTGCGCCCACCCCTGGCTCCCTGCTGCTGCGTGAGCGTGGACTCGATGTCCTGCAGGAGCACCTGCAGAAGTGCCAGGAGGCTCTGAGGCGCTGCTACGAGGCCGCCATTGAGGAGGCCCTGCGTTGTCCGGATGTGCCGACAACGGTTGTTCTTTCCACCCTGCTACTCGAATCATGACTCCCCCTACCTTGGTTGGCATATCCATGACCGCCGTCGTCGTCATCGGCGGTGGCGTGCTGGTCAACACCGCCTTGAACCCGCCGGTCAACTCCTTCGACTCGGCTATGGTGCGATTGGAGCGCCGCCTGCTTCCTTCGATCACGGTGGAAAGCGCCATGTCGCCTGCCGCCCTCGCCAGCGGCGTGGCACCGCTGCCCATGGCCGAGCGGCTGCCGCAGGCAGCGGCCTTCCCCCTCCACGGCTCCCCAGCCGGGGACATTACCCACAGCGGCAACACCCTGCGGGTGGAAATCGTCAGTTCCCTCGAGAAGGCCGACAACCAACGCGCCAGCGGCCGCTGGCTGGTGGATGCGGCCGAACGCTTCAATCGGCGAGGCGAGCGGGGCAGCGACGGCCGCCGAATCGAGGTGGTATTGCGGCCGATCGCCTCGGGCCTGGCGGCCCAGATGCTGGTGGCCGGCGGCTATCGGCCCGCCGGCTACTCGCCAGCCAGCCAGCAGTGGCTGGAGCTGTTGCGGCGCGACGGCGTCACCCCGACGCTGCTGCAGCCCTCACTGGTGGGCAACCGCTCGGTGATCGCCGTGCGCGGCGGCGCCTGGAAGCAGAGCGGCGGCGGAACGCTGGCGTTCGGGCCGGTGATGGAGCGGACCCTCGCGGGTCAGCTGCGCATGGGCACCTGCAATCCCTACCTGTGTTCCCCCGGGCTGGATTTCATGCACACGCTGCTGTGGACCACCGCCGGCCACACCGGCCAAGGTGGAGCGCTGCAGGCGGCGGAGCTGGAGCGGGGCTCGATTCAGAGATCCCTGGAGCTGTTCCAGCAACGGGTGAGCAGGATCGATCCCACTTATATCGAGCAGATCGAGATCTGGAAGCGCCGGCCCGAGGCCCTCGATGCGGCGGTGATGGCGGAGCAGAGCTACCGGCAACTGCAGCGGGAGCCTGGCTTCGGGGATCTGGTGGCGGTTCCCTTCGGTGACGACCAGGGCTCGCCACTGGTGGCGTTGCCGTGGACCACGGGGCCGGAGCGGCAGGCGCTGGAACGCTTCGGCCGCTTCGTAACCTCCTCCCCCCTGCAGGCCCTGGCCCGCAGCCAGGACTTTGGCGACCCCAGCCCAGTCCCAGCCACAGCTCGCCCGCCCCGCGCGGATGGGGAGGTGCTGAGCAAGGTGCAGCAGCTCTGGAAGCAGCGCAAGGATGGCGGCCGCACGGTTTACCTGCAGCTGTTGGTGGATGTGAGCGGCTCGATGAACGAGAACGACCGCCTCTCCCAGCTCAAGCGGGCCCTGACCGTGGCCAGCGGAGCGATCAACAGCGGCAACCAGGTGGGGCTGATCAGCTTCAGCGACAAACCGACACGGCTGATGCCCCTGCAGCCCTACGACGCGAACAGCCGCGCGCGATTGCTGGCCACGGCACAGGGGCTCCAGGCCAATGGCGCCACCGCCTTATACGACGGCTTGGCCGTGGCGTTGCACGATCTGATGCAGGCGCGCCGCCGCGATCCGAACGGTCGCTTCCATCTGCTGGTGCTCAGCGACGGGCTGGCCACCAAGGGGCTGCGGCTGGGGGATCTCAGAAGCGTGATCGAAAACAGCGACATCACCATCACCCCGATTGCCTATGGCGACGTGAACGACGGCGAGCTGCGCGAGATCGCCGCCATCCGCGAGGGCGCGGTGTACCGGGGCGACCCCAAACGGATCCTGCCGCTGATCAACGACCTGTTCCAGACCGCCCTTTGATCGCAAGGACACCATGGCGACAACTCTCGCACCCCTGGCCAGCCGACTACTGATTGGAGGCTGGCTCGGCCAATGGCTGCTGACTGGCGGCATCGCCCTGGTGGCGCCGATTCCGGTGCGCCCCCTGGTGATTGAACGGCGCTTCTGCAGCGAAAGCCAGCAGGAGGCCATGCTGGATCGCTATCGACAACTGGAGCTGCGGGACAGGCTCGGCATCGAACGGTTTCGGCCGGTGATTTTCTATAGCGTTTTTGGCAGACAGCACCACGATGCGCTGCCCGCCGCCAGCGCCCTGAACCTGGCCAGCACGGCGGGGGATGGTAACCGCCAGGAGGCGGCGCAGCTGCAGGACAACCACCCCACAGCCCTGGTGTTGCGCTGCCAGCAGGCGCCGTGAAGCCCCGCACCTGGGCCTGCAGGGAACCGCTACCAGAACGGCGCATCAATGGGCAGACATCGCTGCCTCCTTGATGCCAGTGATCAGCCATTCTTTATCAGTGCAACATCATGAACTCCCATTTCTTTGGGTCAAGAGGATTAATTTCTTTCATCCCATGGGCATGCCTTTGGCTGGCCGTGGTCTGGGCCGGTTCTCAAGGCATAGAAAATCGCTTTGGTCTGGCTGGGATTCCTGCTGTTGTTTGTGTCGCATACTCGCAGGACTTTCGCAACAGCGAAAATCCTCTGCTCATTGCGGCTTATATTCATGCCATGAGCGCCTGGAATTGGCATCCCGTGATGTCCTCCCTATTTGCCACTGGTCATTTGTTTTACAATCAGATTCGGGGATATTGCTCGTACCGATGCTCGTTCCGAGCCAACCACACTGCCTGGGAAGCTGAATTGATCTCAGTCATGATCTTCAGCTTACTGCTTTGCCTCAAAGTTGCCGTGCTTGCCGCCGGCTTTGAGGGTATTGAAAACAGCATGGGCTTGACTTGGGCAATTGTAGCGCTTGCCGCGCTGATGTGCCGCTTTTCGATTGGTCTATTCGGAATTGGAGCTTGTTTTCAGATCACGAGTGCCTGGGGTTGGAACCCAACGATGGCGGTGCTCTTTGCCGCTGGTCCGACCATTTGCTTCCTGATTGGATGTCGCATCAACAAAACACTATTCCTGGGCCCTCTTCCCTTCCTGAACAAGATCTGGAGGTGGAGCTAACAAGAGACTAGTCACGGTGGGGCCAACAATCAAAAAGCACTCAGCGCTAGCAGATCGCAATCTTCAACTCATTGCGCCGGTTCCGATCGGGAGCGGGCAGGAACGGACGCGCCACGGTCCACATCCGCTCGAAGTCGTTTAACAAAGTGCCGGTGAGCAGGGCATCGCTGGCGTGCAGGTCGAGCTCCAGCTGGAAGGTGTGGATCGCCAGGGCCCCATGCAGGAAGGGCCCCGCCAACAACGTGGGGCCAGAGCGGTACAGGGTAAGGGAAGGCAGGGTGTCGTACAGCCGGATTGCCGATCACACTGCCCTGGGTGGCGAAATCCTCCGCCATCGGCTCGGCCGCATAGCGCTTCAGCACCTCCTCCCGAAGCCCAGCAGCCTGCGTGCCACCGGCACGTTCCCGCATTCACAGGCCGGCAGTGCAAAGCCCAGGTCGGCACCGCTGAGCGGGCCCAGCAGCGGATGGGCCGGCAGCCGCCTGAGCCCTCGGCCCCCCCGGGGCAAGCCAGCGCGCCAGGGCCGAGATCAACACACCGATCAGCAGAAAGGGCAGAGCCTCGATCAACAGCCCCTGAAAAAGAGCCCATGCGGTGTCGATCCTGGTCAGCCCCTGCTTGTCCATGGCCCACCACCGGCGAGAGCGGTTCTCATTCTGCTCGATTGGCGCTGGCCATGTTGCCGGCGCGGGCCCCTTCTGAGGCAAACACTGCACCTCCAGCCCGGAAGGCAAGGTCATGCTGTCCCCTTCCCGCCCGCACCAGCACCGGCACCCGTTTGAAGGCGGGCGTGCCGCTGCGTGAATCGATCACGGCCTTGAAGATGGCGTTCACCTCCGGGTAGAACATCAGCGCTGCCCCGCTGCGGATCTCGCCGGGGATGATCTCCACATTCTGCAGCGCGCCGGCTTCCCCCTGCACCGTCACCCGCTGGTGGGCCGTGAAGCCAGCGCGGGTGATATCGGCCCGGTTCATCAGAATCGTGTTGCGATGCGGCATACCGCGGTACATGTCTCCTTCCTTGTAGACGACTGTGTTGTGTTGGCTGTAGCTGCGCGCCGTGATCAGGGACAGCACCAGTGCGGCTTCTTCCGGCGCCAGGCTGCCGAAATGTTCCGGATGCGGCAGCTCCAACACTGGCAGGGGGGTGATTTCCATCCGGGCCCGGCCGCTGGGGGTGGCAAATGTGGGTTCGTTGAATAGCCTGCCCTCGACGCTGAACTCCTTGCGGTTGGCGTCGATCTGGCCGATCGGGCCGTAACCCGGCACGGTACGGGCGATCAGCTGGCGCACGTAGCTGGCGTCCTGCAGGCGGCCCCAGTCGATTGGGTCCGTGCCCATTAATCGCCGCGCCAGTTCCGCCAGGAAGCTCACCTCGCTGATCAGGTCGCCGCCTTTGAGATGGGTGCTGCCGGGTTCGTTGAGCCGCACATAGTTGTTGCCCGATTCGGTGGTGCTGCGGTGGGGCGTCTCGAAGCGATTGAACACCGGCAGCACCAAAGTGTTCTTTGCCGCCAGCCCGTGGAAGTGGCCCTGGTTGGGCTTGGTGGCCAGATAGACGATCGTGTCGATGCGCGATAACGCCCGTTTCGCTTCAGCCGAATTCGGATTGGCGCCCCAGAGGTTGCCGCCCAGGCATAACAAAGTGTCCACCGCCCCGGCGTCTGCGGCCGCGATCAAGGCGCGGGTGTCGTAGCCGGGTACGGGGCTGAGCGGCCGACCCAGCAGCTCCTCCAATGCCTGCTGCAGTTCCGCCCGCAGTTTCACGGTGACCCCCATCGAGCCAAAGCCCTGCACGTTGGAGTGGCCGCGGATTGGCATCGTGCCCGCCCCCGGCTTGCCCACGTTGCCGCTCAGCAGGGCGGTGTTGGCGATCGCATGCACATTGCTGGTGCCGTTGGCCTGGTGAGTGATGCCCATCGCCCAGGCGAACACCACGCCCCGGGCCCTGGCAATGGCAGCGGCGGCGTGGCTTAGCTCTTCACGGCTGAGGCCGCAGCAGGCCGTGATCGCTTCCCAGGGGGTGGCCCGGGCCTGCTCCAGCACCTCCTCCGAGCCTTCGGCATGAGCCGCCAGAAACTCCCGGCGAATTTGATTCGCTTCCAGCAGCGCCTTCTGGATTCCCACGAACACGGCGACGTCGCTGCCGGGGACCGGCTGCAGGAAGATCGAGGCGATCGCTGAACCCTTCAGCAGCGAGCGAATCGGGAAGGCGGGGGAGCCGAACTTGAGCAGGCCCACCTCCAAAACCGGGTTGATCACAATCACCGTGCCGCCCCGCTGGCGCAGCTGGATCAGCTCGTTCATCAAGCGCGGGTGGTTGGCGGGGGCGTTGGAGCCCACCAGCACGACGCAATCGGCCTGCTTGAGGCTTTCCAGGCTCACCATCGAGGTGCCGGAACCAAACACCTCGCCCAGGCCCACGGTGGAGGGGGCGTGGCAGAGGTCGGAGCAATCGGCCAGGTTATTGGAGCCCAGGGCCCTCAGCAGCAGCTGCAGCAGGTAGGCGGCCTCGTTGGAGGAGCGGCCAGAGCTGTAGGAGGCCAGCCGCTGCGGCGGCACTTTGAATGCCGCCTCGCTGAGTTCAAAGACCTCGTCCCAGCTGATTGGCTCGTAATGGCTGCGGCCCTGCCGCAAGATCAGCGGCTGGCTCAATCGCCCCAGCCGGTCGGCCTCCAGCGAGCTGAGTTGCTGCAGCTGGGCGATGCTGCGCTGGCCGAACAATCCCTTGGGCACGGCGGCCTGCAGTTCGGCCGAGATCGCTTCCACACTTTTGAGGCAGCGCTGCAGGGGCTCCCCCAGCTCATCATTGAAGCCACCGTTCTGGCCGCCCGTGCCCCAGGCGCAGGAAAGGCAGGCGCTTTTGTGCAGCAGCGTCCGCCACAGCAGCGGCCCCTGCAGCGACAGGCTGGCCTTGGCCCAGCCATCAATCACCGGCCAGCCGCCCCCCACCGCAGGCGTGCCGGGTTCGGCGGCGGAGTCACCAGGGGTGGCGCTATCGGCGGCGTTCTTGGCCATCATTGCGACCCGCAATGGCGGCAACCTAACGCTGCCGCCAAACCTGCCGTCAAACCTGCCGCCAATCCAGCCGCCTGCAGCTCTGTCACTCCGGGTTGGCTGTTTCCTTAACCTGATGATCAGCTGTTCATAAACTTCACAAGCGGCTGCAATCTTATGCTGCCCGAGGAATTTATAGCCTCCCTATAAATAAGCTGTATGGCTGTCAATGCTGGCGACATCGCTTTTGTAGGTGTCAATTCAACTAATCCTGATCAGTTTGCCATTCTTGCCCTGAATGCCATTGCAGCTGGAGATAGTTTCTATGTAACCGACGGAGGTATCACTGGGGTAAGTGGCGCAGCATCAGCTTACTTTCGTGCAACCGAGGGCTTTCTCCAATACACGGCACCAGCGGCAGGGATTGCCGCGGGTACTGTCATCCTGATCAACGCTGGTGATGGTGCTGCTCCTGCAGTCTCACTCAATGGGGGCGGCTCAGCTGGTTCCGTAACCCTGCTTGCAAACAGCAGCAATTCCACGAGCAACTTCTCATTTTCGAACAGCGGGGACTCTCTCAGCGCCTATCGCGTCAGCAGCGGCACGCACCTCACAGGGACTCCGACTCTAATCGCATTCATCGGCTTTGGAGTGGCCCCCTACGGCGCAGGCGATGCCAGCAATTCCAACCTTCCCATCATCACCAATGGGCAGGTTCTCAATGTCGGCAACTTAGACAATGCGATTTTCACGAATGCGGCAAGCGTTTACTCGCAGTCGATTTCGGCACTTAGCACAGCTGCCAATTTCACCGCTCGTAACACCACTCGGGTTGATCTCTCAACCCTTGCATCATCTGCATCAAACCCTGCTGCACCTACGGTGAGCCTGTCACTGAGCAGCACCACTGGCTCAGAAACTGGCCAAACCATCATCACCGTAACGGCAACTGCATCGAGTGCTGTTGCCAGCAACCAAACCGTTGCGCTGGCTGTCACAGGCTCTGGCATCACCGCAGGGGATTACAGCCTCAGCAACAGCACCATCACCATTGCCAGTGGCAGCACGAGCGGGTCGGTGACCTTCACGGTGGTGGAAGATGCTCTGGTCGAAGGCACAGAGATCGCCACCCTCACGCTCAGCAATCCCTCGGCAGGAATTAGCCTTGGCAGCATCATTAGCCAAACGATCTCGATTGCGGATAATGAGATCCTGATCACCGAGATAAACCCCTCAGGCAGCAGCAGCAGCTACCAAGCCGATTGGTTTGAACTGAGCAACAACAGTGCCAGTGCTGTCAGCCTGGTTGGCTGGAAAATGGACGATAACAGCAATGCATTCGCGAACTCAGTCGCGCTGCGTGGCATAAGTTCTATTGCCGCCGGCAGTTCGGTGGTCTTTATAGAGAGTGATGCAATCGGCTCCAATGATGCCACCATCCTCGCCAACTTCTCCAAAGCTTGGTTTGGCACAGGCACCCCACCGAGCGGCTTGCTTTTCGGCTTCTACGGCGGCTCGGGTGTGGGGCTGAGTGCCAGCGCGGATGCGGTGAATGTGTTTGATGTCGCTGGCAATTTGGTGAGCCGCGTCAACTTTGGCTCTGCCTCAGCCACAGCAAGTTTTGACAACAAGTCTGGTGCCTCCCTTGTTTCCACGCTGAGTGTGGCGGGGGTGAATGGGGCTTCCTTCTCCTTTGATGGCGCCGAAACGGGCTCTCCTGGTACAACAACCAATCCAACCCTGCCGACGGTGTCGATCGCCAGCACCGATAACAGCGCTGCTGAAGCAGGCTTGAATCCTGGCACGTTCCGCATTGCCCGAACCGGTGCGATCACCAGTGAGATCACCGTAGGCTATACCGTAGCCAGCGGTAGTGGGCAGGCCAGCGGTTCTGATTACACGCCGGTTCTCAACGGTTCGGCAACGATCGCAGCCGGACAATCTTTTGTCGACATCACGATCACGCCAGTGGATGAGCTGCTGGTGGAGGGCCAAGAGACCATCGCCCTGACGCTGACAGGCAGCAGCACCTACAGCCTGGGTAATGCAGCGGCTACCGTTATCATCACCGACAACGATTTTGCCACTGCTGCACCTACGATTCAAGAGGCGGCTAGCACCACCCCGTTTCTGAATCTGTCTGCAACCGGCACTGGCGCCGCGAGCGGAGTGATCAATGATCCGACAGATCCGGCCCAAACTCTTGGGATCGATTTTTTAATCGCTGATGCGGATACCGATGTCAACAGCCTCACGGTGACGGTGAGCAGCAGCAACAGCGGTGTGGTGAGCAGCAGCAATCTGAATCTCAGCGGCTCGGGAGCCGGCCGCAATTTGAAGATCAGCCCCAGCGGTGTTGGCTTGGCGGATATCA
>Ga0315899_10004088_pt1 | contig 15779 bp, 9 predicted proteins | sample LakEriMetagenome_2_FD_203518 | JGI IMG/M metagenome (GOLD analysis project Ga0315899, IMG submission 203518) | Freshwater fungal communities from buoy surface, Lake Erie, Ohio, United States - Buoy 4 MA112 | ecosystem: Environmental > Aquatic > Freshwater > Lake | place: USA: Lake Erie, Ohio... | reverse complement strand
TCATTGATGTATTTCTTTCCGGAAGGCATTTTCACCAATACCCAAAATGCTCTGGCTCGCATTCTTGGATTTGCTGAACCTCTCCATAGTTTTTCTAGTGAAGGAACTGCTTTTTTACCCATTTCATGCAGGGATAGCCATGCATGTCTTCTTACAGCAAGATTCGGATTCTGGAGTGCTGTAATAGCTCCTTTTGGAGTGCTGTAATCCTGTTGCGGAATTTTATATTCTGAAACATCAGGAGCAATTCTGTAAATACGGCCCCTTTGTAAATCCCCAACCCTGTGACCTCCAACTCCTGGATCGTACCAATCAGCAACAATAAGTGATCCATCCGGAGCAATACAAACATCCGAAGGACGGAACCATTGGTCCTTTTCACCCTTTATAATATTAATTATTCCTGCGGTATATCCTGCTCCATTCTTCTTTACAGGGTAGGAGCGGACCACATTCGGACCCGGATCTGAGTGAATTATTTGATTTTGAAAAGGCTCTGGGAGTAATGAACCTTCATAAAGTAAAATCCCTGTTGGAGAACCCGCTCCGGTTTGCAATAGATTTGGGACTACTCCGGGATCATTTAAATGCCAATGACGAAGCGGAATAGAATCTTCAAGATTGGTTCTTTTTGCCTGCCAGCCTGCGCCGGTCATTTCATCTTTGTAGCCATAGTTTCCATAATCCATCACATAGTTAATCCGCACACCACGGTTGCCATCATCATCATTATCGCTTTGCCAGATTGTACCATAGCTATCTACAGCAAGCTCAAAATTATTTCGGAAATTATGTCCCAAACATTCTACATTTGAGCCATCCTGATCAGACCGGAAAACCATTCCCTCACGGTACTTTCCGGGTCCAATTTCATCTCCATCCTGATCTAATACAACCTGATTATTTTTATCCTTTAAAGTTTGTCCTGAATTGCCAAAATTGAAATAAAGTTTGCCATCAGGTCCGAATGTAAAAGAATGCATACCATGGTCATGCTGCTCTCCGCCAATACCTTGGAAGAGTATTTCTTTGCGATCTGCTTTATCATCACCATTATCATCATGCAATATCCATACATAGGGGCTTTGAGATATAATTACCTTGTTACCCAAAACAGATATTCCTAAGGGGGCATTTATTTCAGGACCCTGGTAAAATACTTTACTGCTTTCGAGTAGGCCATCTCCATCTTTATCCTCCAGGATTAAGATGCGATCACCCTCAGTCTTTGGTTGATTATTGTTGATTTTAAAACGATAATTATAAGCTTCGGTTACCCATACTCTACCGCGTTCATCCACATCAATATTTGTTGGATTTATTAATGTTGGTTCAGTTGCCATAGTTTGGATTTTCAAACCCGGACTAATTACAAGGCCTTTTAAAGCATTTGAAGAAAGACGTTTCTGGTCTTCAGTTAACAAGGTATCAGAAAGGTTATAAACCTGTTTTGAACTTGCCGAAGTACAAGCTTCGATAAGTATTGAACTTGATATTGCCAACAATATCATGATAACTAAAAAAAGATTTTTCTTCATGCCTTTGCTTTATTGCTTTATTGCTTGATCATAATTTTACGATACTCAACTTTCATTGGCGGCCCAACATGAACCTGCATTCCTAACATACCTTTAGACTTTCCATTAACTAGGTCATTATCCATAACTTCACTCATCAATACTCCATTGATATAGTGTTTTAAAGTATTGCCTTTTGCTACCAGTCTGCAGGTATTCCAATCCTCACTTTTAATTTTTTGTAATAAGGCATCAGATTCACCTAAAGAACCTGCAACAGTTAAATCAGTCCATGCATTATTTTTAATTTTTGACTGTACTGAACCAACAGCGTTTTCAACATTTTGAGCATTTATTACTGTCTTTTGACCTCTGTAGGCTAAGGTAGTTCTTCCACGCTCTTCATAGTTTTGGCCGGTATAACGGTTTGCACCATCAATATCTAACTGGTAACCTTTTAATGCAAAGGGGATATCTTTCAGTTCTTCACTCCGGTAATTTATTCCGCTATTGCCAGCCTGTGTGATTTTGAACTCTAAAGTAAGTTCAAAATCACCCGGCATTCCACCCCGCCAAATCAAAAATGAATTACGTTTAAGTAGGGTAGCTGGCGTTATTTCTCCTACAATATTACCGTTTTCAACCCTCCAGTATGTCGGATCACCATCCCAACCTTTGAGGGTTTTACCATCAAAAATTTGAACGAAGCCTTTTTGTTTGGCCGTAGTAACATCTACCATTTTATAACCTGCAAGGATTATAAAAAGAGGGAGAATTCCCATTAATAAATACCCTTGAATTGAATTATATTTCTTGAACATGATCAATAGCTATAAAATGGATTAAGATTTAATGATAAGATATTCTGAAAACAAAACTGCTTAAATAGTTTTCCAGCTTCTTGAATTTGCAGAATCAATTACCGCTTCACATACTTTTTGAGTTTCCAGGGCCTCTTTAAAGGTTGGAGAGCATGACTCACCGGTTTCGAGACATTTCAGAAAATCAGCAACCTGATGCACAAATGAATGTTCATAACCAATTGAAAGTCCTGGAACCCACCATTTGTCCATATAAGGTTGATCGCCATCAGTTACATGAATAGAACGCCATCCACGAACAATTGAATCATCAGCATGATCAAAATATTCCAGTCGATTTAGGTCGTGCAGATCCCAGCGAATAGAAGCATGTTCACCATTTATTTCAAAAGTGTACAATGCCTTATGTCCCCTTGCATACCGCGTAGATTCAAACAGCCCCAGAGATCCGTTGTTGAAGTGACAATGAAAAATACAGGCATCGTCAATTCCTACTTTTTCCTTTTTACCGGTCAGCTGATGCATGCGCTCCTTAACAAAAGTTTCAGTAAGTGCAGAAACATCTTTAATCCCTCCGTTTAACCAAATGGCGGTATCAATACAATGTGCGAGCAGATCACCCGTAACACCGGAACCTGCAGCATCAACATCCAGGCGCCATAAACCTTCACCACCCTGAGGCAGATCAGCATTGATTGTCCAGTCTTGCAGGAAGTTAGCCCTGTAATGAAATATTTTGCCCAGTTTGCCAGAATCAACAATTTGTTTAGCCAATGTAACAGCGGGAACACGGCGATAATTATACCAAACTGTATTGGCTACACCTGCTTTTTCAATCGCCTCTACCATCGCTACTCCTTCCGCTAAAGTCCTTGAAAGAGGCTTTTCACATAGGATCATTTTGCCAGCAGCCGCCGCAGCTATAGCAATTTCGGCATGCATATTATTTGGTGCACAAATGTCAACCGCATCAATATCATTACGTGCAATCAATACTTTCCAATCTGTTTCAAATGATTCATAACCCCATTGTTCAGCAAATGCCTGAACTTTGTCCTTACTGCGGGAGCAAACTGCTTTTAAAACCGGACGATAGTCCAGTTCAGGGAAAAAATCACCAACTCGTTTATAACCGTTTGAATGGGTTCGGCCCATGAAGCCACATCCAATTAACCCGATTCTTAATTCTTTTTTATTAGCCATCGTTATATTCTGAAAAATTAAAATTATTGATTAAGACCAGCTGTTCAAATTGCGAACTTTGATCATTGCCGCCAAAATATCATTCCATGTTTTTTGTTGCTCTAAAACAGCATTTGGGAACATGCAACCATCCCAGCAGATGTGTTTAAAAGCTTTAGTCAATTCTCCATTTTCATTCCTGAGCCAATGTCCGGCATCAATTGCAATATCTAATTTGCCATTAGGATCTGTAGCCTGGCAATGTCTACCGGTTTTATCATGTGAACCGGAACCATAAGCTGTTCCATCATTCTGGGCAACGTGAAAATCTAATGTCCATGGACGTAATGCTGAGGTCAATTTTTTTAGACCCTCGGTCAGCGCTTCACGGTCATCCCACTGATAATCTAATGGTAAAATGCGATCTTCAGGTGAGTTATAGCCAAGGAGATATAAAAATGTATGCGACATATCTGCCTGGAAACCAATATTCGGACGATCAACAGCTTCCAGAGTATCCAGCATTGCTTTCCAGCTATGCATTCCTCCCCAGCAAATTTCACCTTCTGCAGCAAGTTTTTCACCATAATCAGCTGCCACATCACATGCTTCGCGGAAAGTTTGTGCAATCAGTTTGGTATTATTAACAGGATCTTTCGCCCAGCTTTCAACCGAGCTGGCCGAATCAATACGGACTACACCGTATGGGCGCACACCCATTTCCTTAAGTTTCTGACCATAAATGCATGATTTACGAACCTGATCAACAAAATTTGCACGGTCTTCTTTGGAACCCATGGCAGGACCGCCCCAGATTGGCGCTACCAAACTTCCGATAACTAAATTATGTTTGCTTACCTGATCAGCAAGTCTTTTAATACCATCCAAATCGTCTAAATTGATTGAAGGGTCAAAAAGACCAACGTCTACACCATCAAATTTGACACCATCCACTTCTGCAGCAGCAGTCATTTCAAGCATTTTATCTAATGTAATTGGTGGTTCTGAATCAGGACCTTTGCCCACAATGCCAGGCCATGTAGCATTATGAAGTTTTGGATAATTATTGTCAGTCATATTTAGATTTTTTAGTAGTTACAAAATAAGATCCGGGTTTTCCGGACCGAAATGTTTCAGTATTACAATCGGGTCGTTTTTTGAAGGATTGCTAATGATTACACCGTCTTTTGCTGCTTTTTCAGTCACAAAGAATTCATCATTGGTTAATTGTCCATAACGGATCAAAGACGGAGTTTCAATATCCCATACTCCAAATTTACCATGTCCTTGCATTACGATCATACCATAACAGGCATTATCCTTGATTGTTACTGTTTGTCCAGGTAATACCGTCAATTCCTTTGCGCTAAAAGCTGCTGACAGGTAGCAGATCCAGTTTTCAATGTATCCTTCAGATTCCATTTCAGCTACAGGCCTTACAGGTTTCGGAAGCATAAACCTGGTCTCCAGAATATTCGGATTCACGTTCAAATCCCAATCGATTACTTCCATTAACTGGTCATAATCTCCAATTCTGTCTTTAGGTGTTCCATTCCAGAGCAATTCCTCAGGAATTATTGCCTCGTTTACAAGCGATTGATACATTGCGAAAACATCCGATGCCTTTTGCGGCTCATAAGTACACATACTTCCGGGTGCGTGAAGCATTCCCGGAGGTACATCCCATCCTGTTCCGGGTTCAAGTTTAAATGCCTGCGAATAGGTGGTAAGTTTGTTATCTCCTTTTGTAAAATTTACCAGGCATTCACGGATTTGTGCTTTGGTAGTTCCAGGGGCAATGCCAAAAAAAGTATAAGGAAAATCCCCACCGTGATTGTTTAGTTGTGGCGGGAAATAATAAGCTTCTGGTTTTCCCTTTTGACCTATTTTTGCAGCATGCTCATCATTGTGATGTATATGATGGGGAAGTGGTCCCATATTATCGAAGAACTTGGAATACATCGGCCAGCTTTTGTGTTCATTCCAGAGGCGATCCCCAATAATTTCACCTTGGAGCTCATCAATAGCATCTTTTAACAAAAATTGTTCGTCTTTTCCTCCTTCGTTGTAAACTACAGGGCTTAAACCTTCATTTTTTCCTGTTAGAGGTCCGTTTTGTGCAGGTGTTGTGGAAGCTAACCATCGTTCATCAATGCCTCCACGTTCTCCGCCGAGTACATAATAATCATCCGGATGCAATTTGATTCTTCTTCCCGGTACGCAAAACGATCGGGGAACCCATGTTGGTGCTAGTCTGAGAATTCCTTTTCCTTGTTCTAATGCTTTCTTTGCTAAACTCATATTCTAATTAAAATTGTAATGCGGGCAAAAATTAATTGCCTAAATTATTGGTTGATACTTCTATTTCTAATTCATATTTTCTTTTTTCGCCTGGCGCAAGCATGATCAGTTCATTTAGCTGCCTTGCATGGCTTTGACCTATCGGTGGATTTGTACCTGGTTCCAGACCCACAGTATATTCACCTTTCCCATAATGCAGCCAATTTGATAAGCATGGTAATTGTTTTTTCTTGAATCTTAAATTTAGGTTAAGTCCGATTTTCGGATTTTCAAGTCCGCACCTGCAAAACCCAGCATCATCAGATTCAATGTCGATAAATGCAACTTCTTCTCCAGATCCACTATGTTCATCCAAAGGAGCGGGACAAGTATGAAAATCATTCCCTTCTCTGAATAGTTTATTTGGATTCCCGTCACGCGGGATCCATTTGCCATTCCAATGAATTTTAGTTCCCTCATCAACCAGGGGCCATCCCAAATTGCAGTGATATAAAATCATATGAGGTGCATTTGTATTACCCCGGTTAATAACTTCGTCTTCAATACGAATGATCGATTTACCCAAAGTTGCAGAGATAGTACGCCTTAATTCGAGTCTGTTTCCCAATGCCTGTGATTCCCTGATGATCCCGCTAATGCTCATTTCCATATTGCCCGAAACGGGATCAGGTTGTATAACCGAGATTAGTTCTGCCGGTGTGTTGCTTATGAGTCCATGCACTCCACGTTCGCCATATTCATCCTTCTCGGGGCCACCAACATGACTTAGTCCGCAGGTAACCATTAATCCACCGCCAAAAGTTCTGAGCCAGTCGATTCCTTTATCAGCTAATGGCTGTGGAATGCTTGTTCCGGCATGGCTGATCCATGCAAGGCTATGTTCATTATAAAAGGCATCAGCAATATCCATTGCCCGGTCGATTACTATTTTGAACCGGAGACCTGATCCGGTATTGAACCAGGCAATACGCGTTCCCCGGCCAGCTCCGTTATCCAATACAGAACTTTCAATACCTCCCAGTTGAGCGGAATTAGAAATTTTATTATGCCAGGCAGGTTGTTTCAAAATTTTAATCTCCTTGAATTGTGATTGTCTTATTTACTTTTTGGTTTGTAGATCTGGTGATCTTTATTTGATCCTGAAATCAGGTAAGCCATCAGGTCTTTCAACTCTTCTTTATTCAGTCCGTTAACCATACCAGGATACATAGATGATACATCTGAAACCCGGGTTCTTACCACTTCATTCTTAATTACTTCTCGCAAAGTTTGCGGCGCGAAAGGATTTTGAGAAATATAGTATTTTTCAGAATCCTCGTTTTTAAGTCTGCCGGTTACCGAACCGCCATTTTTTAAGTAAAAAGAAGTGTAAGCATATTGATCAGATATAACCTTGTTAGGCTCAAGGATAGATTCCAGAATGTCACGTGCAGAGAAACGAGTACCTAATTGTGTGAGAGCCGGACCAACAGCGCCACCTTCACCTTTCATATTGTGACAGGAAAGACAGCGGGTTGCGCCAAATAGCATTTTGCCTTGCTCAAAATTCCTGTCTGTAGAGTCCTTTTGTATAAATTCCAGCGCTTCGTCCATTTTCCAGTTTCTTCCCGGACCCTTAGGACTTCCCAGGCTTGCTAGTTTCATCCCGTTGGTGGTCAATAATTCATTACCCGAGATCTTATTGTAATGATCGAATTGATCTTTTGGCAGATTAGCCAGCGCTGTTTTACGGGCTTTGTCTATAAAACCAATAAAGCTATTACCTCCATTATAACCAAATGCTGAATAATACCATTTGAAATACTTTTCCCTTAATGCTGTTGTCCATCCATTTTTTGCTTCACTTAATGCGGTTACATAATAGATTTGTTGTGCAGGAGGAGTTTTGGCTAACATACCTGCAATATCAAGTCCGTATTGAGGATTACGTAAAATCAGGTCTGAAGACTGCATGAAAGATTTTTGATCATCCACATCCTGTACTACCCCTTCAAGCAAAGCAAGTGTTTTTTGAACGACTGATGGATCATCCAGAGCCACTAAAATCTTACTGAAAGATCGGTTCAATTCATTGCTTTTGGCTGGATAGAATTGATTCAGGTAGGTACTTAATTTATTTTTCTCAGCATCAAAAGGTTTCCCCATTCTCGAAATAATCAACTCATAGGCTCTTAAAACATCTATTTGCTGGGATTCGGGTAATGCATTGTAATTTATTTTCATGAGTGCGTTGATCATGCGGACTTGTAAACCTCTGTTTCCGGTTCTTGCCATTGCGATCATTGCCTGAGTAAGTATTTGAGGATCTTTTTCTATAAATGCTTTTTCCTGCCATTGGTTAAGAGGCTGATGTTCCATGGCGATTCGAGCAGCATATCTGATGTATCGATCCTTATTTTTAAGGTTAGGCCAGGCCATAGTGATGGCTTTTGCATTCGGACCAGTATGAAAGGTTTCCAATTGCCTTCTTAAATTACGAGCCTGAAGTACATCAGGAGCAGTTTTCGTGATTAATGGAGCGTTTGGCAAAGTATTTTCACCATAATAAACACGGTATAGATCTGAATCTAATCTTCGACCGCCAGTTAAAAAATACATGGCCCCATCCGGTCCGATGATACCATCCGTTAGGGGAAGTGGTGCTCCTGAAATAAATTCTTCGGCTGTTGCTTTGTATGAAGATCCACTCGGACTTAGTTGAACGGCATAAATAATTCCAAAACTCCAGTCGAACGCAAACAGTCCCCTACGGTATTTTTCTGGGAACCGGGCGTTGTTTCCACTAAAAAGACTGGTAGGAGAACCTTGCCCTATATTTAATATTGCAGGTAGGTTGTCTGGATAAGCAGGCGACCATTTACTGTTTCCAGTACGCCAGCCAAATTCACTTCCACTGGTTGAATGACTGATTCGGGTTGGACGGTACCACGGCATCCCAAAATCCCATTCCATATCAGCGTCATAAACAAACATGTCTCCAACTTCATTAAAGGCAAGGTCAAAGGCATTTCGGTAGCCTGCGCTGATTAACTCCCAGTTTGTTCCCTCAGGATTTATTTTAGCGATAAATCCTCCAGGGGCATCCCGGTCATTTGCATGTCCGTTCGGATCTTTTATTAGTGGAAATAAATTATCCTCTTTCCAGGTTTCAGGTAAACGGTATGCCTCCATTTTCGGAACATCCACATGGTTACCTGCTATGAGATGAATTGATTTTTTATCTGGAGAGACGACCATACTGTGTGGTCCATGTTCACCTCCGGGAGTTACCAAATCTTTAAGTAAGGTAATTTGATCATATTGATCATCATTGTCTGTATCCTTAAGTCGGTATAGTCCACTGTCTTTGGCCATAGTGGTATCACTTTTATGGTTCACCATCACATAAAGACTGTTAAATGCATAAAGTAAGCCCTGTGCATAGCCCATTTTTATTTTGGCTTTAGTAGTATCACCTGCAATTTTGAGCTCCAGTTTTTCTACAATCACTTTAGATTTAACTGATTCTGTACCAATTGGGGGAATGGTTAAACGGTATAAATAACCATATTGATCGCAGGCAATCATTCGGCCCTTATGATCAAAAGTCATGGCTACCCATGAGCCATTTTTGCTTTCTGAAGGACTATATAAATGTTCTGCCTTGAAATTGGGCTGTAACTTAAGTTTTTCCACTTTTGGATCCAGCTCTCTGACTCTGTTTTTCTTAGTTTCTTTTACGTTATCAATAAAAGACATCGCAAGAAAAAAGATGATTGACAGCAATCCTGCCAGCTTTAAGTAGGTGTTACTTTTCATAATTAGTTATACTGCTATTTTTAATATTTTAAATATAAAATTGATTTTTGTGATGGAGATATTTTTTTTAGGGTTTCTCATGAAAGAATACATATAATCCATCTTTTCCTGCAACCACTATATCTTTCCTACCGGTTTTGTGAAGATCTGCAACCCTGAAAAAGATACCTGTACCCTTGCCTTCACCAAAAGGACCATAGCTAATCACATGCTTTGTAAATGATTCCCCGTTCCATTTAAAATAATAGAGACCAGGAGATTCATTGTCGCCAGGATCTTTACCATTATGTGCACGAAAACGTTTTCCGGTAATAAGTTCCATTTGTCCGTCATTGTCGATATCTTCCCATTCCATAGTATGAAATTGCGAATGGAATGGATCTATCGCATGTTTAATAAATTTAATAGCGTTCCCCTCTTTTCTTTGTTCATACCAGTACAGACCATAAGAATGACCATGTCCGGAAATGAGGTCATTCAATCCATCCTTGTTGATGTCGGTAACAATTATCGGGATACTGGCATCTTTTAGGTTAAAATCAGGATGAAACTTCCAGGATTCATTTTTTCTATCAGCAGGAGCTTCAATCCAACCTTCGGAAATGATAAAATCCTTTCTCCCATCACCATTAATGTCACCAAAGCCCAAACCATGGCCATGCTTATCAATAACCTGGGTTTTTGTAAAAGTCCCGAGTGCTTTATTGTTTTTATCACGATTTAGCGTGTAATAGATCAAAGGACTGCCGGGGGTATTTGGTACTATTTCTTCGAATCCGTTTCCATCTATATCCCAGGCACGAATAGTTTCTATATTTCCTGTCTGTACAATGTCTAAAAGTGGCCATTCTTTTTCATTACCTGGATTTTTCCGCCAGCGAAGGGTTTTGCTAAACCAGCCCCCTGTAATGAAATCTACTTTTTCATCACCATCAACATCCATTGGGATGGTTGCAAAGTCATCATAATATTCACTTACCCGTTCTACCTGTCCTATCAAATGACGATTGAGAAAGGATGGGCCCTCATACCAGTAACTTCCTGAAATGATATCTGGGTTTTGATCACCATTCACATCAAAAACACCAACTGATTCTGCACTTTCTGATGCAATCAATTGTTTTCTAAACTTGAGTTCTCCGCCAGACTGTATTTGGGGGGAAAGCAAAATAGATAAGCCAATAAAAACACTTGAATAATGAAAAAATCCTGTGGAAGCCATCAAAAATAAAGTTATTCGTAATTATTGAATTATATATTTAAATATAGAATTAATCTGTAAAATAATGCATTCACAGATTATCAGAGATAAATTAAATATTAAAAAAATAAGCGCTATCCTGAGCTGTCATGGCTGTGATTTTAAAAGCTGGGTTCTGGCTTTCGCCACGATGACGAGTTTATGTTTAACTCCAAAAAAGGCCAAAATCTTCTTATTCTCTCAGTAAACCATTTGTCAAGTCGGGCTTGACCCGTCTTAAGCAAAAAGCTCCAACTCCGCTTTCCCTAAACCATCAGGCGTGGTATAGAATGGTCTTTTTTCAACGAGGTAACTGGTGTCTTCAGCAATTCCAAGAGCATGATAAATCGTTTGGTGAATCTCTTCAATCCGGATAGGTTTTTCGACGGTTTTGCATGGACGTTCATCTGAAGTTTTACCATAAACATTTCCTTTTTTAATTCCTCCACCAAACATTAAGATCGAACATCCATCAGTAAAGTGCCTGTGCATACCATAATTTTTGATGTCATGAATAATATCTGGTTGTTCCACCTGTTCCTGTACCTTTAAATCAGGACGACCTTCAACCATCATATCCCTGCTGAATTCACTTGCCAAAATGATTAATGTTCTATCCAGATGTCCGGATTTTTCAAGGTCCTTTACTAACTGGGCTATTGGGCCATCAATTTGTTTCTTCATTTCAACGAGTCGGGTATGTCCATTGTCATGGGTGTCCCAGCTTTTGAAAGGTTCATATTCTGTAGTCACGCTGATAAAACGGGCGCCCTGTTCTGTCAGGCGGCGTGCCATTAAACAGCCCAGGCCGAACTTCCCGGTATTGTAGATGTCATAGCTTTCCTTAGGTTCTTTATTCAGATCAAATGCAGCAGCTTCAGGAGATTTTAAGAGCATATAAGCCTGCTCCATTGATCTCTTTAATGATTCCTTTTGATAATCACTTCCAAATTCACCCATCGCACCTTTACTGATCAGGTCATTATAAAGCTGATTTCTGGTTTCAAACCTGGCAGATGACATACCCACCGGAGGTCTTACACTTTCAAGTCCTGCCGAAGGATCCGGAATCAGAAATGGACCATATTCACTCCCGAGGAATCCCGCGGTATGAAAAGCTTTCAATTCCTCTCCTTCACCCAGCGTAAAACGCTGACCTATGTCAATAAAGGCAGGGATAACCGGATTTACTGTTCCCAGTTCTTTTGCAATCCAAGAGCCGATATGAGGGGCGGAAACCGATTGAGGTGGTTTATAGCAAGTATGCCAGTGATACTGATGTCGTGAGTGTAAAATATGACCCATATCACCAGCTACGTATGAACGGATTACTGTACCTCTATCCATAACCTTCCCGATTGATTCAAGTCCCTCGGAAAATGAAACCCCATCAAGTATTGTGGGAACTGATTTAAAGGTACTCAATACATCATTTGCATTCATACCTTTACTAAAAGGGGTATATCGTTTGGGATCAAAGGTGTCAGTATGGGCCATGCCTCCTGCCATCCACAATAAAATTACAGTGTCAGCTTTGGCATTTCTTCTATTATTACAGGAAGATAAAAAACTTGCTAGTGGGGCACCTGCAGCCAATGCCCCCAAGGTTGCGGCACTAGTGCTTTTTAAAAAGTCCCTTCTATTCCATTGATTATTCATGCTTGAAACTTATAAATTAATAGATAATTTGAAATTCGGGAAGCAGCATAATAGCCCAGAAAAGATCCTGAACAGTATCTGCCTGAGGTTTATCTCCCAAAATTTTTATTGCAATTTTGTATTCATCAGATCGAACCTCCCGCCCTAAGGCCTGCCTGTATATTTCTTTAATAATCTGATCTCCGCTTTTGTATTTTGTCGTCCAGATTTCAGCCCCTTTTTTGAGCATCGAATTAAAACGTTCGCCATTGGTTAACTCCAGAGCCTGCAAAAGATTTGCCTGCGATTCACGACTTGTAGAAACTGTTTCCCTATTCGGCCGACCCAATGCTGTAAGAAATGGGTTATTCACTACTTGTGAAGCACGTGCGAATATTTGAATATTCTGATTCTTTAAAATTTTAATAATTGGTTTATACCTGACCATTGAATCTGGAAATATAGGTCCGAATAAGGCAGATCCTGCATCTGCAAATTGTTCGGCAGACATTCTTTTTCTCAACCTGCCCGAAAATTTGTATTCCTGGGAAACAATTTCATTCGGATCTTTAAATCCTGCTGAGGGTAACTGATAGGTTTTCGAACTAGTGATGAGGTATATTAAGTCTTTAATATTGGAGTTATTCTGCTGAAAATTGAAAGCCATCCAGTCCAGCATATCCTGACTCCATGGATCATTGTCCATCATGTCTACTGGCTCAATAAACCCCCGACCCATAATCTGTGCCCAAATCCTATTCACCAGTGTTCGGTATAAACGACCATTTTGAGGCTTGACCATATTATTGGCCAGTTGAGACCTTTTTACGGGTACACTTGCATTGTTGTCAATACTTCCGAGTTCTTTCCAAAGCATTCTTGCGTCTGTGAATTTGCCTGTAGGTTTATCGCAGCGATTAATTTCAAGTGTGGTATCTGCAAAAATATTGGCAAAGGCATAAGCATCTTCCAATTTCCAGTCGCTTATAAAACTATTATGGCAGGAGGCACATTTTAGATTCAGCCCTAAAAACACCTGCGAAACATTCTGTGCGGCCTGCATTTCTGTCCGCTGACTTGAGTTGACAACGCCCCGCCATTTTATGCCTTCGATAAACCCTTTTGAATTTTCATCTGGATTGACAAGTTCTTTGACAAACAAATCATAAGATTTATTAGATTTAATTGATTGATAAAGCCAGTCTGTTATAGCATATCGCCCCTTGGTAATATATCCAGTACCAGTATAGTCATTTCTTAATGCATCATTCCAGAAAGTAAGCCAGTGCAATGCATAATCATCCTCGCGATCCAATAATTTCTTGCCCCATATTGCCCGTTTATCAGCTCTTTTATCCTTTTTGAATTCATCGATTTCCTGTTGGCTGGGTAACAAACCGATAAGATCCATGTACAACCGTCTTAAAAAAGTTCTGTCATCAACTAATTTGGGCCATGCTATTTTATTCTCGATAAAGTATTGATTTGTCCAGCGGTCTACAGGGTTGGTATAAATACCCGAAGCCGAAGGTAATACCGGATTTCTGGGGGCAAGTTCAGCTACTTTAAAAACCTCATCTTTATCAGATCCTTCGGGCCATGGAGCCCCTTTTTTAATCCAAAAATCAATGATAGCAATGTCATTCGCAGTGAGTTTTTTACCCTTGGAAGGCATCACATCTTCATGATTTGAAGGCAGGCTAATCCGTCTGAATAGTTCACTTTCTTCGGGCTTCCCCGGAACAATTACTTCTCCGTTTTCTCCGCCTTTGAAAACAAAATCCTTACTATCGAGTCTTAATTCGCCTTTAACTTTTTCATCTCCATGACATTTATAGCAATTATGAGCAAAAATTGCTCTGACTTTAAGATTAAGTTCCTTTTCCTGAGCTTTCGTCAGGGTATCTTGATCAGGGTTGTTAGAGTTGATATCAAAGCTGATCGTTTCGGTATTCTCAAAATTGTCTGTCCAGGGAAAGGTGCTCGACAGATAATCATCTCCATGAGTTAATGAAGCCCCTAAATGACCAGCTATGATGACACCGAGAGCAGTTATAAATAATGTGAATCGGTAGGTTTTGATGTGCTGTGTTTGATTTTTTATCAAAATTCTCTGGTGCAGAAACCAAACCAGAATTCCCGAAAAAGCGGTACTGATTCCGAGCCATTGGTGTAGTATCAGATTTTCACCGTATTCAGCACTTCCTGAAAGGAGAATGCCGAAAATTGCAGAAATTAATGAAGAAATAATTCCGGCAACCAATAGTATTTTAATGCCTGGCCTTAAGGTAGAATTGAAATTTTTTATTGTGCCAAACTCGAGTAAAGCAGTAAAAAGGAGCAGAGCTACCGGAAAATGAACTGCTAATGGGTGCAGTCGTCCGAATAATTTTAGAAACCAAAAATTTTCTGGATTGAAACTCAGTATGGATTTAGAAGAAGCAAAATCATTATAAATAAGCTGAAGCAGAAAGATTGAAAGGAGTATAATGAAAAGTGCAATCAGCTTATTGTTTCCGAAAAAATTATTTTTTGCATTATTACTCATTGGCTCCTGAAAATGAATGGTTAAATAAATCTAATATTTATTCAGGAAACAATATAGTAAATAGCTTGTCCGTAAGAAAGCAAATTATAAATCTCTGGCTAATACTTTAATACTTAATTAAATATTTAAATCCTTTAATTTATTTCAAATATTGATCAACATCCGCCTTTGTAAGCAATTTGAAGGGAATCAATACTTCCTTATCAACTTTTTGCCTCTGAGCAAGTTTGACCGCTGTTTCAATAGCTCCGGCGCCCTGTTTACGAGCATCCTGAAAGACTGTAGCATCTAAATTTCCTTGTTTAACTGATTGTAATGCATCAGTAATTGCATCGATACTCACTACAATTACTTTATCTTTCATTCCTGCATCCTGCAGTGCCTTTACTGCTCCAAGTCCCATTTCATCATTGTGAGCAAATACTGCATCGATTTTAGTCCCAAAAGATTGAATCCAGTTTTGCATTAAGTCCATGCTTTTTGATCTGTCCCATTCAGCAGTTTGCTGTGCAATCATATTAATGCCTGGATACTGTGCCATAATTTCTTTCGCGCCCTGCTCTCTTTGAATTTGAGCGGCTTGGCCATTTAGGCCTTGAATCATTACGATATTGCCCTTGCCTTTTAACCGTTCTGCGATAAATTTCATTGCAATTCTACCTGATTCAACATCATTTGATCCAACAAATGCGGTTGGCTGCACTTTGGTAGCTGAATTTACGTTTACTATTGGT
>Ga0315899_10004087_pt1 | contig 15781 bp, 8 predicted proteins | sample LakEriMetagenome_2_FD_203518 | JGI IMG/M metagenome (GOLD analysis project Ga0315899, IMG submission 203518) | Freshwater fungal communities from buoy surface, Lake Erie, Ohio, United States - Buoy 4 MA112 | ecosystem: Environmental > Aquatic > Freshwater > Lake | place: USA: Lake Erie, Ohio... | reverse complement strand
ATAAAACACCACTCCCCATTGATTAGTAAGGGCAATCCCAGGCCACTTCTTATGTCCGTAATTTCTTTTATGAAATCGATTTTTTCCTCTTGGTTTAACAGGATCCATTCCTCGTGCTCGAGCTGCAAGCGGAAGAAGGCAAGATTTACGGCACGCTCAAAAGCATTGAAATCGGTGTTTTTAAGAACACTGACACCCAATGAGCTACCCTGGTTGGCCGGTTTTACGACGAAATTTTCCTTGAACTCGCGGTTGTAAAAGAAAAACAGATTTCCCCTTTCCTTGTCATCGGCCTGCAGCCATGCATCACGTTTTAGGGTTTGATAATGATTCACATACAGACCGGCTCTTTCCTGGAAATCTTTTTGCCTGGATTTGTTGATGCCCAGCGATGAAGCAAAAATTCCCGAACCTGAATAAGGGATATTATACCACTCAAGAAGGCCTTGAATGGTGCCATCTTCCCCCAGGGTTCCATGCAGCGCCAAAAATGCAAAATCTATGTGGTGCCTAAGTTCTTCTGCCGAAACAGATTGCCCCAAAGAATTAAGCATTTGCTGTTGCAGTGTATAATCCGGTTGCAGACTTTCGGTATACACCTGAAATCCATAGGGTAAATCAGGGAGAAAGGAAGCTGGCGGATAAAAATCACGGATACTGCCTTTGTAAACATATTCCCACTGCAGAATAACAAAATTACCGAATGAATCCACAAAAATGGGAATGGCTTCAAACAGGTTTTTATCCAGATTGTCATAAACAGTGCGGCCACCTGCAAATGAAACTTCTCTTTCGCGGGAGGCGCCACCAAAGAAAATTCCGACACGGATTTTGGCTGTCATTGTTGCAAATTTATGGACTGCGTTTATGCTTTTGGGCTGATGTAATGCACATGCTGTGGATGAGTGCTGAAAACAGGGCGGATTTTACCTGTAAATCCTTAATTTCGCAGTCCTTTAACTATGTCAAACGTCTTTATTATTAAATCCCCCGAATCCATTTCCGGCATTTCTGCACCTGAAACGGTGAAACAGTATTTTATCGGTGCTTTGGGCGGTGATGGCTGGAGCCATGTATACAGAGGTCAGGAGGGAGTTTTCTACCTGGAGAAAACAGGTAAAAATGAAGGGAATGCTGAGTCTGAGAGATTGCGAAAGGCGGGAAGCAGTATTGCTAAATCGCTAAATGCCGATAAAGCAAATTCTGTAAATATTGTTAATGTAGATACTGAAGCCGGTTACGGACTTGCTCTGGCAGAAGGTTTGGCGCTGACCAACTATAAATTCGATAAATACTTGAAAGACCGTGAAAAAACGGCACTTTCACTAAAGACCATCAATTTCAGTGGAGCCGGTGCAGAAAAGTGGCATGAAATAAAAACTGTGGTTGATTCCGTATTTGCTGCCCGTGACCTGGTTAATGAGCCCGTATTGGGTTTGAATGCAACGGGCTTGTCTGAGCGTTTTATGGAAATGGGGCAACAAGCAGGGTTCACGGTTGAAGTTTGGAATAAAGCCAAAATAGAGAGCCAGAAAATGGGCGGACTGTTATCAGTGAACAAAGGCAGTCAGGATCCACCCACTTTCAGCATTATGGAATACAAGCCGGCCAATGCCAAAAATAATAAACCCATAGTGCTGGTAGGCAAGGGGGTGGTATTCGATACCGGGGGACTAAGTTTAAAACCCACACCTGCCAGTATGGATTATATGAAATGTGATATGGCAGGTTCTGCTGTTGTTGGCGGTGTTATGTATGCGGTGGGTAAATTAAAGTTGCCGCTTTGGGTGATTGGCCTGGTTCCCGCTACTGACAACCGTCCAGGGGAGAATGCCATTTGTCCGGGCGATATCATCACCACTTTTGACGGAACCACGGTGGAAGTGCTCAATACTGACGCCGAAGGACGTCTGATACTCTGCGATGCCCTTGCATTTGCCAAAAAATATGAGCCCGAACTGGTGATGGATTTTGCCACACTTACCGGTGCAGCTGCCAGAGCGCTGGGAGCTTATGGCTCTGCTATGATGGGAACTGCAGAAGAAAATGTAAAGCTGGCAGTGAAAGAGGCCGGTGAAACGGTTTACGAGCGTTTGGCTGAGTTTCCATTATGGGAAGAATACAGTGAAGAAATGAAGGGGGATATCAGCGACCTGAAAAATCTGGGCAAAGCAGAAGGCGGCGCACAAACAGCCGGAGCATTTCTGAAATATTTCACCGATTATCCCTGGCTGCACTTTGATATCGCAGGTACGGCATTTAATCATGCCCCCGATGCATATCGCGTAAAAGGTGGAACAGGTGTAGGTGTGCGCATGGTTGTTCAGTTTTTAATGAACAAAGCAAATGGATAAAGTTAAACCCGTAATTGGAATAACCCAGGGCGATCCCAACGGTGTGGGACTGGAACTCATTATACGCACCTTTGCTGACGAGAATATTTATAAATACTGCACGCCTGTAGTATATGCTTCACCCAAAAGTTTTGTGTTTTACAAGAAGCTTTTGAATTTACAAGAACCCATGTACCATCTGGTGCAAGGTGCTGCCGAAGCGAAAGAAGGAAGACTTAATCTGGTGGTAAGCAGCGATGCGGGCATGGAAATAACACCCGGGCAAGCATCAGATGCCGCCGGCAAGGAGGCCTTAATGGCACTGGATAAATCCCTTACAGACGCTGTTGCAGGACATTTGCAGGCCCTGGTAACCGCACCGCTGGATAAAAATACTGTAGCAGCACATCTTCCCGGTTTTAGCGGGCATACCGGCTACATAGCCGAAAAATTGGGTGTAGACAAATATGCCATGGTGTTGGTGAGCGAAAAACTGCGCGTAGGGCTGGTAACTGAGCACTTGCCTGTAAGTCAGATATCTCAGGCCATTACGACAGATCGCATTGTTTCAAAACTGAATATCCTTCATTCTTCTCTTCAGGAAGATTTTGGCTGTACAAAACCGCGTATTGCTGTGCTGGGTTTAAATCCTCATGCAGGTGACGGTGGATTGTTAGGTAAAGAAGAAATTGAAATTATCAAACCCGCTATCGCTAAAGTGTTTGCTGAGGGTAAACTGGTTTACGGGCCTTATTCCGCCGACAGCTTCTTTGGCAGTGGCACCTATAAAACCTTCGATGGCATTCTGGCCATGTACCATGATCAGGGATTGATCCCTTTTAAAACCTTTGCATTTTATGATGGTGTAAATTATACCGCCGGCTTAAATGTGGTGCGTACCAGCCCTGACCACGGCACTGCTTACGACCTAGCCGGAAAGGGCACCTGTGAAACATTGTCTTTCCGCAATGCGATTTATGAAGCCATAGGCATTGTGCGCAACCGGTTACAGCATCATGAAGATTATGAGAATCCACTGCCTTACGCAGAACTAAGAAGGGAAAAGTTCCGGATTGATTTTTAACGTATCAACGTCAATACCCCTGATTTGTAATAGGGTTTAAAATTGCTCCTGAAACTGGCAGTCCAGGTATAAATACCGTCGGCTGCCATTACATTTCCAAGAGTTCCATCCCACGCTGTTTGTCCTTCACGGTTCTCCCATATTTTTTCACCCCAGCGATTGTAAATGGCTATTTTCAATTCCTGAACATCCTTGATGGTAGGTCCCCAGACATCATTTTTACCGTCCCCATTAGGAGAAAAGGCCGTAGGGACATGCCAGATTAACTGGCAGTTGCTTCCAATCATCATTTCATCACTGCCTGTGCAACCATTTAAATCGGTTACTTTCACACTGTATTTTCCATATTGTGTGGCTGTAATGTTGCTGGCAGACGAACCCGTACTCCAATCAACCAGCGGATAACTATTACCTACGGTTAAAGGGTATGCAAACAAACCGCAGAATGCAGTATCTATACCTAGGTTTGGTTTTGGCGAAACAAAAACTAGAATATTAACGGTATCGCTATGTGAGCCGCAGGCGTTTATACCGGAAACAACATACATACCGGCTGAGTTGCCTTTAATGCTTAGGCCTGTTTCGCCTGTATTCCATGTGTATTGTCCCAAACCTCCGGAAGCTGTTGCAGTTAGGGTAGGGATGGGGTTTACTATATCACAAAATGAGCGATCGGAGGGTGCTGTAACTTTGGGAGAATTTAGGAATGTAATGTATATGGAATCTGTCACGGTTCCACAGTTGTTGGTGCCAGTTGCCCAATATTTACCCGGTGCATTTACAATTCTGTTGTTTGCTAAAGAACCATTTTCCCATTGGATTTGACTCAGGAATTTTATGGAATTGGGCACAATTTGCCAGGAGGCAGCATTGCAAATAAGCGTATCTCGCCCTAGGTTGATTTGTGGGCTGAAGCCCCTTTCTACCCTAAAACTTGCACTGCTGGTTCCGCAAATACTCTCTGCGGTGGCCGTAATCATTCCGGTATCTTTAATCAATAACTGTCTTCCGGTATCGCCTGTGCTCCACTTTATGTTGGCAAAGCTGTTGTCATTTACCCTTTGCACCAGTTGAAAATTATCGCACCAAAGCATATTGCCCAGTGTGAAAGGTTTAGGAACTTTACCCATCCTTAGGGTAACGGTATCCGTGTAGGTTTTACAGCTATTGCTAATCTTAACCGTGTATTGACCCTGCTGTTTAAATACCCGCAAAGAATCATTGCTTCCGTCATTCCATGAGAGGGTAGTCCATGGTGACAGCCCGCTGCGGAAAATGGTAAAACTGTCTTTATCGCACAACAGTGTATCGGTATTGTAATTCAGGGTAGGAACGCTGTCTGTATTGATGAGTACTGTATCATTGAGTGTACCGCATTGATTGCTGATGTTAACATGAAAATTACCAGGTTGTTGAATGCTTATAACATTTGTTGTATCAGAGGTATTCCATAGGTACCGTGCAGAAATGGTATCAGAACCTGCCGGCAAAGGCAATGAAAATGGACGACATACCAAAGTGTCATTTTGACGTATACCAAATTTCGGCTTGTATTGTTTGGTTACCTGAATGCTGTCGTATCTCCATAAACAGACCGGTGTCCACATAGCAACCAAATATTTCCCGGAAGCATTGGCAAAAATCCGTTGCGTGGTATCGCCTGTATTCCAAAGATATTTGATTCCTTTGATGGTATCGTTTTTGGCATCCAGCTGTATCCCATATTTATCGCAGATGAGGGTGTCTTTTTTCAAGTAGGGTTTGGCGCTTGGAACAGTTCTAAAAATGATGGTATCTGATTTGTTACCGCAGCCATAGGTGGCTGTTACCCAGTATTTACCCGGTTTTTGAACAATAAAGTATTTTAAGGTGCTTCCATCCTGCCATAAAAAAGTTCCGCCGGGATTGCCGGGATCAAGTATGCGATAGTTTCTATCACAGTTTAACACGTCCGGTCCAAAATCGATGGGATCAACCTTCAAAGTGTCTCTCCATTTAACTAACCTTCCACAATAGGAAGTATTGTTTGGAACAACGGATTTCCATGCATTCTTTGTCGGATAATCATTGCCAGATCCCCAGCCCCCCATTAAAATATGGCTAACACAACCAATTCTGCGTGTCTGTATGGCGAAAAAATAGTCTGTACCGGTGCTGCCAAAGTAGGATAGATACCCAAAACTCCCATTGATGGATAATTTCCCAACATAACCGTCATAACTGCCTTTCAGGGTTTTTTGATAAGCGTCGGAAGTGGTGGGCAAACTATTGCTTGTGGTGCTTCCGGCAAATACACATTCATCTTTTGTGTTTATACTGATTCGCTGTCTCCAGGCATAGGTATTATTGGTTATGTAAGTTGTCCATCGTGGGAAAGCACCATTCTTGTAAATTCTCATAATGAAAGAAGAACCATTCCATCCGGTGCTGGATCCGCCAGGAAAGGCGTTGGTTGCGGCCGGAAGGTCGTTGGCCCCGGCTATGCCCTGTATGAATATTTCCTCCTGGTCATTTACAGCAATCGCTGAGATGTAGTCATATCCTGATGTTCCGATGTATTTAGAGATTAGAAATTTTGTAAACCCGGAATCCACTTTGAATAAAAATCCGTCCCATCCGCCGCCTTTGTAAAATCCACCAAAATTTTTGGTTCCGAAGGTTACAGGAAGGTTGTCGCTGTTGGTCCATCCCGCAGCATAGACCTGGTTGTTAGCATCAACACTAAGCGCATAGACATATTCGGAGCCTACCCCAATAAGGGCTACACAATTCAATATGGCCGATCCATCGTTTTTTAAGCGAATGATGTTGGCTTCAGTCCCACCGCCCACCTGTCCGGGAGGGTTGATGTCTTTTGTAACCGGATAAGTAGAGTTTCCATAGGGAGCAACGTAAACCTGCCCCGATTCATTCACTTCAATTGTCCAGCAGTATCCTTTTAAGTACGTCGAGTATATTAGGGCAGTTCCATCGGATTTTATACCAGTGATGTAACTGGAGTAAGAGGAAGCGCTCGGAATTTTACTTTCAAGTACGCCACTGGTTACCGGGTAATCTGATGATACGGTATATCCTGTTAAAAAGGCATCACCATTTTCCTTGGTTGCGAGTGCATAACCATACTCTGCTGCGTTACCTCCCACATAAATAAAATAATCCGGTTTCCCTCCACCTGAAGGAATTTTGCAAAGAAATGCATCCGATCCGCCATTTAACGAAGTATCATAGGTACCCGGCTTTGCAGGAAACTTATCATAGGTAACGCCGGTGATGTAACTGTTGTTGTTTTCATCTACATCCACATCATATATGTAGGTCCAGGCGGTTACAAAGCTGTTTCCGTAAAAATAAGTGCTGTAATCAATGTAGAAGGGATCAATGATTACGGGTAAATTTTTATCCCTGTTTTCAGGAATTTTAATTTTAAAGGTGTTTATTCCTGTTTGTTCGTATGTGACATTTAAGGCAGATTGTCTGTCATCCAGGTAATAGCTTCCCGGGATTTTATCTACTATCTGCCCAAAAGCACTTTCCATGATGATATTTCCGGCCTTGTCTGCTTGGGTATTAGAAAATCCATCCAAACTGAATGCGATTTGGGGTTCATAGCCTGCTTCTACCCGATAATCTACCTTCAATACCCCGTCCTGTTCTGTAAAAACTGCATTCACCCCGGGATATAGATTGATTATACTTAGCTGACTGCCTAAGGATGGATACAGAATTTTTGATTGGGTGTTTTGATTAACAAACCCAACGTTCTTGGTTTCAGTCGCTTTTAAATCATAATTGTAATTTCCGGCATTCAAATATTGTACGTTCCATACCTGCGCAGATAACTCTGGATCCTGATGACGTTGCTGCCCTGTAACAACATCAGTAAATAATTTTCCGCTGCTTTTTTCTTTAAAAGCACAATACGTAATCCGATCGTTAAAAAATCTTACATGAAACCTGCCCGCCTGATATCGATATAAACTGCCATCATCCCATTGGCCTTCATTTTTTACAAAGCATGCCGGCAATTGTATCTGATCCTGAGAATTAGTAGCCAGTGCGTCTAACACAAAAAATGCGTTTAAAAACGCACTAAGGAATAAATAAATAATCGTTTTCCTCATGTTGGTCTACCTATACAACAGACAAAGTTGAGGGTTGTTCTGTTGCATCAAATCTTTAGGTTATTTTCGATAACAGATTTTAACAGTTGCATGACACAATTAGCGGCCCTGATCATGAATTGTTCGCGGGTTCCAAACAGGTGGTATTTTTTTACAAAACTTCCTGTTTTTGTGGCAATACCAATGTATATCAGCCCTACCGGTTTTTCGTTTGTAGCGCCACCCGGACCTGCAATGCCGGTAGTGCTTACAGCGATGTCAGCATCGAATTTTTTCAAAGCCGCTTCACACATTAACCGGGCACAGGTTTCGCTTACTGCTCCTTCTGTTTCAAACACGGAAGCAGGTACACCCAGTTCCTGTTGTTTTATTTCATTGGAATAGCTGACAATACTGCCTCTGAAAACAGTGGAAATACCGGGCTCCATCACCAGTTGATTGGCGATGAAACCTCCGGTGCAGCTTTCTGCAAACGTGATTTTTGTTTTATGTTGGATAAGCTGACGGGCAATATATTTAACCGGGCTGATATCTTCCCGCACAAAGACTGCATCTCCGCACACATCGCACATTCGGTTGAAATAACCGTCAATTTCAGATTTTAATGAATCTGCATTGTCAGCATGTCCGGAAAGTCGAAGTTTTACCGTATTGAAGGCCGGTAAATAAGCGAGACTGATGTGGGGTGGCAATGTTAACTCAAATTCTTCAAGACGTTTGCTAAGTAAACTTTCCGGCACGCCCACCGTTACAGCGGTATAATGCAGTATTTCGGGTGTTTTAAACCTGTTTTTGATACGAGGAAAAACCCTGTTTTCCATGATATGCATCATTTCATTGGGTACGCCGGGCATACTCACGAGTACTTTGCCCTGCCGGTCGAACCACATTCCGGGTGCTGTCCCCACTTCATTGGATAAAACTTCACATACCTCGGGAACATCGGCCTGCTGTTTGTTAATTTCCAGCATTTGTCTTCCCCTGCGGGCAAAAATATTTTCGAGGTGTGCTGTAACACCGTCATCGCGTCTGAAACCGCAACCATAAAGCTTTGCCAGCGTTTTTTTGGTGATGTCGTCTTTGGTTGGACCCAGCCCACCGGTTAACAGCAAAAAATCCACCCTTTGGAAGGCCTCTTTTATGGCAGAAATAATGTCATCCTCATTATCGCTGATAGCGGTTTTTCGTGAAATCTGTATGCCATGCAATGCAATATTTTTGCCTATCCAGGCGCTGTTGGTATCAACTGTCTGACCAATCAGTAATTCGTCGCCAATGGTTATTATTTCTGCATTCATTGATGGTAATTTAAACCGATGATTTCAAGATGTGATTGAATATCGGGAACGCAAAATTAAATTAGATGCTGCGTATTTCTTTTTTTATCCGGATTAAACTGATAATAAAGAGAAAACCCGGCCGTTTCCGGTCGGGCTTTCTATAATGAAAAGGAAAAAGGGTGCTATTTCAGATAATCGTATTTTCAGACCCGATTATCACCACAATTTTAAAAGACACTTAAAAGAGGTTATTAACCTTTTTGGCAGAGTTGTGCACAATTTTTGTGAATAATTGGGGTGTTATTCAATTTTGCCATGTGTTGCCAATCATAGTTTACACAGACGGTGCAGCGCTGGGAAATCCCGGTCCGGGCGGTTATGCAGCCGTGCTGATGTATGGCGACAAAAGAAAGGAGATTTTTGGAGCTTACAAGCTTACAACCAATAATCGCATGGAGCTGCTTGCTGTTATACGGGCGCTGGACAATATCAAAAGTCGGGGAATTCCGGTTCATATTTACTCAGACAGCCAGTATGTATGCAATGCAGTGCTTAAGGGATGGCTTTTTGGCTGGAAGAAAAAAGGCTGGACTAAAGTGAAAAATCCGGATTTATGGCAGCGTTTTTACCCGCTGTATGAGCTGTTCAAGCCCCATTTTCATTGGGTAAAAGGCCATTCAGGGGTTGCAGAAAATGAGCGTTGTGATTTTTTAGCAACACAGGCTGCCGCCCAAGGTCCGTTTGATGCTGATGTGTGGTACGAAAACAATGTGGCAGCACCGGATAAATTGCTCTAGTCAGTAAATAGCTGAAGCAACTCCCGTGCGTTGCCCACAGCGGCTGTTCCGGCAGTGCTGCCTGACAACATGTAAGCCAGATGCTGAGTCCTTTCATCGGGACTTAATAATGCCATTTTACTTTCAGTAAAGTCTTCCGTTTCTTCTTTGTAAATGCGATAGTGACTAATGCCTGCCGCGGCCACCTGCGGAAGATGTGTAATGCAAATCAGTTGATGCCCCATAGATATATCCCTCATCATTCGGGCCATTTGCAGGGCTATTTCTCCGCTAATTCCTGTATCTGCCTCATCGTAAATCAGCGTAGGCAAAGTTTTTTTCATGGCGGTCAGGCTTCTCAAGCAAAAATTGACCCTGGAAAGTTCACCCCCGGAGGCCACTTTTTCCAACGGTAGCAGGGGAGAGCCAGCGTTTGCCCTAAAGGTCATTTGCAAGGAGGCCAGGCCATTCAGATCCGGCTTTTCCGCATGCTCCTGCCATTCACAAGCGAGTTTTGCATGGGGCATACCCAGTTTTTGCAATTGTTCTGCTACGGCGGTCATTAGTAAATTTGCGGCGGCTACCCTGCTTTCATGAAGCTTCTGTCCGCAGGTCTGCACAGCTTTTTCGCATGTCGCGATATGCGAATTAATCCCTTCAATCTCTTCATCCAGGTGATGGGCTTCCTGCAGTTTGATTGCCAAATTTTGTAAAATGGCTAAGAGTCCGGTGCTGTTTTCTACTGCATGCTTTCTGAAAAGTAATTGCATACGGGCCTGTCGCTCCTGCAGGGTTTCCAGCAATGCAGGATTGTTTTCGGCCAACTGACCTGTATGTTCAATTTCCCTGGACAATTCCTTTAATTCTTCAGCAAAACTCTGCAGGCGATTTTTATATTTTTCTGCACTGTCAAGGTAACGTTCCGCTTGTCTGAATAACTGCTTTATGCTGTTAATTCTGTCTGCCACGGAAAGCTCACTTTCGGTGAGTTCATCTACTGCCTGCCGGCAGGTTTTACTAATTTCATCCGCATTGGCAAGCAACTGAATGGTAGACTCCAGTTCTGTTTCTTCATTTTCTACAGGCGAAAAAATGCTCAACTCTTCATGCTGAAAGCGTATGAAATCCTGTTCTCTTTCAAAGGTGTTTTTTTTATCCAGCAGCAGTTCCCGGTTTTTGATTGCATTTTTCCACTCTTTAAATGCATGCTGATAATGTTGTTTTAAGCTGTCATTGCCGGCAAAATCATCTACCACATGCAATTGTTCCAGTGAATCTGAAATAAATGTGCTTGTATTTTGGGTGTGTACCTGAACCAGATTGCCTGAAAGTTGTTTGAGCACCGACAATTGCACCGGGGTATCGTTTACAAATGCCCTGCTTTTCCCTTGGGTACTGATTTCGCGCCTGATGATGCAAACCGGTTCATAGTCGAGCTCCAGTTCTTCAAACAGGGGTTGAAGTTGCAAGGTGCGAATGTCAAATTCTGCTTCAACGATGCACTTTTCCTGTTGGTTTAGCAGTGCAGACATTTCGGCTCGGTTTCCTGTAACCAATCCCAGGGCCCCCAGTAATATACTCTTTCCTGCACCGGTTTCTCCGGTGATTACGTTCATGCCGTGTTGCGGTATGAATGTTAAGGAACGTATAAGGGCAAAGTTATTAACCCTGAGTTGGAGCAGCATATTAGCGGCAGATCATTTCATTAAGTATCCAAAGATTATCATTCAGTTCTTTTTTGCCTTTAATGGCCTCTTCAAAAGATGTGTAAATGATCTCATCCTTAATAACGCCTACGGCACAGTTATTCAGGCCTTCGGTCAGGCCTTTAACGGCATGAGCCCCGAGTCTGCTGGCAAGAATCCTGTCGCTGGCGGTAGGTTTACCTCCGCGCTGTATATGTCCCAGCACAACGATGCGGGTATCGCTGTCAGGGTAGTGTTGGAGGAATCTGCGAGACAGTTCCAGTGCTTTTCCTTCTTCATCGCCTTCTGCCACCACATAAATGGAAAATTCTTTTTTACGGCTCTTTTGTTCGTATTGCTTAATGAGCACATCAAACTGGTTGCCTTTTTCGGGAATAAGGATTCCTTCGGCTCCTCCGGCCAGGCCTGCATACAGACCAATATATCCGGAATCACGACCCATTACCTCTACGAAGAAAACACGGCCATGACTTTCGGCTGTGTCACGAATCCTGTCGATGGCATCCATTGCGGTATTTACAGCGGTATCAAAACCAATGGTGTAGTCTGTGCCAGCCAGATCGTTGTCGATGGTACCCGGGCAACCAATGGATGGAATACCGTGCTCTTTTTGCAGATACATGGCACCTGTATAGGATCCGTTACCTCCAATACAGATGAGACCTTCTATGCCATTTTTTTTCAGATTAACCGCAGCTTTGGCCCTTCCTTCCGGCGTGCGGAATTCAGCACTTCTGGCTGTTTTTAGAACCGTTCCACCATACTGAATGATGTTAGACACGCTGCCGGCATTCAAAGGATGAATGTCGTCTTCAATCATACCCTCGTATCCTCGCCTGATGCCGTAGGGTTCTATCCCATAGGCAAGGCAAGTTCTGACGGCCGCCCTGATACAGGCGTTCATGCCAGGCGAGTCGCCGCCCGAGGTAAAAATTCCAATTCGCTTCACGATATGCAAAATAAAGATAAATGCAGGTAGATTTTTCAACAAAAAACCCCGACTGCAAAGTCGGGGTTTTTTGTTGAAAGGCAAACCGATTAGATATCGCCTCTGTATTCAAACAAGATATTATCCAGGTTGTCTGAGGCAGTATTAATCACATCAGTAATTTTGATGATGTAAATACCAAAAGGTACAGACTGACCTGACTTAACCAAAATCACATCACCTTTGGCGATGTTGGAAATGGTTGATGTTGCGTTAGCTGCATTGTTTTTCCAGAGATTGTATACATAAGCACTGGTAACGGACAGGGTATAATCGTTTGCAGTCACCTTTACGAACTTGCTGCCATTACCCGAGGTCCATGACTTGCTGAAAACAATGGGAGTAGTGGTTGGCGTGCCATCGATAATGTCCTTTTCCTGAGGATTATCCGTAGATAATTTATTCACTGATTTGGTGAGGTCATAGGCGCCGGGGTTAGGACCCTGCAAGTTATATACACGCTGGTTTTGCTGAACACCCATTACAAAATTTGCAGGTTCAATATCAATGGTTAAAGACTGCTCTGCTGAGGTTCCGTTGGCATCTTCAGCTTTAACGGTTAACTTCAATATGTCACCTACAGTGCCCTGAACTTTGTACTTGTAGGTAAAGGCAGTGCTCTTAGAGGTAATGGTGGTGTCGAAAATAACACCTGAAGTTCCGCCATTGGTGCTCAAACTGATTGAGATTTTAGCAAGTTTTGCGTCGTTGCTCTGGGCAATTACACCAATTTTCAACGTGCTGTCAACGCTGGATTTGGTGTTGGCAGAGGTAAAGCCTGCACCTGTCTGGAAGGACAGGGTGGGTTTGGGTGCACTGTCTCCGTCTGAACCACTATCACTGCAAGCGGTCAGAAAAACCAGAGCCGGAATGGCCATGGCGAAAAGTAAATGTTTCATTTTCATGTCTTGTTTATTTGATTTGATGCAAAATTCGGTAAACAAGGTGAATTTCACAACTAACTTTATAGAAATTATCGATGACACTGCTGTCATAAAAATTGTCAATATGTCATATTTTAAGTTTCTGTAAGCTATTTTCGTTTGCTTTATCGGCAATATAACCTGCTTCGGCTTCCACTTTTATGGTTTTGGTATCTATTCTTAAAAATGGCACATGGGTTGAATAGTGTAAGCAAATATGTTTGATTCAAACGAAATATACCTGGGACTAAATTCAGACTTCGACTCACATGATGGTAATCCGGAGTTCATGCCGTTGTTTTCCAAACAGGACGAGGAAGAGTTCAAGAATCAGAAGCTGCCTGAAGAGGTTCCAGTGCTCACCATACGAAATACCGTACTTTTTCCCGGTGTGATTTTTCCGATTACCTTGGGAAGAGATAAGTCCATCAAACTGGTGAAGGAAGCGGTAAAAAAAGATAAAATTATTGCGGTGGTAGCACAAAAAAATCCAGAAATTGAAGACCCGGCACAGGAGGATTTGTATGGTGTAGGAACGCTGGCACATATCATCAGAACCATGCGCATGCCGGATGGTACCACTACCCTGATTATTCAGGGCAGAAAACGAATTCTAATAGATGAATATACGCAAAAAGATCCATATTTCAAAGCGAAAATCAGCAATTTGAATGACGAGCCGGTGAATGAAGATGGAGAGTTTGATGCAATCATTCAGAGCATACGTGACATTTCCGAAAAAATCATCAACCTGGCCCCCAATATTCCAACCGAAGCCAATATTGCGATACGAAATATTGACAGTAACAATTTCCTGGTTCATTTTGTGGCAAGTAACCTCAATATTGGAGTGGCAGAGAAACAAGCCGTGCTGGCCAATATCAATCCACGAGACCGCTCTGTCAGGGTACTGGAGATGCTTACCAAAGAACTGCAGATTCTGGAATTGAAGGATGAAATACAGAACAAGGTTAGAACCGATATTGACAAACAGCAAAGAGAGTATTTTTTGCATCAGCAGATTAGGGCTATACAGGAAGAACTGGGAGGGGAGACACCTGACAAAGAAATACAGAATTTGCGTGAAAAAGGAAACGCCAAATCCTGGTCAAAGACGGTTCATCAGCATTTTAACAAGGAGCTGGATCGTCTGATGCGCGTCAACCCCGCATCACCTGATTACAGTGTGGGATTAAATTACGTACAGCTGATGATTGAGTTGCCATGGGAAACGTATACCACCGACAATTTCGATTTGAAGTTCGCCGAAAAAGTACTGGATGAAGATCATTTCGGTTTGGACAAAGTAAAAAAACGAATTCTTGAGTATCTGGCAGTGTTGAAACTCAAAGGGGACATGAAGAGTCCCATAATCTGCCTGTACGGTCCTCCGGGTGTCGGTAAAACCAGTCTTGGGAAAAGCATTGCCCGGGCTCTGGGTCGTAAATATGTGCGAATGAGTTTGGGTGGGTTACATGATGAAAGTGAAATACGCGGACATCGCAAAACCTACATTGGAGCCATGCCCGGCAGGGTAATTCAAAATCTGAAAAAAGTAGGCAGCAGCAACCCGGTTTTTGTGCTTGATGAAATAGACAAGATGGGACGTGATTTTCGCGGAGACCCTGGAAGTGCCATGCTGGAAGTGTTAGACCCTGAGCAAAACAGCACCTTTTACGATAATTATCTGGAGCTGGACTACGATCTTAGCAAAGTGCTGTTTGTAGCAACGGCAAACAATCTCGATACCATTCAGCCGGCTTTACTGGACAGAATGGAGATTATTGATATCAGCGGATACAGCATGGAAGAGAAAATTGAAATCGCAAAAAAATACCTGATACCCAAGCAGCGAAAGGCGCATGGGCTCAAGGCCAACGATTTTAAGGTGACTGACAAGGCCTTGGAAATGGTGGTGGAACAATATACCCGCGAGAGCGGAGTGCGCGGACTGGATAAAAAGATTGCCGCACTGGCCCGTTCTGCTGCCAAATGTCTGGCCATGGGAGAAAAGTATGCAAAAAGCATGAGCGTAGAGGTGGTACAGGGCATTTTGGGTGCTGAAAAGATAGAACCTGAGACTTACGAGAATAATTTTACTCCGGGTGTAGTAACCGGACTGGCTTGGAGCCCAATGGGAGGTTCGGTATTGTTTGTGGAAAGCACCCTCATGCAGGGGAAAGGCAACCTCACAGTAACCGGGCAACTGGGAGATGTTATGAAGGAAAGTGTGAGTCTGGCCCGCACTTTTCTCAAAGCGCATGCTTCTTATCTGGAAATAGATACGCGGGTGTTTGACTGCTGGGATGTGCATGTGCACTTCCCGGCAGGTGCCATTCCCAAAGATGGCCCATCAGCGGGGATAACCATATTAACCTCACTGGCATCGCTGTTTACTCAGAAAAAGGTAAAAAGCCACCTGGCCATGACAGGCGAAATAACCCTTCGGGGTAAAGTGCTGCCGGTGGGTGGTATTAAAGAAAAGATTCTGGCGGCAAAAAGGGCGGGTATTACCGAGGTAATCATGTGTGAATCGAACCGTAAGGATGTGGAAGAAATTAATGCCGGCT
>Ga0315899_10004086_pt1 | contig 15782 bp, 13 predicted proteins | sample LakEriMetagenome_2_FD_203518 | JGI IMG/M metagenome (GOLD analysis project Ga0315899, IMG submission 203518) | Freshwater fungal communities from buoy surface, Lake Erie, Ohio, United States - Buoy 4 MA112 | ecosystem: Environmental > Aquatic > Freshwater > Lake | place: USA: Lake Erie, Ohio... | reverse complement strand
CCACCCTCCCTCTTCCCCGCACTCCACAACCCCCAAACCTTCTCTTGACCCCCCTCGCAGATCCTCACTCACCAGCTCCGTGATTGCTGAGGCACGCGCCCGTGCTCGCAGACGCGCGCGCACGTGCACGCTCTGACACCACCTCTGACTCCTCATCAGGGGTATGACACCAGCCACATACAAAAGAGACCTACTAACACATAAAAAAGAGACCTACTAACACATAAAAAAGAGACCTACTAACACAGGCCTCATCAGGGGTATGACATCAGCCACATACAAGGGCACGGAGCCGTGGCAGCAATTTCGGTGCGCATAGATGGTCAACTCGCAGAATAATACTAATAGTAATAGTAGTAGTAGTAGTAGTAGTAAAGATAATAAATTATAATGTAACAAGAAAAAATATAATAATAAGCATAACAGGTGCTCATAGACGGTCAACCGGCTCCGCACCTCTACCGCTGGTGCCGGATATCATCTGGCCGCGTGCGTCCTGGCCACTCAGACGACTACGCTGCGCTGGCGGAAGCAATAGTTCGCCGTTTTTCTACCCCTGTTGCACCATGTGCCCCAGCTGCCTCTTCCATCAACTGCGGTGGAGGGGGAGACGAAGAGGGAGAAGGCTGTGGAGGAGGAGAAGGTGGAGGAGACGGTGTAAAGAATTTGGCTGCTGAAAGCAGGCATGGGCAGGGAAAGCGTGGTGTATCTTTGAGGAAATGGGACGAGGAGGCGGACAGGGCTAGACATTTCGAAGCCGAGCTGCCTGATGTGGTGTGTGTGTGAGTTAGTGAGTGAGCGTGTGCGTGAGAGAGAGAGAGAGAGAGAGAGAGAGAGAGAGAGAATATGAGTGAGTGAGAGAGATAGAGTGACTGAGTGTGAATGTGAGTGTGTATATAGGTCCTCATTGACGGGGGGCGGGGCCAGCTGTCAGCAGTCATGGCGGCTTTGCGGCGCTCGCATGCGTCCTTGTTGACGCGTCTCTCTGTGGTAGCGCTGTCGAAGCAGCGCGAGGAGTTGTTTGTGCCTGATGCACCCGAGTCTTTGCTTGTGGCTGGAGGGATGTGTGGGCCAGCGATGCTGGTAAGGAGGCGCTGAGATCCTCTGAGCTTGGAAATGTGTGAGAAGAGCGATTGCTTATTATGCTGCTGATCTCTATGTGCTGCGTGGGCAACACGGTTGTATTCAATTTGGTCTGAGTGCATGTTGTGGATGATCTGCTGTTGCATTCAGCGCTTACACACACACACACACACACACACACACACACACACACACACACACTGGCAGCGTCTTCATGACACACACACCATTGTTGACGCACTTGAGGACGCATGCAAGCATACGCAGCACATATACGCACGTTGACGTTTGTGTGCTTGCACACGCGCACGTCTTTGAGCGCTTTTCTCTCTCATACACCTCCACGCATACGAATCAGCTCCTGCGAAGGTGCCGAGACGAGGCGCATGCATTTGCCGTCTTCAATCACCGTCGCTTGCGCAGCCGTGAGTACTTACGAAGGTGGAGAGCTCCGTCCACATGATGTGCATGCTCGCCCATCCATGTTTTTGTTTTTCGATTCATTATCAGCCCCACCCACCACTTACTCTGCTCGGTGTGATGCCCTCCCGCGTATTGTCCGCCCACGATACATGCCCTCTCCTTTCCCTTTGGAACCTCCTCGGTCAGTGCATTCGATACAGTGCCGGGAGGAATCCCTCTCCCTGTCCGTCTCGCATTGCTGCGTCGATTCCCCTCCCCAGCTCAGTTGATGAACGCGACGGTAGCAACTTTGAGAGAAGTCCCGAACGTGACGGCAGCACAGGCAGCACAGCTGTACCAGCACTTCTCAAATGCTTGCCCGGAAACCCCCTCGCCATCAGTCAACGCAGGTCGTCTGCTAATATATGATTATAATTTTCCTTATTTTCTCTGGCTGATTGCCCGTTTTGCTTCTTCACGTCTTGACTCTGTTGCTGCTGTTGTCGCTGTGGTGCGATGTGTGCAGTGATGTGATGTGATGTTCGTGTGTGTTTGTGTGTGTGCGTGCGTGCGTGTTGATGGTTAAGTATGCGCGTGTGTGTGCATGAGGTCTGTCGTTTCTGATCGCGACCTCCTGCTCGTGCATGTCCGTGGTTATGGCGCAGAAGATCAACGTCTGAGCAATATATTGTTATTATGTATACATTATTTTATTGTATATGACAATGTATTATTGTGTTTGAAAGTATATTACGCATAATAATATACTATATTGTTATATATATCGTATATATAACAATAGAAGATCAACATCTGAGCACATGGAGAGAATCGCTGCATGACAATCTGCTGGTAGCCAACGCCCAAGTGCAGTCGTCTGAACATTTGCTCAAAGGCGTCCGATTTCAATATTCGTCAAAAGCCACAAAGCTTCCAAAGGCTTCTGGAAGCACTAAGGGCGGAGGTTCATGCGTGTATGTATCTCTGCATGCATGCCTGCATTTTCTGCACGCTCTCTCGCTTGCGAGAATCCTGTAGTTCTCTGTCTGTCCGTTCACCGTATCGCTGTGGGCACGTGTGTTTTCGTGCGCTTACACATGCTGACGCGTATGCTGACGCTCACGATCGCACGCACGCGCATACGTACGTACGCGCGAACACGGACGTGCAAATTCATACACAATGTACACGTACACACACCTCAACAGGGGTTTTGACGTACAGGAGCAGGCGGCGGTGGGAAAGCGACCGGGCTATCTTTATGCAGCGCACTTTCAATGCGCAATACCTGCCTGCTGTCTTACATGCTGTAGCTGCCGCGCTGCAGCCTCTGTTGGCAAGGGCAGGGCTCTTGGCCTCGAGCTCCCTAGCGCCTGTGTCCGGTGAGCGTCACATCGGTTTAGGGTTTAGGGTTGTCGGCGAACCTTGGGTTGTCGGCGAGCAGCATTCTCTTGCTGATCAGGGCTGTTCTGACAATGAGGGAGGAAGAGACGATAAAGGCTCAGGAGGAGATGTGCCACACTTAGGCCAACAAGTTCAGCCCCGACTGCGCAAGGTTCAAGGTCAAGCAATAAACGACAGCGTCGTGAGCAAGTGGGCTCGCAGTGTGCGCACGCAACATGAAGGCGATGCTCAGACAGACATGGCTGGCAGTTGGACCCCCAGATCTCCCTTGGGTGCCGACCTGCGAGAGGAAGCAGGTGAGCGACGAGTAGCTTCTTTCAGTTATCTTTACGCTTCAACAAACGCAGACTCGCAAACACAGTCAATGCTGCTGTGTTTGCAAGAGTTTGCGTTTGTTCGATTGGTGCAGAGGATGGGCTCGGGCGTACTTGCAGTGGACATGGGCAATCTAGTCTTCCCCGTGCCCACCGCTCACCGCTGTTCGCTCACATCATCAACTTGCGACGTGCAGGTCTTTCACAACACGGACGTCCTGCTCCGCGTCGGGATGGCATCGATGCGCCGCAAACGTCGCTCGACGGTCACCAGCAGTGGATCAAGCTCTACAACTCTGATACAGCGAGGGGCGCGTCAAGTCAAGTCGAGGCACCTGCTGCACAAGGAGATACGCTTGTTGCTCATAATGTGGCCTGTGAGTCACATAGCGCAACGCCTTGCGACACGGGAGATGTGCAGGCTGGCAAAAATGTCAACAGCCCGGACGTGCGGCTGCACCTGTGCTCTGATGAGCAAGCGGGAGGTGAACCAAAACCTGCTGGATGTGTGCGCGTGTCCATGTCGGACCAAAGGGAAGCTTCAAGTAGCGGAATGGCTGTGGAGAAGGACGAGATGACCAACCCGGCCGAGAAAGTGCCTTTAGGCGAGGCGCCGGAATATTTGGCGCAGGCCGTTCTTAACAGTTCTTCTGCGAGCGAAGACAATCTGCGCATGCTGGCGTGGCAAGTTTGCAATGGCTCAGCTCGTGAAGCGACGGTAAAGATCTGGTGGATGCAGCACAAGCAGCAGCGCCGGAAGCAGAGACTTTTCGGCCACGTGCGCACAAAAGAGACCATTGTTTCTGCGGCCACGGACAAAGTGTCGTCGGTGCGGATCGAAGGAGCAGCTATTGTCGTTGTTGACAAAAAGACTATATTTGACCAGCAGGATGCGCATCGAGTACTACTCTTGGTACAGCGTTGGCTACAGTGCGCTGCTCCTGCTCAGGCGCATGCGGCCATGATGGAATCTTGTCGTCAGCGCGCTACCTCGTTTTTGCATTCTTTGCAGTACGTCAGAACTCTCAGAAATTCAAGCTCATGGCGGGAGCAGAATGAAGCGGAGAATAGACCGCAGAATCAATATGCGCACCCCAAGAATGAAGCACATTCATCCCGGCTGCGTAAGGCTTGGAATGAAGGACTGACAGACGAGCAGATTGCTGCTTTGACCGTGCGGGACCACAGCAGGTGTGCGGTGGACACACACCATGGGGGTTCTGGGTCATTACGACAAGCAGTACTAGTCCTTGCTGGTCCCGGGTCTGGTAAAACAACGGTGTTGACACGAAGAATTCAATTCTTGATTGAAGAGCACAGGCAGCCGCCGGACAGCGTGTTGGCTGTGACTTTCACGAACAAAGCAGCGATCGAAATCAAGGAGAGGCTGAATTCATTGGGATTGAATTGCTCATTTCCCTCTACAGCAATAAGTGCCACACGCCAGGTGCGCTCACCGGGTTTCTCGCGCGTCAGACATACACGCCGGGCTGTGAAGAATGCTCGCGTAGCTGCATTTCCTTGTAGTTCCTTTTGCGCTCATGGGCTCGATCGCATGATTTGTGAGATGGTGAATTTGCTGTCTTTTCGGTGGTGGGTATCATATGTAATGCAGATCATGGCTGGAACTTTTCACGCGCTCTGCGCCAGCATTCTACGCCAGTACGGGTACCTCATCGGCTTGCCATCCTATTTCACAATCTATGACGCTGACGAGCAAAAAGTAAGTTCTTTCACAGATGCAATATCATATCATTGGCTCTTGAATTGTGCCTTGCCCTTGCGTAGTCTGATGAATGTGGCCCGCAGACATGCATCAAGAATGCTCTCGTCTCGCTTGGTCTCGACCCGGCGAAGTACAAAAGCAGCACGCTGCTTTACACGATTTCAAAGGCTCGCTCTATCGCATTGGAAGCTGGGGCTCGAGAGTCTCGGGTTTTGTCTGCGCACCATTTCAAATCCGTGTTGCAGGCTGGTGCTGTGTGGAAAGTGATGCCGGAGGAGTACGCAGAAGGATTGGTTCAAATTCATCGAGAGTACTGCAGCATTCTGGAGCGCGCAAGGGCGCTTGATTTCGATATGCTACTTCTTCTGACAATTTGGCTTTTCGAGGACCACCCGATGGTGCTTAGCGGTGAGTCACTGGTAGTGACTTGTTATCCGTCAGTGGAAACATTCTGACGCTTTTATCTCCCACGTTTGACCCTCTCGCAGGTTTGCGTCGTCGCTGGAAGCATGTTCTCGTTGACGAATGGCAAGACATAAACTTGCCGCAGTACCGACTCGTGCAGCTTCTGGCAAACGGACTCGCGCCTGGATTGAGCTCAGATGCTGCTGAGAAAGAAGGCGAGAGTCGCGCTGATGCGTTGAATGTGGCAGTTGCGAAGAAAGTCCCTACGTACAGCAGCGTTTACGTGGTCGGAGATGAAGATCAGCGCATCTACGGATGGCGTGGTGCAGTTGTGGATGTCGTGAGGAATTTTTTCAATGACTTCAAGAACTGCCAAATTTTTGCGCTTGAGCCGAATTTTCGCTGCACCAAGGTAAGCGCCAACGGCAGGGATACTGAGAAAACAAGTTGTTTTTATGTCTGCTTTTAGATCCCTGACAGGTTGTGTTCATGTGCATCAGGTGATTGCTGTGGCCGCACAGTATGTCATTGAAGGGGCACAAATGGATCGGAATAATAAAACTACACGCTCTGTACGAGAAGTAGGCAGTCCCATCAGAGTCTTTACAGCGTACGATGATCGTGATGAAGCGGAGTTCGTTGCCACGCAAGTGCTTGATTTGCTGAGCCAGGGAACGATTTCGTCATTTGCCGACGTTGGTGTGCTTTTCCGCACGAACTTGCAGAGTCGAGTGCTTGAAGAAGCATTCTGCCGCCTTCGCATTCCGCACCGTGTAGTTGGAGCCATGCGCTTTTACGAACGCAAGGAAGTCAAAGATGTAGTGGCATTTCTACGCATGCTGTACAACAGGCATGATACAACGAGCATGGAGCGCATCCTCAATATCCCGCCACGCGGCATAGGCCCGCAGACGCGACGCCAAATCCAGGCGTACGCGCAATTGCGCAACTGCTCCATCTTGGACGCCATGCGCGACCTCTGCAGCCCAAACGTGGCTCTTGGAGACGAAGAGTATGGTGCAAACGGTGTAACAGGTGAGTCTAGCAAGAGGCTTCAGGCAAGTGGAGAACTTGGATCCCTCAGGATTGAGTCATCCACAGATCCTGCAAAACATTGTAATTTCACTCAATTGCCGGTTCGAAAGCGAGATGCTCTGTCCAAGTTGTACGGCATCCTGCAAGAGCTTCGAGTGTTGGTCGCTGTTTCAACTCCCGCCGAGCTGATGAAGCATGTCATTTTGAAATTGGATCTCGAGCCCTATTTCAAGTCCCAGGATAAAGGGCGCGATCGCTGGGATAATGTTGTAGAGTTGCAGGCTGCTGCTGCTCGATTTGCACATAAGGGCAAGGACGAACTTGGTGTCTTCTTGGAGATGGCTGTATTGGTTGCAGATCGTCACGACCCGCAAGAAAGGGGGCAGGCGTCGCTGGTCACCATGCATGCCAGTAAGGGGCTTGAGTTTAAAGTGGTCATGTGTGTGGGAATGGAAGAGGGCACATTCCCTCATCATCGTTCACTGCAAGATAGCTCGCAACTGAACGAGGAAAGGCGTCTTGCATTCGTTGCGCTCACTCGCGCTCGAGATATTCTGTACCTCACTTCCCGCAGAACTGTGCCTTCAACTACGTCGCACCAAATGCCCAAGGTACTCAGCAAGCTGTTGTGTGTGTGCTTGGGCTTTGATGCAGCTCGTCTGGTCACTGACACTTGCTTCCAACAGGACATGCCAACTAAGCGCTCGCGGTTTTTCCTGGACATTCCCAGCGAGCTCTGTGTGGAGGTATGCGCCACGGGTGCGCCGCTTTTGCAGGCGAGTCTTAGTGGACTCCTGGTAGTTCTTACGCGTGCTGCAGCTGAGTCTCGAGCCTCTGTACTGATAAGGTCGCAATCGGGGGATATTGTAACATGGCAAGGGCTTCGTTCGGTAGCACTTGGTTTGCGGTGCTCTTCCTCAAAGCACTCGAATGCTACCATTTTCACGGATGAGATGAAAACGCTACCCATGCGAATGCAGCCCTTTGATTTGCAGGCTCCCTATGTGCCCTGTGGTGACCAGCCGAGCGCTATATCTGGACTTGTGCAGGGTCTGAAGCAGAATTTGCGCTTTCAGACCTTGCGCGGTGCAACTGGCACGGGAAAAACCTTTGTAATGGCCCATGTCATTAACGCGACCCAGCGACCGACGTTGATTTTGGCTCCGAACAAGATGCTGGCAGCTCAATTATGCAACGAGCTCAAGGAGTTTTTCCCGCAGAACAAAATTGAGTATTTTGTATCTTACTACGACTATTACAGGCCCGAGGCATACCTTGCTGTTTCGGACGTCTTTGTCGAGAAAGTATCGGTTGTCAATGACGATATCGATCGGTTGAGGCACTCAGCGACTCGCTCGCTGTTCGAAAGACGGGACACCGTCATTGTATCAAGTGTCAGCTGCATCTATGGGCTCGGCATGCCAACTGAGTATCTCAAACATGCGCTCAGGTTGTACATAGGAAGACAGAGCACCGTCTCGGCCGTCGCTGGACGCCTTCAAGAGATTCATTATGTCTCAAATGAAATAGATGAACTCAAGCGTGGCCAGTTTCTCGTCACATATCACATGATGATGAAGGCGCACGATGCTCCTCCAAACACTCTCTGTGCTACTCTGGAACTCTGGCCAGCACACACTCAGGACGTTTTCATATTTCACTTTCACACACTGCCAGTAGACATGAGTGAGGAAGGGGAGGCGGAAGCGGGCTTGGATGCAAATACCACGGAGATGCATGACGCAGACAAAGCAGTCATGTCTGCGCACTCCATGCAGTACAAGAACGTGAAAAATGGCCCAGAGCTTGAGACGGAATTGCTCATGTATATAGCGAACATGACAAGGCGGCAGCGACGGCGTGAGCAGGATGTGAGTCTTAACACGACTGCTGCAGTAGCCGTCGCTGCTGCGAAAGTTGCTACTGACGATCAGTCCCTACAGACGGGCAATGATGAGGATTGTCAAGTGATTGAAGAAGTCACAATCTACCCTGCTAGTCATTTCGTGACTTCGCAGGACGAAAAGACGCGCATCCTCTCAGCAATTAGGTCCGAGTTGCAGGAGCGGGTAGAAGAATTGGAGGATTCAGGGCTATTCCTCGAAGCTGAACGCTTGACCCAGCGGACTGAGGCGGATTTGATGCAGATTGAAACCGTTGGCTATTGTCGCGGGGTATGGAGAGCTTGATGATGCACTCGAATGATAAGAGACTGTGTGCTTGTGCCGTGGCTAGTCGTGTGCTGATTGAATTGCTTTCTTTTATGTTGACAGAACCGGTTTCTTGTTCCTTTAGACGTACGTGCTAAGATTCGTTTGTGCGGCTTGCAATGGCAGGTGGAGAACTATGCACGGCATTTGGCATGTCGGGCGGTATCCACTTCTGTGATGTTGTGTCCGAGTTACTTTTCTTAATGCCCATTGTTGCATAATCCTGGCTCAGAAATTCTTCAAATCACGTGCACACACACATATACTTGTGCGAAACAGGCTGGCGATCCACCTGATTGTCTCGTTGATTATTTCCCGCCAAGCGAGTGGTTGTTGATAGTGGATGAGTCACATATCTCTGTGCCACAAATTCGTGGCATGTACTTTGGAGATAGAATGCGCAAGGAGACATTGGTTCGACACGGTGTGTATCCCACATGACAAAATTCTATATGTCTAGAAAGCGATCCAACTGGCTGCTTCGGAGACTTTAGCTCAGGTAGACTGATTCGTGTTGCCACGAGCGAACACATGGAAGAAATGTGTCGAAATCACACTCACACCACACATCGAACGCACGCAACTAGGATTTCGGCTGCCGTCGGCTCTTGACAATCGCCCCTTGCAAGAAGGAGAGTTTTGGGCGCGGGTGCAGCAGTGCATCTTCGTTTCTGCGACTCCCGGAGACTGGGAGATGCAGCAATCCACCTCCTGCCTGGCCTCCGACCGCAGGTTACGAGGACTACCTTTACAAGCCAACAATTCATCTGAGATGACTGAGCTGATTATTCGGCCCACCGGGATCCTCGACCCAGTCGTCGAGATGCGACCCTCCGAGGGGCAGGTAGATGATCTCTTGTCCGAGATTCTGCCTCGAATCGAGCGAGGCGAACGCACGCTGGTCACCACGCTCACCAAGCGCACAGCGGAAGAGGTATCTGGATTTTTTGCTGAGCATGGGCTCAAGGCGGCGTGGCTTCACTCGGAGGTCAAGGCTCTGAACCGTCTAGCGATAGTTCGTGATCTACGTACAGGTTGTTGTTTGCACTTGTTATCCTGCTGCTCTCCTCCTACAAATTGCTTCTTGCTTTTGCTGTCTAGGCGCGCGTACCTGAGCGCCCAGTGCGCCCTGCGCACAGGTGTGTATGATGTGCTTGTAGGCGTCAACCTCCTTCGCGAAGGCCTGGATTTGCCTGAAGTATCGCTCGTTGCCATTCTGGATGCTGATAAGGAAGGTTTTCTCCGCAGTGACAAGAGTCTCATTCAGGTATCTTTGACCAACCTGTCGGCAGTAGTCCAGTGTTTCTACGTGTGCGTTTAGCATTTCTGAACATGACATTCTGCGTCCCGGTCATGTCTGTTTTTTATATTCCATTCACCTATCTATGGGTGTGGTTTACAGACTATCGGCCGCGCCTCTCGTCATGTGAATGGGACTGTTATCCTGTATTGTCAGACTGTGACTGCTTCCATGAAGGTAAGTGCAGGATGCCAATACTTGCTGCAGGCTGCCTGATTGCATACAGAGCGATGACTTGGTGTCTTGCAGCGTGCCATGGCCGAAACTTCCCGTCGCCGGCGTCTTCAGATAGCTTTCAACAAAGAGAACAACATCGCTCCCACGCCTCTCGTCAAGAAAATTACGAGAAACTCCATTCTAGACCTTGTGTCACCCAAAAATCACTCCCGCAAGTCCGTGGAGCTTGAAGTGGCGATAGCACTGGAAGAAGTGGAAAGGCACCTGTTGGGGGAGAAAGGCAAAGACCACCTCAAATGCGACCCCGTGCATTACAGCGGGGGTGCAACAGAAGAGGGCATCTTCAAGTCCACACCTTTGTCCTCTGTGGCAAATGGTTCAAATGCAAGCTTCCCCTCTCAACTAAAATCTCACGACCCGTTGTTAGGCTCGGTACGGCGGGAGATTGGAAAAGATCATCTACCGAGAGGTAACAGAAAAGAGCGACCTTTGACCCATGGGCGGCGTGGTGCTAGAGCGAGAGGACGAGCTGGAAGAAGAGGGGGGACTCCGCACGTGGAAAGGCAAGCAGACGAGCATAACACGTATGGTGATGTTGCGAAGCACAGTGAACGGGAGACAGTGGTGGACTCGCAGGCACCGGCTTCTATAATTGCTTCGATGGCAGACCAATTGCTGAAAGAATTTGAGACCTTATGAGGATCATGGGCGTGAGAAGTGTGTTTGTTGTGTCGAGTACAGAGTGATGAAGATGAGGGGAAAATATTGGAAGGCAAACTAGGTTGTACATTTGTAAATATGGACCCGGATCACAGTGAACGTGTATCAGATCACAGTAAACTTATTTAAGAATTTTTGTTTACGATTTGAAATTTAAACAGAATTACTTATTTGCCACACTAGAAACTTGTCGACAAGCACTTTAGTGCACAGAATTGGCAACCAACAGTATAGACAGCACACTTAGCGTCATTCCCAGGAGATGCGGGCGATGTAGTTTTGCGTAGGACGTGAATCGGTCGTGATATTTCGTCCACCAGGGTCTTGAATCGGTCGTGACATTGCATCCTATTGTGGAAAGATATTTTAGGGAAACCAAAATCCGAGACGCTCGCAAGAAGAAGACAAACAGACAGAACAGGTGATACCAGTGCACATGCCAATGCATTCTGGCTCCACCAGCTTATGGTCCAGTCCATATTTCCTTTGTTTGCCACCCCAACAGAAGACGCGATTGCCCTGGACGTCGACCACGATCAGTCCCAACACCCTGCCGAGACATCCTGGGGCCTTTGGAATACAACAAAGGAAAACGCACGTGCATGCGTGACTTACCTCCAAAGATGCGGCGCAAGAGTGCTCCCAGCCCACAGAGATCCCCACTATATGCTTATTGCCAAGCCCATCGGCAAAGTCATTTGGCACTGTAGACTGCCCAGCAAAGTCCGCGCCCCAGCAGATAACCTTTTGCCCATTATTGTCCTCGCCTACGCTTACCAGTCAGGCACTGTTTTACGCATATGCCTAGCTTCATGGGCGGGCCGTGCGTGCTCACTGAGTGAACGCCTAAGTGAACACACCTATCTTGAACCTCAGAATAAGCAAGCGCGGCAGCAGCTATGGCTACAGCCCCCGGTGTTCTAGCAACAAAGAGAAGCAAGTCGCAATAAACCTGGCTGGCCCAGCATGGAGTTGGAAGGGGGCAAGTAGGTCCCGCACGTGTGCGAGGCTCCGCAAGCCAGTTTGCTGAACCTGTCTCCCCGTACGGCAACGGAACGCCAGTATATAGAAGTCAAAACCAACACTATCGCGCACACGACACTAGACAGCATGAAGGACTGCTAGTAAAATGGTGCAAGAGCGCGAAAAAAATGCCTACTTGCCACCCTCTTGAACAAGCTCTGCCTTCAGCAAATCAGTCCAACTTTTGGCCTGCCCATGTTCATTGTAGCCCCAGCATTGCACTTGACCCGTTTTTGGTGACGTCTCTATTATCGCGCAGCTGTGATATAATCCAGCGCACACTCCACTGTAGTGGACCTGCGTTCGCTTGAATCACTCAGAACACAAGTCTATTGAGTCTGAAAGACTGGGCAATGCGTCTGCTAAATGCTCGCACGCGCTGTTTTGGAAGAAGACGGGGTGGCATTACAATGGAAGGAAGATTAATCCGTTTTTGCATGCTTGCACCACACAACTCGCACATACCTTTCGCGTATAGCTAGGCTCGCCCGCCACCCAATTTCCCAACTGTCCAGACCGATTATCACCCCAGCACAGTAGTTCTCCAAGTGTTGATATTGCACAAGTGTGAAACAGTCCTGCATTGCACAAAATGTCAAGCAATGTCCGCATGCAAAGGCCAACTTGGGTTGCCAGAGCAAATACACGTGCAAAGTCGACAGGGCACTGCAATCCTGCACAGTCACGGCAACTTTGCACAGCGTAAACAGGACGAGATATGCGATTTTTTACGCTAGCGAATGCTCTGCTTATCTCTCGTATTGTCGTCAACACCTGCTGAAACTTGCTTGTATAAGAGCGGAAATCTGTTATCAGCGCACCGTACAGTTTCGTTGATGCGCTTTGGGTTGCTGCAGTAAAGATGAAGTCAGAGTGCCCGACAAAGTTTTTTGCACAACACGTGGACGTTTCATGGATGCTTACCGGTACATGTATCAGCAAACAAAATGCATAAATTATGTGTACAGTACGTGTGAATCTTCAGACAATTGCATAGTGGGTATAAGTTGCTTCTTATCGAAGAACCGGATCCTGGCCTGAAACAAACCTGGCGTCGAAGCACTGTGGCACCACCGTCTGATTGTAATCATTCCAGCCAAAACACTCCATATAGCCCGTATTGCAATTTGTACATGACTCGTCACCTGTTCATAGCGCACAGTGAGAGGCAGATTCGCTCACAGAGTTGTGGTATCGTTTCAGCTAGACCTTACCAAAAATCAGACACGTGTGGTGACCGCCAGCAGCCATTCTGACAACGCTGCAAACAAATTTGCCGTCAAAGCGAAACACTGGCGTGTCCGCCGTCGTATTCTTCCGGGCCAGACCAACAAATATGCCAGAACGGTTTTTGGGCACAGGGCACTCGGGGGTCACAAAGGGATCCACGCAGTCGCAGTACGTGGCATTGCTGGTGTTCGTTGCATTGGTGTTGTTTGGGTGAACGTCGTGGATGATTTCAAAAGCCGGACACGGCAAGCAAGCTGCGGACGAAACGTTTCGAGGCAACGTCTGCCACAGGGGGGATCTCCGTCAGTGTTTTTTGGCCGCACAGCAACCCACATCCAGGAGAACACTGAAGGGTGCCTCAAACGAGCGATGGACAGTGCAGGAATACTACCTTTATCTCACACGATCTCTTCCGCGATAAGTAGTCGCCGAACCTGCAGGAATGAGGGTGCGTCTGCCCAAGCACCTTCGCAGGCTCCACCACAGAAGATATGTCTGCTACACTCTGATTTTTCAGCTGTTCGCTGATTTTGCTTGCGTCCTCCAGCGCCGAGCGGATCATCGCAGAGTCTCGCTCTATCCCTGCATTCACAGGAATCTGAACGCCGAAAGTAACCCTGACCGAGTTGTATTCTGAAGGGCCTTCAGAATACACTAACCCTAAACGTTCCTCCTCTTCGACAACTTCCTCCTTTTCGACAACTGCCTCTGCCGTCTCTTCCTGTCCGCCGCCGCCGCCGCCGCCCCCGCCACCCTTTTGCGCAGGTGACAAAGATGGCAGGGTGGAAGCAGTCGAGCTGCTTGAATTAAATTGAAGTAGCCTGCGCGCTGGCACTGGTGTAGTCTGGTTCTGGTTGGTGGAAAGGTTGACCAGAGGCGCTGGGGTTGTGGTTGGGACAGGAGCCTCGATTGCGGTTGGAGGAGGAGGCGGGATTGCATTGACAGGCTCGATCGCGCTGATCACTACTTGCGATGGCGAGACTGCGGTCGCCACGGCGATGCCAGACTGGAATGCCTTCCGCACGAGCGGGGTGAATTGGTCGGGGCTGTACGGAAGCACGACGACCTTTTCAACCACGACTGGAAAGGGGCGGGGCAGATTGCACTGCTGGTGCGTGTTGGAGCCCCAGCACGCGGCCAGGCGCTGCCCGTCTGTCGCACACGAGTGCCGGGCCCCTGCGGCGACGCTCGTGACGTGGTCCATCTCCGGGGGGCGGAGCTGCCCAAAGTCCTCCCACCCCCAGCACATGAGTCTGCGACGGTATCCAGACGAAGGACTGGACTCGTTGGGCACGGGGCCCATTGCCCCGCACGTGTGGAAGGCCCCCGCCGCAAAGAGCACGTCGGTCGTGACGTTGTCCTCGCAGGCATTTGAGCGCTCGACGAGCGCGCCCCCCTCCTCCAGCCCGACCAAGGACGCCGCTAGTAGCGCGCGCCAGACGCATCCCACGCACCATTGTCGCTGCCGCCGCCGTGCCGTCGGCGCAGTCCCGGCCCTTGTGTTAGACATCGGTGTGAACCTCAACCTCAAACTGGACAGTTGGACACTTTCCACCTTGACTTAACCCACTGTATTTTACCACGACCCATTTGAGCAGTAAACATTGTGGTAAATAAATCGTTGCCAATCGAAAAGCTGCGAAGCACGTGGTGCCCTTCGCGAGCACTCTCTCTGTTGATTGTTTATTTTTAAGGTCACCGAGCCGAGTTCTATACCACTCTCTCTCTGTTGATTGTTTATTTTTACTAAGGCCCTCTCTTAACCAATTAAAAAAGGGACCTGGCAAAAAATTAGTACGGAGAAATTAGTCAATCTTTTTCAAGGAGCCAAAGGCTTCCTTGAAAAAACGGGCTTTTTTCAAGGAGGAGTGGACGCGATCTCAATCACAATATCCAGGAGATACATGACACCAAAACTCTGGTTTCACCGACGGCGATTATCCTAACAGGGCGACAACAAGGTACATGGGACTTCACAACCACGATCACCGAACCAGCATGCGGCAACCCACAAACGGTAACATGGGAATTGTTCTTCGCGGAGGACGACCAATGCCCGACAAGACATGTCCACAGGCTTCCCCCAGACATGCACGACATAAAAACATTCGTCTTTCACCAACTAGGTAACAGAGCAACAGAAATGGACAACCTACCCTTGCGAATGCGCCGCGACATCGAGTCTCACCTCACGAATATGGGCCTAGAAGCGGAGGTACTAATCCAAATGTCAAAAACGATGCATACATGCATCGTTGGCCAACAAACTGGATCATGGGTAGGACACATCGTTCACAGGTGGAACGCCAACCTACAACAACACGTCCCCGGAAAACTCATATCCTTCTCGGAGACAACAACAGACCCTCCTGGGGGCTCATACGTACTTCAATACTCGGGCGTCATAGTGCACATGGACACACCATATGATAGCCGTCAGGCCAGAACACTAGGCAGATCTCTCGATCCCGACATTATCCCTGCTTCGGAAACCGCAGCACTGATATGGGCAATGCAACCATTCGATATCCTTAAAACAGTTCTCACCAACAACGGATGGCAACTAGCAAAATTCTTCCAGAAGGTGTCAGATACCCCACAGGAGACACTGCTCGGCACCGACTGCAAACACGCTCCTACCACATGCCAATGCTTCCTGACCAGGAACCCCCTTACATGCTCAATAACCAGAGCAACGTGCACGTTAGGACACCCGGAATACCCAAAACACCTGCAACAACAGGCAGCAAAAA
>Ga0315899_10004085_pt1 | contig 15782 bp, 13 predicted proteins | sample LakEriMetagenome_2_FD_203518 | JGI IMG/M metagenome (GOLD analysis project Ga0315899, IMG submission 203518) | Freshwater fungal communities from buoy surface, Lake Erie, Ohio, United States - Buoy 4 MA112 | ecosystem: Environmental > Aquatic > Freshwater > Lake | place: USA: Lake Erie, Ohio... | reverse complement strand
CCCTGGGGGCGAACGCTGCGTTCGTATACGTTCGAGACCTCTGGTTTTTCACTTTCGAGCATTTGCACACATTTTAAAATCCCGCGAAGCAAATCGACGGGTTCGAAGCCGGTTATAGCGACTGGTAGCGAATGTTGAACAACCAATTTCTGATAGTCTTCATAGCCAGTAATCGTACAAACATGCCCAGCACCAAGAAATCCATCAACCTCGGATTCTGGTGAATTAGCAATAAATTCCATTGCCGGCAGCACACGCACATGCGCGGTGAAAATGCTCACGTTTTTGAGAGCCCGGACTGCGGCTTGTTGCAACGTGATGGCTGTCGCTGGTGCCGTTGTCTCAAAACCGACCCCGAAAAAAACGATTTCTCGGTCTGGATGCGATTGTGCTATTTTTAAGATATCGAGCGGAGAATAAACAACTCGAACATCAGCTCCTTTGCGTTTGGCTTGCAGCAAACTCTCCTGCGTACCTGGGACTCGCAACATGTCTCCAAAACTAGTCAAGATGACATCTTTCGATTGCGACAATTCCACCATTTGATCGATTGCGGATTCGGGCGTCACACAGACTGGGCATCCAGGACCATGCAATAGTTGAATATACCCCTCTAGTGCTTTGTCGATCCCATGTCTAAGGATCGCATGCGTCTGGCCACCACAAACCTCCATTAAACGCCAGGGCCTACTAGTCGTCCTTTTTATCGAATCAAGAAGCCGTTGGGATAGCTCGTGACTTCGGTATTCATCAACATGTTTCATGATTCCGTACCCGACCAGTCTTCGGACGCTTCCAATTTCTCGAGTTCATTTAGGATTGCGTTAGCTTGTTCCGCATCGATGATGCTAATCGCCACCCCTGCATGCACTATTACATAATCTCCCTCGATGGCTTCCGGTACAAATGTAAGATTGCAGCGACGTTTTACACCCATAAAAACAACGTCAGCCTCACAAAACGGAGGTTCTTTTTGGATCCATTGAACTACCAACCCCGGTATCGCTAAGCACATAAAGGACCTCGCTGATGTATCAAACCAAGCAGTAATTGACCTGCCGCTAATCCACCATCGTTGACCGGTATCTCGCGAGGCATGGACCATTCCAGGTCATGCATTTGACAATTGCGATGGATGAGCTCTACCAGAACCTTGTTTTGAAACACACCACCTGTTAACAGGATTGGACTGTTTCGATTCCATATACCCAGCGAAGTAATCGTATTCGCCAGGGCACGATGGAACTTTACGGAAATGATCGATGGGGAGACGTTCTCACAAACGTCTTCCACGATACCACGAATGAGGGGACGCCAATCCAGTACAAGTGATGGGAGCGTAGATCGTTCTGATTCTGGAAAAGCCTGTCGCGGTACGATCGGCATGCTGTAATGTCCTGTTGTCTCGTCTTCGAGAATCTTGGGACGGCACATCGATTCCAACAGCATGGCCCAGTGCCCTTCGTATCCGACTTTGTGAGAATTTCGAAAAAGCTCTGAACTAAACACCATAGCAGCGACTCCATCGAATAGTCGGCCGGCACTAGTTGTCGATGGGGCAAATGTTGAACGACGTATCAGGTTTTGTATTTGTGCTCGATTGGGAACGAGTGAATTCATTGGAATGTCTGCCCCATAGGTTTCCCAGAGCAAGGACTCGGCGATTCTCCCCGGTTCGTGAATCGCTAGCTCCCCTCCAGGTAATCGAAAGGGATGTAGGGATGCAATTCTATCCAAATGATCCATCGTTCCGAGAAATACCTCCCCGCCCCAAATCGATCGATCCGCCGCGTATCCAGTCCCATCCCAAGAAAACCCTAAGATCCGTCGGCTTAACCACGTCGTATCCCAGAGTCCGCTTGCCACATGAGCGTGGTGATGTTGCACTCCGAGCGAAGCCACCCCAAGTTCGTTTGCGAACTCCTTTGCCCAACGCGATGTGAAATAGTCCGGATTTAGATCGTGTACAACCAATTTCGGTTCGCATCCATAAAGTTGCAACAAATCCCTAACATGATAAATAAAACGTTCTCTTGACTTTAGGTTGTCCATATCGCCCAGGTGTGGGCCCAAGATCGATTGATAACCATTCGAAAGAGCAATCGCCACCTTTTGATGTCCACCCACAGCGAGTACTGCTGCTCCTGTTACCAATCCTTCCCCAATCCCTTCTTCATGGAGCGAGATCGCAAGGGGGCCTAAGCCTCGACCCACTCTGATGGTTGTGACTCGATCCGCAATGACGCGAACTATACTGTCGTCCGCATGACGAACGATCTCTCTGTCATGTCCCAAGATTCGATCAGATGTTAGCAGCCCACATTCCTCCATTTCTGCATCGGAGGTAATCATGGGGTCACCGTCTCTGTTAGCACTCGTCACAACGAGTGGTCCTAGCTGGCGTAACAGCTGTAAATGTAACGGAGTGGAAGGTAACATCAATCCAATGTTATGCAGTCCTGATGTTAACGAATTCCAGGTTTCGGAAAGGTCGAACATCAGGCGTTTCGTCAACGTCAACTCAGGTTGGTCAAGTTCTACAACCACAATCGGGCCAGCCTCAGAATTCAAAGCCTCCTCTTCTAAGGGAGTCAATCTTCCGATCTTTCTTGCTTCCGTGATATTCGAAACCATAACCACAAAGGGTTTGGTTGGCCGATTTTTTAACAAGCGAAGTTTCTCGATGGGATCTTTGTTCGAGGCAGTGACTAAAAACTGATAACCACCAATTCCTTTTACAGCGACAATTTGGCCGGCTCGTAGTTGCTCTGTTATATGCTCGACGTTTCGGAACTGTGGACCACATTGTGGACAAACAATCCCTTGGGTATGAAACCGACGGTCCGTTACGCTTTCATATTCTCGCAAGCAGCGATCACAAAGCGGAAACGCTTGTAAAGAAGTCTTGGCTCTTTCAAAGGGCATCGACCTGATAAGCGTATACCTTGGCCCACAGTCACTACACGTATTAAGTAAATAGCCGTATCGTTTGTTTTGTTCCTCTAGTACCTCATTAATGCATGTAGAACAGCAATTGCGATCCACCGGAATACAGGTTCTGATTGGCGCAGAGGTCCCGGATGCTTCGAGAATTAATGCCGAGTAATATCTAGGTTTCGATTCACTCTGCGTTATCCGCGGCACAATTCCCGTTTTGGGGCAAGCGGCTATACACTCACGCGAAAACGCATCCAGACTTTCGGAGTCTCCCTCGAGGTGCAGTTCCACCCCATTTGTTGTATTCGAAATCGAACCTTTTAAGTTAAGCGAGGCTGCGAGCCTAGCGAGTGCGGGACGAAAACCGATTCCCTGGACAGAGCCGGTGATAAGTATTTGTCTAGCGTGCGTACAAGATGGCCACTGATCAATGCGAGCCATTTTCAACCAGCGGCTTGAGGAGATTCGTTCGGCATTCTTCGAGAAATTGGCACCAAGTCGCGATGCCATCTCCTGAAGTCGTACTTAAGCTGAGCGACTTTAGATCCGGTTGAATCGCCAAGGCATCCGCAATTGCAGATTCGACGCGAAAGGGTACGTAGGGTAGCAAGTCTATTTTTGATATCACCATAGCCTGCGATGAACGGAACATTTTTGGATATTTACCCGGTTTATCGTCCCCCTCCGTTACACTCAACATAACGACCCGAATGTGTTCCCCTAGATCATGAGAGGCAGGACACACTAGATTCCCCACATTTTCGATAAATAAAAAATCGACTTGGGGATCCCCCAATGCTTCGAGCCCACGACGGACGAGAGAGAGTTGTAAATGGCACGCTCCTCCAGTGGTCAATTGTGCAGCCGGCATCCACGGAGACAGCCTTTCTGCATCACGATCTGTTTCCAAATCGCCGACTAAAACCGCCGATGAGTAACGACCCTTCCAATATTTTGCTGTCTCTACCAAAAGGGATGTTTTGCCTGCACCAGGTGAAGAAACTAAGTTGACAACGAATGTTCCCCGTTTCGTCATTCGCTCTCGTTCATCCATGGCATCTACCTTCGCGTCGAGTTGAACATCTCGTCGGATGGAAACACGTCGGTAAATCGTATTGTTCATGCTATTTGTTTATCTTTTGCTCGATTAACTGTAAATCCAAGTGCATAAGGCGGATCGAATCTCCGTCGATCATGCGCAAATTCTGCTCGCCGCATTGGATACATCGAAACTGGAAGTCTGTGATCATAAAATCTGCCAAACAGTCCTCGCAACGCGCTAGGAGGGGGACCTCATGGAGGACAATATCCACATCGACTCGTTCATGTTGTTTTGCGACCAGAACGAGAGCATCTGCTAACAACACCTGCTCGACGCCCGAGAATGTTCCGACATCGATTTCAACCCGCTTAGCCTCGTAACCAGCGTTGGATTTTTCCACTGCACTTATTTGGTCCCATATAGTAGCAGCAATAGATGTTTCATGCATGGGCGTTGTCCTTTTGTCTAATGACTTGCTGAATCGCTGCCAACACTCTTTCAAAATCACCTTCGGAAAGATTCACTGTGTCGTTTGGACCAAACATTTTGCCAACAATTCCCCATATCGTTACCGTTTTAGGAAGAATGCCCAGGCTGTCGGCCAGTTCGAGTGTCATTTTCAAGGAGAAATCGTGAGAGGTTGTGGCTGAATTGTACTGGAGTTGCTGCTCTGGCCACACGAATCGATGGGTGGTCCCAATTTCTTCCTCTCCCTCGCATGCATCGACGATATGAACCTCGCAAATGTCCTCTAAGTGATTTAGCAAATCCATGGGAACGACGCCTGACTTTGCATGCCAGCCATCGGGAAGACGAGATCGAATTCTCTCTATAACCCTCCAGCCGATCTGGTCGTCACCGTTGGGACTACCGATACCGTAGATCAACTTTTGCTCTGACTTATTCATGGTTCAGTCGTCCTGGGTAGACTCCGATCAATTCGAAGCTTGAGAAAGTGAGTTGAACAACTAATGCAGGGATCGTAACTGCGTATTAATCGCTCGCATTGCAAAGCTATTTCTGTGTCGGATTGATCAACAATGGTAGTCAATAAAGTTCTTAAATCAGCCTCGATCTGACCTTGATTCTGTGATGTAGGCGGGACAATCTTGGCAAAAAGAATCTTACCCGCCTCATCGATATTGTATCGATGATAAATCGTACCTCTGGGGGCTTCCGTGGCTGCACAACCTGAAAGCAAAGACGATTCCTCACGGAGGTCGGTTTGTGCGGATGGACGTCGTGGTTCCGATATGGGACTATATCTTTGTGTGATTTCGAGAGCCTCTTCAAAGGCATGGATGACTTCGATCGATCTGGCAATAATCCCCATGTGAGGATTAAAACACGGATTCGGTAATGCGAGAGACGTCGCGGTCTCGATTGCAAGGGGGGACAATTGATGACGATTGAGGTTGATTCGAGCTAGCGGCCCAACGAAATACGATTCGCGAGATGACAGGCGTTTGGAATGCAAGGCCGTCGAATGCGGAACTTGCTCCTCTACGAATTGATTTTCGTATTCGTTGACAGAACAGCTTAATCCTCGGGATGACATAAGTGTTCCATCGAGAATCGCGTACTCATCCGGTCTCGATAAGGCTACATAATCGTATGGTTGCGTAAAATCTGGGAACGAAAAACTCGCAACCCATTTCGCCGTTTCTACGGCGGCTTGTAAGCCCCATTCCAAGTCCGGTACGAGTTGCTGCAATTCTTCTCTCCTGGGCAATCGATAGAAACCACCAACCGCTAAATTGACCGGGTGAATGGCTCGTCCCCCGAGAATCTCGAGCAATCGGTTACCGATTTTCTTCATCCGTAGAGCACGTTTCACTTCGTCCGGAAATTGTTTCGCTAACTCCAGGCCACTATCGAGCCCATAAAAATCTGGCGCTTGTAACATAGTGACGTGCAGCACATGGCTCTCAATCCACTCGCCGCAATACATGAGTCGACGCAATTCACGAATCTCAGGTCGAATCTCTATGCGAAACCGCTGCTCGAGGGCTTGTACGGCTGTCATTTGATAAGCGATCGGACAGATGCCGCAAATGCGTGCTGTGATATCGGGAGCTTCTTCACACGGTCTACCTCGCAACAAGGCTTCGAACAACCGTGGGGGCTCGAAAATGGCCAGTTGCACCTGTTCAATGTGACGGCCATCTATACTCACGTATAGCGATCCCTCTCCCTCAACTCGGGTCAAGATGGGAACCCGAATGATGCGAGGATTATTGGCAGGCTCGGTCATCAATAGTTTCCTCGAGGTCGTGACGAGTCGGAGTCATTCAGGCGATTCACTTCACTTCGAAACGGTTTCGAGTTGGCATGGAAGCTGTTTAAATACGAGAGGAATTTTTCCCCGCTCTTTTGTTCTTTGGCATGGTTTCCCAGGCTTACAAGATTTAGTTGATCGCTAGGCCCAAAACAGCCGTAGCAACCTCGATCAAACGATGGGCAAATCGCTCCACATCCCGCCTGGGTTACAGGTCCCAGACAGGCGGTGTCGGTAGTGACGACGACGCATACGTTTCCACGTCTCTTGCATGAGGGACAAACACTCTCAGTGGACGTCCGTGGTGTACGTCCCGCGATGAGGGATAGGAGCACCTCAAGCAATTGTTGCTTGTCGATGGGGCATCCTCTCAATTCGAAATCAACTCGAACGTGGTCTGATATGGGAGTGGATGTAGCCAAGGTTTTGATGTAATCAGGCCTCGCATAAACCACTTTCATAAACTCTCCATGGTCAGAAAAATTGCGGAGGGCTTGTATCCCCCCAGAGGTCGCACATGCCCCAATCGTAACCAAGACCCGCGAAACTGCACGCAAGTGTTCAATTCGCTCTCTGTCCTCTGGAGTTGTGATTGATCCCTCGACCAACGTTACATCATAGGGACCTGGCATAAGGCAACTCGACGCCTCTGCAAAGTGCGATATCTGTATTAAATCGCCGATCGCAAGAAGCTCATCCTCCATGTCTAATATGGTTAATTGACAACCATCGCATGACGCAAATTTCATGACGGCGAGGGTCGGTTTTTTCACTTCTCTTTCTTCGATTGCGTTCGTCATCATTACAAGTCCCGAAAACGAAATAGATGGCGAATCGAATCAAATCGAAAAACGGGGCCGTCGCGACACACAAAAGTTTCTCCCCACTGACAATGACCACAAAGTCCGGCTGCGCACTGCATATTCCGCTCCATCGAGAGCCAGATTGACCTATCACTAAATCCTTTTTCCAAGGTGCTCAACGCGCAGAATTGCATCATAATCTCGGGCCCGCAAATCAAAACTTCCGTGTTGTCCGGATCGTTGATTGATAATCTTTCTAACAGAGTTGTTACGAAACCAACGGCTCCCTGCCAGCGATCATCGGGTTGATCGACCGTCAATTGAAGATCAATTCCCTGCCTCTGCCATTCTGCGAATTCCGTTTCAAATAGAATTTGATCTGGTGTTCGGGAACCATGCAAAAGCGTTATCGATTCGTAAGAAGATCGATGGGAAACGAAATCGTAAATCATCGGGCGCAATGGAGCCAGTCCTAACCCCCCTGATATAACGATGATATCACCACCTCGGCAAGCCTCGACAGGCCAACCGACACCAAACGGCCCTCGAACACCAATTGCGTCTCCAACCTTGAGATTGGCAATTGCGTTGGTGACCCGACCTACAAAGCGAATCGTGTGGAGCATGTTGCTGCCATCCGTACCGCCAGATAGGCTTATGGCAGATTCTCCACATCCGGGGACATAAAGCATATTGAATTGTCCCGGCTGAAATCGATACGCTTCCGCGATCGAATCATCTTGAAATCGGATGCGATAAGTAGAAACATCTGCTGACTCGCGATGGACTTCGTCAATAATCGCAACATGAGAACGCCAGAAGTTTTTTTCCAATGTTGGCCTTGGTGTAACGTGACTCACTCGGAGGTCTCCCTACTGATCAACGTGGCTACCTCCGTTGTTAGATCGATACCGACCGGGCACCAAGTGATACATCGTCCGCAACCCACACATCCTGAGCTGCCGAATTGATCGATCCAATACGCGAGCTTGTGTGTCATCCACTGACGATATCGCGATCGGATATCGTTGCGAACCGAACCACCACCGGAATGTGAAAATGCGAGATTGAAACACGAGTCCCATTGCCGCTCCCGCACGATACGATCTTGCGTCAAATCGGTCACTTCTTCGACGGAATGACAAAAACAGGTCGGGCAAACAAGCGTGCAGTTAGTGCATCCTAAACAGCGTGAAGCAATGTCTTCCCAATGTGGATTGTCGAGCTGTTGGAGTAGTTTCTCTTTCAGATCTTTGGTCTCCATTCGACGCGAGATTTTGTGCAACGGGCCTTGAAGTGCCAGTTCTGCTTCATGCATTTGTTCGGCGGATGCGATGCTCCCAGGCAACGACCTTACCATGTTTGCCCCAATCTCCGATTTCGTTTCGACCAAAAATCCATTTTCGATTTCGGTAAGAACTATGTCGTACCCCGTGGTGCACCTAGGTCCTGTGTCCATCGACGTACAAAAGCATGTCGAAGCTGCAGTGGTGCAATTAACGGCCACGATAAGATTGTCTTGTCTACGAGACTGGTAAATGCTATCGGTATAAGATTTCGACAGGAACACATTGTCTTGTATGGCAATAGCCGCTAACTCGCACGCCCTCGCTCCCAGAAACGCAAGCTTGGTCGGCTTTGTTGGTATTTCCTTCATGGTCCAACCATCGACTGTCTTTTTCGTTTCCATCAAAGGAACTCGTGGGGGAAACAAAAACTTCTTCCATGAGTGTGGCCCAACAGCATAGTCAAAGTATCGTTCGCGCGAGGCTTTGTTAAGTCGGTAGCTGCCAGGAGATTGTTCGTCGGTCCAGCCTAGTGGCAAATCACTTAGGTTATCGATCTCTTCGTAAACGATCGCCCCTTGATCAATTCGCGGACCAATCACGGTATATCCATCGCGACGTAAGTCTTCGATTAACAGTCCCAAAACCTGGCGGGACCAGTATGTTGGCGTAGTCTGTGGCTGACCAGGAATCGGATGGACGCTTTCCATATAGTTTAACTCCGATTCGAAGGAACAGCGAATAGATCCAGCAACTGAAGTCGGGTGGCAACCAATCGTTTTGCAAGTACCGCGGAGGTGAGTTTCATAAAGCGATAACCAAAATCCTTGTCGGATTGCATTTGATCATGTATTTCTTGACTATTCCAACGCAACAGCATAGTTGGTTGAAGACACCGAGCCGTGCAAGTCATGATGGCATCGCCGGTAATGGATGACCACGCGACCAGATCGCCGCGACCAAGGCTGAGTATGCGATTTTCTCCACGACCAGGTACCGTCATGAACAATTCCACCTGCCCTTTTACTACGATATAGGTTGATTCATGGCGATCCCCTTCTCGGAAAAGCAATTCATTCGTTTCACAAAACAGAATAGTCCCTCGGGCAACAAATTCCTCGAGATATTTGTCGCCGATATGCGACGCTAGAAGTGTACCGCTAACTTGTTCGATCAAGCCTCGCATTAGCTGGTCCTCTTAATATGTGTGTAAGAGGTTAATGATCGCAAGTAATTCGCTCTGAGGAGATCGTCCGGATTGGAGCAACGATTCCAACTCATACTACCTTGTAATTGATGTACAGAACTGTACTCATTGTTGATCAGCCAATGTTCCATTTTGTCTAATACCTCTCGAATGAGACTGGGTCCTTTTTGCAGTAACGCGGAAGCCATCATCGTGACATCAGCCCCCACCAATAAAGCTTTGATCGTATCATCTGAGGAATGGATTCCACCGGTGGCTGCGATCGAGGCCTCGATTTGATCGCACAAAATGGCGATCCATCGAAGCGTTTGACGTAGCTCGCTCGGTTGGCTGAGTTCGAGAACAGGCTTAAAGGATAATGTTTCGAAGTCGATGTCCGGAGCTAAATAACGATTAAACAGGACCAGCGCATCGGCCCCCGAATCCACCAGCGATTCCACGAAGGATGGAATGGATGTAAAACAAGAACCAATTTTGACTGCTATAGGAATTGAGATTCTTGATCTCAATTCTTCAACTAATTTACAGTATTCCGTCTCGAGATCCACCGCGTTGATTTCTAATTCGCATGGGATGGAGTAAATATTGAGTTCGATCGCGTCTGCACCGGATTGTTCAATACTCTGGGCGTAACGAAGCCACCCTCCGCGAGTGCTGCCGTTCAAGCTTGCGATGACAGGAATCGCTAGAGTACGCTTCGCTTGACGAATTAACTCGAGATATCGTGTCGGTCCAGTGTTATAGGAATCCATCTCGGCGAAGTAACCGGAGCTTTCAGCATGAGAGTTGCTTTGATAGTCGTAAAGATTGGCCAGTTCGATCTCGACATGTTCGACTTGCTCTTCAAAAAGCGATGGGAGTACAACTGCTGCGACTCCTGAATTCTGAAGCTCGAGAAGCGATTCGAGATTACCTGTCAAAGGAGAAGAGGATGCTATGATGGGATTCTTAAGAGATAAACCCATATAGTTTACGGTGAGGTCGGGTTTCATTCGTGCGTGTATTCTCTCTCTAGAGTTGCCATTTGTGAGTACCATCGCCAGGTGTCATCAATGTCTTGCTGAGCAAGTGTCATTAGATGGTTCGATAGATCGGGATTCGATTGCGCTAACATCGCAAATCTTGCTTCTTGCATCGCGACGTCTCGGAATTTCAGACTTGGCTCATGACTGTCGAGTACAAAGGGATGAGACCCTGCATGAGCCAAACGTGGGTCATATCGAAAGAGTGGCCACAAGCCAGACTTAACAACATCCTTTTGGTGCGACATCGATTTGGTCATATCGATACCATGGGCGATACAGGTACTGTAGGCCAAGATCAGGGAAGGACCGTCGAAGGATTCCGCTTCATGAAACGCGCGGACTGCTTGCGCGGGATTCGCTCCGATAGCGATTTGTGCTACGTATACAGTACCATACGATACGGCGATCATGGCGAGGTCTTTCTTGTGAACATTTCGGCCCTGAGCCGCAAACTTGGCCGTCGCCGCTCTGGGCGTCGCTTTCGAAGCCTGGCCACCCGTATTGGAGTAAACGCCTGTATCCAATACCAGCACATTAACATTCGATCCGGAGGCTAAAACGTGATCGAGTCCACCGAATCCGATGTCGTAAGCCCAACCATCCCCCCCAACGATCCACATGCTCTTTTTTACGAGGCAATCTGCTAACTGCAACATTTCCAGAGCCGCCGGCCATGATGCCGATCGTAAAACGGCTTTCAATTGCTCCACTCTTACGCGCTGAAGTGCAATTTCCGTCTCTGATTGCTGGGGCGAAGACAATAGCTCCTCCACTAAATTTGTATCCAGTTGCTCTCGGTACTCTCGCAATAGGTCTTGAATTCGATTTTTATTTGCATCCAAAGCTAGCCGAATTCCCAGTCCGAATTCCGCGTTGTCTTCAAATAGCGAATTCGACCAAGCGGGTCCTCTGCCGTCAGGGTTTTTCGTCCAAGGAGTTGTGGGTAGATTGCCACCAAAGATGGAGGAGCAGCCCGTGGCGTTGGCAATGACAGATCGATCGCCGAATAGTTGGCTCATGAGCTTGAGATACGGTGTTTCACCACAACCCGCGCATGCACCGGAGTACTCGAACAAAGGTAAAAGTTGTTGTGAACCTTTGACCGAGTCTGTTTTAATCCTAAGGCGATCGGCTTCTGGAATTTGTAGAAAGAAATCGAAGTTTTGCTTTTCGGCCGATAAATATCCCCCTTTCGGTTCCATATTAATGGCCTTGCGCTTTGTGATTTGTTTGTTACGAGCGGGACATACATCGACACACACTCCACAACCAGTACAGTCTTCGGGGGCGACTTGAATCGTACAAACCTGATCAGGTTCTGTTGTCGATACGGGGGGCGTTGTTGACTTCCTCTCACGATAGCGAAATGTTAAGGGTGCGGACGCAAGGGATGCCTTGTCATAGACCTTGAAACGAATCGCAGCGTGGGGGCAAACCAAGGAGCAGAGACCGCACTCAGTACAGATATCACTGTCCCAAATCGGAATCTGAGCGGCTATATTTCGCTTTTCCCACTTTGCAGTCCCTGTTGGAAAAGTACCGTCTACGGGCAATGCGCTTACCGGAAGCAGATCGCCATGCCCCTCCATGATTAGTCTTGCGACTCGATGTTCAGCGGACTCTGCGGTAATACGATTGGGAGCCTCTGGAGCTGAAGGATTCGGCTGCCCAGGAATGGTGACCCTAAAAAGAGAGCCGAGCGCGGCATCGATCGCTTCAACATTGCGATCGACGATCGCCTCGCCTCTTTTCCGGTAGGTCTTACGCACCGCCCGTTTGATATGATCGATCGCTTGTTCGCGGGGGAAAATGTTTGAGATTGCAAAGAAGCAGGTCTGCATAATCGAGTTTATACGACCACCCAATCCAGATTCGCTAGCCAATCGATTGGCGTTTATAACATAGAACTGGAGTTCTTTTTCTTGGATTGCCGTTTGAACATGGATTGGCAAATGATCCCAGACGTTTTCTGCGGGATAAGGACTGTTCAGAAGAAAGGTCGCTCCCTTAGCCGCGACATCTATGACTTGCATACGAAAGAGCAAGTCGAATTGATGGCATGCGACGAAATCAGCCTGTCGAATGAGGTAGGTGGACTCGATCGGTTTAGGACTAAAACGCAAGTGAGAAATCGTGGTGGAGCCTGATTTTTTTGAATCGTATACGAAGTAACCTTGAGCATAAAGGTTTGTTTCCTCGCCGATGATCTTCACGGAGTTTTTATTCGCTCCCACTGTTCCGTCGCTACCGAGTCCAAAGAATATCGCACGTTTTACGTGGTCCGCCTCATGATGAGAGGATTCGTCCCACGGCAAACTCAACTCGGTCACGTCATCACGGATACCAATGGTGAAACTCGCTGTAGGCAGGGACTGATCTCCATGTTCGAAGATCGCACGCACCATAGCTGGAGTGAATTCTTTCGATGCCAAACCGTAACGACCACCCACCACAGTCGGAGCCTTTACCATATGGATCGAGATCCAATGCTTGGCGAGCGACGCATAGACGTCGAGAAGCAATGGTTCCCCGACAGAGCCGGGTTCTTTCGTTCGGTCTAGAACGATGAGTTGCTCAACCGAGGAGGGTAACGATCTGATAAAACGTTCGGCATCAAAGGGGCGGTAGAGTCGGACTTTGAGAAGTCCTACTTTATTTCCCGTGGCGTTTAGTTGGTCAATCATTTCTTGAGCAGCCCCACAACCTGATCCCATCATCACAATGACTTGTTTTGCGTCTGATGCGCCGTAGTATTGGAACAGTTGGTATGCTCGGCCTGTTAGGAGGCCTAGTAAGTCCATTCGCGATTGTACGATGGCGGGGACCGCGGCATAGAAGTTGTTTTGAGCTTCACGCGATTGAAAAAATACATCGGGGTTTTGGGCAGAACCACGTAATACCGGTTTATTTGGATCGAGAGCTCGCGTGCGATGCTGCATGATGGCATCACGATCGACCATAGCGAGAATGGTTTCCTCACTTAGAAGCGATACCTTATTTATCTCATGGCTCGTTCGAAATCCATCAAAGAAGTGTAGAAACGGGACACGAGCTTGGAGTGTTGCCGAATGGGCAATACACGCCATATCGTGTGCTTCTTGGACGGATGAGGATGCCAGCATGGCAAAGCCAGTGCTTCGAACAGCCATGACGTCGCTATGGTCGCCAAATATAGAAAGTGCATGAGTTGCAATAGAACGAGCCGCAACATGGATCACAGTGGGGGTTAGTTCCCCTGCGATCTTAAACATATTGGGGATCATCAAGAGCAGCCCCTGGGATGCTGTAAAGGTGGTGCCAAGCGAACCACCTTGGAGTGCACCGTGCAGGGCACCAGCCGCACCACCCTCGCTTTGCATCTCCACGACACGCGGAACATTGCCTAAGCAGTTCTTAACTCCACGCGTCGCCCATTCGTCGGCCCATTCTCCCATTGGTGTAGCTGGGGTAATCGGATAGATGGCAATCACTTCGCTGAGAGCGTACGCAACTAGGGCGACTGCTTCGTTTCCATCGATGGTTGCCATTTTCGCATTCAAAGTGTCGGTCCTTTGCCAATCTAATAGGGCGTGAATTTCTGCACTTCATCGCAGCTATTCGTGGGTAAGGGCAGAGTCGCAACTGCTGTTCCTCATGGGGGAGAAATGAAAAGATTGAGTAAGTCATTTGTATTTGGTTCTAGTTCGTAGGCAAAAAAGAGGGAGGAGCGGTACAAAATGGTCCGTCTCGCAAAGATAGTGTGCGATAATTGTGCGGCCCCCCCTGATTTGGTGTGACAGGCAGCGTCGTTCTACCTTGTTCTATCTGAGCCGATCGGTTTAATGTGAGGTCGCAACGCAAGTGCCGTTTTGGGCGACGTTTTAGTGGATCGGTTGGCCCATCGGTGCAATCACTACTAGAAATTTCGAGGATCCCTCGATATTGGTGACTGATCGAAGGTGCCAAGATACCCAGGTCACAGTGTTTTGAAGTCCGATGGCCTCCCAAAAAGGAATAAAGGGGGCCAAAGAGTTGTGACGGTGCCTGGCTTATTAGGTTTACGTGTTGGAAGCTGTGCCAGGCAAAGAGTATCGCACTTTTCCAGGAATAGGTGTTTCCATGAATTCGAATGATCAATTACGAGCAGATGTTAATGCAGAATTGAAGTGGGATCCAACTGTACATGCTGACAATATTGAAATCACAGTAAAGGACGGAGTGGTTACCATAAGCGGATCCGTTCCCATATATGCCGAAAAGCAGGCTGCGGAAATGGCTGTCCAACGAGTTGAGGGCGTAAAGGCCATAGCGGAGGAACTAGAAGTCAACGTGACGGGGGCCCATAAACGTTCTGATGCGGAAATTGCTCACTCCATTGTTGAATCGCTTAAGTGGCATGTATGGATTCCTGGTTATATTCAAGCCATCGTCGAGAACGGATGGGTGACCTTGAACGGTGAAGTCACTTGGGGCTTCCAGAGACATTCGGCTGAGGAAGTCGTTCGATACCAAGCGGGCGTAAAAGGGGTCTCGAACCACATCACTCTCAAATCGTTGGTTAAGTCTTCGGACGTCAAAGATCTTATTGAAAAGGCTTTAAAACGAAACGCTGTGATCGATGCAGATCAAGTCACAGTTACTACGACTGGTGGCAAGGTCACGCTCGCAGGATCAGTCAGATCATGGGATCAGCGTCGCGAAGCTTACTCTGCAGCATGGAAAGCCCCTGGGGTTACCGGGGTAGAAAACAATCTTGTAGTCTCCTACTAGATGCAAGCGACAGCCCGACCAACGTTTTTATGCGAACTAGGCTTCATCGCAATAGGCAGATGCAAACCAATCTGCCAATCGAAGCCAATCAGTGCAATTTGCGGTCAGTCAGCTAACTTTTGCTGGTCCGCTTGGATTGCCTCGAAGAAAAAGGGACGATCATGTCAAGCAAGTTCACAAAAATTACAAAATTCGCAGTATGCCTAATCACTAGTCTAGGGTTGGCGGCATCTGCCGACGCTCAGTATCGAGGCGTCAGTGTTCGAGTGGGGGGAACTAGTTATGGTAACCAGTATCCATACCGGTACCAAAACGGTAATACCTATCGATTCGGTTATAGAACATTTGGGCAACCCTCCTACTACAATAATCAGTGGTACGGTAATCGATCCTCGATCTACAGTAACTATCCGAATACGAACTACTACTATTCGACGCCCAGTTACTATTCCACC
>Ga0315899_10004083_pt1 | contig 15784 bp, 18 predicted proteins | sample LakEriMetagenome_2_FD_203518 | JGI IMG/M metagenome (GOLD analysis project Ga0315899, IMG submission 203518) | Freshwater fungal communities from buoy surface, Lake Erie, Ohio, United States - Buoy 4 MA112 | ecosystem: Environmental > Aquatic > Freshwater > Lake | place: USA: Lake Erie, Ohio... | reverse complement strand
GCGCGCCACCTCGGGCGATGCGCGCCGGGCGATTGCGGCGATGGAAGCGCGCTACCGCGACCAGACGGGCATCGCGACATTGAAGATCCGCCACAATGGTGTGCTCGGCTATTTCATCGAGGTCGCAGCGCGCCATGCCGACCGGCTGATGGCACCCGACATCGGCTTCACCCACCGCCAGACGATGAAGGACGCGGTGCGCTTCAATTCGCTGCGCCTGCACGAGGAAGCCGCGCGGATCGCCCAGGCAGGCGGCCATGCGCTGGCGGCCGAGGATGCGCATTTCGAGGAGTTAGTGGCCGAGGTGGTCGCCGCGCGCGAAGCCATTGCCGCCACCGCCGCGGCGCTCGCCCGGATCGACGTCACCGCCGGGAATGCCGAACGGGCTGCCGAGGGCGACTGGTGCCGCCCCGACATCGCCGAGGATGCAGGCCTCGCGATTACCGGCGGGCGGCATCCGGTGGTCGAGGCGGCGCTCGCCAAGGCCGGCGAGCGCTTCGTGGCGAATGATTGCGCGCTGGGTGCGCCGGATCGGCTGTGGCTGATCGGCGGGCCGAACATGGGCGGCAAATCGACCTTCCTCAGGCAGAACGCGCTGATCGTGCTGCTCGCGCAGGCCGGGTGTTTTGTTCCTGCTACGGCGGCGCGGATCGGGCTGGTCGACCGCCTGTTCAGCCGCGTCGGTGCAGCCGACAATCTGGCGCGCGGGCGCTCCACCTTTATGGTCGAGATGGTCGAGACCGCGGCCATTCTGGCGCAGGCCACCACCCGCAGTTTCGTGATCCTCGACGAGGTCGGGCGCGGCACTTCGACCTATGATGGCTTGGCGCTGGCCTGGGCGGTGGCCGAGGCGGTGCATTCGCAGATCCGCTGCCGCTGCCTGTTCGCCACGCATTACCACGAACTCGCACGGCTGGCGGAAACCTGCGAGGCACTCTCGCTCCATCACGTTCGCGCGCGCGAGTGGCAGGGCGATCTGGTGCTGCTGCACGAATTGGCGACCGGGCCTGCGGATCGCTCTTATGGCCTTGCCGTGGCGCGGCTGGCGGGGGTGCCGGGGCCGGTGGTCGAGCGGGCGCGGGCAGTGCTCGATAAGCTTGAAGCCACCCGCGAGGCAACCGGCGGAATTGCCGCAGGGCTCGGCGATCTGCCGCTGTTTGCAGCCCTGCGCGCCGAGCCGCCGCAAGCCTCGCCCGAGCAGCAACTGGCCGAGGCTTTGCGCGCCGCCGATCTCGATGCGCTGACCCCGCGCGAGGCGCTCGATCTGCTCTATGAATGGAAGCGCGATTTGCCCCGCGCGAAGGCCTGACATCCACCAAAGCTTAACAAACCCGCGCTAGGCTCTGCCTAATGTCAAAAGGCGTGCTAACAAACCCCAAGGCCGCGCTCGTTTTCGCAGCGATCACCATCGTCAGCGCGATTGTGATGGTTGGCCCGCAAGGCGGCGGCGGCGTGCTTGATCAGGCGGTGGGCAGCATCGGCCAGCAAAAAGAGGCGGTTGTCGAACAGGCGCGCGTTGTTTCGGCACAAGTCACCGAAGTGATCGAGCCGCTTGATCCGGCCGCGGGCTGGGGCGGCACCGCCAATGCGGTGTTCGGCGAGTTCACCGAAGAACCGGTCGAGGAAGCGATCGTAGAAGAAAGCGTCGAACCGGCTTCGGCACCGGCGCGTTACGCGCCGCAGGTTTACGAGCAATCGGTTCCGGTCGGCGGGCCGGAGGTCGCCGATGCGCCCGGAATTGTCGTGCCGGGTGATGATGACGCGCGCGATCGCGCCGCATCACGCGCGATTCCCGTCGTGACCTCGCGCAAGCTTAGCATCCAGCCGCAATAGGCGGCCCGTTCCGCCTCAGCGGGTCGGGACGGGGACTTCGCCGGTATAGTCGTAGAACCCGCGCCCGGTCTTGCGACCGAGCCAGCCGGCCTCGACATATTTCACCAGCAGCGGGGCGGGGCGATACTTGCTGTCGCGGGTGGTCTTGTAGAGCACCTTGATGATGTCGAGACAGGTATCGAGCCCGACGAAATCAGCCAGTTGCAACGGCCCCATCGGATGATTGAGGCCGAGGCGGCAGCCCTTGTCGATATCCTCGATCCCGGCTGTGCTCTGACCGAGCACGAACACCGCCTCGTTGATCATCGGCAAGAGGATGCGGTTGACGACGAAGCCGGGCTCGTCCTGGCTCAGCACTACTTCCTTGCCCAGACCCCGCGCAAAGGCGGTGACGCGGTCGGTTGTCGCGGGCGAGGTGGCGAGGCCGGGGATGACTTCGATCAGGCCCATCACCGGCACCGGATTAAAGAAGTGCAGGCCGATGAAGCGCGCCGGATCGGGCGAGAAATTGGCCATGCGAGTGATCGGGATCGACGAGGTGTTTGACGCCATGATCGCATCCGCCGACAGCACCTTGCCAGCCGCCTCGAAGATCGCGTTCTTGACTGCCTCGCGCTCGGTCGCGGCTTCGATGATGAGGTCGGCCTCGCTCATCGGGGCGTAATCGGCGACGGGGCTTATCCGCGCTAGCAGCGCTTCGGCCTCGGCAGCCTCGATCTTGCCGCGGCCCATCAGCTTGACCAGCGCCTTTTCGACTTTGGCCTTGCCTGCCTCGGCATGGGCCAGATCGACGTCGGAGAGCATCACGGCCATGCCGTTGGCGGCTACAGTCTGAGCGATACCGGTCCCCATCTGGCCGGCGCCGATAACGGCAATTTTGCGCATATCTATTCCTTCGCAGGTGCAGCAATTGCCCGCGCTGTTAGCGAGGGCCTCTTGCAAAAGCTAGCGATTAGCGCGTTACCTGTTTTTCCCGGGCACCCATTTCACGTCCGCCCGGCCATCATCATTGGTGACCCGGGCGAGAACGAACAGCAGGTCGGACAGGCGGTTGATATAGGCGAGCGCCGCCGGATTGACCGGGACTTGGTCTGCGAGCTGCACCATCGCCCGCTCGGCCGCGCGCGTGGTGGCGCGGGCAACGTGGACGCGCGCCGCCGCCTCGCTACCGCCCGGCAGCACGAAGCTGGTCAGCGGTTCGAGCTGTTCGTTGAGCGCATCGATCTGCGCCTCGAGCCACGCGGGCTGCGATGCCACGATCCGCAGCACCATGTCCGACGGGCTGAAGTCGTCATTCTCCGCCGGGGTGGCGAGGTCTGCGCCGAGATCGAACAAATCATTCTGCACCCGGGTCAACAGCGCACGCTGGTCTGCATTGGTCAGCGCGCAAATGGCGAGGCCAATCGCGCTGTTGGCTTCGTCCACCAGCCCCATCGCGGTGATGCGGACCGAATATTTCGGGCAGCGCGAGCCATCGACGAGGCCTGTCGTTCCATCATCCCCGGTGCGGGTATAGATGCGGTTCAGCTTGACCATAAGGCGAAGGACTCAGCGCGAAACCGCTAGGATGATGGCCACCACCACAATCGCCAGCGCCTGATACTTGATGCGCGCGAACATCGCCTTGTTCTGGGCGAGCTGCATATCGGTCGCGGTCGAACCCTCGCCGGTTTCGAGGTCGATCTTGGTTGTCTTGAGGAACGCGATGATCCCCTTGATCAGCGAAAAGGCCACCAGTCCCATCAGGACAAGCAATACGGGCACGAGGACATAGGTCATAGCGCTATAATGGACGCTCCCGCCTCAGGTTCCAAGCCGCAAATGCTGCAAGCGCAGTTGCTCGGCAAGCATCCGTCCGTCCTCGCCGGCACGGCGTCTTTCGGCGAGCGCGGGCGAACCGCGGCGCTTGGCGAGCTTTTGCCCGGTTTGGTCGACCAGCAGCGCATGGTGGTGCCAGCGCGGCACCGGCAGGCCCAGCAGGGCTTGCAAGCTGCGATGGACGTGGGTGGCCGCGAACAGATCTGCCCCGCGCGTCACCAAAGTCACGCCGTCTGCGGCATCGTCGAGCGTCACGGCAAGGTGGTAGCTGGCGGGCAGATCCTTGCGCACCAGCACCACATCGCCGAGCTCCGACAGTTCGGCAGCGACCGGGCCGGCGAAATCATCCTCCCACACCAGCGGGCCGGTGGCCGCCAGCGCCTTTTCCGCATCGAGCCGCCAAGCAGCGGGCAGTGCCGGATCGGGGGGCGTGTGCTTGCAGGTGCCGGGGTAGATCGGGCCGCCCGCCTCATCGATCTGCTTGCGGGTGCAAGTGCAAGCATAGAGCAACCCGCGCGCCTGCAGTGCCTCGGCGGCGGCGGCATAGCGGGCGAGGCGGGTCGATTGCGCTGGCGCCTCGTCCCATTCCAGCCCCAGCCATTCGAGATCGCGGCGGAATTCTTCAGCCAGCTGCGGCTGCGAGCGCGGGCCGTCGATATCCTCGATTCGCAGCAGGAATTGCCCGCCGCCTACCTTCGCCAGATCATGCGCCACGATCGCCGAAAGCGCATGGCCAAGGTGCAGCGGCCCGTTGGGGCTGGGCGCGAACCGGGTCACAAGTGGCACGCAATTCTTCATCCTCGCCGCCATGCCACAGGACATATGCTCGCGCTATCCACAGGCTATCCACCGGCTCTGAACAGTTTGGCCCTGTGGATACCCACCCTGTCACGGGTTTGACTCTTTGGTTTGGCACGGCAGGATGCAATCAATCAGGGAGGAACGCCCACCGTGTTCAACGCCGAACTGATCGAGAAAGCGGCCCGGTTTCGCGGCTTCGATCAAGACCCGACCCGCAATCTTTCGGCCTGTCCGGCGCTGGTGCTGAACGCCGATTACACGCCGCTGTCCTATTATCCGCTCAGCCTGTGGCCGTGGCAGACCGCGATCAAGGCGGTGTTCCTTGACCGCGTCGACATCGTCGCCAGCTATGACCGCGAGGTCCATTCGCCCAGCCTCGACATGAAGATCCCCAGCGTGATCGCGCTGCGGCAATATGTGAAGCAGAGCGAGTTTCCCGCCTTCACCCGCTTCAACCTGTTCCTGCGCGACCGCTTCCAGTGCCAGTATTGCGGCAGCCACGATCATCTGACCTTCGATCACGTGATCCCGCGGCGCCTCGGCGGGCGCACCACGTGGGAGAACATCATCACCGCCTGTGCGCCGTGCAACATGAAGAAGGGCGGGCGCACGCCGAAACAGGCCGGCATGCCGCTGCATCAGGCGCCGATCCGCCCGACCAGCTGGCAGTTGCAACAGCACGGCAAGCTGTTTCCTCCGGGCTATCTCCACGAAACCTGGCGCGACTGGCTCTATTGGGACATCGAGCTGGAAGCCTGAAGCCCGGGCGCGGATCAGCTGCCCTTGGCCGCCGCAACCATCGCGTCTCACGTGTCCCACGCGGTCGCCCGCCCGGGATAGGCAATGCTCTTGAACGGCCAGTCGCGCGCCATCCAGTCTTGCGTCCACGCGTAAAGCTCGGCGTCGAACCCGGCGTCATACTCGGCCTGAGTGACCCACAGGCGCACCACCGCATCGTGGCCGGGGACAGTGCTGGGATAGACATAGACGCAGCCGCGCTCGCGCTTGCCGTCAGGTGTCAGCACCGCATAGGCGAAGGATTCGCGCCGCGCGAAGCGTCCTACTTCGCTCTCCCTGTCGGCCATTGCCTCGGCGGCCGTGATATCGGCGCGCGGCCAGCCGGCGCTCCGCTTGAAGGTCTGCTGGAGATGCGTAATCGAGGACATGTAGGCGGTAAAGTCGATATCCACCAGCGCCGGGCCGAGCGGCACGAGCACGAAGCCCGGCCCCTCGATACGGGTCGGCACGGCAAAGTCGGGTGCGACAAAGGGCGGGGCGGGAGCCTCCGCCATGCCAGCCGCTTGGGCAGTCTCGGCAGCAAGCGGGCTCGCCGCGAGCAGAGCCGCCAGTCCCGCGATCGCCATTCTCCCTGTTTGCTAGCCGCCGCGATACCAGCCGCCTAGGGCCCCGTCAGTAGGGCGTATGGCGCAGGCCTCGCCGACGCAGCCCAACGCTCGCCGCCACCGGCTTGGTGCCTGTTGGAGGCACATGAGACATTGTCCAGCACGAGACCCCCCCGCGCCATGCACGCAGCCCGGCAGCAGGGTTTCGGGATGATACGAGGGGCGCGAGCGGCAGGCCATGCGCGCCGAACTGGCAGCTTGTGCGCGGGTAGGAAAGGCGGCGTGAGGCCGCGCCGCGCAGGGTCATGGCGCGACCCCTTAGCGGTCATTGATCAATCGCGTAACTTTGCGGATACGAGCGGCATGACTGATAAGCCCGAGCTCGTCGCGGAGCAGCCGAACATCATTGAGTTTGCTCCTTGGCCAACAGACGTCGAGGATGACGACCTCACCTTGGTGGGGCTTAGAAATGGCGGTCATGCAGCGATCAACTTTGTAAAGGACGTTCACACAATCGAATTGACCTTGAATTATGCTGACTGTGAGAGAGGATTGGAGGCCACGTTCATTTCCCGCGAAAAAATGGCTAGTGTTGTCTTTTATTTCAGAGATGTAAGCGGCTTCCGTGTGCTTGATGAGAATGGCCTCGTTGACCTTTGGAACGCTTCAAAGAACACTCCAAGACCCGCTTCTACTACCTTTAGGGTCAAGGGGCATTTGTGGCAGACCGAGAGTGAACTCTTGTGGATCATGAGAGGCTGCGAGTTTTCATACATGGTCGCAACAGATTGGGATTGCCTTGAACTTATCACCGATTGCGAACCGAGCGTGAAAATCATCCCGGCAGTGGTCAGAAAGAAGATCGCTCACTAGCGGTAACTTGCAGATTTCCACCCCTCAGCAACCATCCGCTCGTCCCGGCCATTCACCCGAAAGCGGGCGTAAGAAAAACCCCGGCGGATCGCTCCGCCGGGGTTTCGTTTTTTGGTGTTGGGAACGACTCCGGCAGAGCCGGAGTCGTCAGACGGGGCGCGGCGCCCCGCTATCCGGTCAGAACCCCATGCCGCCCATGTCGGGCATCGGGGGCGAGGCCGGCTTGTCTTCCGGACGCTCGACGATCGCCGCTTCAGTGGTGATCAGCAGGCCGGCGACCGAGGCCGCATCCTGCAGCGCGGTGCGCACGACCTTGGTCGGGTCGATCACGCCGGCCTTGACCAGGTTTTCGTATACGTCGGTCGCCGCGTTGAAGCCTTGCGTTTCGTCATCCTCGCGCAGCAGGTTGCCTGCAACCACCGCGCCATCATGGCCGGCGTTCTGGGCGATCTGCTTGATCGGGGCGGTGATCGCCTTGCGGATGATGTCGATGCCGCGGGTCTGGTCTTCGTTCAGGCCCTTGAGGCCTTCGAGGGCCTTGATGGCGTAGAGCAGCGCCGTGCCGCCGCCCGGAACGATGCCTTCTTCAACGGCAGCGCGGGTGGCGTGAAGTGCGTCATCGACGCGGTCCTTGCGCTCCTTCACTTCGACTTCGGTCGCGCCGCCAACCTTGATCACGGCCACGCCGCCAGCGAGCTTGGCGAGGCGCTCTTGCAGCTTCTCGCGGTCGTAATCGCTGGTGGTGTTGTCGATCTGGGTGCGGATTTCAGCCACACGCGCCTTGATGTCGTCGGCAGCGCCGGCGCCATCGACGATGGTGGTGTTGTCCTTGTCGATCGAGACCTTCTTGGCTTGACCGAGCATGCCGACAGTGACGTTCTCGAGCTTGATGCCGAGGTCTTCGCTGATCATCTCGCCCTTGGTCAGGATCGCGATGTCCTGCAGCATCGCCTTGCGACGATCGCCGAAGCCCGGTGCCTTGACCGCAGCAACCTTGAGGCCCCCGCGCAGCTTGTTGACCACGAGGGTCGCCAGCGCTTCGCCTTCGATGTCTTCGGCGATAATGAGGAGCGGACGGCCCGACTGCACCACGGCTTCGAGGATCGGCAGCATCGACTGCAGGTTCGACAGCTTCTTCTCGTGGATCAGGATGTAGGGGTTATCCAGTTCCACGGTCATCTTGTCGGCGTTGGTGATGAAGTAGGGGGACAGGTAACCACGGTCGAACTGCATGCCTTCGACGACATCGAGTTCGAACTCGAGGCCCTTGGCTTCCTCGACGGTGATCACGCCTTCCTTGCCGACCTTGTCCATCGCTTCGGCGATCTTCTCGCCGACTTCGCGGTCGCCATTGGCCGAGATGATCCCGACCTGCGCGATTTCTGAGCTGTCCGACACAGCCTTCGAGCGGCCCTTGAGGTTCTCGACCACGGCGAGCACGGCCTGATCGATCCCGCGCTTGAGATCCATCGGGTTCATGCCGGCGGCAACCGACTTCATGCCTTCGGTGACGATCGCCTGGGCGAGCACGGTGGCGGTGGTGGTGCCATCGCCGGCGCTGTCATTCGCCTTGCTGGCGACTTCGCGCAGCATCTGCGCGCCCATGTTTTCGAACTTGTCCTTGAGCTCGATTTCCTTGGCGACGGTAACGCCGTCCTTGGTGATGCGGGGGGCACCGAAGCTCTTGTCGATGACGACGTTGCGGCCCTTGGGGCCGAGCGTCACCTTGACGGCATTGGCGAGAATGTCGACGCCGCGCAGAATGCCTTCGCGGGCTTCGCGGCCGAACTTGACGTCCTTGGCTGCCATGATTGTTTCTCCTGAAATTTGGTTTTGGGTTGAAAGAGGCGATTGGGATCAGGCGATCAGCCGATGATCCCCATGATGTCGCTTTCCTTCATGATCAGCAGGTCTTCGCCGTTGATCTTGACTTCGGTGCCCGACCACTTGCCGAACAAGACGCGGTCGCCGACCTTGACGTCGAGCGGGATACGGTCGCCATCGTCGTCGCGGGCGCCTTCGCCCACAGCGATGATTTCGCCTTCGCTCGGCTTTTCCTGGGCGCTATCGGGGATGATGATGCCGCCAGCGGTCTTCTGGTCGGCTTCGATGCGACGGACCACGACGCGGTCGTGCAGCGGACGAAATGCCATTGTTATGACCTTTCCTGATAAGTTAGAGGTTGATTGGCACTCTCCTATCGAGAGCGCCAACGAGCCGCATTTGGTTGTGGCGGGTGGCTGAGTCAAGGCGCGCGGCAAACAAAAAATTTGTGTAGCGGGCATTGGCTGGTATTGAGCAGTCTTACTGCGATTGGGTGTTATCGTGCAAGATCGTGGGAAGCGGGGCGATGGGCGCCCGCACATGCGTTGGGGGAGAAATCATTAATGTCTGAAGACTTGCAACCGACCGATTGGGCGGCCGACGTCAAACGCTATGTTCCGGATGCCGATGACGGGGTCATTGCCAAGATCGTGAGCTATTGCGGAATAGCGTTGAGGACCCGCGATGCCTCGCTGGTGTCTTTCACCGACTCGGTCGAAACCGACCGGGTGCGCGAGAATTACTGCAAGAAGAAGCTCGGGCTGACCGAACCTGACGCGGTGCTCGACAGCGCGATTGCCGCGGTCGGCGAGCGAATGAGCGATACCAACTACCGCAACCGGGTGACGGTCTATTACCTGCTGGCCGAACATTTCGGCAAGCTCGGCCTGTTCGGAGCCGCTGCGCCGGTGGCTGCAGCGGCAGCCGCACCGGTCGTCCCGATTGCAGCCGCTGCCACGCTGGCCGCTGCAGCGGCTCCGGCTGCGGCCCACGCCATGAGCAGCCCGCAGCGCCGCAAGTCGGATGACGGGTTTTTGGGTTACGCAGCGCTGGTGGGCGGCGGCTTGGCGGCGATCATGCTGATTGCCGCGATTGCCGGCAGCTATGCCGCTGGGCGCTTCGATGCTGAGCCGCCGGCGCCTGTCGCGCCTGCCCCCGCCGTCGTCGCCGCACCGGCCATACCGGAAGGCGCCGGGATCGTTTCCGAAGTCATCGAAGGACGGCCCAAGGTTTCGGTCTATTTTGCGGTCGACAAATTTGCGATCGCGCCTGAATTTGCCGCCGCAGTTGCGCCGGTGCGTGAATGGCTCGCGGCCCATCCCGATGACCGGGTCCAGTTGAGCGGGTTCACCGATCCTACCGGCGATGCGGCCGCCAACGCCGTACTGGCCAAGAACCGGGCGGAGGCGGTTGCTGCCGAACTCGCCAAAGAAGGCGTCGATGCCGCGCGGATTGATCTGGTCAAGCCCGAGGATACCTCGGACGAAACGACCGACCTGGCCGGCGCACGCAGGGTGGAAATCACTGTAAACGGTGTCTAGTAAGGCGTGGGGAGAGGCCGCTGTGCCGCTCCCCCGACCACCCCTTAGCCGCGAGCTTACGTGAACCTTCCCAAGCAGGCGATGTCCGAAATCAGGAGCGAGGTTACCCTCGCTGCCCACACGCTCAATTGGTTGCGCGATAATCTGGTTCACCTCGCCGGTGCGTTGCTGGTGCTGCTTATCGGGGTCGTGCTGGCGCGGCTGCTGTCACGTGCGGCTGACCGGGCGCTGACCCGTTCGGAGCGGATCGAGCCCACGGTCGCAAAGTTCCTCAGCAACATCATCAAGTATGCGCTGTGGGTGGTGGTGGTGATCACCGTGCTGACCCAGTTCGGGGTGCAGACCACCAGCATTATCACTGCGCTGGGCGGTCTCGCGCTCGCAGTCGGCCTCGCCTTGCAAGGCACGCTGAGCAATGTCGCGGCCGGGGTGATGATTCTGATCCAGCGCCCGTTCCGGGTCGGCGAGACGATCAGCGCAGGCACCGTCAACGGTACGGTCGAGGCGATCGGGCTGTTCACCACCGAGGTTCACCAGCTCGACGGCGTCTATGTGATGGTTCCCAACAACGAGCTTTGGAACAAGCCGGTGGTCAACTTCTCGCGCATGCCGACCCGCCGGTTCGAGCTGCTGCTGGGGATCGCTTACGAGGACGATCTGCGCGTTGCCCGCAAGGCAATGCTGGAGCTGGCGGCGGGCGATGCGCGGGTGCTGGCCGAGCCGCCGCCGGTCGCTTTCGTCGCCTCACTGGGCGACAATTCGGTGCGGATCGGGCTCAGGGTGTGGTGCGCCAGCGGAGATTACCTTGCGCTGTCATGGGCGTTGACCGAGGCGGTCAAGCTGCGGTTCGACCATTTGGGCCTGACCATTCCGGTCCCCGCAGCCCCGGCCGCCGCGGCGCCGGTGCGCTAACCCGCCAACCCCAGCGCGTCGCGCTGACTCCAGCGCCAAAGCAGCAAGGCGGCGGCGAAGAACAGCCCCGTGGCAAGCCCGATCCACACCCCTGTCCCCTCGAGCGGGGTGAAGAACCCGAGCCAGATCGCCATGCCGAAGCCCGGCACCCAGTAGCTGAAGATCGCGATCCACATCGGTACGCGCGTATCCTGCAGGCCGCGCAGCGCGCCCGCCGCCACCGCCTGCACCCCGTCCGCCAGCTGGAAGATCGCCGCCCACATGAGATATTGCAGCGCGAAGCCGATCAGCGCGGCATTGGCGTGTTCATCGGGGTCGGTATAGATCCGCAGCAAGGCGGTCGGCATCAGCAGCATCGCCAAGGCCGTCGTGGTCATGAAGCCCGTCCCGATCGCAAGTGCGACCCAGCCTGCGCGCCCCGCAGCGATCCGGTCGCCAGCGCCGTGATGATAGCCCACCCGGATCGTGGCCGCCTGCGCGGTGCCGAACGGGATCTGGAACGCCAGTGCAGCGAGATTGAGCGCCAGCGTGTGCGCGGCAAGCTCGGTCTCGCCGATCCGCCCCATCAGCAGCGCCGCTCCGCTGAACAGCCCGGCCTCGGCCAGCACCGTCAGTGCGATGGGCGTGCCGATCACCATGATCTGTTTGAGCCGCGCCCACTCGGGGCGCCACCAGCGCCCGAAGATGCGGTACCGGCGCAGTGTGCGGTCGCGGGTGATCACCACGACGTAGGCGACCAGCATTGCCTGCGCGGTGATCACGCTCGACAGCGCCGATCCCATCAGGCCGAGCGCGGGCAGCCCGAGATGGCCGAACACCAGCGCCCAGTTGCCGAGCGCATTGGTCCCCAGCGCCAGCAGCGTGATCGCGGTCGCATAGCCTGGCTTGCCCAGCGCGGCGACGAAGATGCGGAACACGCCGGCCATGACCATCGGGATCATCGCCCAGGCGAGCAGGGCGAGGAAGTCGCCCGCCATCGCGGCGATTTGGGCGTCCTGGCCGCTCGCCAGCAGGATCGCCTCGCCGCCGAAGCAGATCGCCATGCCGACAAGGCCGAAGCCCACCCCCACCCACATCCCCATGCGCACCGTGCGGCGAATATCGCGCACCGAATGCAGACGCCGCCCGCGCTCGGCCGCGATCAGGGGCGCGCAGGCTCCGACCAGTCCGGTCATCGCCCAGACTGTCAGCCCGAAGATGGCGATGGCTAGGCTTGAGGCCGCCAGCGGCTGGTCGCCGAGGCGCGCGATGAAGATCACGTCGACCGCATGGATCAGCATCTGCAGCAGATTGGTCGCCGCCAGCGGCACAGCGAGGCCGAGCGTCGCGCGCAGTTCCTGCTCCCAGCCGGGCGTCGAGAGAGATGTGTTTTGCTGCATGGTCGGATCCTGCCCGCCCGCAGGCAAGCCGATTTCCATAGGAGGAGCGGCGCCTGAGGGGAAGGGATCTTTGGCAACAAAAAAGGCGGCGCCATTGCTGGCGCCGCCTTCCTGTTTCGTCCGGTGAAACCGGCCGACGAGCTTACTTGAGCTCGACGGTGCCGCCGGCTTCTTCGATCTTCTTCTTGATCTCTTCGGCTTCGGCCTTGTTCACGCCTTCCTTGACCGCCTTCGGGGTCGATTCGACGAGGGTCTTAGCTTCGGTCAGACCCAGGCCGGTGATGGCGCGGACTTCCTTGATGACCTGGATCTTCTTCCCGCCATCGCCGGTCAGGATGACGTCGAATTCGGTCTGCTCTTCGGCTGCTTCGACAGCAGCGGCCGGGCCGGCGGCAACCGCGACGGCAGCAGCGGCGCTGACGCCCCATGCTTCTTCGAGGGCCTTGGCCAGTTCAGCCGCCTCGAGGACGGTCAGCTTCGAAAGTTCTTCAACAAGCTTGGCAATATCAGCCATGATGGTTCACTCCAAATTGTGGCGGGGCCGGACACCATGTCCAAAACCCCGAGATTGTTTCGTCTGACGAAAAACGTCTCTTAAGCTGCCTTGTCCGCGTAAGCGGTGAATACACGGGCGACCTTCGCGGCGGGTGCGGTAACGACCTGGGCGATCTTCGTCGCCGGGGCATTGACCAGACCGATGAGCTTGGCACGCAGTTCGTCGAGGCTCGGCATCGAGGCAAGCGCCTTGATCCCGGCTTCGTCGAGCACGACCGCACCCATCGAACCGCCGACGATTTCGAGCTTGTCATTCGTCTTGGCGAATTCGACAGCGGCCTTAGCAGCCGCGACCGGGTCAGTCGACCAGGCCAGCCCGACCGGGCCGGTGAGCATGTCATCCAGCCCGAAATAGTCGGTGTTATCAATGGCGAGCTTGGCGAGACGGTTTTTCGCAACCTTGTAGTTGGCACCAACATCGCGCATCTTGTTCCGCAGGTCGGTGGACTGGGCCACCGTCATGCCGAGGTTGCGGGTGACTACCACCACACTGACCTCGTTAAAGACCGCATTGAGCTGGGCAACCGCGTCGGCTTTCTGCGAACGATCCATGCCATACTCCTTCACAATTGAACGTGCAGGATGCCTCCCGCACGATCGGCTACGTTTTGTCCGCGCACAGAGCCATGCGGCTCCGAACACGGGCGAATCCGTCGAAAGGGAATGAGGGTGTGCACCGCTATCATGGCATGCACGCCGGGCGGCTGCTTACGCAGAGCCGCCAAAATCTCGTTTCCCCGTCTAGGCTGGACATTAAGACCGGCAAATTTCGGTCACCAACTGTCTCGGACGGATGACCGGACAAAGCACGAGGCCCGCCGGTCGAGGCAGGCCTCTAGGGGGTTGGGCGGAAGAGTCAAGCAATTTGAGGCGGGCCGCGCCCTCGTCACTCCCCTTCGTAGGCAAGCAGATCGCCCGGCTGGCACTCCAGTTCGCGGCAGATCGCGGCGAGGGTGGAGAAGCGGATCGCCTTGGCCTTGCCGGTCTTGAGGATCGACAGGTTGGCGAGGGTGAGGCCCACACGCTCGGCCAGTTCGGTAAGCGTCATGCGGCGGGCGTAGAGCAGGTCATCGAGCCTGACCATGATGCGGGTTCCTGCGAGGTCGTCATTGATAGGGGGCATCACACGGTTCCTTCCAGGTCTTCGCGCATCGCGGCGCCGTGGCGGAACACCCGGGCGAGGATGAAGAGGATGATAATCATCAGGATCCCGCTGAGATCGAACCCGCTGTTGACCTCGATGTTCGCGTCCTCGCCGAACTGCTTGGCAAACTCCGCCAGCTGGATGGCGAGCGGAATGGCGGGCAGAACCAGCAACTGCACGGCCACCAGCAACCACGCCATCTGGCTGAGCCGCTCCGAATTGGCCGGGGCGAAGGGATCGCCTTCGCTGACGGTGTTGATGATCGCCCGCAAGCGGCCGAAGAACAGGAACAGCGCGGACACGATCGCGAGGCCGATCAGCAGCACGCCCGCAAGCGGGAGGGTCGGAATGTCCTGGATCGGGATCTCGCTGGCATCGGCAAGGCCTTTGGCCAGGTCGCCGCTGAACAGCGTGACGAAGGGCAGGGTGACAACCAGCGCCGCCGCGCCGATCGCCATGAAGATCTGCATCAGCAGGGTGAGGATCTTGCCGGAGAGCAACAGCAGATCGTTGCGGGGGCTCATGATGCTTCTCCTTGGTCCTGCGGTCAGGCGACCGGGGGCAGTTCGAAGGTGACCGGCACTGCGGCCTGGGCCGGAGGCACCGTCACGATTGCACCGATCGAGCTTATGGCGATGACGAAAGCCGCGATGGCGGCGAGCGAGTGGTTGAGGACGTGGTTCATATTGATCTCCTTGATGAATCGTATTGTCATTCAATAAGTATCTTCTAATCCGATGCGCGACTTATCGTCAATCAATAATATTGAAAAACAATATTGTTAATGTCGTTTTTCGCTAATTCGATGATTTCGCTCGGGTCTGGGCGGGGCGGTGATTGACACCGGGCAGGGGCAATCCTACATGCGCTCCTCGCGATGGCTTCGAGAATGACTGATTCATGCGCGGTGGATCGGTCCGGGATGGAAGCTACGCCTGCCAGTTTCGCGACGCACAAACAGATTGCTGCTGCCAGCCCCTGCCAAACAGGCGGGATTGGCTATGCGGCTTCTGTGCGTTGATGGACGGCAGATTTTCGCGCGGCACGATGCAGAGTTTCCCCGTCCGCGCGGCTTTCTCCGCGTGGCCCAATCAAAGAGGCACACTCCTCCATGGCAACCAAGGCGAAGCCGCCCGTCACCCGCAGCCGCAAGGCGCAGGGCACCGCTAAGAAACGCATCCGCAAAATCTTCGGCGACATCCACGAAGTGGTGCAGATGCCGAACTTGATCGAGGTTCAGCGCGAAAGCTACGAGCAGTTCCTGCGTTCGGACAAGACCACGGGCTACGTCTCGGGCCTCGAGAAGACCCTGCGTTCGGTGTTCCCGATCCGCGATTTCGCCGGCACCGCCGAGCTTGATTTCGTGCATTACGAACTCGAAGAGCCCAAGTACGACACCACTGAGTGCCGTCAGCGCGGCATCACCTATGCCGCCCCGATGAAGGTCACGCTGCGCCTCATCGTTTTCGAGGTGGATCAGGAAACCGAAACCCGCTCCGTGCTCGATATCAAGGAGCAGGATGTCTACATGGGCGACATGCCGCTCATGACCGATAACGGCACATTTATCATCAACGGCACCGAGCGCGTCATCGTCTCGCAGATGCACCGTTCGCCGGGCGTGCTGTTCGATCACGATCGCGGCAAGACCCACTCCTCGGGCAAGCTTCTGTTCGCTGCCCGCGTGATCCCGTACCGCGGCTCGTGGCTCGATTTCGAATTCGACGCCAAGGACATCGTCAACGTCCGGATCGACCGCAA
>Ga0315899_10004082_pt1 | contig 15786 bp, 16 predicted proteins | sample LakEriMetagenome_2_FD_203518 | JGI IMG/M metagenome (GOLD analysis project Ga0315899, IMG submission 203518) | Freshwater fungal communities from buoy surface, Lake Erie, Ohio, United States - Buoy 4 MA112 | ecosystem: Environmental > Aquatic > Freshwater > Lake | place: USA: Lake Erie, Ohio... | reverse complement strand
CGCCCAGCTCGGTGGCCTTTTCAATCAACCAGTCCATGCGCTCATTGGCGGGCATGCCCACGGCCAGCACCACGTGGTTGTGTGCCTCGCGCTCAATGGCTTGGTGCATGATGATGTTCACCGTCACTTCTTTGCGGCCCATGTGTTCAACTTGAGCCGTCCATTCCCCGCCCGCGCCATTGAACAAGCGAACCTCGTCGCCGGGCTGCAAGCGCAAAACCTGAGCGTGGCGTGCCGCGGCCGGTGCCAAAGACACACAGGTCTGGGCGACCAAGGGGTCGGGGTGGAAAAAACGGGGCACGGGGTCGGCCAGTGGTGGGCGGGCCGTCAGACCCGGCCAAAAGCGTAGCCGCTGACGCCGGATTGGCCTTCGATGCGGTCGATCAAGCGCAGCAAGGGAAAGAGTTCGCGGTAGCGGCTGCAGGTGGCCCGGATATAGGCCATGAAGCGCGGCGTGTCGGCCAGGTATTTGGGTTTGTGGTCGCGCAGGCCCAGGCGGGCAAAGATGCCCGCCACTTTGAGGTGGCGCTGCAAGCCCATCCATTCCACTTCGCGCCAAAACAGGCCGAAATCGGTCGACAGCTCACCCGTGCCCAGCAAGCCTTGTTGCCTGGCGCGTTCCCAATACCGCACGGTGACGTCCAATACAAAGGCTTCGTCCCAAGATATGAAAGCGTCGCGCATCAGGCTGGCGATGTCGTAGGTGATGGGTCCGTACACCGCGTCTTGAAAGTCCAGCACCCCCAGGCGTCGCTCTTGCGGATCGGGCGGCAGCATCAGGTTGCGTGGCATGAAGTCGCGGTGCACATACACCTGGGGCACCGATAAGTTGCGCGCCACGATGGTGGCAAAGGCGTGGTCCAAGGTTTGACGCTCTGCATCGCTCAACGTGAGACCGCGGTGTTGCGCCACGTACCAATCGGGGAAGAGTTGCAATTCGCGCATCAACAAGGCTGGGTCATAGGGTGGCAACACGTTGACTTGGCTGGCGCTTTGCCAGCCGATCAAGGCATCGATGGCGCGCCCAAAGTCGCCCAGGTGTTGGGGGGCTTGGCTGGCATCGAGTTGCTGCATCCAGGTGTGTTGGCCCAAATCGGTCAGCAGCATGAAGCCGTGTTCTCGCTGCCAATCGAGCACCTGGGGCACATTCAGGCCTGCGGACAGCATCAAGCCGGCCACTTTGACGAAAGCTGCACAGTTTTCGTGCGCTGGCGGGGCGTCCACCACGATCAAGCTGCCCTGGTGGGTGTCGACGCGAAAGTAGCGCCTGAAACTGGCGTCGGCCGAGGCCACCCGCAAACTGGGGAGATGCAGACCATGGCCCATGGCCAGGGTGTTCAACCAATGCCCAAAATGGGCTTGGCGCGCCGCATCTGTCCACTGCACCTGGCTGGATGTGCCCGGGGTTTGGTCGGCTTCGATGGTGGGGGTGCTCATGGATAATCCATTCTACAAACCTGTGCCGGTGCTGCGAGCTGGGCCGCCTGGCCGGTTGTCGCATGTGTCCATCACGGCTTGAACGCCCCCAACATGAACGCCCGCCTCCCTTTTAAAGCCAAACATGCTCACCAAGCCTTATGGGCCGTTTCAGCGGGGCTGTGCATGGGTGTGGCTTTGGCGCAGTCGCCGCTGCCCCAGCCTGAGCTGGGCGCGCCGGTGCTCAAGCCCAGCAGCCTGTTGCCCTTGCTGGTGCCGGCCCAAAACCGAGCGCTGCAGCCCCTGTTCATCCAAGCCGATCATTTGTCGGGGCGGCCGGATTTGGATTTGCTCATGCTGGGAGACGTGCAACTGCGCCGGGCCGATACCTTGATCCGCGCCGAGCGGATTGATTATTTTCAGCCCACTGACGTGGCCCGCGCCCGTGGAAATGTGCGCATCAACCAAGCCGGCAATGTGTTTGAAGGCCCCGACCTGGATTTGAAAATAGAGGCGTTTGAGGGCAGCATCACCGAACCCAGTTACCAGTTGTTGCGCAGCCAAGGGCACGGACGGGCCAAGCGGGTGGATTTTTTGGATGAAAAGCGCGCCGTCATTCACCAAGGCGACTACACCACTTGTCGGCGCAAGCCAGGCCCGAGTTGGTTGCCGGATTGGCTGATCCGGGCCGATCGGTTGAGCTTGGACAGCGAAAAAGGCGATGCCGAGGTGACCAATGGCGCTTTGTACTTCAAAGACACCGCCGTGGTGCGTGTGCCCTCATTTGCCTTTCCCATGACCAGCCAGCGCCGATCGGGCTTGCTGCCGCCGACCATCGAGACCAATAGCATCGATGGCTTCACCTATTCGCAACCGTACTACTGGAACATCGCGCCCAATCGGGACTTGTTGATCACGCCGCGCCTGATGACCGAGCGGGGCCTGAATTTATCGGGCGAGTTTCGGTATCTGGAGAGCGTGCTGCCCCCGTTTCAGGGAGCGGCCAAGCTGGATGTGATGCCCTATGACCGTTTGGGCGGTGCGACGCGGTGGGGCACCTCCTTGCTGCACCAAGGCACGCTCGACACCCGCTCGGCCCGCTTGGGGCCGGTGCAATTGGGCTTGAACATCAACCGGGTGAGTGACGACAACTATTGGAAAGACTTTCCGCGCAACAACATCAACGGCGCCTTGCGCTTGTTGCCGGCCGACGCCAATGTGGCCTATGCCAGTGGTGGCCTGACCTCGCAATTCAGAACGCTGCGCTGGCAAACCTTGCAAGACACCAGCACCCCCATCACACCGCCTTATGACATGGTGCCCAAGTTGAGCGGCCAATACCGCTGGGCCTACCCTTCAGGCCTGGATGTGCAGCTTCTGGGGGAGATGACGCGCTTTCAGTCCAATCGCGAGTTTTTGAGCCTGACCAATGACAACGCACAGCGCATGGTCAGCCAAGCGCAAGTGGCGCAGTCGTGGATCACGCCTTACGGCGCCGTCACGCCCAAGCTCACCTTGAATGCCCGTACGTATCAGTTTGACCAGGCCTTGGCCAGCACGGGCGTGCGCAATGCCTCGGTGGTGGTGCCCGGCTACAGCCTGGATGCGGGCGCGGTGTTTGAGCGACCCACACGGCTGTTTGATGTGAACTGGGTGCAAACCTTGGAGCCGCGCATCTTTTATGTCAACACCCCGTTCAAAGACCAAAACAGCCTGCCCAATTACGACTCGGCCAGTTACGACTTCAATATCGCCACCATCTTCACGGAAAACGCCTTCACTGGGTATGACCGCATTTCAGACAGCCACCAGGTGACCACGGGCGCCACATCGCGGTTTTTGGACCCGCAGTCGGGTGCAGAGCGGGCTCGTTTTGTGTTGGCGCAGCGCTATCGCTTGCGCGCGCAAGAGGTGGTGTTGCCCGGCGGCGTGGCGGCCACCGAGCAGCTCAGCGACACCTTGGCCGGCACCAATTTGCAATTGGTCAATGCGTGGGCGTTGGACTCGGCCCTGCAATACAGCCCGGACGCTGCGCGCATGGTGCGCTCCACGTTGGGCGCGCGCTACCGACCCGGGCCGTATCGGGTTTTGAACATGGCCTACCGTTACAAAGCCGATGCCGTGGGCGCGGCCGGTGGCGAGTTTGTCGATACCAGTTGGCAGTGGCCCTTGCAAAACCTGTTTTCTGCCAGCGCCAGCGCAGACAACAGCTTGGGCGCCAGCGAAGGCCGTTGGTACACTGTGGGGCGTTTGAACTACAACCAACAAGAGTCGCGGTTGGTCGATGCGTTGCTGGGGGTCGAATACGATGCCGGCTGTTGGTTGACGCGAATTGCGTTGGACCGGTACCAGTTGACGGCCGACCGAGCGGTTCAGCGGGTCATGTTCCAAATGGAGTTTTCTGGGATGTCCCGTGTGGGCTCAAATATCACCGGTGTGTTCAGGGATTACGTGCCACGCTATCAAAACTTGCGCGACTACGGGGGCTTTCCAAGCCGATTCGGTCAATATGAGTGAACATACAAATTCTTTGCTTCAGTTTTGGGTGATTCGCTTGGCATGCGCCATGGCTTTGTGCGTCAACACGGTGTGCATGGCCCAGGGACTTCGCCTGGGTGGCCCCGCGTTGGGCCCGGCGCTCAATCCGACAAACGCCAACACCTCGGGTGCACGGTCTTCAGACTTTATTGTGGCGGTGGTCGACTCTGAACCCATCACCAACCAAGAGTTGCAGCAGCAAGTCGAACAGACTGTGCAGCAGATGCAACAGCAACAGGGCAGCTTTGTCCCTCGCCGCGAAGTGTTGGTGCGTCAGGTGTTGGAGCGCTTGATCGATGAGCGGGCCCAACTGCGATTGGCGCAAGACCTGGGCATTCGGATTGAAGACAGCATTCTCGAACAAGCCGAGCAAGGCATGGCCACCCAAAATGGGGTGAGCATGGAGGCTTTCCGCGAACGTTTGGTGCAACAAGGCATGAGCCTGTCGCAATTTCGCGCCGACTTGCGCCAGCAACTGACCTTGCAGCGCTTGCGCGAGCGCGAGGTCAATGCGCGCATCCGCATCACCGAGCCTGAAATCGACAAGCTGCTGGCCGAGCGCATCAAAACCAGCCAGGAAGCGGACCCCGTTTTGGCCTTGGGCCATATTTTGTTGGCGGTGCCAGACGAAGCCACCGATGCGCAGCGCCAAGCGGTGCGGTTGCGGGCGCAGTCGCTGGTGGAAAAACTCAAAACGGGAACCGACTTTGAGGCCTTGGCGCGTGAAAACTCAGACGCGTCCGACAAAGCCACGGGCGGCATGATGGGCTTGCGCCCCGCCCAGCGCTACCCCAGTTTGTTCATCGATGCGGTCAAAGGTTTGGCGGTGGGCCAATTGGCCGGACCCGTGCCTTCGGGGGCGGGCTTTCACATCCTTAAGCTTGTCGAGCGCCGTCAACCGCAGGCTTCCACATTGACCGTTCCTCAAACCCGGGCGCGCCATATCTTGTTGCGCCCGGGTGAACAACTCAGCCCGAATGCGGCGCGGGCACGCATGCAAGAGTTCAAAACCCAGATCGACAGTGGGCGAGCCGAATTTGCCACCCTGGCGCGCTTGCATTCGCAAGACGGCAGTGCCGCTTCCGGGGGCGACTTGGGTTGGGCCGGACCGGGCATGTTTGTGCCAGAGTTTGAAGAGGCCATGAACAAGTTGGCCCCTGGGCAAACCTCGCCCCCAGTGGTCACCCGCTTTGGCGTTCACCTCATTCAGGTCATGGAGCGCCGCCAGGCCGAGTTGAGTGTCAAAGAGCAACGCGAATTGGCCCGCAACATCTTGCGCGAACAAAAGCTGGAAGACAGCTACCGCGCCTGGGCCCAAGAGACCCGAGGGCGCTCTTACGTCGAATACCGCGACGACCCACTTTGAGCATGGCCCACCCGAACGCGCCGCGCAAGCGCTTTGGCCAGCACTTTTTGACCGATCGCGAGGTCATTGAAGACATCGTCAGTGCCATTGCACCGCAAGCCGGGCAAGCCATGGTCGAGATTGGCCCTGGCTGGGCCGCTTTGACCCAGCCCTTGGTCGAGCGCCTGGGACATTTGCAGGTGATCGAAATCGACCGCGACTTGGCCCGTGAGTTGCGCGGCCACAGCCAATTGAGCGTGACCGAGGCGGATGTGTTGCAGGTCAATTTCACCGAATTGGCCCAGCGCCTCAACGCTCCCCAGCTGCGGGTGGTGGGCAACTTGCCCTACAACATCTCCACGCCCATTTTGTTTCACTTGCTCGACCATGTGGCGGTGGTGCAAGACCAACACTTCATGTTGCAAAAAGAGGTGGTCGAGCGCATGGTGGCAGCCCCCCACAGTGCAGACTATGGGCGCCTGAGTGTCATGCTGCAAGCACGCTACAAAATGGAAAAGGTGCTCGATGTGGCGCCAGGCGCATTTCACCCCCCGCCGAAAGTGGACAGTGCGGTGGTGCGCATGGTGCCCCTGGCCGATGTGGTCGATGTGCCTTGGCCCATGCTGTCAGAACTGGTCCGAGTGGCCTTTGGTCAGCGGCGCAAACTGTTGCGCCACACCTTGGGCGCATGGCTGCAGCAAAAGGGTGTGGCTGCCGACTTTGATGTCCAACGCCGTGCCCAAGAGGTGTCGGTGGCGGAGTTTGTGGCTTTGGCAAAGCTGTGCCATGGGCAATGACCCAACCGACTCTGCGCCTTAACCCGAATTAAATGGCCCATACTGAGGGTCAAGGGCTGGTGGGCCAGAAAGCCGAACCCTTGATCGCCATGGACCAACGTTTTCGGAATGCTTGCAAACCTTGCATTCTTAGCCCTCGTTGTGCGTTGAGTGCATAGCGCATAAAATAACCGTTATGCACAAGCGAATGACCATTACTTTGGACGAGGCTGTTTACGATGGTTTGTACAGAACCATCGGCAAACGCCAAATAAGCCAATTCATTGAAGATCTTTTGCGACCCCACGTCATGGACACGGCGCTCGACGAAGGCTATCGCGCCATGGCGGCCGACACCGCCCGAGAAGCAGATGCCCAAGAATGGAGCAATGCTTTGGCCAAGGACATGGTCAATGAGGCGCGGTGAAGTTTGGTGGGTTGAATTTGACCCAGCGGTGGGGTCTGAAATCCGCAAAACCCGGCCTGCGCTCATCGTCAGCAACGACGCGGCCAATAGAAACCTGGCCCGCGTGGTGGTGGTGCCACTTTCCAGCAATACGGAGCGCCTTTATCCGGGCGAGGCGATCGTGACGGTCGAGGGTCAGGAGAGCAAGCTCATGGCAGACCAAATCATGGCGGCAGACAAAACCCGTCTGAAAAACCTACTCGGTGTCATCAACAAAGCCGACATGCAATCAGCGGAAATGGCCATCCGGGTTCACCTGGGCATGCCGAAGTGACACGGCCAGACTAAGCGGCACTCTGTACCGCATCTTCGCGATGCCAACCCAAAAACAACAAAGCCCGCCGTGAGCGGGCCTTGTGATGTCAGGGCAGATGCAGTTTAGGCAGCGGTCAACCAGTATCCGGCATTGAAGGGGCTGCTCATGCGCAAGGCCAGGGGAGAAATGTCGACCAATTTGTCAGTGGGCATTTTTTCGCCGCCATCGGTCAATTCAATGCCACTGGGGTTGGTGCCCAACACGCCGTCGCTGTCCATGGCCATCGCGGGAGCGCGTGCCACCGAGAAGGAGTAGAAGCAACGGAACGGGACTTTGCGCTCAGCCCAGTAATCGGAGGCTTCGCGGAAGATGTCGAGCAATTGCTCGCGCGCCTCTTTGTCAAACTTGGCATGGGCCGGAACCTGCTCAAGAACGATGACAAAGCCCGGCTGTGGGCCAGACTTGTGCAAGGGGTCGGTCATGCCGTCGAACAAAGCATCAAAATTTTTGCTGGTTTGCGGCGGAAACGTGAATTGCTGGGCGAGCATGTCCAAAACATCTTGTTTGCTTTGGGCCACGGCCAGGTTGGCATACAAAAAGTGATGCCCCAAATGTTGCGCAGCCGCGTGCAAATCCTGTACCCGATGGGCGCGGATCGACTGCACGATGTTGGATTTGACGGTACGAAGTGGCGTGTCCATCTCCGTTGAATTCCTCACAAAACAATAAAAAAGAAAAAACTAACGTTTGCGAGCCCTAACTTTTATCCTTGAGCCGGTCAAACCAGAACCGGGATAACCCGAAAGAAGCATCGCCCCGAATTATGAAGGAAAAGCTTTCCCAAGGCAATAGCCAGGGCATATTTGACAGAACAATGACTGGCGCGGCTCAAAATAAGTGAGCGCAGGCTATCTCAAAAACTAAGATCTTGTGGCATTGGCATCCGCCACCGTCAGGGCCGTCATGTTCACGATGCGGCGCACCGTGGCGCTGGCGGTGAGAATGTGCACCGGTTTGGCGGCGCCCAACAGCACCGGGCCAATGGCAATATTGCCGCCCGCAGCGGTTTTCAGCAGGTTGTAGGAGATGTTGGCGGCGTCCAAGTTGGGAAACACCAGCAAATTGGCGTTGCCCATCAAGCTGCTGTCGGGCATTTGCTCGGCGCGCAGGGCGCCGTCCAGGGCCACGTCGCCGTGCATTTCACCATCAATTTCGAGCCAAGGTGCCTTTTGTTGAACCAGCGCCAGGGTGCGGCGCATCTTGGCGGCGCTGTCTTCCAAGCTGCTGCCAAAGTTGGAATGTGACAACAAGGCGGCTTTGGGCGCAATGCCAAAGCGGCGCATTTCTTCGGCCGCCATGATGGTGATCTCGGCCAGTTGCTCGGCCGTCGGGTCCAAATTGAGGTGGGTGTCGACCAAAAACAATTGCCGATCGGGCAGCAGCAAGCCGTTCATGCAGGCATAGGTGCTCACGCCGGGGCGGTTGCCAATGACTTGATCGACATAAATCAAATGGGTGTCGGGGCGGCTCCAAGTGCCACAAATCATGCCATCCACATCGCCTTTGTGCAGCAGCATGGTGCCGATCAGCGACAAACGCCGCCGCATGTCGATCTTGGCCAACTCGACGGTGACGCCTTTGCGTGCGGTCATGCGGTGGTAGGTCTGCCAAAAATCGCGGTAACGCGGGTCGTCCTCGACATTGACCACTTGGTAATCAATCCCTTCGCGCAAGCGCAGGCCAAAGCGCTCGATGCGCTGGGCAATCACGGCGGGGCGGCCAATCAAGGTGGGCTTGGCCAAGCCTTCGTCGATCACAATTTGCACCGCCCGCAACACGCGTTCGTCCTCGCCCTCGGCATAGGCCACGCGTTTTTTGCTGGCGCGTTTGGCCGCCGCAAAAATGGGGCGCATGGTGGTGCCAGAGGCGTAAACAAAACTTTGCAAGCGCTCGCGGTAAGCGTCCATGTCGGCAATCGGGCGCAGGGCCACACCGCTGTCGGCGGCGGCTTGGGCCACGGCGGGCGCGATCTTCATCATCAAGCGCGGGTCAAAGGGCTTGGGAATCAAATACTCTGGGCCAAACGCCAACTGCTCGCCCGAGTAGGCCGCGGCCACCACATCGCTTTGCTCGGCCTGGGCCAAATCGGCAATGGCATGAACGGCGGCAATTTCCATTTCGTCGGTGATGGTGGATGCACCCGCGTCCAAAGCGCCGCGAAAAATGTAGGGGAAGCACAGAACGTTGTTGACCTGGTTGTGATAATCGGTGCGACCGGTGGCCATGATGGCGTCGTCGCGCACGGCTTTGACCTCTTCGGGGGAAATTTCGGGCGTGGGGTTGGCCAGCGCCAAGATCAGCGGCTTGGCCGCCATGCCCTTGACCATCTCGGGCTTGAGCACACCGCCCGCCGACAAGCCCAAAAAGATGTCGGCATCTTTCATCACGTCACCCAGCGTGCGGGCGCTGGTGTCTTGAGAAAAGCCAATCTTGTCTTCGTCCATCAACTCGGTGCGCCCGGTGTAGACCACGCCAGCCAGGTCGGTGACAAAAATGTTCTTCTTGGGCAGGCCCAGCTTCACCAACAAATTCAAACACGCCAAGGCCGCAGCGCCCGCGCCAGACGTCACCAGCTTGACGTGCTGCAAGTCTTTGCCCACCACGCGCAAGCCGTTCATGATGGCCGCGCCCACCACAATCGCGGTGCCGTGCTGGTCGTCATGAAAAACGGGGATCTTCATGCGCTCGCGCAACTTGCGCTCCACATAAAAACAGTCCGGTGCCTTGATGTCTTCTAAATTGATACCGCCAAACGTGGGCTCCAACGAGGCAATGGTGTCTACCAGCTTGTCGAGGTTTTTCTCGTTGATCTCGATGTCAAACACATCGATGCCGGCAAACTTTTTGAACAAAACGGCCTTGCCCTCCATCACCGGCTTGGAGGCCAAGGGGCCAATGTCGCCCAAGCCCAGCACCGCCGTGCCGTTCGTGATCACCGCCACCAGGTTGCCGCGGTTGGTGTAACGAAACGCGGCGTTGGGGTCCTTGGCAATCTCTTCACAAGGCGCGGCCACACCGGGCGAATAAGCAAGCGCCAAATCGCGCTGGTTCATCAACTGCTTGGTGGCATGGATGGCCACTTTGCCGGGGGTTGGAAACTCGTGGTAATCCAGCGCCGCGCGCCGCAACTCTTTGCGCGCCTCGTCTTGTGAAACGGGGGGATGGGCAGGGGTGTTGTGGGGCATACAGTTCTCCGGAGTGGCTGTGCAGGGCCCACGCGTGTCAGTGGGTCACAGAACAGGGTGGCCGATTGTAGGTGGCGGTGGCGTCAGCCATGCCAAACTGATAAGTCAGTGTTGCTGGTAGCAGTGATCAAACCGTTTAGATCAAGACATCAACAACAAAGTTTTTACTTTGGCTCTCACATGCAACATTACGTCTGCTGGCGCAACGGCTTTTTTCTTGGCTTTGCGCACTTTCCAATCCATCGATTTGATTTGGTCGGACAATACTGCACAGTCAACACCGTCGACCTAGGTCACCACTTCGAAGGGGTGACCTTTGATTTTGGTGGTCATGGGGCAGCAAACCATCAGCCCAGTTTTTCCGTTGTAAATGGCTGAGCTGATCACCAAAGCCGGTCGATGACCTGCTTGCTCATGCCCTGCTTGTGGGTCAAACATGAGCCAGACCACATCACCGGCATCCGGGACATAGCCGCGCGTGGCCATCACATGGCCTCTTTGCCAACTGGCTTGCCCACGCTGACCTCACCGTGCGCATTGTCTGCGGTGATGCCCGACACCAAGTCGTCTAAGTTGTAAATCACGTTCTCAGAGGGCTGGATCACAATGCGACCGCGTGAAACAACCAACTCTACTTTTTGCTCAAGTGCATAGCCGGCCTCTTTCAAAGCCGCGCTGGGCAGACGCAGTGCCGGGCTGTTGCCCCATTTGCGGATGACGGCTTCCATATAAAACTCCATGAATGTGTCTACATTGTAGACACACCAGGCCCTTTGTTCATGACCATCTGCCGCTATTCAAAACCAAGTCGTAGCGGGCATTGAGCGCGGTGTCGGCGATGTTGCCGTGGCGGCACAAATGAAGATTGACAAAGCCGAGGTGGTTGCGGTGCGCATCGAACTTGGGGTGGATCGTGCCACTTTGACCCAGCGGCGTTATGAGAATTGGCGCAGACTTTTGATGGAAGGCTGGAGTCTGGAAGCGGTGGCCGATGTGTATGGGGTGAAGCCCAATTCGGTGAAGTTGGGTTTGTGGAACAACGGGCGGTTTAGCTTGATGGAGGCCCGAAAACAAAGCCTGCGGAGTCAGCAGGCTTTGTTGAAGGATGAGAAGGATCGGTTTGGGTGGTGAGGGTTAGTGGTGGTGTTTGACACTGCCGTATGCGTTACCACCGGCATCAAACATTCCCACCATAGGTAAACCAGTTGTGGGGTTGACGCTTCCGTGATTGAAGCTTGTATTACTGTGGCCGAACGGATTTCCACTGATGTCAAATACACCAACCATGGGCAGGCCCGTGGCGGGATTGACTCTCGCATGATCGACACTAGTTAAAGCGTTGCTATTAGGATTTTTCGAATCTTTCGGTATTTGTGAGGTTATGCTTGACGATTCAACGGTCAATAGCCAACGTAGACCAGCTGCGAAAAAAATGCCATAAAAAACTGATACACATAAAGCAGTCATGTTTCTGTCCTTTCACTGTTAGGGAATAAAGTTGCGCTATTTGAGCGTCAAGCTTGGGGGCTTCAGGCGTATCTTGAATAAATCAAAGCCATTTCGCAACAACTTTCTCTCGTTTGTTGCAAACACCATAAAGGTGCAGAAATGCTTTGGAGGCTTTTAATAAATAAAGCGGCGAATATGCAAAAACCGATGGTGCGTCACCCTTGCGCTGCATCCTGCAAGGGCTGTGGGTTGCGGTTTATCCCCGCATCAAAGCCTCAATCTCATCGGCCTTGACCGGAACTCCCCGGCTGATCAACTCGCAACCCGTGGCGTTGACGATGGCGTCGTCCTCGATGCGGATGCCGATGTTCCAAAACGCCTCGGGCACCTCGGGGCTGGGGCGCACGTATAAGCCTGGCTCAATCGTCAGCAACATGCCGGGGTGCAAGATGCGCCCGGGTGGTGGGGTGCTGGGTGCGCTGGTGTCAGCTGGCGGTGTGTGGCCGGGCTCGACATAGCTGCCGCAGTCGTGCACGTCCATGCCCAACCAATGGCTGGTGCGGTGCATGTAAAACGCAACGTAGGCTTTTTTGGCGATCACATCGTCCACCGTACCGTGTTGTTGCTTGGATAACAGGCCCAAGTCCAGCAAGCCTTGTGACAGCACGCGCAGCGTGGCGTCGTGCGGGTCGGTGAAGCGCGCGCCTGCGCGGGTGGCGGCAACGGCTGCGTTTTGGCTGGCCAGCACCAGGTTGTACAGGTCGCGCTGTGGGCCGGTAAAGCGCCCGTTGGCTGGAAAGGTGCGGGTGATGTCGCTGGCGTAGCCATCCAACTCACAACCGGCGTCGATCAATACCAATTCGCCGTCGCACAGGGGCGCGGTGTCGGCGCGGTAGTGCAGCACGCAAGCGTTGGCACCAGCGGCCACGATGGAAGTGTAGGCAGGGAACTGCGCGCCATGGCGGCGAAACTCGTGAAGCAACTCGGCCTCCAAGTGGTATTCGCGGGCATCTTCGCCCGCGCGCAACATGCGGGCGCTGGTTTGCATGGCGCGCACATGGGCAGCGGCGCTGATGGCGGCGGCGCGGCGCATGGTGGCTTGCTCGCTGGCGTCTTTGACCAAGCGCATCTCGTCCAACACCACGCACAGGTCGCGTTGTTGGGAGGGGCACACCACACCCGTGCGCACTTTGGCGCGCACTTTGCCCAGCCATTCATCAACCCGCGTCTCCAGGCCTTTGTGGGTGGCAAAGGGGTACCACACACAGCTTTGGTTTTCGAGCAAAGTCGGCAGCAAGCTGTCCAAGCTTTGCACCGATTGCGCGGCGTCTATGCCCAGAGTGGATGTGGCCGCTTCTGGCCCCAAGCGGATGCCGTCCCAAATTTCGCGCTCCAAATCTTTGGGTTGGCAAAACAAAGTGCTGTGGCCGTTGGCCGCAACCACCAACCAAGCGTTGGGCTCGGTAAAGCCGGTCAGGTAATAAAAGTAGCTGTCGTGGCGGTAAGGGAAGTCGCTGTCGCGGTTGCGGGCGCGCTCAGGCGCGGTGGGGATGATGGCCACACCGCCCGCGCCCAGTTGGGCGGCCAATGCGGCGCGGCGTTGCGCATAGATAGAGGTCATGGCGGGATTGTAGGAGGGGTGTTTCGTTGGAGTGGCCTGTTCAAGGGTTATGGATTGGCCACTTGCGCCCGCAACTCCAAACCCAATGCGCCCATGACCTTCAAGATGGTGTCAAAACTGGGCGAACGTTCACCTGAAAGTGCTTTGTAAAGGCTTTCGCGTGACAGCCCCGCGTCTTTGGCCACTTGCGTCATCCCTTTGGCGCGAGCAATGTCGTCCAAGGCTTGGGCAATGAAGGCGGCGTCACCGTTGGCCTCTGCCAAGCAAGCTTCCAAATAGAGTGCCATTTCTTCACGGGTGCGCAAATGGTCTGCCACGTCGTAGGGTGTGGTGAGGGTTTGAGCCATGTTTGCTTTTCAAGGACTTTACGTATTTTTGAGCTTTGGAGAAGTGTGTCCCGTGGGCTACGACCTGTCAAGGTGATGGTTTTTGTTTTTGTGGCGCCAAAACACGGGTCGCTGGTGCATTGCAACCAGACCTTTAAAAGACTATATTCAGCCCATGCATTACTCCACCCAAGTCAAACCCATCAGCTACCTGAAAACCCATGCGGCACAGGTGCTGGCGCAAATCACGGCTGACCGCGAGCCACTGGTCATTACTCAAAACGGCGAAGCACGTGCGGTGTTGCAGGACGTGGCCTCGTACGAGGAAACCCAGGACACCCTGGCGCTGTTGAAGCTTTTGGCCTTGGGCAACCAAGAGGTGGCCGACGGTAAAACCAAACCATTGACCGATGTGGTCAAGCGCTTGCGTGCCAAGCGCCCCATTCCCTGAGACTGCGTTTATCCGTGGCCACGCGACCCGTCGTGTATGAAGTGGTGCTGACCCAAGGGGCTGAGCAAGACTTGGAGGCCCTTTTTGACCACGTTGCCGAACACGACAGCGTGGCCAACGCCCACCGACTGCTGGACAAGCTCATGGACGTGGCGCAGAGCCTGTCCAAGTTGCCCGAGCGCGGCAGCCGCCCCAAAGAGCTGTTGGCCGTGGGCATCCAAGAGTATCGCCAGGTGTTTTTCAAACCCTACAGGGTGATTTACCGGTTGCACGGCAAGCAGGCGGTGGTTTATCTGATCGCCGATGGGCGGCGCGACATGCCTACTTTGTTGGCCCGCAGGTTGTTGGGTCACAGCCTCAGATAAAAATGGCCATATCGCAATGGTCGTTGCGATGCTGGTCTGATGACCCCCGACCTCAAGCATTCAACAGCGCCAAACGCTCGGGCGTGCCCACATCCACCCACAAGCCTTCATATATGGAGGCACTCACCAAACCCTGGTCCATGGCGGCTCTGAGCATGGCGGCCAAGGGCGCTTTCACCCCTTCGGGGTTGCCCGATGGAATGGAGCACCAAGCAGCCTCAAAGAAAGTGCGTTTGTACAGCGCAATGGTGCTGAAGGTATAACGCGTGTGTTGCGCCGCATGGGGCAAAGGGCCTGGACCAATGGCGTTCAAAGGGCGGGTGGTTTGGCTGGCGGCCGCGCCCGATTTGGGCAGATTCAACGCCAAGCCAGTTGCCGATAAACCAAAGTCACCCCCCGGGTTGTGCGCCGGGTTGGGCACCAGCCAGATGTGCGCCAACTGTGGGCTGGCGGTGAAGCTTTCATAAGTCCCGGCAGAAAACCCAAACCCGGGCGCATAAATATCTCCTGCCGCTACCCAAAACACATCGGCCAAATAGGGCAGGGCCCGCACGATGCCACCCGCCGTCTCCAGCGCCCCGCCAAAATCGCGGCCCTCATCGGAGTAGTAAAGCCCCATCGGTGGCAAGCCCGGCGCGGCAAAGGTTTCACCAAAATAAGCCGGAATCTGCTCACCCAACCAGGCGGTATTGATCACCACAGCGGGCACCCCGTCACGCGCCAAGCCCTCCAAGGGCCACTGCATCAGGGGCTTGCCCCGCACTTGCAGCAATGGTTTGGGTGCGGTGTCGGTGAGTGGGCGCATGCGCTCACCCCGCCCTGCGGCCAACAACATGGCGCTGGCTTGGCGGGGGGCCTTAACAAGGGGATCGGGCGGGTGGCTGGTGGTCATGGGCAAGGCTCAAATATAGGCCCAAGCCGCTGCCCGCCCTTGAGCGCGCTGGATCGTGCCGAGGGCGACAGCATCCGCGTTCGGCCAAAAGGCCAGCGGCTAAAATCCAGGGTTTCCCCGCGCCCCCATCCACCCACACAACCCCCGGAGTTCTCCCCATGGCCCACACCACCCCAATGGCCAACGCGATCCGCGCGCTGGCCATGGACGCTGTTCAACAAGCCAACTCCGGGCATCCCGGCGCGCCCATGGGCATGGCCGACATTGCCGTGGCTTTGTGGGGGGAGCATTTGCGCCACAACCCGCGCAACCCGCATTGGCCCGACCGCGACCGCTTTGTGCTCTCTAACGGCCACGGCTCCATGCTGATTTACGCTTTGCTGCACCTCACCGGCTACGACCTGCCGATGAGCGAGTTGAAGAACTTCCGCCAGCTGCACAGCAAAACCGCTGGCCACCCCGAGGTGGGCATTACCCCCGGCGTGGAAACCACCACTGGCCCTTTGGGCCAAGGAATCACCAATGCAGTGGGCATGGCGCTGGCGGAAAAGCTCATGGCGTCGGAGTTCAACCGCCCGGGCCACGCCATCGTGGACCACCACACCTATGTGTTCATGGGCGACGGTTGCTTGATGGAGGG
>Ga0315899_10004077_pt1 | contig 15815 bp, 14 predicted proteins | sample LakEriMetagenome_2_FD_203518 | JGI IMG/M metagenome (GOLD analysis project Ga0315899, IMG submission 203518) | Freshwater fungal communities from buoy surface, Lake Erie, Ohio, United States - Buoy 4 MA112 | ecosystem: Environmental > Aquatic > Freshwater > Lake | place: USA: Lake Erie, Ohio... | reverse complement strand
ATCATTTAAGTGACTTTACGTCAGCGATCATGGACTTTACCAAGGTAATTGAGATCGATCCGCAAAATGCAGGAGCATACGGCAATCGCGGAAATGTGAAGAGTGAAATAAAGGACTTCGAGGGAGCAATTTTGGACTACGATGAAGCTATTCGACTCAAAGCGAATGAGGCAGGCCTGTATAGCAATAGAGGGGGTGCGAAGTTTGCGATGCAACGCTATGAGTCTGCTATCGAAGATTTCAATGAAGCCCTTCGAATCGATTCTCTAAATCCAAGTTTCTACATAGATCGAGGTACTACGAAAGCGATTTTGAACGACCAAGTTGGGGCGATCAAGGATTATGATGCAGCCATCCGGCTTGAGCCTAAGTACGCATCTGCATACCGAAATCGAGGAGTTGCTAAAAGTGAATTAGAGGATTACGAAGCCGCTTTTAAAGATTTAGAGAAGGCCATTCAACTGGACCCAGACGATACGCTTGCGTACAGGTACCGTGGATATGTTGATACCATGAAGATTGCCGCTAAATCAGCTCAACGAACCACCAAACCAGGTACTTGGTACTTCATTCGCGGGATGGCGAAGGAGTTTATTCTAAAGGATAACGAAGCAGCCATTAAAGACTTCGACAAGGCGATTCAACTCGACCCGAAGTTGGCAGTGGCATACAATAGTCGCGGACGAGTAAAGCACAACTTAAAGGACTATGCGTCGGCGGTATTGGACTATGACGAAGCCATCCGGCTTTATCCAGATGACGCGGGTGTATACAGCAACCGAGGGGATGCAAAGCTTGACCTCAAGCATTATTCGGAAGCTATCAAGGACTACGATACTGCGGTTGCGCTGAATCCAAACGTATCACTTGTTTATACAAAACGGAGTATTGCGAAAGAAAAATTGCGGGACCATCAAGGAGCTGTACAGGATTGCAATGAGGCGATTCGTCTGGACCCCTCCTCCGCATTGGCGTTTCTAAGACGAGGTATAGCAAAGTCAAGTCTCAAGGATCCTGAAGCAGCGATCAAAGACTATGACGAAGCAATCCGCATCAATTCTGATTATGCAATTGCGTATTACAATCGCGGATTAGAGAAAAGTAAGTTGAACGATTTGAGTTCAGCTATTAAGGACTATGATCAATATGTTCGGTTGGAACCCGGGGATGCTGATGGATACAATCGTCGCGGAAATGCAAAACGAAAGTTGGATGATTATGCAGCGGCCATTTTGGATTACGATGATGCCATTCGGCTCAACGCAAAGTATAAGCCAGCCTACGTTAATCGCGGCTGGTGTAAACACAACTGTAAGGACTATGCGGGAGCGATCAAAGATTATGACGAAGCTGTTCAACTAGATTCAGAGGATATCGTTGCCACCTGCAATAAAGCCTTTCTCGTTTCAACTGCCGAGGACGCGGCATTTCTCAATCCAGATCTTGCATTAAAGCTTGCTGAAGTTGCGTTACGTAGGGATTCGAAGAATCCCTACGCGTTGAATGCGAAGTCATGTGCCCTCGCTGCATTGCATGACTACAAAGCTGCGATTGCGTTGCAAGAGAGTATTTCTGACGTCGATTGGCTCAAGGACAAAGGAATCGACGGAGGTACTCACGTGAAGGCACGCATCGCAGCTTGGGAATCAGAGAAACTTTGGCATCCCTGAAAATGACTTTAAGGTTTTTACGGCTCGAATGATTTCGAAGGATCGTCAGGTGATATTTACCGGTTCACCGCTGCAGTACATTCCGGAAAAATGCGTTCGAGTACTCGGCAATCTACTTTGCTTTGAAGTTTGCTTCCAATCTTCCTTCGCCAACTCGAACCTCCGCCCGGCAGGTAAACAATAGGGTCAAGCTAGGCCACGAACTCACTGTTGCAACAAACACTGGGCCACAATCGGCGGCCATTCTCATGCGGAGATTTTCACCAAGACCAACTGCGCAAAAACTCCGCGCACACCGCACGAGCAGCAACTCGTCGACGTTGCATCGATCTTGGCTGCCGGCATCCTGCGGCACCGGGAGCGAGACTTGCTACCTGAGAGCAAGCAAGCTCGAAATCCTGCCGAATCTTCTGCGGATTGCCTTGAGCTTTCCAGCCAAAACGTGCTCACTGTCGTCCACGGCGGTTAACTCGCCGCGAGTCCGATTCCCCGTAATCCAATGGAGAAAAACATGCAACTGAATGTCGGAAAAGAGATCGCCGCGATGGAGCAAATGGCCGTTGGCCAGCTCCGCAATCGCTACGAAGAAGTGTTTGGCGAGACGCTTTGCGGCTAGAGAGTAGATCTTAGAGAGTTGAAAGTAGAGGAACTTAGAAACCCACCATCTCAACTCACCGTTCACAAATGAGCGACGTCCGAAACTAAAGTTGCGATTGGACCAAACTTGGGTTGGAGCTCGGGGAATATCTCTGAGAGAGCGCTAGCACGGGCAACTGCAATGGCTACCTGTTCTTTAATCTCAGACGCCGAGGTACTGGACCCGTGGGCCATGAACAGACAGTGTTCTCAAGACTTTGGAATCACGCCGGAAATAATATCTGCCGGGGTGAAGACACAGATGGGAAAACGTGAGAAGTCACCCTTGTTGAGGGGCAGGATGTTCGAAATCGCATGCCGCTGCATGGCTGCCACCAGTCTTCCATCGTGGGCTGTTTTCCCAAGGATCTGATGAACCTGTATCAGGTTAAGCCAGTTGTCGAAAATCCCCCGTTCGTCCCGCAGCAATTGAAATTTGGTCAATGCATCTTCGATCATCGAGGCAGCAGCAGAAGCGTCTAGGCCAAAGCCGTTGACGTTCGTCGGTCTTGTAGCGACAACCCAGAGCTCATAGAGGTTCTGAGGAACAAGACAGAGGGTTCCCCCCAATCCTATGAGCTTCGAAAGAGCTTGGTCTATCGAAGGCCAGTCTGGTGAATTTGGCTGAGCAGCTCGGACAACTATGTTGGTATCGAGGAGAACGTTCACTCTCCCCGACCTTCGTAGATGGATTCTCGGCTATCATCGATGACAATATCAAGCTTTGGGAACCGGTCGGCCCAAGCTCTAAGCCAAGTCGAAAACTGATCAGCCGTATAGTCATGTGAGACAGCGGTGGTGTTTCCGAGCTTGTCGGTAACCGCTGCCAAAACGATTGCTTCTACGGGAACCCCTTCCTCCTCGGCGCATTTAAGGAGGAGTAGTTCTAGGTCGGAGGGTACTTCAATTCTTAGGTTCATTCGATGGCTCCGTTGAAAACTGTCAGCACTCTTTACCAAGTATACCGCTGGTAAAGGATTCAGGGCAAATGATTTGTGGTTGAACCACCTGAGCCGTTCATCGGCTCGACTTTATGCCTGTTTTTCCTTGCGAAATGGCGTGTGATGCGGGGCTGTTAATCCGCGTGTCGGACGTTCGAGCACTCTCGGGGGAGCTAAGATTTTTGGCTCGAAACGAGCCTGTTAACCAGTTAACACAGAAAGCCGAGAGTGAATGCTCTCGGCTTTTTGCATTAAAGCCCTGGATTTCCAAGGGTTTGCGACGATTCGGGCGTCGCGGCGCGAGTTTTAGTTCCGAACCGGTTGCTCTCGGGGTCCGGAAGCAACCATGGAGGTTGGGCTCGCACCCCGGAAGCAACCCTTTCGAACTCTCTGACTCTCTGGTTAACAAGCGTTATTGCTTAACAACCCGGTTGCTCTCGCACCCCGAGAAAAAGTTGCGAAATGGCGACCGGTGAGTGAACGCGAAAACAACCTTTTAGGTTGCTTCAGTGCTCATATACAAGTCGGTTTAAGTAGTTGATCGAAGAAAGAATTTACTCCTCTTACTGTTTTTGCACTCGTTTCGAATAGTCTCACAGCACGTTTGCAATGCCGTTGGTAGTCCGATTCGAGATAAAAATATTGTGCCGAAAAAACCAATGCAGAGCTAAGCTGACTGGGGCAGAGTAAGCGGTTCTAGTTGCCCCATGTCCAATTCCATGCACGACCAAATCCTTGAACCGCAGAGTGTGTTGCATCACGATCGCCCTTCCAAGCCATCTCTGCAGAATCAGCGATCGTAGTTCCAGCGGCATGAACACGAGTTACAGCCCAATCGGAAGCTGCTTCTGCTGCCATTTCACCGCCTATGTAGCCTGCAACTCCACCAATCACTCCACCAACAACTCCTCCGATTGCAGTGCCGGGTCCCGGTACCACTGCGGTCCCCGCTGCTCCACCGCCAACACTGCCCAACTGCGCGCCAGCCCAAGCTCCTGCCCATCCTCCGGCCATGCCAGAGGCATTCCTGGCGTGGGCGACTTCGCGCTGTTGCGAAGTGATCTCGCCGGCCGCGAACCGCTGCTCGGTCTCAACACCATCGCTAACCCGAAGGCCAGCATCCACTGCAACAGCAACTGGCAGTGCGACTTTCGATACCGTCTTGGCAACCGTACTGCCCTCGGCGGCAGCTCGTGCAACGTCATCTGTTGCTCGAGCAGCATCATCAATGCCTGTGCCAGCAGCAGTGGCGATGTTGTGAAGTGCGGCTTGTGCGAGACGACTAGCTTGATCCGAGCATCGCACTGATTGCTCAAGTACGGCAGCCGTCGGCTCACCGAGTACATGGCTCGTTCGAATCACATGCACATCGATCTTTCCCTTCGTTGCAGCTTCAAGAATCTCCTTTGCCGCTCGCTGTTCCGCTTCACTTGCCTTGGTACTCCGAAGTACTCGCTTGGCCGATTCAACTGCCCATTCAGTCGAGCCCTGGGGATAGCCGTACGCATGCCCAAGCTGTCCTGATCCTCCTTTGGCCTCGTACACAATTACCCGTCCATCCTTCCCACGGTAAACTTGATCCGGCCCCTGTGGCAACGTTCGCGATGAGCCGTCGTAAATCAAATCGTATCCTTTGGCCTTGGCCATTGCCCGCGCTCCATCGTCCCCAATCGCCTCCGCCAATCGCATTCGTTCGTTTGGCGTGGCTGCAAGCCACTGCTGTTGGCGAACCGTTCCTGCTGTCGCCTTCTCAACCACCATCGTGGCCGTCGATTGTCCGACACTAACACTCGGCCAAGCGAAACAAGCACTCATCAACAACCCGCAAATCACAATGAATCGTTCCATCTTGTTTGTTCCTCTCTAGACTTGGCGAATCATTCAACAACACCGCGTTGCTGATCATTCCACCAATTACAGGAAATACGCCGCCGCCCTCTTTCAAGTAACACACGCCGAGCGAGCCAGTGGCCTGAACAGCATCGCCGGGCCACTGGACCGCAATTCGACTAGCTCGCAAGCGCAACGGTGCCACCAGCCAACGCTCCCGCCGGCCCCGCCACAATAAATCCGACTGCTGCTCCTGCGACAAACACGCCGCCGACAGCCAGTGCAATTCCCCACACTGGCAACCCAATGGCTACGCCAGCCGTCGCAATACCAACGTTCCTGAACATGCTCATTCCTCCACGATTGTCATGGCGGTCGATGTCGACTTGTGTCGAGCTTTTTTCTCGCCGCTGACTGGTTAAACGTTGCGAAGACAGTCCGAGTAACACGCCGGAATGGAGGTTTTTTGCCGCGAGCTCCGTTCGTCGACTGGCAGTTAAGGGAAAAAACCGTTGAGATACCAACGGTCGCTAGCATTTGGTAAACTAGAAGCTTTAAGCAATTGAGAATCACTCCATCAAATGTGAATCCGTTTTGTGCAACCCGAAGAAACTCACGACTGGCAGCAATGTGTCGCGGCGGTGCAAGCCGAAACCGATCCCGGTTTGGTAGGCGCTGCTATTCTCGCGTTGCGTCCATTGATCGAGGAAACGGCATTACGCATTTGTCGACGTCGGATGGTTCGTGAGCAGCTGCGTCTCGACTTCGTAGCTGGATCAGTGGCAGAGATTCTTGCTCCGCGCGAATCACGCGATGGAATGCGCCGCGCTCCGCGAGTAGCAGAGTACAACTCCGCTGACGGCGCTTTCGCAGGCTGGCTTTTTAAGGTTCTAGACAATCTTTTGAAGGACCAATTGCGAACGACTGGGCGTCGAGCGGCTCGGGAGACTGCGTTTTCTTCAATTTCAGATGACTCGCACGACGTAGAGGCTCCTGCTGCTGATGCAAAACAAAACGATCCAGGTGTGGTTCTTGATAGGGCGTCGCCCTTCACGACACGTGATGTTGGGCAATTGGAGCATTGGCCCGCCCTGGACCGAGTACTTTTGCTTGCGGTATTTGAGCTGCGTCACAAACTCCCCCATGCAACCTGGCAAAGTTGGTGCCAGGAGGCGTCACTACCAACACCCTTTCCACCCGAACACAACATCCCACATGAACGTGGCGATTGGATCAACCTCATTGCGGAGTTACTTGCAGCATCGCCGAATGCACTGCAAAACCGTATCAGACGGCGGCTAGAGCAATTGCGATCCGACCCGCTCGACTACGTTCGGGAGATTCAGCATGACAAGTAATGAGTTATTTCCCTGCCACTGGATGGATATGCCTGACCCACGTGTAAATGGCATGCCGAGTTCCGCTACTACTGTGATTGAGTTCCACGAATCGGATTGGCGCAAAGTAGTAGGAAAGCATTTTGCCAATTCCAAAGAACCTTGGAGCGAGATTATCCCTGCGAACGTGGTGCAATCGCTCGTGAGCGGGAGGGGCGTCGTGGACGGGCACGGCCAGCCGAGCAGCACCGCATTGGCCGCGATTAGAGAACAGGTACAGGCCTGTCTAGCGCGACCTCTCGTCGTCTTCTACTCCTGTATCGGACAGCAAGTTCGCGGGCAAGGTCACCGCTGGGTTTTGCTACTCCCGAGCGGCGCGGTTTCGGTTGCTTGGGTGGAAAAAACGATGGCTCGCCTAAAAACGTGTTACTTCACCGGGTCGGTCGCCGTTAAACCTAAAGAAGGACGTTGGAGGCACGCGCTGAGACAGCAGGTGCAAGAATACGCCACTTATGATGAGTCAACAGGCAGGTATGTTTATCCGGATGGAAAGGTGCGCCGTGAAGTGTCCGTTGCCGGGGCTGCTGCCGAGTTGCGGTATGCCATTCAGTTTGCCAAATCAGAATGGTGGGGATTTGCTTCAACCAAGCCGGGCGAGCCTTGGCAACGTCCGACGTGGAATTGGCCCATCCAGGAGTCCACTGTCCGCGAGTCAACGACTGAACTCAGCCGATCTCGTAAGGAAATGACATCATGAGTTCGACCACTCACAACGACGCCCTCGGATATCTCGATGACCTGCGTGAGGCGATTCTATCTCGATCCATGCAGTTGCTGCTTCCCACTGAACGCAATGTCGGTAACCCGACTCTTGGGGCGCGTTGGGAAGCGAGCATGCAAGTTGCGGAGCAAACACCTGAGGTGCGTGACACTGCCGTTGCTGTCATTTCAGCACTAGGCTTTTGTCGTATCTACGGAATCACCTTGCCTTTAGACCTTAAGACACCGCTAACTTCTCCGTTACCGGTCGAGTTACTGGCTCCAGCGATTGCCGGGATGCTTCACATGCTCGAGTCGGCTACTGATGATGCGAGGACGCTTCCTGCCAGATTTGATAATTCCGAGCCATTAGAGGACAGGTCGCATTGCACAAGTATTTTGCATTCGCTCATGGAACTGTGGGCTATGTATATCGTCGTAGATGACGAATACCAGCACAATTTGAATGAAGGCAGCGACAATTTTTTTAATGCGTTGATGCATCAACTGTTAGCTGCCTTTTCCAGTCTGGATGCAGAAGTACAGCGTGATGAGCAGAAACATCTCCTTTCGATCGCCACAGAATTACCTCTCCTCGACAATTGGCGAAAAATGCTCGCTGAACCGTACTGTGAACATTTACCGTGGTGGCTCGATGGCACGCTTGAAGAGGCGGCTGTTGAAGTTCGCCGATCGGTGCTGAGTGTGGGTATCTTGGATGATCCAGAAAATGCTAAGTATTTAGTTCGTGACATTTCTACAAGCCATACCGCTTTTTCGTATGCTGTGGATGTTGAGTTCGCTATGGCTGCTGCAGAAGGGTTATCGCTAGCGCCTGAAGTAGGTAGCGAGATTAGTCAGGTAGCGAATTACCTGATGGAGAATTTCATTGAGATTCTTCGTCATGGCAATAGTAAAGTGTGGTTTGAACTCAATCCGAAAGGGGATGTAGTTGGGCACACCTTTGCCGAAGAAGAATCCCATGGTTTTGCTCGTAAATCCGGCCCACATGTTATTCCGGTTTTTTTTGATTTGAAAAACCTCTTACAGTCTGACTTCGACCGAATGAATGATTGGCTTTTGAAAGATGTAAAAATAGGGTTGGAAACTGCAAAGGCTGTTCTCGCTAAGTTTCGATCAAAGTAATTGGGGTTATATGTTCAAGATTGGACCATTTGGAAAGACCAGTGAGAAAACAAAGTAGATCGGCATAGTGTAGAGTATCGTGATGAGTTCAATTCCGGAGCCGCCGTCGCAAAATCTAGATGCAACTTTGGCCTTAGTTGCAAAACTTCAGGCATTCGGGTTGCTTGATCAAGCTTATGCTTTGGCTCAGCCTACATATTTTGCTTGGCTTGAAAAAGCTCGATGCGAAGGTCAGGACCTCGCTCATTGGGCGGCTGGAATTGGCACCTTAGCTCGCACGGCATATCTGGCCGATACGTCAGATATTGCTTTGCGTTGGCTAGATTGCGCAAATAGCACTCTAGATGCGATTCAGCCAGCAAACGAGACAGCAAGATTTACTCTGATGGGAGAGATTGCTTGTTTGTTGGTTGAGACGGAGGATCGTAATCAGCAATTTGCAGGTTATATTTCTTTATTGAGATTACTCGATTATGACTTTACAAGGTTTATCAACCTAAAAAAGCAAAGAAGCTACGAAGCAATGAATCTCAGTGACATTGCACTTCGGCTTTGTGACCTTTGTCTTATCAACGCAGTTTGTAGATTTGAGTTGCCTTCGGAATTGGCAGATTGTGCTGATTTACTTTATCGAGAGGTTGCGATAGAACAGCCTTGGGGATTGCTTCCTGCTGGAAGTACGGAGGCTGCGTGTATTGGTTTGGCGACTCGTCACCTGGCTTCTGCAGTTACCTATCTCAAGAGAAACACCTTTCCTTTAGATACTTACACGCGAATTGAATTGCCGTTTTTCGAACTTAACGTCGCTTTCCTAGATTTTGTCTCTGCGTCAGAGAGTGAATTTGTTTCCTCTGCTGCAAGGAGGTTTCTTCAGGCTGTTCGTATGTGGCGTGGGATGATACGTTCGTTAAAATCCCGCAACGCGCTACGAAGCCGAATTAATTTCATCGCCGGACCATTTCTGCAGCGTCTTCGACGACAGGGGGTGCAGGATTGGCAACTCTTGTCTGATGCAGAGGAAGTACTTGGACCAAGTCGTTGGCTGGAAGAAGAATTAGCGGAGATTTCCAGTCCTGAAGAAAAAGTTCCCGTTGTTTTGAGACCTGAAGTCGGTCCGCCGAAAGAGCTGTTCCCTGAAAGTGGGGCGATCGTGCAAGTTCTTCCAATGGATAACGATTTGATTGTGGTCTGCCGAGGTGTTGATAGTGCTCAAGGCGGCATTGAGACATGGCATGGTAAAAAAATTCCCAGCGGTGCTCTTCATTTAAGACAGGTCTATGCACGTTACTTCGGTGAGCATGGAATTGTAAATGGGATTTGTAGACGCTTGTCAGGATTACAGCGAAATGAGCTAGCAGAGCTTATTAGATTGCGTCAAGAGTTACACCATGCGACGGTAAAGGCAGCAAATGAAGTTGGCAGAGTCGTGTTGCCTTGTATTTATAATGAAGTGCAAGATAGAGATGTTTTGCTTGTAAGCCCCGACCCTAGGATTCTTTGTCTGCCATGGTCGTTAGCACAAAATGATGACGTTATTTTGATTAAGCATGTCAGGTCTATCACCGTTAGTGCATCGATCGGAGCATCGATTCGTTTAGCTGAGATCTCTAAAGAACGTCAGAACAACCAATTGTTTCAGGTTGCGGCTTACTGTGATTGTTCCCAAGGGCTGAATTGGAGACGGTTGTTTAGCCTAGATGGTACGGCTTTTGGTCTCGGAAAACTCGCACTGCAAAATGGAATTGGCCTGCAGATGCATGGCATTAGTGATGGTGATTTCGTTAGTGTTCAGGACTTGATGGATTATCCAACTAAAGAAGCAGATGTGCTTTTGGTGTGCGGCCACGGTGACCGCCGTAGAGGTGTTCGGCTAGGCATGGAACATTGGAATCCATTGCATGCTGCTCGAGGTTGGCGACTTCAGCGAACTCAATGTGCAATTGTACCATCATGCCGACTCGGGGAACTACTTTGGGATTCTTCCTCCGAATCGCTGGCGGATCGGTTTGACCCGGGGAAACATGAGGTTACCGGCTTCATGGCTCATCTTTGCCTTGGTGGAATCCCGCGTGTAATCGCATGCCCTTGGGTGGCTTTTGATGTTACCGTTAGCAGGTTAATAGGTCGTATTGTAGAGCGTGCAACAGTGCTTCAATCTAGTGAAGCGTCCCACGTTTGGGCTAGATCTCTTAGAGATGTTATCGTTGAAGATCTGTCAGATTCGGGGGAAAACCGCCCATACGACCTGGCTAATTTGATTTTATTCGGCGCACCATAAATCTTCATCTAGCTTTCGCAAGTCATATCCTTTAGAGGCTAGGGTACACTCTTCATGCGGTAATACTGCGTCAACAGAGATAGCATTTCCGCGCTGAAGAACATAACAGAATAGCTTGTTCGCGAACTCAAACATCTAGACTGATTGCAGTATTACTTTAAAAGCATCTGAACATTTCCGCGGCCCAAATGCCATCGGCAAAGCAAGGGAATCGATACGCACCTGCGTTCCGCCGATGTCGACAGACAGTAGGTCGCGTTGATCTGAGTTGCTGGATTCTTGGCTTGGATAGACCAATGTGACTCGGTTGGCACGAAACCCCATCGCATAAGCACACATTTGGAAACGATCATTTCGAGATTCGTTGCCGAAATCACGTTTGTATTTGGCATCGAGAACCCAACGCTTGCCATCACGTTGAAGCAGAATGTCCGCGATCATCATACGATCTGGATCTTCTTCGCCATGGGCGTCATCCCATAAACGGGATCGTTGTTCGTGTGGCAGGCAACGCCAACCTGTGGTAGGGGCCAGTTCTCTGCACATCCGCCGAAGTCCACGCTCCCACACTCCAGCGAGGGAAAGTGTAAATGACTGTCCGCCCCACCCGCTTTTCGAGTCTATGGAAGCGCCAAACATTATTAGTCGAGCAAGTTGCAGAGCATTGCTATACCCAGACGGTGCAGAAGTCAGTCCGTCGGCTACTATTTGGTGGCGATCAATGTCATCGACCGTGATTTCGGACCAATCGCTTCGAAGGCGGAAAAGCAGCTTTCGCGAGTCATCGTCCAAATCTTTTTGGAATAACATGACTTGCTTGAGCGCGAGTGCAAGCATGCGGTGTGCTGGAGTTTCAAAACTACGACCTCGAATCATCTGAGGCATTTTTGGCAATCGCCATATTTTCGTGGCAAGTGCGCCAGCCAAAACTCTGCCTCTGAGTTGTGAGGATTCGATATTCAGCTTCACGAAGTCTTTTCGCAAGTGCCATCGTGTCACAACATCCAGTTCCAGCAGAAAAAGCTTGAGCAAGACCTTTTGCCAATCGTCGTCGGCGGCCACATTGCCAACTTGGCTCCAGTGCTGGAAGTCAGGGAATTCTCCCAAATAAACCAGCCAGTCGAGAAGAACGATCCCTGGCAACTTAGTGCGCAATACGATATGTCGGCCACTAGGAAGAAGTACAATCCCGGTTCGATACATTCCCTTGATCACCACATTTCCTGATCGTTCCTCTAGGTCAATCACATTTCGATCAGCATGAAATCTGATCGCATCCAGATCACAGCCAAGGGAACTTGCTGTGCCGGCCCACTCTTTGGGATTAGGTGAACCAGCCTCGTCTACTACGATATCTGCAACTTGCATCGATTGGCTAGGCATAGCACTACGACTCCGAGTCACCATCTGCTGCGTTGTTCTGATCGGTTGTGGTTAGGCAGCGCAAGAGAATCTTCTCGACCCGACTTATAAGTTCGTTGTCGGTACGACCGAATTGCATAACGCAGAGTTCACGGACATAGGGCAAGACGCTGAAACGCACTATTCTGCGCAACGCTTCTGGAACTAGAGGCTTATCGACCGATGGCTGGCTTTCGCTGCCAAAGGTCTGCAACATGAATAATGCATGACCGACTTGTTGCTCAGGTGGAATGCCTCTTTCTTCAAGAAGTTGGTTGCATAGACGAAGGTCGTTCGATCTAAACTTCGCGGGGTTATTCCCCTCACGACCCAACCAGCTGCTGAGTACGTCATAGTCGGGATGAAGATCAACCCAAAGAAAACGACGTCGAAGCGCCAGATCCATTCTTCCTATCGACCGATCTGCGCTGTTCATCGTGCCTATGATAAACACGTTGTTTGGGAAGCGAAAAATTCGGCCCGACAGCAATCGAATCGGGCGTCCTCGATATTCCATCAGTTGCAACAACTCCCCGAGTACTGCGGCAGTGTCGCAACGGTTGATTTCATCGAGTATCAGCACATGCCGAGTATTGCTTTTGAAGTTTTTGAGGGAGTCGATCCACTCGAGAAAACACCCGAGTTTTGGTTCAAACTTCAAAACGCCATTTTCCGTGAATGGTTTGATACCCTCAAAAAAGTCCTCGTAGCCCCAGTTAGCGTGCATGAAGACTGTTGAGTGGCTACCTTGGAGGTGACCGCCGTGCTCACCAACAAAATAACGCGCGAAAAGTTGCGCAATGTAAGTTTTGCTCGTTCCTGGTGGTCCCGTAAGTACCACCTGTTGCTTGGCTAAAAGCGCGTCCTCAATCTCTTGTAGCTTTGTGATCGGTAGCGCTGATTCATCGCTTAATTCACCTAGCGTCATCGGCGAATCGTCGACAGTATCAGTCTCAAGATCGGAATCGGGGAGATCGACCTCGGTGTTCCACTGCCCAGTTCTTGATGCCTGAAAGAACGGCCAGACCCAAACGAAAAATTTGCCAATTTCGTCCACCAATCCTGAGCTTCGTTCTGGCAGCTGCTCGATCGGGAATTTGATTCGCAACTCAAAATCTTGCGTGATCTCTACTGTCGAAGTGTCCGGGTTACGCAGCGATGCCATTAAAGAAGCATCTGTTTCCTTGCCCGTACAAGCGACCATTTCAGCAGGAGCCGTCTTAAGATACGCTGCCACTTCGCTTCGCTTTTCATTGATCGCCTTACCAAGCTGCTCGATATACTTCTCGCATTTATGTCCAAAGGCGAATCCATAGTTGAATTCGCGTTGCTTACCTAGAAGCCCAAGAAAAAGCTGACAGCTTTGAGTTTTTGATTCAGCAGAAGGATCATAGAATGCGGCCCAGTAGTGGTCGTAATAACCTCCCTGCCCCCAATCGTTCTTCTTAAGCTTGGACACATTATTCGTGGTGTTTGCAACATCTGTATCAAGCTTTTGGATGTAGCTAGTGCGTAATGATTCGACGAGTCGGTTTGTTGGATCGCGGAGTACTTGTTGGAATTTGCTTTTGTTCTTCTTGTGCCAAACTCCGTCACTCGTATGGTCACAAAGGGCAAGAACGTAGTCTACCGTTGCTTGCGAGTATTCAAGGTCGATCGCGAGATCTTCTTCTTCCTCGTCGCTGGCAATAACTTCTTTGGAGGCAGCATCCTGCTTGATCGCAGCTGCAATGGCATTGACTTCTTCGGCAGTCAACGAGACAGATTGAAAATAAGGAGTTAGATCAGGAGAATCGCCGGCATTTCGAAGACGGTTTGTGGCACGATCAATAACTATGTTCTTCGGACCTGACTGACTTACTTCTATCGTTGCAAATGACCGAAACGCCAATTTGTCAGGTAAAGCCCAGCAATCGATTTTCTTATCTTCCATATCAAAGAAACAGAAAAGAAACACAGCTAGCTTTTCTGATGCTACCTGCATCAGGTCGGTGATTTGCGCAGGTGGCAGATTCGTCCAAAACAGATCGCCGACTCTCGAGTTTCTATTCAAGATGACGCCATCGCCCCAAGCGTACCTGGAATTCTTCTGCTGTATGAGTTCCGTCCCGCCACTTTGCAGACGCTGCCGAATAATCTCTTGCATCACTCGACCAGCATTGCGTCTAAGCTTCTCTTCGATTGGGGGGGCAACGAAGTTAGCTGGCATCTGAGCCATTTGCTTAAGAATCTGCTTTGAGAGTTCGCTAGAGTCGATCATTTTCCTGGGCCATGCTCATCTAGTAGTCTTGAAAGACGCAAATTGTAGCAAATTCTCGAATCGACGCCCTGCTGACGAAAGCAGCGGAACTGCTGGAAAGTAGCTGTGATCGGTACTTGTGTTCACTGTGCCAAGCACCGTTTCGGAAGATTGAGCCATGGATTTGAAGTGCGTGGCGAAGTGAGTTGCAAGCTTTGTGTGTCTGGTGGCGATGCCTTGTCTAGTGTTTTCGTCATCTATGGTCGTGGGGTTAAGACGACTGTTTGTTCTTTAGCCAAGATCTAGCCGAGCGCGATTGGATACTTCTTCCGCCAACTCGAACCTCCGCCCGGTAGGTAAACAATAGAGGCCAAGCTAGGCCACGAACCTACCCAGGCCACGATCGGTGGCCATTCTTTTGTGGAGTTTTTCACCATGACCAACTGCGATGAAACTGCGCGCACACCCGACGAGCAGCAACTCGTCGACATCGCATCGATCTTGGCTGCCGGCATCCTGCGACTCCGAGAGCGAGACTCGCTACCTGAGAGCAATCAAGCTGGAAATCCTGCCGAATCCTCTTCTGATCGCCTTGAGCTTTCCGGCCAAAACGTGCTCACTGTCGTCCACGGCGGTTAACTCGCCGCGAGTCCGATTCCCTCAAACCCACCTGGAGAAAAACATGCAACTGAATGTCGGAAAAGAGATCGCCGCGATGGAGCAAATGGCCGTGGGCCAGCTTCGCAATCGCTACGCAGAAGTGTTCGGCGAGACGACCAACGCTCGCAATAAACAATGGTTGCTCAAGAAAATCATCTGGCGAATGCAATCGATCGCCGAGGGGGATCTCTCGGAGAGAGCGCGAGCTCGGGCGATGGAGATCGCTAGCGACGCCGACATCCGAAGGCGTCCGCCCAAGGCTCCTGCTACCAAGCCAGAAGCCCCGAGATCGGCACCGATCCCGGTACCCGTATCCCTCGACAATGGAGTTCCGATCCCAGGATCTTTGATCACGCGGGAGTACAAGGGACGACTGCTTGAGGTCTTGGTGCTCGACGAAGGGTTCGAGTACGCCGGCGAGAAATTCAAATCGCTCAGTGCTGTCGCGAAGCGAATCACAGGCTCGCACTGCAATGGCTACTTGTTCTTTAATCTCAGACGCCGAGGTGATCGATGAACCGCAAAGCCATCAACACAGAGTCAACGGCTTCGTCGGTCGTTCGATGTGCGATCTACACCCGCAAATCGACCGAAGAAGGACTGGAGCAGGAATTCAATTCACTCGATGCCCAACGTGAATCGGCCGAAGCCTACATCAAGAGCCAGCAGCACGAGGGCTGGATCTGCCTACCTGATCGCTACGACGACGGTGGATTCACGGGTGGCAACATGGAGCGCCCCGCACTTCGACGACTCATGGCCAAGTTCGACATGCACCAGATCGCATTCGCTTTGGATAAACCAACTACTTATCTTCTTTCCACTCCATCGCTCGGCCATTCTCATGAATCGCAATCAACTGGTAAGGATTGTTCAAGTCCTGATTGCTGAAGACAATGACATGAGGGAGCCGCTCAA
>Ga0315899_10004076_pt1 | contig 15817 bp, 10 predicted proteins | sample LakEriMetagenome_2_FD_203518 | JGI IMG/M metagenome (GOLD analysis project Ga0315899, IMG submission 203518) | Freshwater fungal communities from buoy surface, Lake Erie, Ohio, United States - Buoy 4 MA112 | ecosystem: Environmental > Aquatic > Freshwater > Lake | place: USA: Lake Erie, Ohio... | reverse complement strand
CGCATGCGCAGCGCATTCGCCTTGCCGCACGTGGGCGAGTTGCAGTGGTGATGCACACCCAGCCGCTCACTCACATGCTCGAGCTGATCAATCGACTGACCGACGCAAGCCGATGCCAGTCCCGCCGCACACACCAATGCCAATGCACGAGCCATACAGACCTCCGCGAAGCACATGACAAGACCATGTGCCGAAAGAAGCACCAGACCAGACGCAGAAAAACAAACAGCCTTTCGAGGGGAAAGGCTGCCCGGGTCCGCATCATCGGGTAAATTGCCGAGAAGTCAATCTGATTTTCGGTCCTGCGTCATCTTCCTGCCGCTTTCGCAGCATGTGGCACGCGCAACGCCCGAAAAACCACTGGCTTCAAGCGAGATTTTCATCACCGCGTGTAAATGCCCGTCGCGCTCCACACCGCCGCCGGTCCGCCGCTTATGCCCACGGGGGGAATCACCAGCGCCACGTTCTGGCCGTTCTTGCTCATCGTCGCCGATGTCGCGACCGCCTCGAGCACCATTTGCGCAAATGGCGGCATCGCCGCCGGCGCACGCACATGGCTCGCCAGCGCGCCCAGCCCGCTCATCGTCGCCGCGATCGTCATCCCGCCCACCTTCACCGTCGCGCTCACGCTGCCAGGCAGCGCCGTTGTGATGTCAATCGTCCCCGTCAGCACCGGCGCCTGCTCAAACGGCGTCCCAGCGAAGATCTTGGGCCCAAAGTACCCGCCCACCTTCGCATCCGGGCTCACAAACCCCATCACCTCCGGCATCCCCGTCGGCCCCGGAATCATCACCATCCCCGCCGGCGCACTGCCCACAGGCGTGTGCACCATCCGCGCCACATGCACGATCACGTTGGGCATGGGCAGCCCCGCCTGCGTCATCGCGACCAGATCAAAACCGCCTTCCCAACTCATCCAGTTGTTCACCAAAGTCATGTAATCTCCCGAGCAAAAGAGGACAACCCGATGCGGAGTGTATTGCAGATACGAGCACGAAAAAACGCCGCGACCTTCGCCGCGGCGTTCACACGTTCTGCCTTGCGCGGCACTCAATCCTCCGGCACGTGATCGCTCGTCACGATCTCGCGGAACTTCTTGCGCAGCTTGTTAGTGATGGGGCCTTCCTTGCCATTGCCGATGATGACGCGCGGACCTGTGCCCGGGCCGTCGGTATCAATCGCGTTCACCGCGATGATCTCCGCCGCCGTGCCAGTCAGGAAGACTTCGTCAGCCTTCAGCACTTCTTCCAGACGCATCTCCTTCACCACGCACTTCACATCGCACATCTTGCACAGTTCCTCACGCACGAAGCGCTCGGTGATGCCTTCAAGACTGCCGCTGTTGCCCGTCGTGTGAGGAGGCGTGTACACCACGCCGTTCTTGATGACGAAGATGTTGTCGCCCGTGCACTCAGTCACCCAGCCGTCGGTCGACAGCATGATGGCCTCATCGCATCCCGCGTCAATCGCTTCGACCTTCGCGAGAATGTTGTTCAGATAGTTCAGGCTCTTCACGCGAGGATCCAGACACTCACGCGGCGTCTTCGGACGCTTTGCGACCACCACGCGCATGCCTTCTTCATAAAACTCCGGCGCATACAGCCGAATCTGGTCGGCGATGCAAATGACGCCAGGCACCGGGCAGCGACGCGGGTCAAGCCCCAGCGTGCCAAAGCCGCGCGTCACGACCAGGCGGATGTACCCCTCCTGGAAGCCGTTGACTTCAATGCAGTGCCGCTGCACCGCGATCATCTCTTCACGAGAGATCGGAATCTTCATGTGAATCTTGTCCGCGCACGCGTACAGGCGATCCATGTGCTGCTCGCACTTGAAGATCTTCCCGCGATACACACGAATGCCCTCAAAGATGCCGTCACCGTACAGCAGCCCGTGGTCATACACGCTCACCATCGCCTGGCTCTTGGGCACCATGCGACCGTTCACCCAAATCATCGGCTTGTCACCGATCTCCTGCGGCGTGGGCCACAGCTTGGCAAGTTTGGAGATGTCCGCGACAGGCTTCACGGGAGCGGACTGCATCTTGGTCATGTATCAAACCTCCAACCGGCGCGCCATGCACGCCGCAAAGCGGACAAACGGAACAGTGCGAAAGTGTAGCGGGATGCGGGGCGAAATCCGGCGGGAAATCCATGGAGTACGACACGCTCAATGTGTGTGTGATCCGCCGTTTTTTCGCAGGAAAACGACAACTGCACGTGCTGCGCCACATGACGCTCGTCATCTCCAGCTTCACGCCGCGTGACAGGTCACCGTGCGCTCCGAGAGTCGATTTGCAGAATTCCTGACATCAGCTGCCGCCGATCGACGCATGTACCTCCAGAAGCGGCTGCGGGCACAACCCGGCGCGATGATGAGTCGCTCATCGGAGGTTCGCCATGCGCGCGTCTGCTGTCTTTCGTCCGTCTTTCTCTCTCGCCACCGTCGCTTCAGTTGCTGTCGTCCTCTCGCTCACAGCAACTCGTGCCAACGCTCAGCCGCTTGTCCAACAAGCCGGAATCGTGCCGGGCGACAACGTCCTGCATGGCACTGCCAATGCTCAGTCCTCTCCGGTGCTCTGCCGCGGTGGCCAGCACACACTCGCCGTCTGGTCTGATCGCCGTGCCGCCAACGCTGACACGCTGCAAAGCGACGGCGACATCTACGCGATACGACTCGATGCGAACGGCCAACCTCTCGATGCCGCACCCTTTGTGGTGTACGACGGTGCCGGCGAACAGCGCAACCCGAAGGTCGCTTGGAACGGCTCCGCGTGGCTTGTCGCTTTCGACTCCTACGACCCCGATCCTACCAACGGCTACTTCATCCAGAACTCTCGCGCCGTCCGCGTCACTGCCGCTGGCGAAGCCCTCGACGCCGCTGGCATTCTGCTCTTCAACGGCGTGCAGTACTTCAACATCGCTGGCGGTAACGGCACCTGGATCGTGATGACAGATCAGTTGCGTCCCGAGTTCTACGGATACAACACCGTTGCGCGTCGTCTCGCCAACGATGGAACCTTCATCGATGCGACCTGGCGCACGATCATGGAATGGACCTACGGCCCCGCCTCCGCGATCTACCAGAATGGTGAGTATCTCGTCGTTGCGACCGAGTTTCGCGACACGCCCGCGACCTACAAGGCTGGTCGCGTCAGCCCCTCGCTTTCTCCCCTCGCTGCGACCTTCGTGACTCGCAGCCCCAACATCGGTGCCAACGGCGCCCAGTTCTTCGTCGTCTGGAGTGACTTCGTCAGTCTGCGCGCCAGCGTCATGAGCAATGCTGGCACGCTCACCACCCCCGCCGGTATCGCGCTGTCCACACTCTCCCCCAGTGGCGGCGATGTTTCGATCTCGCACGACGGCACAAACTGGTTCGTCGCATGGCAACCAGGTGTCGCCAACATCCGTACTGCTCGCGTCAGCCCCAGCAACGTCAATCTCGATCCCGAAGGCGTCGAATTCACCGCCGCCGCGATTCAGACCATGACAACGCCGCGCGCGACCGCACTTCCCGCTGGTGGTGCTGCACTCGTCTGGGGTGACACGACGCCACTCGACGGATCAGACGTCAAATTCGCTCGATTCAGTTCCAGCAATGTCATCGTTTCGTCGAGCGTGCTGTCCACAAGTCCCGCGATGCATCGCACGCCGGATATGGCCCGCGCCGGCCAACTCATCGCCATCGCAACCCTCAGTGATCGCTCCGACGCCGCCGGTGACGATCGCATCATTGTGACGCGCCTGCAGTCCGATGGCGACATCTTGGACGCAGAGCCCATCGTTGTCACAACCGGCCTGAATCTCGGTCGTCCCGGCATCGCTTGGAATGGCGAAGTGTTCATGATTACCTGGGCGACCGGCAACGTTGTCTACGCCCGGCGCATGACGCCCGAAGGGGACTTTGTCGATGCCAGTCCCATCAGCGTCATGCCGGGCTTCGAGCCCGCCATCGCCGCCGTCGGCGATGACTTCGGCATCGCCGCTCAGCGCTTCGGCCTCACGCCGCAGTTCATCGACAGCTACTTCAAGCGCGTAGACGGTCCAACCGGCACCGTGCTCGACGCAACATCCAAGGTTGTCGCCACTGGGTACGTGCAGAACGTCCGCGTGCGGAGTGATTCCGCTCAGTGGATGATCGTCGGCCAGAGCAACTGGAGTCACATCAACCCGCAGGCAAGCTTGTGGCTTACTCGCTTCAATGCCGCGGGGGAACTCATCGCGACTACCGAAGTGCCGGGTGGCGCCTCAGGCGGCAGCCCCGACATCGCTTTCAGCGACTCACAGACGGGAAAGTACCTCTACACCTGGCGCAACAACTCCCTCGCCAGCGCTGACAACTCCATCGCCGCCCGCATGCTCAACGCCGACTTTACCTTCGCCGGTCCCGCGTTCACTGTCGTGAACGCACCTCGCCGACAGTTGCGTCCGACCGTTGCGTGGATGAACGGTGTGTTTCTTCTCGCCTGGGAAGACCAGCGGCATCATCCCAACTACGACGAGCGAACCGACATCTACGCCGCTCGCGTTTCGCCGACTGGTGCTGTTCTCGATCCAAGCGGCTTTGAACTCCTCCGTACCGAAGGTGGCGACAACTGGCAGCAATGCGTGGCTCTGGATTCGGGCGTGATGTTCGCCACACAGAGCATGATTCAGGCCCCCGGCGTGGATACGTATCGCACCAGAATCACACTTGTCGGAAACGTCGGGTGCGACAGCATCGACTTCAACGCCAACAACGTCTACCCCGAGGACTTCGATGTCATTGACTTCATGAACGTGCTCGCCGGCGCGACGTGCCAGCAGTGCAATGACATTGATTTCAATAACAACGATGTCTACCCGGAAGATGCTGATGTGATCGCGTTCTTCCGCGTGCTTGCCGGCGGACAGTGCGACTGACGCACGCCGCGCCATGCTCATGCCCAGAGCCTCTCGTCTTCCGACGAGGGGCTCTTTTCGTGCCCCAACTCCACGTGCTCGCGGGAATCAGTATCAGCGTCAATTTGCACCGCTGCTCGCCGCGTTATTCACGCCGCCTTGCGGACTCGCGTCCCCGCCGCAAACTTCGCCACCGTCGCGATCAGTTGCTGCTTGTTGACAGGCTTGGTGAGGTAATCATCACACCCCGCTTGGCGAGCCTTCTCCTGCTCGCTTGCCAGCGCGTGCGCCGTCAGCGCCACGATGGGCAGCGTGTATCCCGTCGCGCGCAGTTCACGCGTCGCGGTCAATCCATCCATCTCAGGCATCTCCACGTCCATCAGCACCACGGCGAAGGGCCTGCCCTTCACAAACGCCTCGCGCGCCGCATCGCGTGCCTGCACGCCGGTCTCCGCAAGCTCCACCTGCGCCCCAGCCTTCCGCAGCAAAAAGCTCATCAGCCGCTGATTGTCCACCGCATCTTCCGCCAGCAGCACACGGCAATGCAGCGCCGGTGCATCGCTGGTGCTCGAAGTCTGCGCGTTCGTGTTCACATCAGGCATCGCCGTCAACGTCGTCACATGGGTGACATCACCCGTGCGCACTGCCACGCTGAACGTGCTGCCCTTGCCAGGTTCGCTCGTCACCGTTACATCACCGCCCAGCAGCTTCGACAGGTGCTTGGAGATGTTGAGCCCCAGACCAGTGCCGCCAAACTGCCGTGCCGTGCTGGCGTCCGCCTGCGAGTACGCGCCGAAGATCTTCGCGACCTGCGTCGCTGTCATCCCGACGCCCGTATCCACCACATCAAATCGCATCAGCCCGTTCGCCGCGTCATGATGCACGCGAATCGTCACATCGCCCTGCTTCGTGAACTTGATCGCATTGCTGCACAGATTCACCAGAATCTGTCGCAGCCGCAGCGGATCACTCGTGATCGTCGCCGGCAGCGGAAACGCGAACTCCGCCTTCAGCGTGAGCTTCTTGTGCTTCGCCTTCAGCGCAAGCAGGCTCACCACATCCTGCACCACATCAATCGGCGCACACACGATGGACTCAACGTCCATCTTGCCCGCCTCGATCTTCGACAGATCCAGCACATCGTTGATCAGCCCAAGCAAGTGCTCGCCGTTCCGCCGAATCGTGACAACGTGCGCCCGCCGCTCATCGTCCGTCAGCGAGCTTTCATGCATCAGCAGTTCGGCATATCCCAGGATCGCCGTCATGGGCGTGCGAATCTCGTGGCTCATGTTCGCGAGAAACTCGCTGCGCGCATCCGCCAAGGCGTGCGCGTTCTTCGCATCGCTCTCCGCCAGTTCCTTTTCCATCTCGCGCTGGCGCACCAGTTCACCCATCACCACATACACGCCCGCCACGCCCAGCAGCAGCAGCACCATCACGCCGCCCACCAGCAGCACCGCACGCCGCGATTCCGCCATCGCCGTAACCCACGACGACGCCGGAAAGTCAATCCCAAACACCGAGTGCACGCTGCCGTCCGCATTGAACACTGGATAATTCGCACTGATCCACGTCCCCCAGCGATCGGCGTACACCTCGTCATTAAACGTCTCAACGCCTCCGAACGCTCGCGTCAGTGATTCATCTTCTTCCTCATACAGCTCACCGATCGCCGTCCGCGACTCGGTCTCGCCTTCATACTTCCCGTCGCGGTTGTAATCCGTCTCCGAGTCCAGCAGCAGCGCCGCCGGACCCTCCGGCGTCCGCACAAACGTGTACACATCCGCAATGCTCGGATTCAGCGACAGCCACAGCTTCTGCTTCTCAATCAGTCGCAGATACGTCGGATTATCCGCAGGCGTGTCAAGCGACAGACCCAGATACCCCGCATCAACCAGTTCAGCCACATACGTCGGCCCCATGCCGCTCATCGACTGCTGAATGTCAAGCTTCTTCGCATGCTCGCGATCTCGCGCAATGTGAATCGTCGGCCCCAGAATCACACCCAGCACCGCCCACGACCACCACGGCAGGTGCCGCTTGGTGTGCGTGCGTCGCATTATCAACTGCACCAGAGCAAACAGCCCCGTGCACGCCGCGACAAAGAGAATGTAATCCGTCGTCGCACTCATAACAATTGCATCCGCACTTCCCGGCCCCTAAGTCGGCGTTCTCTGAAGAACGCTTGAAGACCCCGTTCCTGTATCGAAGCATTTCGCCACTTCACGCCGCCCGCTCGGTACCTCTTTGCGCAGCCCGTTGTGCCCACACACTCGCCATGCCCACCAGCTTCGCCTTTTCCACAGGCTTTGTCAGATAGTCATCACATCCAGCCACAAGGCATCGCTCGCGATCATCCGCCATCGCGTGCGCCGTCAGCGCAACGATCGGACCCGTATACCTGCGCTCGCGCAGCAGACTCGTCGCCGTATACCCATCCATCTCTGGCATCTGCATATCCATGAAGATCACATCAAAGGGCGTGCGATTCTCACGCTGCTGCATCGCCACCTCAATTGCGATCTTCCCATTCTCCGCAAGCGTCACTTCCGCGCCCGCAACTCGCAGGTGATGCCCGATCAGCCGCTGGTTATCCGGTGCATCTTCCGCCAGCAGCACGCGCACGCCTTGCAGCACCTTGCCCGTCGTCGGCGCAGACGGAGGCTGCGCCAGCGCAACATGCGCTTCCGCCGAAGCGGGCAACATCTTGGCATCACTCGTCGCCGGCGCATGAATCGTGAACGTAAAGCAACTGCCCACACCCGGTGCGCTCTGCGCCGTGACATCGCCGCCCATCATGCTCGCAAGCCGCTTGCAGATCGCCAGCCCCAGCCCCGTGCCGCCAAACCGCCGCGACATGCTGTCATCCGCCTGTGCAAAGGGCTTGAACAACCGCGACATTTGCTCGGGCGACATGCCAATGCCCGTGTCCGTCACATCAAACCGCAGCCGGTTGCCCTGTTCAAACCACACACCAACCGACACGCTGCCGCTGTTCGTGAACTTGATCGCATTTCCTACGAGGTTGATCAGCACCTGCCGCACGCGCATCGGATCGCTGATAACCATGCTGGGAACATCCGTGTGCATGGTCACATGCAGCGCAAGCCCGCGATCTCGTGCCCGCACCTGCATGAGCGACCGCACCTCTTCAACAACATGCATGGGCTCGCACGCGATCTTTTCCACGCGCATCTCGCCCGCTTCAATCTTCGAGATGTCGAGAATGTCATTGATGATCGCCATCAGGTGATCACCATTCCGCCGAATCGTGTGTACATGGCTCGCGCGGTCATCGCCCGACAGCATCGGGTCCAGCAGCAGATCCGAGTACCCCAGAATCGCATTCATGGGCGTGCGAATCTCGTGGCTCATGTTCGCCAGGAAGTTGCTCTTCGCCTTGCTAGCGCTTTCCGCCAGTTCAACTGCTTTCTCAAGCTCGCGCGCCTGCCACCGCAGGTGTTCTTCCGCCGTCAGCAGATCCGTCATGTCTGTCGCGCAGCAGATCATCCCGCTCATCGCGCCGCTCGCGTCCTGCGTCGGCACGCCGCGCTCCAGCAGCCAGCGCTGCTCCATCTTCGCCGTCCTCACGCGGTAGCGAACTTCATACGCTTGTTGCCGCAGCAGAGCCTGTTGCACCACCGTCATCACCCGCTCGCGATCATCTTCATGCACCATCCCGCGCCACTGCTGATCCACAAACTGACCCGCATCATGCCCCGTCAGTTCCGTCGCAAAGCGGTTGACGAACGACACATTCCCCTTCGCGTCCATCTGCTTCACGACCGCCGCCAGAGCGTCAGCCATCTCGCGAATCTTCCGCTCGCTCGCGCGCAGTTCCGCTTCCGCCTGCACCCGCGTCACTACTTCCTGCACCAGTTGGTCGCGCTCGCCCTTCATCCGCTGCGCTATCCGCGCCACGCTCGCCGTCACTTCCCCGATCTCATCGCGGCTCGTCGCCGTCAAGTCAGCAAACCGTCCCGCATCCAGTTCCGCCGCCACAAACCCGATGCGCGTGACCGTGCGCTTCACATCCGCCACCAGCGCCATCGCCAGATACACCGCCAGCAGGCCGCCCAGCGCAGTCACCGTCACGACAAACCGCTGCGTTGCGTCATATCCCGCCACACGCCGGGAAATCAGCCCGTGCAGTTGCATGTTGCACGTCTCATACAGGCCCCACATCTCATCCGCGAACCCGGACAAGTTCGCATGCTTCGCTTCATTGCTGTTCGCAAGCTCGGCCAGGTGCACGCTCAGCCGTTCAATCACCGGTTCCAGCTCTTCGCTCAGTTCAGGCCGCGTCCGCATCGCCACCCGCAACCCGCGCACCGTCGATTGCCACTGCTCATCGATAGCGCCCAGCGCCCGCAGCTTGTCCCCCTGCGATGGTGCCGGCTGCTCGATGATCTCATGCACGCTCGCCGTGTTCTGCGCAATCGTCGGCAGCGTCACGATTACCGAGTTCATCAGATAGAAGGTGTCCAGCTCCGGGTCCAGAATCAGGTTCGATGTGTCACCCACATGCGACACCAGCCCCGCAACCTCACGCAGCAGTGGCTCGAACTGCTCGCCCCGCGCTGTCTCCAGCCGCGCGCTGATGCTCGTCCAACGACCGCTGGTCTGCAGTCGCGCGGCATACTTCGCATCCACCGCATCCATCGCCTTCACTGCTTGGCGCAGTTGCGTCAACTCTTCCGCCGTGGCATCATCCCCGCGCTCCAGCACACGCATGACCGGCGCCAGACCCTGCAAGTACGCCACGCCCTCCAGCTCTTTCGCATTGAACGCGATCTTCTCGTTCAGTTCACGCACATAGCTGCTCAGCAGCCACCCCAGCGGCAACGCAAAGCACAACGCAATGACAATGAACTTGGGCAGAACCCGCAGGTTGCGCATCACCGCCATGCCCGGCGCAAGAATCATGCCCGAGCGGCGTCCCCGCGCCGACTTCTCTTCAGTTCCACGTCCCACGCCCTTTCCATCGTCGCGCCGCCGTTCACAAGTGAGTCTCACCCGTCTGTGCGCACAAATTCCGCGGCCACACAATCAACCCGCCAGGCTCGATAACCTCTCTCATGGCCAAAGTGCGCAAGGTTTACATCTGCCGCAGTTGCGGAGCCACCCAGCAAAGGTGGATGGGCAAATGCCCCGACTGCAACACCTGGGACTCGCTCGAGGAATCCACCATCGATCCCTCCAGCGAGAAAGACCCCCAGCGCATGAGCGCACTCGCATGGACACAGGTCCATTCCGCAGCCGACGCGGAGCCCGACACACTCGCAGCCGCGCCCGCCGCCGGGGCAGTCGCGCTGGCAGATGTCGATGCCGCTCCCACCAACATCGAACGCCTGCCCACAGGCCTGCGCGAGTTCGATCGCACGCTGGGCCTCTCCACCCTCAACGACAAATCTATCGCAGGCCTCGTCCCAGGCAGCGCAGTGCTCGTGGGCGGCGAGCCCGGCATCGGTAAAAGCACCCTCCTCCTCCAAGCCGCCCGCGCCTGGGCCAGCCAAGGTACCAAAGTCCTCTACGTCAGCAGCGAAGAAAGCGTCGAACAAGTCGCCATGCGAGCCAAACGCATCGCCTTCAACGACGCAGAGCTCACGCCGCTTCAAGCAGCGGACGCAACCACGCGCCTTCCCTCCGGTACTTCCTCTCTTCGGCACTCCGGTACTTCCTCTTCGCACTCCGGCACTCAGGCACTCTTCCTTCTCCACGACACCAACCTCGCGCGCATCGTCGAGCAAGCCCGCAAAGTTCAGCCGCGCGTCCTGGTCATCGACTCTGTCCAGATGATCTATCGAGGCGACATCACCGCCGCGCCAGGCAGCGTCACGCAACTCCGCCGCTGCTGTGCCGAACTCGTCTACCTCGCCAAAATGGCCAACATCGCCGTCGTCCTCGTGGGCCACGTTACCAAAGACGGCCAGCTCGCCGGCCCGCGCCTCCTCGAACACTTGGTCGACGTCGTCCTCAGCTTCGAAGGCGATCGCACCCACAGCCACCGCGTCGTCCGCAGCGTCAAGAACCGCTTCGGCAGCACGCTTGAAATCGGCCTCTTCGAAATGACAGGCACAGGCCTGCGCGAACTCGAAGAAGGCGGCGTCATCGCCGCCATCGGCGCTCACGACCAGCCGCGCCCCGGCTGCGTCCTCACCCCCGTCATGACCGGCACACGCTGCATGATGGTCGAAGTGCAGGCCCTGACCGCCACCGGCTTCCTCGGAGCCGCCAAACGCAAGTGCTCAGGCCTCGACGCCAACCGCATGGCCATGCTCATCGCCGTCCTCGAGCAGCACGCCGGCCTGCGCCTCGCCGACCGCGACATCTTCGCCAGCAGCGTCGGAGGCCTCAAAGTCCTGGACCCAAGCAGCGACCTCGCGCTGCTCCTCGCCATCGCCGGCGCACACTACCGCAAACCCATCCCACCGCGCACCTGCGCACTCGGAGAAGTTGGCCTCAGCGGCGAAGTCCGCAACGTCCCGCACTTGGAGCAACGCATCCGTGAAGCCGCCCGCCTCGGTTGCGCCCGCGTCCTTTGTCCCGCAACCAGAGACGCCAAAGCTCTCGCCAAACAACTGAGCATCGACATCACGCAGGTAAAGAACGTCGACCAAGCCATCGAACAACTCGGCTGATCGACGCCCATGCAGAATTTCTGCATGTTGGACATGGTTTGTGCGCTCAATCCATGTCCTCGGCCCCGATTCTTCTTGCATCACACCAGACATTCTGCGAAAATGCGCATCTGGTGGCCCGTCACGAGTCACCAAGTTCCTCTGTTCGCTTTAAGCGGCGGCATTTGGGCAGCCAAGTCGACGGCGACAAAGCCCCCAACGCGCCCGATGATCGAGCGAACACGGACTTGGTCCCAACCGAACCATCCACCAGCGGTCTTGGACAACTTTGGAGGTGGGCCGCCCGTCCCGGGCGGCCGAATTCCCAAAGCCCTCGTGGACCACGCCACGATGTCGAGCGCAAGCTCGACAAGCCCAAGCCCGCCAATTCCGGTGCGCAAGCCGCTTACCCACTTGGCCCCTCCGGGCCAAGTGCGGCCGATCATCCCACGCACGCGGAAATTGACAGCCTGCTCCATCCCCCAAAACGCACCGAAGCCGCCAACGCGGCCCCGGTTTCGCCTTGCCTTTGCTGTCTTGGCCCTATTGCCAAATGCCCAATGCCTCACCAAAAAGCGACACCCGCTCTCGCAGGTGTCACTCGCAATCACTTCATCGCTGCACGACGCTTGCGCACAATCACGCCCGCGCCGATCAGACCCGCCATGCCCATCCACGCACCTGCCGGAAGCGGCACGATGATCGTCTGAATGTTGGAAGCATCGAACCAGCCCTCCTGGTTGTAGTTCCAGTCGGACAGTTGGCCCTGGTTGCCGTACGTCGTGTTCAGACCGGTGAACGTGTGGAACCACAGACCGATCATGTTGCTGAACTGCACGCCCGTCCAGTCATTCTGACCGCTGGGGTACAGCGGCGTGTGACCGTTAATGCTCGCGACGTTCACGTCCAGCAGGAAGCGACGCTTGCCCGCCGCGTCCGTCACGCTGGCCGTGTTGATCCAGCTCGTGTCGCTCGCGCTCTTGATGATGTCGGGAGTCTGGTTGCCCGCGACCGCGCCGTTGCCGTCGATCCAGCTGTTGATCGCGTTCTGGCCGTTGTACGCGTACGCCGTCACCTTGGGGGTGCCCAGATTCGTCGCATCGAAGTGAATCAGCGCGAGTTCGCCCGCGTGGCCCTTGGGGTTCGGACCGGTGTTCACCGCGAGCGTGTAGCCGCGCGTCACCTGGTTGCTGAACACCACGTCCCACACAAAGCGCTGGCTCGTGCTGTCGTACGATGCGTTGATCGTCTCGAACACGCCGCCGGCGTTGTTCACGCCGCCCTGTGCCGCCGTCCAATTCCATTGATACTCCGCTGCCGAGGCCATCGAAGCGGCCACAGCAAGCGCACCGATCCCGGTGAGCAGTTTCCGTGCAAACATTTCTCTCTCCTACTCTGAGCCGCTTTCGCGGATCAATGAACTAACGCAGCGCGTTCCTCGCTGGTGCGCTATGACCCTGCGCGCTCGTGCGCGTCGGCCACGAGGTAAACCTACACCGAAGCGGGTGTGAGTGCAAGGAAAAACGATCTTAAATGCATGTTCAATAAGGAGTTACATGCGTTATCTGACGCCCCATCGTCGCATAACAATGACGCGGGTCGTCGCATAACGCGCTACGCTGTTTCCTCGCGCCGACGGAGCGGCGCGTGGCCCCTTCGCGGAGCGATGCCCCGATGCACGACGGTTCCACCTTGCACGACAACGACGACGCTCTCACGCCCAGTTGGCTCAGCGGCAGCCCCGTGCATGTGGAACCGCCCCACGCCGACGGCGCATCACCGCGTCCGTACGCGCAGCCTCGCATCGATCCCGCTTCGCTCACCGAAGGCCTGACTGAGCCGCAGAAGCTCGCGGTTGTGACGACCGAAGGTCCCGTGCTCGTGCTTGCCGCTGCAGGCAGCGGCAAGACCCGCGTCATCACGCGTCGCATCGCGTATCTCATCAACGTGCTGGGCATCCCGCCTTGGCAGGTCCTCGCCCTGACCTTCACGAACAAAGCCGCCGGCGAAATGCGTGAACGCGTCACGCACATTCTGGGCGGCAGCGACAGCCGCCAGATGCGCGGCCTCACCGTCACCACGTTCCACAGCCTTTGCGCCCGGCTACTGCGTCGCTACGCCGTCGCGGCGGGCCTCAAGGAAGACTTCTCGATCTACGACAGCGGCGACCAGAGTTCGCTCGTCAAGAAAGTGATCGAGCAGTGCCAGTTGTCCACCAGCAACTTCCCGCCGCGCAGCGTGCTCAGCGCCATCAGCAACGCCAAGAACCAGTTGATGGGTCCAGCCGAGTACGCGGCACAAGCGATGGATTTTTCCAGCCGCAACATCGCGAAGATCTACGTCGGCTATGAAAAAGCCCTGCGGGCAGCGAACGCCGTCGACTTTGATGACCTGCTGCTGCTGACGGCGCGCATGCTGAAAGAGAAGCAGGAAGTCCGCGAAGAGCTGCGCGAGCGCTGGCAGTATGTCATGGTGGACGAATATCAAGACACGAACAAGGCACAGTTTGTCATCGCCAGTCTCATCGCGGGTGAAGGTGGCAAAGCTGCCAATGGCCGCGTCGCCAACATCTGCGTCGTGGGTGATCCCGACCAGGCCATCTACGGCTGGCGCGGTGCAGACATCTCCAACATCCTTGATTTCGAGCATCACTACCCCGGCTGCAAGACCATTCCGCTGGGCGAGAACTTCCGCAGCACCGCGCCGATTCTGGCTGTCGCTGACACCCTGATCCGCAACAACAAGCGGCGCAAGCACAAGGACCTGTTCACCAAGAAATCCGGCGGTGACCACGTGGAAGCCGTGCTGTGCCGCGACGAACGCCACGAGGCGCGCTTGGTGACGGATTGGATGAAGAAGCTGCATGAGAAGAGTGCCGCAGCGGACAAAGGAAGTTCGGTTGCGTCTGCAGCACTCGGGCACTCGGGCACTCAGGCACTCGCGTGGAAAGACATGGCCGTCTTCTACCGCACCAACGCGCTGTCGCGTGTGCTCGAAGAAGCGTTCCGTGAAGCCAACATTCCCTACACCATCGCGCGCGGCACCGCCTTCTATGACCGCGAGGAAGTGAAGAACGCCATTGGCTATCTGCGGGTTGTCGCCAACGCTGCGGATGATGTGTCGCTTGAACGCGTCATCAACACGCCTGCGCGCGGCATCAGCGACGCAACGGTCGACAAGCTGCAGCTCGAAGCGACCCGTGCTGGCGTGCCGCTGCTGGAAATCTGCCGACGCGTCGATACGTCGTGGAGCGCGGCGGACATGCTCAACGCCCGCGCCGTCGCGAGCGTGCAGAAGTTTGTGCAGACTTACGACGCGTGGACCGGCGCGGGCACGTTTCTGGGCGCAACCGTCAGCGGTTCGCTCGCGGATCTAGTTGACCGCGTGATCAAAGAGTCCGGTATCGAAGAGATGTATCGCAAACAGGCGGCGCAAAGCAAGAGCGAAACCGACGAGGAGCGTCTGGACAATCTCGCGGAACTGGTGAGCAGCGCACGCCAATTCGAGCTTGAGTACGACCCGACGAGCGACGCTGCGATGGACATCCCAACGCGCGCGACCTCCACGCCGCCGCTGCTTGCGCTGCTGCGTGCGTATCTCGAGAGCATCGCGCTGGTCGCTGACGCCGACGCGGTGGATCCGTCGCAAGGCAGCGTGACGCTCATGACGTTGCACGCCGCCAAGGGCCTTGAGTTTCCCGCCGTCGCGATGGTGGGCATGGAAGAAGCGCTGCTGCCACACAGCCGTGCGGTGACCAGCCCCAGTGACGCCGAGATGGAAGAAGAACGCCGACTGTGTTTCGTCGGCATCACGCGGGCCATGCAACGCCTGCTGATGACGGCGGCGAAGTATCGGACGATGCGCGGTACACCCGAGCGCACGGTGCCCAGCCGCTTCCTGGCGGAGTTGCCTCAGCAGTACCTGCGCGTGAGCGACCAGAGCGACACCTTCGCTGATCTTGGTGCCGAGTGGAATGAAGGTCGCGGCGAAGATGTGGAGTTTGGCGCAGGCCGGCCGGCGCGTCCTGCTCCGTCCAGCGCCCCGCGCGCCGTGGGCGGCATCGCGGGTCAGTTCCCGGCGGGCTGTACCGTGCGTCACCCCCAATTTGGTTTGGGCACCGTCAAGAGTGTGACACCCGGGGCTCAGGCCCGCGCGGTGATCGAGTTTCGTGAAGCTGGCACCAAGACGCTGGTGCTGGAATACGCGCGTCTCACGCGGGTGTGACGGAACGCGACAAAGTGAAAATGTCGGGGGCGGGGTGGATTTTGCGACTCCGGCGGGTTGGCGTGCGGATAGGACGGGTGGTATACTGACACGGAC
>Ga0315899_10004075_pt1 | contig 15817 bp, 7 predicted proteins | sample LakEriMetagenome_2_FD_203518 | JGI IMG/M metagenome (GOLD analysis project Ga0315899, IMG submission 203518) | Freshwater fungal communities from buoy surface, Lake Erie, Ohio, United States - Buoy 4 MA112 | ecosystem: Environmental > Aquatic > Freshwater > Lake | place: USA: Lake Erie, Ohio... | reverse complement strand
AACGCCTCTTCAAACGAGCACGAGTACGGGAGCGCAGCGACGAGGGGGTTGCGAGCTGTGGCGGCGACGTCCGCCGTACCCACCAGGTCTATCGCGCTAGTGCATCGCGCTGGTGCAAGTGCAGGACGCTGACGACCATTGGAGTCGACGGTGTGAGGACGGTGGAGCGTGAGCGGGCGCGCAGGACGGTGGACGCGTCGCGCACGCGGGGTGAGAGAGGTTTTGGAGGCGGCGGTTCTTGCGGGCGGTGGAGAATGACTTCGACGGCACTCGGATGACAATTCCACGGGCGAGGGACGCGACGGGGCAGGGCGGCGATGGGGGCGCTTTTGTGAGGGTGCATGCAGGACGTGGAAGGTGAAGATGTGTGCAAGCAAGGCGTGTGCAGACACGGGCGATCACGGTGACGACGCGTGCAAGCAAGGCGTGTGCAGACGCGGGCGATCACGGTGAAGACGCGTGCAAGTACGGCGTGGGCAGACGCGGGCGATCAAGGTCAAGACGCGTGCAAGCACGGCGTGTCAGACGCCAGGAAGATTGATGGTTTTGACCGCTGAGGATAAGTGTGATACAGTGTGACGATACAGAGTTCGTTACACTGGGTGGTTTGGTAGTTGGGCCTAAACCCTTTGGTACAAAGGGTCTTTAAGGGTCTTTTCGACCGTAATAAAACCAGTTTCGTGTCGCCTTTTGATGTCCGTCGTTGTTCACCGCTCCGTCGTCCCGTGCGAGAGGATGGCTCTGGTTTCGTCTCCGCACAGTGATGCGTGCCAGAAGGTTCTCTGAGAGTGTTGGCGGGCCTCCAAGCGGTCGGTCGAGTCAATGGGTGGCAGGCCTATCCTCCTCGGAGGAGCCCGGAGTGCGACCCTCCCACCTCACGGTCTGGACCTGAGCATCAAGGCCATTCATTGACTGTTACCCTGATTGAGAACTCCGACAGCCGTTTCCATGACAAAAACATATCATACTGGTTAAGCGAAAATCTCAGCTAAACGAAAATCTCAGCGGCTGAGGTTCCCGGTTCGAAAGAAACCTGTGTGCGTCTCTGGGCCTTGCGGATGCCCATCACTAATCCCTCTGACCCTTAATCCCTCTCCCTAGAACCCAAATCTTAACTTTGATGAACAAAGTTGAAACGGTCTAGAGTACAAGCTTGTCGTGTAACCTAGTCACACAAACAGATGCCAGACGAGAGACGAAAAAGGTGATCACGAGAGAAGACGGCTTGCTTCAGTCCTCCTCAGGACGACTCAGCTTTCTTCCGCGCTACCCGTTCACGTCCGGTTTGGGTTGTATCAATAGAGGACTGTCTTCAACGCCTTCCAGCCCGAACCCAAATGCGCAGTCTCGCGTGTATGTCAATAGTAGATATGTACAATAACGATGTCGGTAAGAGATTTATGAAGTAAAAAGGCTCTCTGAGCGCCACCCTTTATTTTTGGTTTTTTTTCACGAGTTGTTCCTTGGTACGACCTTCTAGAAGGTCGTTCCTTGTCGATAGGATTAGAAGGAGTTCCTTGTCGATAGGATTTGGAGGCTTTCCCTTTGACTTAGCCTAATCATCAGGCAATTCATGAGATTCACAACCCCGGGCTCTCCCCTTACCTATCGTTTATTAATGAATCCAACCCCACCCGCTCTATAAAACCTTTGGTTTTACTCTGCTCCCTCTCTCTCCCTTCAAAAAACCAAAGGTTTTATAGAGCGGGTGGGCGGGTTTAAGGGTTGGATTCACTATGTAGAATATAAACGGCCTGCCGTCCAAGGGAGAAGCTCGCGCGCTCCATCACCAGCCCGCCCCAGCCTCTCGACCTTGACCATGCCCTATATGAGTTTGGACGACAACATGGGCGGCTGACTTCCTCATCAGGGAGGGAGAACAGTTCGTGTCTTTCCTAATTACCGTGTTCTGGCGTGAACGCACGACGCAGTTCTATGCTCGTATTTGAGATTACATTATCCGCCCTCCAAGGGTCTGGAGGGCGGAATGAACGTCAAACCCAAGGAGGAGGTTTATTCGTATTCAATAATACTACAGAGGGACATCTACCTTTCTGACAAAATGGTTTTGCGTGTCTGTGTTTGTATGTGTGTGTGCGTGCGTGCGTGCGTGCGTGCTAACGGTGTGCTACATGTGTGTTGGGAAAATGGGTTGAACGGGCTGGCGGGGGAGCGTTGGAGACCTTTTAGTTCTCCTTTCACGCCATATGCGCTTGCCGTCGGTGTGCATCCTTTGTACACTACACACCGTCGGTGACACAGAATATCCTCGGGGTTGTATGTACAAAACAGATTCTGCCGTGTTTTTCGTGCTGTCACGTGGTGTCTCGGAAACGCGTCTAAGCCAGCTGAGCGTTGCGCACAGTAAGCTTACTGTGTGTCAGTGGAGGACCGGCGCCTTGACGCTGGCCTGCAGGCTCTCTATTCATCGCTCTCTGTTCCTTTCTCTCTCTCTCTCTCTCTCTCTCTCTTGTCAATAAAACTTCTCTCTCTCTCTCTTTCTCTCTGTACTGCAGGCTGGAGGAGGTGGCGGCCGATGATCTGCGCTTCATCTGACAACCACGTGGGAGTCAAGGCGGGAATGCGAGAAGCAAGAAAGGCCTCACAGCCGCTCCAGAACTGCACCCACGCGCCCTTGTATTCCGAGAGCCATTCTCGCCACTCTTGCTCAAGGTTTCCCGATGAATCGACACGGGCGAGGGCGAGGGGGGCCCTCTCGAGGTACCCATGTATGCTCAATGCCACATACAATCCTCTCGCCCCGTTGCGGCCGGCACTAGAATCCGGGGTGTAGGGCACACACGGGTTGGCGGCGGTACGCAACACATCGAGGGCGGCTTGGCGCGTGAGGCACTTGGTGCGCGACGTGGGGCTGAGGCCAGAGGGATGGGCGAGGGCTTGGGCAAAAGCCAGGATCATTGCGTCCTGCTCCATCACCTGTTCCACCCTCTCCATGATGCGCGCACTTTCCGAGATGCGCCAGACGTTGCAAGTACCACGCTTATGACCGCTCACTAGCTCACGACAGTCGCTGCTGAAGCGCAGCACTGTGACCGCTTCGGCCCCGCCATCCAGCACCCAAATGGGCACCAGCACCCGCGCGCAAGTGCGTGTTGCATCTGACTCTGGCGCAACATGCAGCGGAATCGCGCCTTCTCTGTGGGCGCGCGCCCAGGGGATGAGCTTCCAAAAGGCAATATGCCCGTCCGAGTGGCCGGTCACGAAGATAGTCTCGCTCGTCCACATGCTCCCCTGCCGCCCAGCACACGAATGCAAATCAAACTTGAAGGCAGCGCATTGGCGCCGATGCAAGCTGGCCAGGAGCTCTCCATTGACGTTCCAGGCCTGCATCAGCGAGCCTGAGCACGTCAGCACAGAGCCGTTCTCATCGTCAATTGCAACGGCAAGAACACCTTCTGGATGCCCGGTTAACACGTGCAGCAAGGTCGAGCGAGAAAGATCCCACATCATGGCGGTCCCGTCGTCAGAACCAGAGACTGCGATGCCCTGACTCTTGGACAAAGCTAGTGCGATGACTGGCGCCCGGTGCCCTGTGAGGCTGTCGCCGTTTCTGCCTAAAACGCGGGGCTCATGTGTCCACCATGCAGGTTGTGCTATGTCCCAAAGCCTCACCACTCCATCTTGCCCACCCGTGGCGAGGACACACGAGTCCAAGGTCATGGCCATGGCCGTGACCAGACCCGCGTGCAGCCCTTGCAACAGTCCCACCGTCTTTTTCGTCTCCGTCACCACCACACGGACGCTACCAGGGTGCCGCATATCAGGGATCAGGCACAGCTCGCCCGAGGGCCGGAGCAGGATGGAGCTCCACCCGATGGCAAGCACCTTTTCGTTTTGGGTCAAGACATCTCCAACCACCATGCCAACTTTGACCTGGATTGGGCTTAGGAGCTCTGGATTCGAGATGGCCGAGTAGCCCGGAGTAGTGACTCGCTGCGGGAGCGGTCGCTGAAAGACTTGCTGCGGGCACTGCCCGAAGTGACTGATTTGCGACAGCACGGCTTGCCGGAGCGTTTCGTCCGTGATGCCGCCCACGTCTATTGCACCCTCGTAAGTTAGGTAGTGGAATACGTTGACAGCTTCAACGGCGAACTTGCCGCGCTGCTTGTAACCGAAGACAAGATCTACCCACTTGTGCAGATTGGCAGACACATGCACAGACTCGAGAGCAGCACGATGCAAGCGCACGAATTCGCTCACGTCGTCATGAGCCCACGGGGGGAGCTTGACGCGGTCCACCACCTGTCCATCTTCGCGCGTTCCCATCTCGATTCCATTTTCATTTTCAAACATTTGAGGGAGGTAGAAGAGCTCTGGAATGAGCTCCTTGACGTCTGTCAGGTTCTCATTGCCTGAGGTGGCAAGCCAAGTTTCAGCGATATCATGGAAGAGGCGATCAGGCTGATCAAACCGCCCGGACTGGAGGTTCCTGTGCATCGAGGTGAATGGCTCTACTCGGACCAGATAGTGTAGCACGTGCGCCGACGTCGAGTAGTGTGTGCCGTAGTGAAACGCCGGAGACGCGTTCTCCTCTTCATCCCACTCGTTGAAGCGGTCCTCAAAGGCGCGCTGACGCTGTGCATTTTGACAACCCATGGGTTTCGAGAGGTCGCGAAATGTGGCAGGGTCGTTGAGATCCAACGTCTGGCTTGTGTAATCGGCAAGAACCCAGGGAAAGACCGGGTAGCGCGAGAGGTCCTGTGTGCTCCGCCCCGCCAAAATGTTCAACTGCATGAGAAACTCAAAGTTTGACACCATTCCAGAGCTCCACCTCTTGACGAGCTGTTTGCGAGCGTCGGACAACATCTTGCGCGTCTGCACACGCCAGCCTGTACCTGGCGTTTGTCCCGAATGTCTACTTTCGCGAATTTCTGCAGCCACGCTCGACAGGCCCGAGGCCTGAATGAGCCAGTGTGCTTCCGAGCCAAGTTCGTAGGCGGACAGGTGAGCAACCACGTCGTTGCAAGCCTTTGCGTCTGATAGTACCATTAACGATGATGCACCCCGCACATCACAGAATTCGAGGGCGAGGGGTTGCTGGAGCCAAGATCGACGAATGATCTTGGCAGTCTTGCAGTCCTCCCACTTGCGTGCACCAGGCATGACCTCGTTGACGTGCCTGAAACTCATGTCCTCGCCCCCGGCCTCGGCCAAGCTGATCATGTCAGAGTCTCGCCTCACTTTCTCCATCTCCTCGAGTGCACCGTCATCAATCAAATAGACAGCTTTTACGCGCGCGCCGTCGGTTTTGTTACCGCACAAAACGAGCGTGGCCGTCACAAGATCTAGCCCGTGTACGCGAGAGGCCTTGAAGCTCCTTACCACAAGATCTGTGTCCTCGAGGAAGGCAGCAACCCCATCCGACCAGGCCTCCAAGGAGGAAGATTCGTGCATGAGTGCCACCGGCACAGCACCCATACTCTCCGCGCCCGACCACGCGTTGTCATGCAACGGATGACTGCTTGTCATCCAACCGTTGTCCTCCAACGAATCCGATCCACCACCTTGCGTCGCCCAGGCGTCACTCACGCTTCAGTCACGTGACTACGGCAAACAGTCACGCCGTGGCAAAGCATTCAAGTCACGCTCATGACACTCAGTCACACAGCCCGCACACGTCACACAAATGGCCGACACACTGGCGCAACACAGACAGACGTGACTCGTGTAAAACATGTATTCTTTTCTCGTGTGCCTTTAATATTACCTGGCGATTCGGTCAGACCCGCCTGAGGAGGCACAGCAACGTCGATGGGCGGCTTCTTATGCTCTGGTTGTGCGGCCTGGGCATGAATAGCTGTCTTGTCATCAGCCTGCGCCGTCTTGTCCTCAGGAGCTGTTGCCGTAGCTGCCTTGTCCTCAGCAGCTTTTGCTCTTTTGCCCATTAAAGGTCCAAGACTAAACATAGATCTCTTGGCGGCGGGTTTTGGCGCCTCAGTCCCGTCACCCTGTGACCCGGGCATGCCCGAAGCCGCAGCATTGTTGGCGCCCGACGATCCGCGCCCTTTGCCTGATTCGCCTTGCATCTCTTCTTCCTCGTCATCCGAGGTTGCGTCGTTCCAGTCTTTGTTGATTTTAATCCCTGGGAGAGACAGGGGCATCCCTGGGAGAGGCAGGGGGGGCACTTGCAGTGGCACATCCTTGTGCCGCGCCTCCGTGTCCAGACTTGCATGACTGCTACTCCTCACCAGACAGCGAGCCATGGGCACCCGACGCCGACACGTGTGCAGAGCGTCGTGAAAGGAGTCAAGGCTCCACCGAGCGTCTTGGGCGTCGAGGTCTGCCGTGGAGCGCCACACTCCACTGGGCCCTGTGAGCAGGCGTCGAGAGACGAGCCACCAATGCTGCGCCCTCTTCTGCCGCATCAATTGCCTTTGCGCCCCAACGCGCCTCTCACGACGGTGGGCCTGTGCCTCTTGCGAGAACGCATCCTGTCCATTTGGTCCAACCGCAACAAGCATCATGCGCAAGCCCAATCCATGCGCAAGCCCAATCCATGCGCAAGCCGCAACAACGTCAACCACACACATACCACCGCAACAAGAATGATGGGCAACCCCCAGCAACAGACACACCACCAGTCGAAAGCACCATCCAGCATACACAACAACTCCAAACGACCGTGTACCTCAATCTCAGACACGTCAAGCCTGTGTCACACGGTGTAGCACATACAGACACAGACTATGTGTAGCACACACAGACACTGCAGCATACACGGTAGGAGTGGAATGGGAAGCTCACGTCGCGCTTCTGCATGGCGGCGAGGCGGAGGGTTTGTGAAGCAAGCCTGCGTTTGGCAGCTTGCAAGTCCCTGGGTGCGCGAAGACGCAAAGCGCAGGCATCCTCGGCAACCTGCCGCCCAATCTTCTGCTCCCACTCCTTGCCGCCCCCTTCCAACGCTTGCGCCAAGCGAGTGAGAATGAGGGTTTTAGTGCTGGGCTCTAAAGCCCATGCTCGAAAGTCAGTGAGATGAGCGCCTGCCTTCCAGCCTGTCCTTAGCGGGTTAAAGCTCGAGATGGATTCAGACCCGCACAGCTTTTCAAAGCCGTTCTTCATGAGGTCAATAGCCTTTTCTTTTTCACCCTTCCGGAAAAGTTTAGCCGTCATCGACGGTTTATAGACGATGAACGACATGATGGCTTGGCGCGTATGCGGTGAGTTGACACTAAGCAGCTGCCCTGCTACCTTCCCTGCTCCTGCCTCCACGCCTCCATTGGTGGGATGTGAACTCTCCGGTCCGTCATTGAGCAACAGGTCGCAAAGGGCCTTGAAGACCTGCGCACAGATGGCGTTGTCCATGCCAACTTCGTTGAAGACAATGCTGCTCTGTTGCGACATATACTCGAGCGCCTCATTGAGCGCCTGCCCTTTGACCACGCGCAGCAAATACAAAGCTATCTTCCACGTGGACGCGGTGGCCACCTGATACAGGTTAATGTAGACAGCATGATCCGCCACCATTTGACAGCAATGCACGCAATAGGAGAGCAGTTTGTCGCTTCCCGCAATCATCCAGCCGTTGTACAACTTTTCGACGGCATAGTCGCAGAGCTTGCTCATGTTGATTGCCATCTTTGTGTTGTTCAACACCAAATCCCTCGTTGTCTCCGTCACCAGAAAGCGGACGATGGACAGGAGCATGCGGGTCTGATAGGCTGCCAACCCACTGTCTCCTACGTACAGGGGCACACAATCATCTAGGGTGGTACGGAGGAGATTATGGGCTCGCCCTTGCATCTTGGTGCATTCGAGGACAGCAAGACAGAGGAGCTCCAGAGCCTGATTGGCCAAACACCACTCCACCTGGAGCAGCGCAGAGTATGGCGCGCGAGGCCCACGCGGCCCCGCTGTGTTGTCCTCGGCACTGCCAACGCGCTCAGGCGCACCGGGAGAATTGAGTGAGAGCTCGGCAAAGCTAGACTCGCGCACGCCTGCCTGCGACTGGACCGCACAGTCAGCGACACTGAGGTGAGAGGGCTTCATGTAGTCGTCTGCAAAGTTGAGGAGCTGGAAATTGGAGGTGTTGAAGCCTTTTGCCGGGGTCGATGAGCCCAGACGCGTCACATACAAGGCGCCACGCCCCAGGGCACCCACGCCCCTGCCAGCGCCCACGACAGGCATGAGTGCGATGCTACCGGCGCCCACAACGCCAGCCTTGAGCACCGACCCAGTGGCGCCAACCACACCCCCCATCGTCACGCGCCGCTTGCTGCTTGCCTCTGCCCCTTGCCCTTCTCCATCAGCTTGCTTCTGGAGGCAAAAAGCACAGAAAAAACTCCCTACATTCAGCTCCCTGCATTCAGCGGCAAAAAAGCAAGCAGCAAACATCAAGGCTAAAGGCAGTGACAAGACAAGACGGGCGGTAAGACAAGACCAGACAAGACCACACGAGACGAGACGAGACACCACGTCGCACGACAAGACACCACGTCGCACGACAAGACACCACGTCGCACGACAAGACACCACGTCGCACGACAAGACACCACGTCGCACGCGCTTTCCAGAGACCGCACGAGGCTCAAGACTTGCAGCGCGAGCCCTGCCAACCCCCTTGTCTGGGGCGGCAGCGTGACCCTCGGCCATCTCCTCCTCGCCCTCCGCCATCTCCTCCATCCAGGCGTACTCGAGACGCGCAATGGCTTCAGCTTCTTCTGGTGATATCTCTTCCTCTGGTGATGTCTCTTCCAGGCAGGCAGTGTGTGCCGATGGCTCTGGATCAAGGTGGTCCTCTTGGTCGGACTCTTGCATGTCATCCAAGACATGCAATGGCTCTGCATCAAGGTGGTCCTCTTCCTCGGACTCTTGCATGTCATCCAAGACTCCCCGTGTGTGCATGGGGAGCAAAGGTGGAGAAAGCTCGTTTGCTCGGGGAGAAAGCTGGTTTGCACGGCCTGCCTGCTTGGACAGCAAGTCGTCCATGTCGACCTGCCCTGGCGGCATGTCGGCCGTGTCCCAAGGCGACGGCAGCACAATGCTTAGGAGGTTGTGGACCAAAAGCGCGTCGTTTTGACAGCACTTGCGGAAAGAGAGATTGCTGGTGAGGAGGAGCTTGAGACAAGTGAGAAGCTCCGACACAAAGCCAAGCATCTCCCCTTCCTCTACAGAGCCCTGCGCCCGCGGCTGGGAGCAGGTCGAGGTGCGGATGAGCGAGGTGCGGATGTGAGACGTGCTGGTCCACATGATAGCAGGCTCCTGGCGGTGTGCACACATGCGGCTGGCCCTTTGGAGCATGCTGCCGATGACTTCGAAGCCTTCCACGAAGACTACCTCGCGGCGCTCGAGCGGCTTCATGTAGAGACGCAGCGATTCTGCATCCAAGCTCCAAGGTATGGAGAGGAGAGATGTGCCCAAGACTGCATGCAGCATCAGGAGGTACGCGTGCGGGCAAGCGCAGTAGGGGGCCATGACATCTTTCAGCTGGTCAAGACCCCCCGATTCCACAAAGCGCTTGGCGTGTTTTGGCCTGGCTACAAGATGGAGGTCGAGAAGCTGGAGGACGGCTGCCATACTCGAGGGGTGGACGCGGCGCGACAGGATATGGAGCATGAGCCCTCCCGTGAGCACTCGGTGCAGCTCGTCGCACACGCTTTGGTTCTGGTTGGACGCATAGTGCTTGCTGAGTCTCAAGAGGAGGTGGAGCAGCAAGTTGCGCACATGCACTTGCCCGCTTGCCTCTTCCAACTTCCACGACGCTGGGTGCAGCTGTGAAGCGCTGCCCTGGTCCTGACCGGCTACGTGCCACGGCCGTGGTTGCGGTAAGGTTGACAGTATCGTCACCGCCAGCCTCCTCAAGTCCGCCATGTCCAAGTGCGTGCTCAGCACTGCCCATAGCATCCCCATCACCTGCTCCTCTCTTGTTTGCGCTTGTGCCGCCTCGTCTTCGGATGCTCTTGCCTCGCCCTGCGATGCAGGACACGTGTTATCCTTGTGTGTCCGTCTGTGCGCATGTCAGTGTGTGGGTGGGGAGGCAAGGAGGAAGGGCGGCAGGCTTGCAAGCACGAGTGCTGGCACTATGCATGGCAGGCACGTGGGGAGGCAGTGCGGATGGCAAGAAGCATGCTTGCTATGCCACACGAGAAGCATGCTTGCTATGCCACAAGAAGCCCATCTTCAGAAGCAAGCAACAACTGTTCATGTGCCGGCGAGACGCGCAACGCCCCACGTTGACCACGTCACGCCGCCCGCAGGCAAGAAGCACAGCAACCAAGCATGCTTGCCATCACAGCATCATACATGTCGCGCCGTAAGGGAGAGGAGGAGATCGAGCCAGGTTGCCACAGCGCCCAGCAGCACGAGACGCGCGGAAGTGAAGCCGGTAAGACTGCTGGCCGAGACGGCGTGCTGCGTGCTTTGGGTGGCACTCAACGGTGAGGCTGCTGACTGTGAAGCGGTCGACACAGTCTCTTGCCATGACATGACAAATCCTGACAGGATCTTGTAGGCCTCACTGGCCAGCTTTGGACCCACTAGCTCCCACAGCGGGTTGTAGAGCACCACTTCGCGCAGGGCCGCCTCGTTGGAGAGGGCTCCTAGCGCCGGATTCGAACTGTTGATGCCGACGAGCTCAAAGATGGCGTGGACGGACATGCCGTCCATGAGCTTGGCTTTGCGGTGCAGCAAGTGGGCCAGCAGCGCATAGCCTTGTGCACGGCAGAGCTTCTCCTGATTGCGCACCCTTAGGCGCACACATGAGACGAGCAGTGCCAGGCTGCTATTCAATACTGCCGTTGTCTCAGCAGACGAGATCAGGCTCAGCAAAATGTCCACGCCGCCCACCATGCGCAGAGCCTCGGCGAACGGCAGCGGGTGGACGCTCTGGACGGATGCATGGAGACGGACTTGACTGCTGGCACCAGCGCTGTCTGAGGTAAAGGCTTGTGAGACCATCTGCGCGATCACATTGTCTGGCTCAACAGCAGCGCTGAAATCAATATACTGCCGATAGCAGCATACCGAGCTGGCCGAGCAAGACAACCGCACCCCCGCCAAGAGCGTGCCCGAGGATAGCTTCTGCGCCGCCACCTGCTTGCTCCACACGTCGGCTGCGGGCAACAAGTTGCATTTGTCCAAATGAAACAACACTTCTTGGCTCAAAATGTCGTGGGGAATGGAGGGGCCGAGCTCGCTTCCCACCTGACAGATGGCTTCGGAGCCCACAAGGAACAAGGCGTTGATGTACTTGGCAGGCATCGCGTCGTCAAGGAGGCATGCATGCCCGAGGCGCATGATAGCAGGAGCCGGCGCCGGCCCGCCGGCCCCTTTCTCTCCAACCCCCTTTTCCCCTTTCCCCTCAGCATCTTGGCCTGAGGCGACAGCATCGCCGGCCAGGAGGATGTCGAACTTTTGTTTGAGCATGCCCGTTGACGTCTTGAGGTCCTGCTTGATATTCTTCTCGAACATGACCTTTTGCTCCTCCACCTCACGCGCGTCGACATAGAAGGTCAAGGTGTCGGAGCCCAGGCGCTGCCGCTGGTACACCAGTACTAGGTGATAGAGCCGTCCGAAATCGAAGCTTTGGGCACCCAAGGTGGCGACAAAGCGCCCGGGTGATTCGACCGACAAGACTCCGTTGGTCAAGCCCGCTTTCATGGCCACTTTCTCTTTCGTGCCGGAGAAGGTGCCTGCGCCTTGTGGCCGCAAGCAAAAGAGGAGTGCAGAAGGCTTCGACTTGGCCGTGCCGCCGGCGGTGCCTCCTGCACCGGCGTCGGTCCCTGTGTCGCGCGGCGGATGAGCGAGAGAATCGATACGAAACCAGCAGCAGAGGGTCAACCCTGTGTTGGGAGGCCACGAGATCCCTTCCACACCGTGCACCTCCAGCATCGCTTCACACGGTTGCGGTTCAGCGTCTTCCTCTCGCCCACAATTGATCCTATTCTCAAAGTAGGCATGCGTGGCGCAGGTGGAGCTGTCTCGGCAGACGGCAGCGCTTGCTTGCTGCAGTATGTCCAGTGCTTCCTGCCCGCCCCCCTCACCTCCCGTCCTCTTCGCCCGCCTGCCCGTACATGCATGTGTGTTTGTATATACATGTACATGTGTCTATAGACACAGCCACATGGCGCAGAAGGCGAGTGACCTGAAACAAGCACCCCCTCTGACCTCTCACCTCAAGCATCCCCTCTGCCCTCTCAGGTCAGAGGGCATGGAGAAGTGAGAGGGAATGCTTGTTTCCTCGTGCCTCGCTGCAAGCTCGCCCACTGCTGCCCGCTGCCATGCTGCGACAGACATACACAGACATGCCATGCTGCGACAGACCTACAGACATGCCAATCTGCTGCCCGTTGCCATGCTGCGCGTGCGCGCATGGGCTATTCTGCTATCGGTATGCCTCTCATGGCGCTGAGCTATGGCATGCAACTGAGCATCGCCTTTCTTTCCCGCCTTTCTCCCCCACGTATGCACATGAATGAGAGCAAAGGAAGTGTGTGCGCGCACGCACGAGTGAGTTAAGGGCGGGGGGCCAGGAGACTTAAGCACGCAGACCGAGTCAGCCAGTCGCAGATTGCAGAGTGTGTGTGGGCACGTATAGCATACATATAAACAGGGATGGAATGAGATACCGGACGAGAGAGGGCAAGGAGTGGTGGGTGAGAGCGGCCAAGAAGTCGTGCATGTCCTTGACGGACAGACGCTGTCTGCCGGCGTGCACGACGATATCGCGCAAGATGGGCTGCAAGAATTTGTCGCCTGAACCCAGGAGAGAATCCGAGAAGCGGTCGAGCAAGGCGGACACAAAGCCAGCTTCGGTGAGAGCACGCGCATTGTGCGACGACGCGCGAACGAGGCGCAAGATGGCTCGCGCTGCCAGCGCTTGCACATCTCCATGCACGAGATTGATCAACAGCATAGCCATGACGGCGGCATCTGGATTACGCACTCTCCATGACTGCTCTGTGACTTCTGAATGATCGCCCCATCTGTTGATGAAGACGGCGGTTTCAGTGCTGGCATCCACGCTCTGTCCGATGCCATGCCAATGCCGCTTGCCCTTGTCTCGAGAGCCGTCGGGGTCGGCGCCTCCGTGGAGCATGGCCTCAGGCACCACGTGCCGGCTAACGCTGATGCTGAGCAGCATTCCGAGGACTGTGAGGCCGTTGCCCACACTCATGAGAGTGCTGCCCTCGAAAGCTGCTGCAAGGCCACTCGTCCCCAGATCCCTCCAGAAGGTGGTGCGATGCGTCTCAGAGGAAGCCATGCCCAAACAAATGAAGGTGACGAGCATCTCGGCCATGTGCAGCTTCATGCCCCAAGTGGAGTCAGAAGCAGCATCAAGATCATGCAACATAGCAGCAGCCTGCACCATCCAACCAGCGCGCAGTTGCGATCGCACTCCCGGGTGTGCATACGCAAGCTTCAGGACGAATTGGAGAATGTCTTCTCGCAGCTCAAGATCGGTGGGATCGGAGGCTGACAACAGTGTGAGAAGGCCACTGAGCTCATGACCAACAAGGCAAGTGTCTTGAAGAATGATGCGCTCGAGGACGCGCAAGGCTCCGTCTCGCCACTCGAGCTTGGGCGCGAGCATCAGCAAGCTCTCCACCAGGCCTTGCTCGCGTGCCACGGTGACACTTTCGCTCTGTTCAGTGATGAGGGCTAGAATAGTGTCAATCACCACCGGAAAGGTCCTAGGGCAAATCATACAGTCGTCTTTTTCAAAGGGCGCCGAGGTGGGCGCATGCTCGGTTGCCTCAACGCCATTGCCACGTACAGAGGCAGCGTCCATGCCCCGTGCAGAGCCAGTGTGCTTCAAGCTTTTGGCGCTCTTGACATTCAAGCTTTTGGCGGCCTTGAGAGCGTGGACGTAGGCGCGGCTGATGCCAAGTGCCAGTTCCCCTATCAGGGCCGGCTGCACGCAAGCCATGCCCACACTGTCGCCTCCATCGATGCGGCGCAGAAAGTCTACAATCTCGCCACAACTTGCATGCCACACGACGGGAACAAGAGTGAGGACATGGTCGGGGTTGACGGCAGCCCATATCCTGTCAAGTACAACAGCCGCTTCCTCCTCTGCCAAATCCACGAGCTCCGGACTGAGGGATTCAAAGTGGACTGTATGGCGTATGTGTTTAGCCAAAGCCTCGTATGGCACAGAACCGTCGCCTGCCACCACTCCTTCCCTTTCCAAAGCCTCTGCAAAGACGTCTTTGGACGCCTTCTCTACCAACGAGACTGCCGCCCGCCGTGGAGGCGACAAATGGTGTGTAATGCCATGTGCACGCCGCTGCATGCAAAGGGAGCTGCTCAGTTCTCGGCACTGGCGGATGAGGAGATCGAGCAAGCCAGTAGAGGTGAATACAGCAACAAGGCGCGAGTCAAATTGGAGCCACTTGATGACGTTGTTCAAGGCGAGGGAGGCAGTGGACTTACGCCAGACTTGCGCCTCCAAATTTCGTGTGAGCCTGCCTAAATGCTCAAGCGGAAGATACTGCTCGACGGTGAGCACATACTCGAGCACTCGGAGGACGCGGAGGCGGACAGCGGGACCGACAACCTCAAGGCTGTCCATGGCCAAGGACATGAGCGACGACTGTTGCACTGCAAAAAAGTTGTGGGGATGTGAGGCATAGATGACCATCCCCGTTTCCAGCAGCTGCAGACGCACCTCGTCGTCGCGGCACCATGTCCATAACTCGCTCAGCAGCTCCAACGCTTGGACGTCACGCACCTGTCGCCCAGGCATCTTGATGACGCCTTCCTCGCCCTCGGCATCCTCAACCTGCGCCGAGTCCAGCCCCTGCGCCTGCCCTCCGCTCTTGTCTGCCAAACGCACTGGTGCATTCACCAAGTGCACGTTGTCGGCACCCACGAAGACGAGCTCCCGGGCGATTTCAAGCAGATGGGCAACGGCCTGCGAATGTGGCAGCACCTGACAGCGCAAGACACCGCGTTCCACATCCCACTGGCACTTTTGTAACACGGTGCAGGCTGATTCGGAGTTGACGCTGCCCTTCACTCGCTCCACCACCTGACGGACGCGCTGTTCCTTGTCCTGGTCGCTCACGTGGACTTGCGAAACGGGGGCGGATGCGAGCGCTGAGCGCAAGAGCGAGACTACCCGCACTCGCGGTCGCACCCCGTCCTGCGCTTGTTGCAAAGAACACTCTGCCTGCAGGACCAGAGTCACCTGCGTGCCCACCGGGCCCTTGAGCCTGAGGGCTAGGGCATCCAGAGTCATTCCGCTGCACGGCAACCCATCAACTTTCAGGAGCCGATCCCCCACGTGCACAGCACTGCTGCGAAACGCAGGGCCATCCTCCATCACCTTGCTCACCACAAAATAGGCAGCAGGAGCGTCAGCCGCCGTGTGGTCAGGCAATATCAGCCGCATCCCCAGCCCGCCCTCGGGAGGCGAGGCCGACAACGCGAGCTTTCCAGGCGCGCCTGCCTGGGCCATAGAGCGTAGTTGGCGTGCTGCCTCCTCTACATCCCACTCCGACGCTTCGAGCTGACCCATAGCTTCGTCGCGTGACAGCTCAAGAGCAGGTGCCGCTGAGAGCTCGTGCGCCAGGCGACGAGCCTTAAACTCACGCGTCGCTTCAACAGACGCCTTGCTTTCGTCCCCTCTCATCTCACCCCACTCTCCCGCTCGGCGACTGTGAGGCAGATGCTGCTCTTGGGCCAACTTGCCCTCCGGGTAGACCACCCCACACAACTCCACGATGTAGTGTTTGAGAAGAGCGAGGATGAGAGGGACCCTCTGGGCGTCGGACCAGACGTGCGACAAGCTGGCAGGCTGGGCAGAGGTCTCTTGGCTTTTCTTGGATTTGCCGCTGCTCATTTGGAGGAGTTGAGC
>Ga0315899_10004074_pt1 | contig 15819 bp, 9 predicted proteins | sample LakEriMetagenome_2_FD_203518 | JGI IMG/M metagenome (GOLD analysis project Ga0315899, IMG submission 203518) | Freshwater fungal communities from buoy surface, Lake Erie, Ohio, United States - Buoy 4 MA112 | ecosystem: Environmental > Aquatic > Freshwater > Lake | place: USA: Lake Erie, Ohio... | reverse complement strand
CTCTCTCTCTCTCTCTCTCTCTCTCTCTCTCTCTCTCTCTCTCTCGCGCGCGCGCTCTCTCTCCCCTCTCTCTCCCCCCCCTTCTCTCGCTCTCTCACACGCACACACACAGATGCTGAGGGAGGAGGTGGATATGCTGTGGGGGAGGCAGTCAGGCATTGGTGGGGGCTCAGTTCGTGACGAGGTTCTCTCTGGGCCTGTCAAAGCATGGGGGGTGGTCTCACGGGCAGAACTGACGCTTGCTGAGGACTTTGCTTCTTCTGTTGGCACCACAGGTACTAAACTAAAGCTACTACCACTAATCTAAACTAGTACAAATCACGCGCAGAACTGACGCTTGCTGAGGACCTTTACGCTTCTGTTGGCACTCCAGCACATTCGGCAGGCGGCCTCTTGTCCCCTTAGATCTATTTTGCCCATAGTATGTCTCTTTTGACACTACAGTGGCACCACAGCAAATTCGGCAGATCGCTACCGAGCCCAGCTCTGTGAACATGTTTGCGCCGTCCTCGCCCTCGATCTCCGTGAGAGCAAGCGGGTTCGTGTGACAGAGCTGCACGTCGGAAGCGTAATCGCTACAGTGGAAGTTGATCCGAGTACGCAGGGCAAGTGCACTTCAGACGAATATGCGGCGGCGATAGTGGCACAAGCGAATGACGCACAGAGCCAGCTGAGGCAGAGGTTGCCAGCTCTCCGGTCAGGACGCCTCCTCCCCAGCCCTTCGGATTTTGTCATCCCGGCTGGAGGCGTGTTTGCCAGCGAGGAGGAGTCTCTGGCGCTTGTGCGCTTTTGCCAGACCGAGCCCTCCGCCGCCAGCCTTGCGCACTTCAGCAAAGACACGGCAACGAACATGCCCAAGCATCGACACCTGCGGCGCGTCTATGAGGCCATCCACGAACTCAAGATGGAGCTCGACAAGACTTCAAAAGAGCTCCTCTCCTCACACATGAGATCTCCCCAGATACCCCTGGTGGGACAGAAGATCTCAAAGGAGCTAGAGGACGTGAAAGCAGAACTTTTGCACGCAAAGAGCATCAATGTTAGCAGCGCATCCAAAATCTCCTCGCTCCAGACCGACGTGCAAGTGTGTGAGAGAAAGCTAGAGAACGCGAAGCAACAGCTGCTCAGAGCCAACGAACGCATGCAGAAGATGGAGGAGGAGCTGGCACAGCGCGATCACGAACCGCAAGAGTCTTTCAAGGCCCGTGAGCAGAACCTCAAGCGCCCTGAAGCGGTAGAACACGGGGCGGCGGCGCAAGAGGAGGGCTTGCCACTGGGGTGGCAGATGGAGGTCAACGATGGCAAGATACTATACGTCAATCATATGGACAAAACCTTCTCATGGGTCCGCCCCGTGACTGGGGACAATCAGGAAACATATCCGCAGCTCTCCGAATCTGGGCGGGCGGAGGCGGCGCGGGCAGAGGCGCCTGCAGTGGAGGCCGTGGCGGAAAATGAACTCGCTCTATGGGACCGTGTCGAAATTCACTCGCTGCGCGCGGATCCTGAGGTCTCTCTCTCTCTCTCTCTCTCTCTGTGGGGAACAAAAATGGTGTTGAGAAGGAGGATACAGGGGTGTGCCTGTGTAGCGTGTCGTGTATGACTAATTGTTTTTGTGTCTGTGTCTGTGTCTGTGTCTAAGTCTGAGTCTGTGTCTGTGTATGTGTGTCAACATATACGTGTATACATATACGTACACACACACACAAATGAGAATAACACTCTTGGTGTTGACGTGTCAGATTTCTCGAGCATTCTCATACACAAACCCTCTCTCTCTCCCTCTCTCTCCCTCTTCTACACACACACAGTTGAATGGGGTGTTGTGCCAGTTTATTATGCCAACTTCCTACTGTGTTCCTAATGTGTTCCTAACATAACACAGTGTGCTCCGAACATGTTGTTAACACACTCTCTCCCTCTCATACACACACACACAGTTGAATGGGACATTGTGCCAGATCATCATGCCGAAAGACCCGCAGACTGCAAGGTGATAATGCGTGGGCAGGTGGCGCGTCGAGACCTTATTAGTTGCCTGAACTAAACTTCATTAGGTCACCTGAACTAGCTGACAACGGGTGTGGCAGGTGGCGCGTGGAGACTGACAACGGCCGCATGTTCGCGCTCAATTCCATCAACCTGAGACGTGTTCCCCTTCCAGTCTTCCCCCCACAGGCCCCGTTCTCAAAAGTCCTCTCTATAGTCCCTTGATATAGTAAATACACTACTAGGGCGCTGACTTTCGAGAATGTGTGGTAGGCCCCTGTCGACCGGCCCCTGTTGGATACTCAGGATGCGAGGGAGGTGCGGATGAACGACCGGATTCCCCTTTTGGACACGCAAGACGGTGCCAGCTACAGGCAGGCGATGCAGGGTGAGGGAGCGCGATACGATGGGGCAAGGGATCAGCGCCAGCCGGCGCCTGTCCCTTCCCTGAACATCGGGCCCTCGGCCAACGAGATGGACTTTGACAGCTACCAGTTCAAGGCTGACCACAACTCGCCGGAAGACAGGCGGCGGCAACAGACCTTCCTCCCGCGCTTGGATGGGCTGGATCAGAGCTCCTTCGTTGCGCAGGTGTGTCTCCTTGCCATTTTGAAACCTATTAAACATATTCAATATATATATATATCCCTGATATTGATAATATTGAACTAATATTATAAGGTCTTATGAAAATGATAAAGCTACTGTTGGTGTATGGATGTCCGTGATCATTCGTTTCTCTTTTTCTTGCGTAAGCGGTTCGTGCGTTCTCTCTCTCGCTCTCGCTCTGATTCTCGCTCTAACACACTCGCGCGCTTTATTTCTCTTTATCCGCTATTCCTCGATCTCCCATCTCTCCCCCCCCACCCTGTCACCCCCTCTCTCTCGTTCTCTCTTCGTCTTGCTCCTCCGCTTCCGCCTTCCCGCCTGCACCGCCCTTTCTCTCTCTTAGAGGGGGCTTATTGAGGCATCGGGGCTCTCGATGCGACTGGATATTCACAACTCGCAACCGAGGGCCTCGGCTGCATTTGTTCCTTCATCCTCCCTTCGCACCTAGGTGCCACGTGTGGCAGTAGACAGCATGGCAGAGAGGGGGAGAGGACTCAGGGAGAGGGCCATTGGGATGCGTTGTGCGCTCAAAAACTAGGCACAAATGCCCCCCGTTCGATCTTGTGTGTACATCTTTTTTGGCCCGGCCGTGCGCCCGGACGTTTCTCCACGCCGCGCCTATTCGACTCCGTGCGTGCGCAGTGACACCGCTAATAAAAAAAATTGGTACTACCTTCGTGTTCTACCCCACACACGTGCAATGGTGTGGTACGTCCTTCCTTTCGGTTACTTGTGTCGTGAGAACTCTCGCATTACTGTCAGTCTCGTCATCGACTTTCACGTCTACCGACCCTGCGTATGGCTTTGTGGCTTAGATTCTAATGAACCATTGCATTAAGAACAAGGCGTAACCGTTTGTTTCATTTACAAATAAATTACAAGCCCGTTCGTCACGCTCGGCATGCGTACCGCAAACATCAATCAAAGAGTGACATTCTCAATAAGCACACTCCACAGCTCTTGGAAACTGATGAGCCCGTCTTTGTTAGCATCGCATTCAGCCATTAACTCACTCGTGGTCGAAGAATCCAGAGGCCCAAAGTCCAAGCCAGCATCTACAATAGCCTGTTCCTGATTCGAACGGTTCCTCATTGTAAAGTAATCCTCCTCCACAGGAACTCCCCCTCGCACTCCCCAGTACGCAAGCTCGGTCTCAACGACCAGTCCATCGTTGTTTGTATCCAGGGAAGCAAACATCTTGGATGCCGCTTCTCTCAAGTCATCCCAATCAGTTCCAGCAGCAGAAGATGGCGAGTACGAATCCAGGCGTTCAAGCAGAGATCTTTTTCGCAAGGCCTTATATTTGTCGTTGACGGTCCCTGGTCCAAGGCTGCCTCTATGCAAATGCGACAGCAATTGCTTGGCAATCTCGTGCTCAGTAGCCTGCTGCACGCGTGCTGCGTCGGTTGCATCGCGAAGGTCTATAGGCGGGAAGAGAGACAGCGCAGACCATGTAAAAGACTTGCCGCTGTCAGGGTCCCTGCAAGACGAACAGTTCATGGCGTGTAACCACCACCTCTTGTCATGGCCACCAGCCCCTGTCCATCCGGACGCAGGTCCCCCCTCGAATATGGGACCCTTGTCAGGGACCAAAACAGGGATGATCAACTTGGCACTGCGTGCAGCATGAAGATACTCGCGCACGCACACATTTGATGCGCAGAAGGCATCACTCAGAAAAAGGATCATCACAGAGCTCATCGTTGCGCCCACGTGCATCTCAACACCAGCCCGGGTGTCTTCCTGCGCTCCTGAATATAGGCCCAGCGTCGTTCTTCCTGCTTCGAACCAGCATAGGAAATCAGACAGGCGCTGTATTCCAGTCTGCATAGACTGGACGAGCTCTTGAGTACTCATAACGGTCTTCGCGCCAATCATCTCTTGCACTCCTTCATGAAAGCTGATGTATACCTGCGGTGGGAGGATGTCCAAAACGCGGATACGGCTACGGCGATGGGCACTTTCACATACAGGACAATCCATGCAGACATCAGATGATGTTGTTGTTGCGCGGAAATGTTGAAGGCACGTTTCCCTGCTGAAGCTGAAAGGGGGAAATTGCTGGCTTCGTACACATGTCGGGCATGGCACCGCATCGTAGGAGATGGATCTTGCAAGAAGATTTTCCACATCAAAACGGTGGTCGTGAATGCATGCTTCATGGTACACACGATCGAAGACCTGACCTGTGCCGGCCTGCATTTGTTCAGAACGTAGCTTGTTTTGCCTTACTCGCCAATCTCTGAGCTTCAACCTACACTGTTCCCGCGAAAACACTCCAGGCTCGGCCATTTGCTCTTCTATGCACTGTGGGCAAATGATACTGTCCTCCAGGTCTTTGCTAGCGAAGGCCATCGGGACCTCGCCACGCCATTCGTCGAGACACTTGTAGATTCGATCTAGCAACTGCGATTCCACACTGCGCATCCAGCGAGCACGTTCTTTAGCGGCCATGGCTTCGAGATCCTCTTTCTCTCCACTTGACAACGTCATATACTTTTCTTCTACCGTGAATGTAGGGACAGTGCCATGCTCCTGCGCCTCCTGAGAATCCGCTAGGACTTTGAAGCCGTCTGACAGCATACTTCTACAATCAAAGAACAAGACGTAATCTTTCAACAACTCTTGCAAGTTCTCTGGCCACCATAAACCAAAATTTTCAAGATGGTATCCAGGACATATGAGGGGAATAATCGCCACATCTTTGGCAATCGCAGCACGGAGTTGCTTCTGCCCTTTTTTGCTAGATTTTAACCAAGGGTCAATAACCACCAGGACCACCCTCATCCGACCTGGGTTGATCTCTGCAACACCAGCATCAACAGAAAGCTTACACGCACGCTCACGGGACGCCTCAATCTGTTCGATAGTCTGCTTGATGTAAGTGGCTAATGCCACGGAGCTGGCAACCATTGGCGAGCAGATTATTCGAACATCCACAGGCTTTTCAATTGCACGAATTGAAAGCATCCTTTCTTGATGAGTTATCCTTACCAAGCGTGATCCTGGACAGAGCAAGAGGAGCTTGTTCAGCAGTTCTTCAATTTGATCCATTTGTTTTGGTGTGCAGGTGAGACACTTCAGGTAAGCCGGACCATCATGATTTCCTTTCTTGTAATGCACGAAGAGCTGGACCTTTAGTCCACGCGCATATAAGGACGCAGCTACTGAATTGAAGTCCATGTGCAAGTATTGTTGACGAAGCGCAATCAAAAACCGCTCAAAAAAGTCGGGAACAAGTTTGTTGAAGAAGAACGTTCGGACAACCGTACAATCGGACAGGGAATACGTGCGCACGTCAAGTCTGTCGAAATGAGATTCGGCAAAAAGTAACGGCACCACAAAGTGGGACTTTGATGTTGCATGGAGAATTTTGCAACCGGCCAGGAGCAGAAGCACGCGGTTGTAATCTTCTGTGTTCTTGCAAAAATTTCTCTCCGACATGCTGAAATCTTGTCCTGGTCTCTCTTTTTTCCAGTATTCCTTACTGAGCGGTGTGCTTCCGCTGGGCCACAAAAATGGAATGAGATCACGATGCAATATGCCTTGTGTAGCAAAGCGACAGAGATGTCTAAGCCACATGTTTCTGGCTTCAGGGTCCAAGTTTGCGTTCGTGAAGAAAGAATAGAGTACGCTCCTGTCCGTACAGAAGAGCCCCTTGAAACTATCGTGAATCCAACGCCTATCGATAAACACTGTACTGTCTATGAGATCAACGTCAAGTCTGTTTCTTCCCTGTGCACTACCGAAATACTTGAGGGCAGATGATTCGTGTAACATCAAGATGGCGATGTCCAAGTCCTCATCTTTCAAACTACATCGCTCCGCCACCTCAGCAATCTTCTCCCAGGTCAGCCACGTCTTCTGAGTGAAATTGCACTCTGCGGCGACTTCATTTCGAAATTTTAGATAGCAATCCGGCAGCGGCTCTTTCCACCACGGCAATTTGTGAGCAATTGAAATGAGAGCCGACCTCAGCTTGCCTGCGCCGTCTCCGTTCAAGCCATTCACACGGACACTCTGCCCGCCATTCCACACAGAAAAGGGCGCAAATGAATCACCATACTCTAACTGTATTTGAGCAGCCTTGGCGTGAAACAGCTTATTTACGAGTTTCACTTGAGCATCAACCTCGTCTTCAGGGAGAGTATCGACATGGGTGACAGCGAGGACCACATGTGTGTGCGACACGTGGGAGTGAAGCAAGTCCATCCACGTCGAGATCATGTCGGAGAGCTGCTCATATGCAGCACCTTTGCGGTTGACCACTTGCCAAACTAGCACATACACGGCGCGATCCGTTAATGTTTGGGTTGCTGCAACTTTGTGGGCCCTTTCGCTTCCAAGTTCCTGAAAACATTGGTATGCAAAAACGGGCAGAGAAACAATACATAGATAGACAACCGGTTAGAACCGTGCATCGCCACGTCCGTTCCCGCAAAATTGCATCAAAATACGCGCGATTTGAGATCAGCAGACCTGCATCGCAAACTTTAGGCCAAACGCTTCATCGCCCAAGTCCCATGTGTCAGAGATATCGCGCGACAGCGCTTTGATAATGCATGTCTTGCCACTATTTCTGTCCCCGAGCACAATCATCTCCATCATCCGGTTCGGGACGCCCTCCCTGATGACACTCTTTACGAACGTCAACACCCGGGAGCCCCCTTGAACCGCAACAGATGGCGGTGGTGTTAAGAGACGTGGGCAACGAGCACATTCGAAAGCAGTCAACGATTTGAACGCTATCAGCTCCTGTAGTGGCAGCCCCGTGAGGTGCACGTTTCCTGATACATCGATCGATGTCAGCATGCCGTCAAGAGGTGATAGAGCCGATGCTAGAGAATCCAAACGCAGATGCTCAGGAATGGTGCGGCGGGATCCTTCGGCGGGTTTTTTACCCTCCTTTATTGCTGCTTGCCTTTCGAGTGACCCCACCTTCAGATCCAACTGGGCTGTTGCAGTCAAGACCGACACGCTCCCACGTTCATCTATGCATTCGGATCGAAGACCACCGTCGCGAATCACCGTATGCAGGGCCTTGATGCCTGCCGCGTGCGGCAGCAGGGTGTTGACTACGATCAGGTCAAGGCGATGCTGCAACGCTGGGCCCACGAGAGCTCGTGTCGCGCTAGCGTGGTCGAGAAAATCATCTACGTGTGCGGGTGTCATCTTGAAGGGCGATAGCAATGGTCCATCTTTTCTCATCTGAACTATGCTTTGTTCAAGTTTCCGCAATAGGTGCCATTGGCCTTCGCAGTGTCTACACCAAGCACTCTCGTCGCCCTTATGAAATGCACAGATACAGCAGTAGCAGCTCACTTGAGTTTTGACTCCGCCACAACATTGCTCGAGGCGATCATTGACTAGAGATGCATCCCGATCCACCCAAATTCCACAGTAACAGCAAGGCCAACTGCTGCGTGCCAGGTGGGTTTGACCTGCGGGACGAAAAGATTCCTCGCTGGCATTTGCGAGCGACATGGTTTGCATGCGTGCGACCACGTCCTCGAGCTTAGCAGGCTCAAGCTTGACATCGTCTCTGGTGTCAGCACGCGCGCCGGAGAGCCTTTGCCCAGGCGATGCAAGATGCTTGTGATGGCACAGACCTTCGACTTTCTCGATCTCGTTTTGAATTGTCCGAATCATCGAACTCGTCACCTTGGCAGCCTGGCTAAAAGAGCCTGGGACACCCTGGGGTGTGTGCAAAGTTCTTGGGAGAGGCGAGTTCGGTGGGCTGGGCCACTGATGCTCTGCATTGGACAATTTGCCTACCACAGGAGTGTGGACCGGAGAGTGCACTGACGATCGCCCGGCAGGGGATTTGCGCCAGAGGTGATTCAGCTTCTGGCCGCATTCGTCGGTATATTTGTGAAGGTCGATGGAGCTCCGCAAAACGGCCACCTCTTGCGCCAGATCCTCTTGTAGTTTCATGTAATTATCGCGGGAAACTTGCAAGAAGTTCGTCTTTGGTAACTGCAGATTGCCGCGCTGACGAGAGAACTTTGGCAAAACAGATAGATGGTGTCGACGGGACTGGGTGGTCCTTCTGTGGATCGACTGGGCCTCTGGACTCGATCGGCGGATCGACTGGGCCTCTGGGCTCAATCGGTGATTGTAATTGGTGCCACGGGAGTGATGAGAGGCGTGCGCTCGGTCCTTCCAGGGGGACGCTGTGAGCAGCAGAATTGGGCCACTGGTCATCGCATCGTTCAATCGTTGCCGACCCCAGCGATCCGTGCCGAGCGAATGATCCCACCCAACGTGCCCGAGGCTGGTGTGGGAGCGAGCATGCGTGGATGCGAGAGTGGGGGCGATCGGGCTCAGCCGCCCCGACGGACGTGGGCCCACGCTCTCCGTGCCCTGCACCCGACCAGCTGCTGTCTTTCGCCGCCACGAGTACTCCGGGAACTTGCGTGAGCAAGTTTGCCTTTCCTTATCGAGGGCCTGTGGGACAATCGGCATTGCTGTGTCCCGGGGCCCAGCCGCCGCCGAGAATCAAGCGCTCGGCACATCGGTCTGGCCCGCCACCACCGGGTGGCTTTCGACGCGCTGGCTGGCGGCGGCGGGCATTCCGCGATTGCCCCAGGGTCGAGAGCTCCTCGCCAGGCCTGCGGCTGCTCTGAGAGGTTCTTGTTCTTCGAGTCTGCCCTTCGAGTCGGGCTTACGAACTTGATCGGTTGATCCGCATGTATTTTTCTAAAGAGCAAATGGTATTACCAAGATATTTTAGAACGTAATAAATTATCCTCCTGAAGATCAAATTTGGGTCTGAAAATGACGTTTGTACTCAATTGCTTCATTAAGACTATCTATGCGGGCCGTCTAGAATTCAAAAGCTGTTGTGTGCGTTGCTTGCTCCACAGGCGAAGGCGTGAGCGGGATAGGTGTGAATAATGGTGGGTCGGGCGCGGCAGTCTCCGTCTGTGGCGGGCGCGCTCCCCCAGGCGGAGGAAAACATGATGAAGTTTGACGGCGAGGCGCGCTTCCGGCGCGACCGCGTGCAGCGGTCCCGGGGGTACCTGCGTCGCGAGGGTTTTCAACCCGCCCGACGCCACCCGTCTGCGGCACGGCACAGATACCAACAGCGCGCTCATACCGATGACGAGCTGGACGACGAGTCGTACGGTAAGACAGCATCTGCCACGCTGTGCCCCATGCTTAAGCCCCTCCTCACTCGTTTCGCGCGGGCAGGGGGCGTGCGGCGCCAGGGCAGCAACGAGTACTTTGCGCGGGTGCGCGGGCAGAACAGCTCGGAGCGCATCGGTGGCGTTCGTCGGGAGTTCAGCAACGAGAATCTGGACAAGCCCGAAGCTCACGGCCACCGCAGCCTCTCTGCGCCTCCGGTGCGCACCACCGGGGCCGTCGTTCCCGACGGCAGCGCCGAGCAGGTGCGCGGTCCCTCGTTCGCTCGCGCTGACTTTCGGCAAGTGCGCAGGCACGTCGATGATTTCTGTGGCCTGCGAGTCTTCCACAAATAAGCAACCCTGCTGCGCACGCCTTGACCAGACCGCGCCTTCCGCAGGTCTCGCGGGTGAGCACAGAAATGAAGATGGCGCGAGCCGCGTCTGCGGCGCAGTATATCACGTCACAGGGTGCAGAATCACGTGACGCAGACGTTTTCGCCAAAGCTCAGACCCAGGACTTGTACGCGTGGCTCAAGACTATCAGTCTGCAGGAATATCTACCTGTTCTGCTGCAGATGGGTGTCGAAAGAATCATTCACCTGGCGGACCTGGAGGAGGAGGATGTGCAGGAGGCAGGAATGACACGTCCTGAGCGCAAGCGCTTTTTGCGCAAGAAGGCGGAGCTAGCATTCGACGATACACTGAGCTCCATGAACCGACCCGTAACGTCCGAGCACGAAGTCGAAGATCTCGGAGAACAGGCCTTTGGAAACGTCTCGGACCCCGAGTCCTCGGACAGGCCGAAATCTGCACAAGAATCGCACCGCAGCCAAATAAGTGTGATCTCTGCTGCTTCAAGCTGCCTGCCCTTATCGGATAAGGACGATTCTGGTAGTCCCACGTTTTCTTCGCCATCGCTGATGCAGCCTCAACAAACCAAGACCGTTGATCTCGCTGCACTCGAACAGCACGCACGCGCAGTCTGTCGTATCTACCGCATTTCAGACGACTGTGCTCTCGGCTTTGGTTTCATTCATAAACAGGATGGGCGATCGATGATTCTGACGTGTCTAGATGTGCTCGGGTCACGCGAGGACGCTGCAAAGGCTTCCGCTGTATTTTCGGACGGCGAGATCCTGATACAGTGCCGCTTGGATGCTGATACCATGTGGTACCAATCAGACGACATAGGATATTGTGCAGTCGGCACCATCTTCGATGCGTATTGCAGAAGTAAAGTTCCCAGCGCTACTGTGTCAAAGGGCTCCTGCAAATGCGACGAAAACATCGTGGTTTGCCATTGGGGAGAGGTTGACAAGCAATTTACAATCCATAAGGTTTCCTCCGTGTCCTCGCGAAACCTGCAGTTTCCTGTCCGTGGTGGGCTGCAAGTGGCATCGGGGACACCAGTCTTTTCGGGCAACTTGCTGATGGGAATGACCACTAGTATCGGGACCAAGCGAGGGTATGCCACCGCTGTCTGTGCCAATGCCATGATCCTTGACGTTCAACAACAGTATCAGGCAACTTGCGACAAGGTGAGTACCTACGAGGAAAAATCGAACATGCACAACACGAAGCAGGATACCGCTAACCACAGGGGCACGGAAATCTCTGGACCGCTTTCGGCTGCCGTGAAATCTTCTGCTTTCGTCAATTTGTGCTCACCGGATGCCATGCAGGCTTCTTCGGTCGCCCCCCCTATCCCGGGCTACACCCACCAGCAAGGAAAATTGGATGCGAGCATTTCTACAACGTCTCTGATGGCTGGAGATTCCAACGCTCGGAAAGACGTTTCGAGCCTAGGCCGGCGTCCGCCGCGGCCTGTCAACACACTTCCATGTGTGTCTCTTCCGTGCATGTCCAGTGGCGCACCTTCGAGTTCAAACAGTCGGCACTCTTCACCTACGGATACGCGGACAGATTCTCTCAAACCGTCGTTAGTCCGGGCGTTCAACATAGTTCCCAAGCTCGACAAGCATGAGATGCCTCGTGGAGTTGCTTTGTCCTTTCAAGACCAGGTAATTGTGCATGTGATGTGTTCGAGTGAGTGCATACTTGAACCTTGCGGGCAGGTGCTTGCTTACAGAAGATGTGAAACCTCCACATGCAGTCGCCAAAAACTCATCTGACATCGTTACACACACATACACACAGGATGCGGGTGAGGCAGATAAATCTGCTTGTTCAGAAACGCCAATGTTGGAAACGAATGGTGCAATCATTATGACCACGACTGATCAAGCACCTGTGGTTGCTGACAATGCCACCATGTCACCCTCGGGTGATTGTGCACAACACGTCTTGGAACGATGCGAAGAAGCGCTGTCGCAAAACGATACTGATGAACAGGCGCACGAGAATCAATCGCAGCTCTCTGGATGTATCGTGGAAATCGAACCGCTATCTGCTAGATCTCATCACGAGCCACAGGCAGATTCCTTAAGCGATGCAGCGGACGCTGCAGATGTTGCTGATGCTGTCGTGGACCAAAATGCTGAAGTTTTGGTGGACATCGATGAAACCAAAGGCGTTTTGTCTGCACTCCTGAATTCTAGCGTCAAGGCTGTTGCGCAAATTCTGAACAAGCACGAAGGCTGTCCTGCAGTGGTGCATGCAGCTTTTCAGAGATTGGATGAGTTGTGCAACGACTCACAGGAGAGCAGAAGAGAGGCTATGCATGAAGGAATCGTGAATCAGGTCCTGAACCATCTCAATACATGCGTCGCAGGAGCTGACCTTCACGCCAGCGGATTGAGCTTGCTTAGTTCCCTCTCGTTTGATAAGGAGCTGCAGTTGCTCATCTTTCAAAATGACGGTATCGGCACTATTCTGCGTAACATGCAAATGCAGCAAACGTCGGCCAAGATTCAGTTTCGGGGATGCAGGGCTCTTTGTAATATTGGCTATGAAAGCGAGCAGATCCAACTGCAGATGGTTGGACAGGGCTGCATTCCCGTGATTGTCTCGGCCATGAAGAGGTTTCTGTCGAGCTCAAAGGTGCAGGGTGAAGGCTGCGGTGTGCTGTGCAACCTATCCGCAAACAACGATAGCAACTTCAAGCTTATAATCCAGCACGGTGGCTTATCTGCGATTGTTCAAGCCATGTCCATGCATGGATCGCAGCTTGGCGTGCTCTATAAGGGCTGTTGCGCGCTGTGCAGCTTAACCACGATTCCAGACAGCCATTCCGAAGCAATGGACGCAGGGGCTGCGTCGACAGTGATAAAGTCGATGTTGATGCATCCCGATGATTTCGAATTGCTGTACAAGGGCTGCGGTGTCTTAGCAAACCTTGCACAGACTCCGAAGTTCGCAGCCACCATCGCCAAGCAAGGGGGCGTGGCTGCCATTGTCAAGGGTGCCATGACTGGTCCGGCTTCAGACGTGAGACTTCAGTGCAAAGGACTCAGGGCATTGTATAATTTATGCAAAACTGGCGAAACCCAAGCGCAGATTGATCGCCAAGGCGCTGTCGAGGCAACAATCGAGGTAATGATGATGAATCAGCGTGAGGAAGAGCTGCAGGAGAAAGCCTGCGCTATTCTTTCACGCATCGTAAGGCACCGCCCCTGCGGCGTCGACAATTGGCAGCATCGAGGTGTAGAGGCCGTTCTCTGTGCGATGCAGGCGCACAGCAGCAATCAAATTGTGGTCATGGAAGGCAGCGCGGTCCTCTCAATGTTGGCGCTCTACGAAGGCGCCAAAGATAGAATTTTAGAGGCCTCCATACTTCCACATATCAAGAGCGTTTTGAAGACGTGCAAGGTGTCCGCAACTGTTTACTCAGCCGTCAGGAAACTTGAGAGGGCCTTGCATCCCCTCGACTCTTTTCTTGCAGACAAGGCTCCCGATACGATACGGGAAATGGTCAGGCAATCAAAGAATAAGGGCGATGTGTTGCGCCCAATCTCAGCAGCTGTTTCCAGACCTCCAAGACCAATGTCTGCAGCGGTGACAAGGCGATCTCGCCGCCCAGCATCTGCTTCCTTTGCTTCCGGGAGTGGTGCTATGCTTGTCAAGGACCTGCGGCGAGGCCTGGGCAAAGAAAATGATGTAGACAGAAATCTGCTGCTCCAGCACGAGATCGAGGCGCTCAGGAACCAGGCCGAGTTTCTGCGGCATGAGAACCTCAAAATGATGTCTGGTGCTGCTGAGAGCATTACGGCACTCCGGGATGTGCATGGAGTTCGAGTTCACACCACTGTAAAGAGACGACCGGCCAGTGCCATGATGAGCTCACCCTACACCGCTCTGTCTGCTGTCGTACCTATGCGCCCACCATCAGGCAAGTCCATTCGAGTGTCGAAGGAAATCAAGGGTAAGATTGTCGTGGAAAACTCGTCAGAACAGCATGTTTCGAAGCTGCAGCCTCTCAAGTTACTTTCACGTCCAGGTTCGGCACCTGCGCTACGCCTAGGACTTCCGGTTTGTCACATGCTTTCACCGGAGCAAAAATGTTTTGAAAGGGATAGTGAGATACTGCAGAACATCACTCGCTTGATCGCCACAGGCCGCACGAACGAACAGGTCGCTCGGCACTTTTCTCTTGTCGACTTTGGTATCTCTGTCGATGAGGTTGAGGCGTGCAGACAAAGGAATGACGCTACAGCCGCATGCTAATTGCCTTGTAACTCATCTCACTAAATTATGCATAATTGTGCATATGTAGTCCGAAAATAATCAAGAATCTAATAAAGAGCTTTTAATCCGTCGACTTTATTCGCCGATTCCCCTACACAGGGTGCAAAAACAATAGTGCATAGAAATATTTTCCCGTGTTTCTGAAGAAAACTATAGCGTCACTTGCAAAGCTCAATCAGAGGCGTTGTTCTTACCGACCTTCAGTCATCTACTGATTGTCAATACACTTTTCTCTCTCTCTCTCTCTGAATAAACTTCTCTCTCTCTATCTGTCTATCAAGCGCCTCTCAGAACAGCATTAAAACTCACAGATGACGGGGTTGCGCTGTGCATGATGATGCCTGACACATGCATGTATCCTCCTCCTCATATGACACATGCATGTATCCTCCTCCTCATATGACACATGCATGTATCCTCCTCCTCATATGACACATGACGGGGTTGCGCTGTGCATGATGATGCCTGCTGTCTCTTATGGAGTGCAATATAATCTGTCTCCTCCCTCTCTCTCTATTTCTCTGTCTCTCTCTTGTTACGCAGCAATCAGCATCAGGGCTTATTATTGACATGCACGCTCATCATTTGACAATTAGCAATGAGATTTGGAGGAAGATACATCCGACGCTGGCGCCGCTCTTGTCCCTGAACGTGAGCTGCGCAAACACAACACATGCTCATCAAAGCATAGTATTATTCTTGTTATTGATAGTATTATTTGCAGTATTATTGATAGTATATTAGTTTTAATAAAATATCTCCCTGAGCGTCATTTGCGCAAACACAACACATGCTCATCAAAACATACGCCTGGAAGAGATGAAGAATTATAAGGGTCAAGAAAAAAAAATTGAGCCCTCTCCCTCTCCTGTCTCTCTGTCTCTGTCTCCCTCTCTCCCTCCTCTCTCATTCTCTCTCTCTATCTCGCGCGCTCTCTCTCGCTGTCACCTGCACTTGGAAATCATAAAAATATAATATAATAAAAAAAATATTGTAATATTTTATACTATTTTTTCTTCTCGCTATCACCTGCACTTGGAAATCACCGTCGGCCAGCCAAGCAGGCACGAGGCCTGCAGCTGGCAGTATCAACGTTGATGATGTCACTGTGAAAGTCTGGAGCAATTTTTTTTTCAAAGGTATAGTGAGATATCAAACGATTGAGTATTTAAAATTTTATTTACTGCAGTACAAATCTCTGTCTCTTTCTGGCTGTATCAACGTCGATGATGTCACTGTGAAAGTATGCAGCGTCCGTGTTGGTTAGCACCATATGAAACATTGTGTATCGCTCTCTCTCTCTCTCTCTCTCTGTCTCTCTCTCTCTCTCTCTGTCTCTCTCTCTCTCTCTCTGCAGCGTCCGTGTTTGTTTGCACCATATCAAACATTGTGTGTGTATCTCTATCTCTCTCTCTCGCGCGCGCGCGCTCTCTCTCTCTCTCTCTCGCGC
>Ga0315899_10004073_pt1 | contig 15819 bp, 15 predicted proteins | sample LakEriMetagenome_2_FD_203518 | JGI IMG/M metagenome (GOLD analysis project Ga0315899, IMG submission 203518) | Freshwater fungal communities from buoy surface, Lake Erie, Ohio, United States - Buoy 4 MA112 | ecosystem: Environmental > Aquatic > Freshwater > Lake | place: USA: Lake Erie, Ohio... | reverse complement strand
AATAGAAGCCTGACCGGTGAGGGGACATTAAAGACATTAAATTACCTTAAGCATTTGTTGCCAAAGCTTGAGATTAAATCCATTCCATCGGGGAAACAGGTATTTGATTGGGCTGTGCCAGATAGTTGGAATCTTACGCAAGGTTACATTAAGGACTTGGATGGAAATCTACTAATAGATTTTCAGAACAACAACTTACATGTAATGGGCTACAGCACACCGGTGAGCGGAATATTCTCAAAGGAAGAGCTCTCAAAACAAGTACATGTTTTACGAGAGCAACCTAATGCTATCCCATACGTAACTTCGTACTACGTGGACAATTGGGGTTTTTGCATGTCACTCAACCAGTGGGAAAACTTAGGTGATGGCCCTTTTGAGATTCTAATCGAATCTAAAAAGGAAGTTGGCGAGTTGAATTATGCCGAAATTGTGATTCCCGGAGCGTCTACACAAGAAATATTGTTTAGTACGTATGTCTGCCACCCATCAATGGCAAATAATGAGTTAAGTGGCCCAGTGGTGCTAACAAAATTGATGCAGGAATTAGAAAAACTCCCATCAAGGCATTACACGTATAGGGCAATCTTTGTGCCTGAGACGATTGGGTCACTGGTGTTTTTGTCTAGAAATCTAGAACATTTGAAAGTGAATTTAATTGCCGGGTGGGTAATGACGTGCATAGGGGATAACGGCCAATTCTCCTATATTCCTAGCAGGCTAGGTAATACATACGCAGATAAAATAACATTAGAGTTGCTCAATTCCCAAGCTAATCCCTTTACTGAGTATTCCTGGCTAAATCGGGGATCAGACGAACGTCAATTTTGTGCACCTGGGGTGGACCTACCAGTTTGTTCAGTAACTAAAACGAAATACGGAGAGTACACCGAGTATCACACTTCTCTCGATAATCTAGATTTTATAAGCTCTAAAGGCCTCTCGCAGAGTCTCGAATTTTACTTGAAAGTAACTGAATTGCTTGAGGACAATAGGACACCAAAGATTAAAACCCTTGGGGAGCCGCAGCTAGGTAAAAGAAATCTGTATCCCAATACATCAATTAAGAATAACCAAAGCGTTAGGGACTTGATGAACATCATCTCCTATTTAGACGGTCAACATAATTTAGGTGAAATTGCCAAGAAACTTTCTATTACCCTAGATGAAGTTTCTAGCATTATCAATGTTCTTGAAGAAAACGACTTAATCTCCTAATCTCTTCAGAAAATTTGGGTAAAACTAAATCTTAGTTATTTGGCAGTTTCTATTTTCTTGCCAATCCAAATATTAATCGAAACAGGACATGCCGACATTGCGCTAAATGAGTTTGTTTAAGGGTGTTGTGGCTCACTAAATCACGCGAGAAACAATAACTTTACTCTCAAAATTTCCAAAGAGAGGGATCTAATAATGCATCATCAAATTGTGGAATTTCATTCGAGAATTCTTCGACCGCAGCTGAAATTGGTTTACTCATAATCTCAAAGTTGGACATTAATTGATTCAGGGATTCAGTGCCCAAAACAAGATTCTTTGCAGATATAGAACGGGCGAAGTGCAACCAGATTTCTTCAGGCTTTACGTGTAGATCCTGAGAAAGGGTTTGGATGCTATTTAGAATAGGAGCAAGTGGTTTTAGGTGACCCGGTAATCGATTGGGGTCAAGAAATGCTACTCCCTGCAGGTATACGCTTCGCACAAATACTTCTCTGTTTTGCTTGAGAGCTTTTTCGAAAAAACCATTTCTAATTAATCTTTGGTCAAGAAGACTTGAGGCCACCTGTAGAACCTCGACCGAGGGGTCACATAAAGCTTCAAGAGCTTCCTCTGGATTTATGGCGGAAATGCCAATTTTGCTAATTACTCCACTATTTTGTAGCCCCTTTAAGGTTTCCCAGATTGTTCCGCTCATAACTGATCTATGAAAACCGTGATGCAATAGTAAAGTGTCCAATTTCTCAACTTGTAAAGCTTTGATACTTTCTTGGACTGAGATTTCAACTTTAATAACAGTGTCTTTTTCTGAAACTCCCTGCTCGTATATATCTGGAGAAAGTTTTGTGATAATTCTAAACTCATTATTAGGTCTAGTCTTCAATATTTCCCCGATGAGTTTTTCACTCAACCCATAAGTTCTAGCTGTGTCGATTGTAGAAATATTTGATAACGCAGCAAAATCAAGCATCCTTTCAATTTCGGACTTTTTGGGCTTGCCAGTCTTATTGGAAATGCCGTAAGACTGACCCCATTGAGCTGATCCAAGAGTGAATAAACTCAATCTTCTAACCCTCCTGAATATTCTTTTGTTTCACTGCTAGATTTAAGCAAAAAATTTCAGGATGCAAATCTAGAGAATTAACAGTTTCGACATAGTCTTGGTCAATCCAGTTATTACCAATCAAATTTAGTAATTTCCTCATCATATCTAAATCAACATCTGTGTCTACTGTCCATCTCCAATTAGCGCGATTAGGTAACTCTGGTAAGACTAAAGCAGATGAACTCTTGTCTAAAAAAAAACTTGTAACATGGGCTTTATGATAATTCTCTGTTGGTTTAATAGATGAACTAATCTTTAGCAGAGATTTTCCACGCACGATTTCAGGGCAAAAGCCAATCGGGAACTGTCTGTTGTTTGGTATGTCACAAATCAAGTCAACAGATTCACTAGCTGACTTGGCGGCCGTAATTAGGTGCAAAACCATTTCAGAATTCATCAGGGGGTCATCACCGGTGGCCCGCACTATCCAATCCGCATTAGTAATTTTCTGAATCTCTTGAAATCTAGAAAGTACATCATCTACTGACCCACGAAAAACTTTAAAACCAAGGCTTTCGGCCCACTTTGATGTTAAATCATCACTCTTTTTAGTTGTGGTTGCCAGCCACCATTCGATTCCAGAATTTACCAACCTTTGGCTTTGTATGGCGATCATCGGCGAATCTTGAAAAAGTGGTAGAACTACTTTATTTGGAAGTCGACTTGAATCGATTCTAGCCTGAAGCACCCCAACAACTTTCATATATCTACCAAGATCGCCAGCCACCATCCACTGCAATATCTGTTCCCGTAACGTAACTTGAAGCGGAGCTAAGCAAGAATTGTACAACGCCTGCTAACTCGTCCGGACTCCCAGTGCGACCTAAAGGTGATTGTCGCTGCAGGTTTTCCATAAAGACTGAATTCTCTTGTGCGGCAAGACCGGGGAAAGGGCCCGGAGAAATTGAATTTACACGGATTCCAAATTTTCCGAGATTAACTGCACAATACTTCGCATGTTGAATAATTCCTGCTTTAAGTACCCCATATCCAGACGGATTTTGGAGGTGCAGATTATTTTCATAAATTTCTAGCCGTGGTGCAATGTGTCCATACATCGAAGCAATATTAAGAATCGAATTGCTTTTTTCAGATGTGGGAGTGTTCTTCAACATAGAATCTGCAACACACTGGGTTGCAAGGATTGTAAATTTGAGAGCATCCATATAATGATTGAGTTCTTGTTCGGTTGCACTGAGTGGGCCAGAAATTGGAATCGCTTGAAATGCATTATTAACCCAGCCATTCAACTCCCCGGTAGCCTTATAGATTTTTTCTATAGCTGACTCAATTGTATTTATTGATGAAATACTTCCCGGTTGGATTATCACTCGACCTTTAAACTCAGCACATTCATTCTCTAAGGCCCTTAACGAATCTATGTTTCTCCCAATTGCACAAACAACAGCACCATTTGCAACTAGTTGTTTAACCATAGATTTGCCAAGGAAGCCGCTCGCACCTGTAATACCAATCCCAAAACCCTCTACGTTAAATTGATCGTACTGGCCCTCAACCTGAGTCAATTTTATGACTCCCTGATTCGGTTATTGCAACAATTTGGCATGAAAGTATTGTAGTTATTAACTGTATTCCCACAGTCAAATTGGTAATCAATTGGGGCAACCGGGGACCGTGCTCATGAAGGAGGCCAAGACCCTTTGGTGATAGCCGAAGTGCCTTAAGTACAGGTTCAAAGGCCATAATATTGGGCGCCAAAGTCATCAAGGGACCAAATTACCCGCATGCTCAGATGGTAATGAGCACCCCTTTTCATAGGGTTAGATTTACCCATGCGCTTAGACCATGTCTCATATGTAACTTCCCATGATCAACTAGCCGACACAGTTCAACGCCTAGGCTCACGCCTTGGCTCCACCTTCGTTGATGGAGGTGTTCACCCACGCTTTGGAACACGTAACTTCACATTAGCGCTGCAAAACGGTCACTACATCGAAGTTGTATGCCCACTCGATCACCCAGCATCAGATGCTTCACCTTTTGGTAAAGCTGTAACAAAGCGTGCTGCAGAAGGTGGCGGATGGCTTACTTGGGTTGTTGCTGTTGATGATGTCTCAAAGGTTGAAGCACGCTTAGGAAGACAAGCTGTAGATGGCCATCGCACAAAACCAGACGGCCATGATCTTTCATGGAAGCAAATTGGTGTTCTAGGAACCTTAGAAGATAAGCAGCTCCCTTTCTTTATTGAATGGAAATCACTTGATCACCCATCAACTGATGGCAAAGCAATTGCAAAGATTGTTAAAGTTGAAATCGCAGGAGATGAAAAGCGGATAACAGACTGGCTAGGAAATGATCTAGCAACAGCTCTTGGTAGTGAAGTTGAGGTTATGTGGTTGAGCCCAGCTGATACCGAGGGTGAGTCAGGGATTGTTGCAGTGCACTTGATGACGCCAAGTGGTGTTGTGAGGGTTGATTAAAGGTTTAGTATTTCGTCAACGATTCTTTTGGAACCATTTAGATCAATTAGCCCAGTAGAATTTGCCTTTAAAGCGCCTCTCAGTACTTCTGAGTCAATCAACTCATTAATCATCTCATAATCTAGATTCCATTTATGGTTTAAGAATTCACCTACAGGCGCTGCATAGTTCCCATTAACTAGTTCTTTGAAGTAAAGCTCTTGATTCGCCACCGAGCAACCGATTGCTACGGTTGCACCACGTGCCAAAAACTCAAGACTAGTGGTACTTGCAGTCGTAAATACTAAACTAGCTTTATTAGCAATTTCATCTAAACCTTGTCCGATTGGAATTATTGAGAATCTACGATCTAAATCCAAATTATGAATATCTCGATCACGCACAAAAAGATTCGCATGAAAATTCGTTTTAGTCTCCGATAATGCACTTGCAATTGCTAACACAAATTGGGTGTTATCAGCTCCCCCGCCCACCACAGCTATTTCAAGATGCTTTATGCTCTCTGGTGACTCAAACCTTCTAATTGATTTACGTAATGGGGTGTATACGGGCCCACTGAGTGTTCGAATACCGGGGGATTCTTCCCAATCCCGTGTTAACCCTGGATGAATTCTAAGGTCACTTTGATATCGAGGAGTCGCTTCATCGAAAATACTTACGACACCCCACCATTTTGGGGGTTGAATAAAACCGTCGCTAATAGGTATGGAATAAGAATCTAAAACCAGTATGTCCTTATTTGAATCTGATTTAAAGCTGCTAGTTTCAACTAAGATATCTGAAAACCCCAGGCGGTGGATGCGGTCACTCACCCATGAAAGTTCGGAGATTGTGCCAATAAATACAGATGGGATACCGCGCGCGATGGCCTCTTCGGCAATTGCTGAAGAACGCATGACATGACCAGATCCAATTGCCGGTGATGCATCGGCTCGAAATACAAATCTCATAGGAGATAAGGGTATGCTCCACTCAAGGAATTTGAGTAATTTGCTCCAAAAAGATTTGGGAGGTACGGATGTCTCAGCTTGATGGAGCCTCCGTTTTAATAACTGGTGGGACTGGGTCTTTAGGGAAGTATCTAGTTGAATACCTACTAGAGGAGACGGCTGCACGCCGGATTGTTATTTTTTCACGTGATGAACTCAAGCAACAACACATGCGAGCTCACTTTAAAGATGATTCTCGTCTTCGTTGGTTTTTAGGCGATATTCGAGATCTTGATCGGCTCAAACGGGCCTTTCACAATGTTGATTTTGTAATTCATGCGGCTGCCCTTAAACAAGTCGACACGGGTGAATACAACCCGATGGAATTCATAAAAACCAACATTCTTGGTAGCCAAAATGTAATTGACGCGTCAATCGATGCTGGTGTAAAGCGCGTAGTTGCTCTGTCAACCGACAAGGCATCGTCACCAATCAATTTATACGGTGCAACCAAGTTAACTGCAGATAAACTCTTTGTGGCAGGGAATAATTACAGTTTTTCTTATGGAACAACTTTTTCGGTAGTCAGGTATGGAAATGTCATGGGAAGCCGCGGATCAGTCATACCATTCTTCAAAGACTTAGCTTCTCAAGGCAAACCCTTGCCGATAACAGACCTAAGGATGACTCGATTTTGGATTAGTATCGAAAATGCAGTTAAATTTGTTATTGACTCTCTCGAAATGATGACTGGTGGCGAGCTATATGTGCCCCGTATCCCAAGCATGAAAATCATTGACCTTGCACATGCTGTTTCACCAGGGGCAAAGCTAATAGAAATTGGAATGCGTCCTGGAGAAAAGCTCCACGAAGAAATGATTTCAGCTGATGACAGCCGACGTACAATAATTTTGAAGAACAGATTTGTTGTAACACCAGTTGTAGCTGAGTGGGGTTATCTCCCACCAAAGGGAGAATACATGCCTGGAGATCAGGCTTACCGATCAGATACAAATGATATGTGGATGTCTGCGTCAGATGTCAAGAAATTTATTGACCAAATTTAATATCTCATGATTCCATATGGCCGCCACTCTATTAATGATGCAGATGTAGAAGCTGTAGTTAAAGCACTAAAAAGTGACTGGCTAACTACGGGTCCATTAGTCGAAGAATTTGAAGCTGAACTTGAAAAAATTGTGGGAGCGCCATGTGTCTCCGTTAGTTCTGGAACAGCAGCATTACATTGTGCTTATGCGGCCATTAATCTAAAGCCCGGTGATGAAGTAATCACTCCCCCAATTACATTTATTGCAACCCAAGCAACTGCGGCACTTTTCGGTGCGAAAATAATTTTTGCCGATGTTCAGTCCGACACCGCGAACATTGACCCAATTGCAGTTGAGGCTGCGATCACACCAAGAACCAAGGCAATTGTTGCGGTGGATTACGCAGGACACCCCGCTGACCTTGATGAGTTGAGGGCAATTGCCGATAAACATGGCTTGTACCTAATTGAAGACGCAGCCCACAGTATTGGTTCGACCTACAGAAATCGACCAGTTGGATCTATCGCAGACATAACGACTTTTTCTTTTTTCCCAACAAAGAATATGACAACTGCAGAAGGTGGAGCAGTCGCATCGATTCATCCAGACTTACTATTAAGAGCAAAGCGTTTTTCTCGGCAAGGTTTGGTAAGGGAACCTAAAGATTTCGCAATAACAGGTGAAGGACCTTGGCACCAAGAAGTTCAGGAATTTGGTTTGAATTACCGGCTACCAGATATTTTATGTGCTTTAGGAATTTCTCAGTTAAAACAAATTAATACCTTTAAGCACAAGAGGATTGAAGTATTTCAGAATTATTTAAAGTCTTTAAAAGAAATTGAAGGTCTTAAATTACCAACCCATAAATTATATACAGATCCAAATTGGCATCTCTATCCAATTTGGGTTGAAGCCGAGGCAAGGCGGAGTGTTTTTGATTCAATGAGGATGAACGGAATTGGAGTTCAAGTTAACTATATTCCAGCGTACTGGCATCCAATTTTCGATGAGGCTAAATATCCAAGAGGGTTATGCCCCAACGCGGAATCTTATTATCAAGGTCAAATCTCACTTCCAATGCACTCTAACTTAAGTGCTAACGACATTGAACACGTGGTTAGTACGCTCGTAGAATCCATGAATAAATGAATTTTGCTCTTTTTATCAATGGAAATCTTGGGTTGAAAGTTCTTGAGTATTTGTCTGGGATGGAAAGCGTCAAGATAAAATATATTTTTCTGAATTCTGACATCAAACGGAGTAAGGATTACGTAAATGAAGTTCAAAGATTGGTATTAATAAAGAATATTGAAACTCGAGTTGTTATATGGGATCAATTTCAACCAAGTTTGGACGCCCCATCATCTGCTCCTTGGAGTGTTGATTTCGCTGTTTCCGCACTCTTTGGTCACATCATCCCACCAGAAGTTATTACAAGAGTGCCTGGTGGAATTCTGAATCTACATCCATCATTACTCCCTATTGGTCGCGGGGCAAATCCAATTTCATGGAGTATCATTGAAGGAAAACCTCAAGGGATTACACTACATGTAGTCGATCAAAATGTAGACACAGGAAAAATACTTTTTCAAAAAGAAATTGAAACATCTATAGATATGTCAGCAGGTACAATTTATGAAATAGCGATGCAAGAACTTTTTCGGGGATTTACTGACTGTTTTGACCCATGGGTTAGCGGTACCCTGAAGGGAAGTGATCAAGGGGACGAGAGTGCAACGCGACACCAAACACAAGAATTTGACGCGCTCCGTATTATTGAAGAGAATCAGAACTCTACTTTTGGTGGATTCATCCGAAAACTCCAAGCAGCAACGTTTTCTGATGGCAGAATGCCAATCTTCAAGGATACTGAAGGTAATCTATGGGATATCACCTTGAAACTATCTAGAAATCGAGGCCGTATTGAATGAGTAGTTACTCACGTCCTCTGTTTATTGCTGAGATTTCTGCAAATCATTTAGGAAGTTTTGTTCGCGCAAAGAAGCTTGTGAATGCCGCAATCGAATCTGGTGCAACTGCAGTAAAGTTTCAGACATACACGGCTCGCACAATGACCTTAGACATTGACGTAGATGCCTTTAAAATTACTCCTGAGCATCCATTATGGGGCGGTAGAAAGCTATTCGAGCTTTATGATGAAGCACATACCCCATGGGAGTGGCATTCTGAACTTTTTGCGATTTGTCGGAACGCAAACGTCATCCCATTCAGCAGCCCATTTGATTTTTCAGCAGTAGAATTCTTAGAAAGTCTAGATGCGCCGATGTACAAAATAGCGTCAATGGAAACAGGGGACCTTCCATTGATTAAAAAAGTCGCTGAAACAGGAAAACCCCTAATTATTTCTACAGGCGCAACCGAGTGGCAGGAGATAGAAGATTTAGTTTCAGTAGTAGAAAACACTGGCAACAAGGATTTAACACTATTGGTTTGTACTAGTTCATATCCCGCAGACCCTGTGGATGCGCATCTAAGGCGAATTGAAACCTTGAAAAATGAGTTTGGTGTGAAAGTTGGACTATCGGATCACACTTTAGGGATCGGAGTTAGTGTTGCCGCAATCGCCCTCGGGGCAACTGCAGTCGAGAAGCACCTAACTCTTCGGCGGAGCGATGGGGGAGCGGACGGCGCATTTTCAATGGAGCCAGAGGAATTTTCTCTTCTAGTGAGAGAGGGAACTTCAGCAGCGCAGGCACTCGGAAATTCAGATTGGAGTATGCAAGAGTCTGAGATGGAATCGCGCAGGTTGCGCAGGAGCCTTTATATTGTGAAAGATGTTAAAGAAGGTGAGATCGTTAGCTATGAAAACGTGCGAGCCATTAGACCGGGTGGTGGGTGTGCGCCAAAGTTGCTCGACGAATTGCTGGGCAAGAGATTCGTATCAAGTCATGTAATTGGAACTCCAATGAATCTGAGTCTAGTTAGGTAAATATACTCCGCAAAAAGTTTTCGCACTCAAGGTGTAAGCCGGAGAATAATAGGGCAGATTGCACAAATGCATGTCAGAAAGCCAGCTATAGAGTAAATCACATAACTTGCTCTAAATCTGAGCTATCATTAAATTATTAGTTCTATTAGGTGCGCAGAGGAGTCACTTGGCACACTAATATTTTTTTGGGGGATCGAAATTAAATCGCCCTTTAGAGTAATCAGATAATTATCTGATTTATATATCATCCTTTGATGTAGGAAAAATCGAAAGTGGGTACAAGCTGGTTTTCAATTTGTTTGAAAAATAGGAAATTATAGATGATTCAATTATGCAGACAAATCTATAACTCAGAAGTCTATATTTCTGATATACCCTCGGATTTTTTATAACATCTTTAGATTTTGTTTGTGGATTTCCCTTAATATCAGTAAAATTTGAATCTGATCCAAAATACTCAGCAAGGTTAACCAAAATCTTGCAAATTCGCCTTGAAAGCTCTGGTGACAAAAATCTCTTAAAAATATAATCTAACCTTTCGAGATAGGTTAGATTAACTAATCCAACCTTTTTGTTATTGGTGAAGTATTTGAAATAGATCCATCGATATGCCCATGCCTGCTTCTCTCTTGGAAAGATCATATTAGAGGGTAGCGAGGCAACAAAACCTAAACATTTTTCTATATCTGCCTGACTATAGTTGATCTCAAGAGGGTAAATAAAAAGCTTTGTAGGAGAAAACGCAACAACATTCAAACCTAGTGCGGCAAAATCTAGTCCGACTGAGGATGTGCTATTGAAAATATAATCTGAGATCATAGCCAGATTGGCTATCGGGATTTGATGCTCAGGAGTGTTGATTTTCAGATTCATTGGCAGGTTTCCCTTTTTGACATATTCAAGAAGATCTAGACCATGAAGTGATTGAACATTCTCACGCTTGTTAGGAAACTCTCTGGGGTGAATCCTAAATATGAAATCATACTCAGGATAGTGGGAGGACAGGTCAACAATTTCCTTTAAGATTTGTAGTGAGTCCCGTGGATTATCATCTTCTATTGGAAGGAAGCCTAAAGTTTCAAGAGCGAATCTTTCATCAGCACTAGATGAGGGAATCAAAATCTTTGTACTCGAGGACCGCAAGTCTAATTTGTGGAGAATTTCTTCTCTACCTAACCGTGAGCTTGGATTATCTGAGTAAGTAAGCAGACCTTTGAGGCCTAGAACAAATCTAAGGTGTTTATTGACTTGATAAACTTTAATAGGACTGAGCGGTTGATTTTTAGCCTCTATCCACTCTTCTGATTGACTTAGCCATAGTTGATCGTGGACATTCGGAAACATATGGAATTTAGAATTTACGTTAAATGCAGGACCTTCATTCTGAATTGAAAAAACATGGACACCCTTTTTTTCTGCGACTTGGGAGATTATGTTATTTATCGAATAAAGTCGATTGTAAACAATTAAATTGTCAACAAAATTCTCTTGAAAGAAATTTCTTGCCGCAAAATATGTATAAAGCACATTCTTGATGTGCAATAGCATTCCATCCCACTGATGCTCCGAAAGATGAAGGGACTTAATTTTATGATTTAAAAAAAATTCATACGATGCAATTTGACCTATTCTAAACCCATCAATTTCAAAGTTAAACCAGTTTTTTATGTCAATTTCCTTCATGACTACTTCTAAATCCATAACATCTTTCTCATTAATGTAGGACTCTAAGTGCTTTATTTGAGAAGGAATCAGTAGGTCAGAAAACTCCTGGCTCTTCATACAGTTTATACAAATATCTTGTTTCGATTTACTTGGTGATATCTCCGATATGCCAAATGCGGGCATAGCAACGCAGATATTTGCATATAGCCCTTTACATCTGATCAAAACAATCTCTTGGTCATCTTTGATGAGTTGTGACATCAGAGACTTAATAGAACTCTCCCAGACACCCACAACTGCCGTGGGTGCAAAAATTGCAGTCTTAATCAAGACTAATCCTTAATAAAGAGAAATTAGGATTTAGGTTCCTCATCTTAATCATGGTAAACCGTGAGTCTACCTCAGTTTTTTGATTGGGCATTTCTCCCATCCGCTTACTTGGGTTTTTACAATTCCAAAGAGACAAATGATCTAAAGGAAACATCTTGAACTTGCTAGGCATTTCAACTGCAACATTCATCGATTTAGTTGCTCCCGCCTTGGGACCGGCCTCAAATGCAGTTTCACCTGTAATCTGATAGGTCCAGTGAGTATTAACTGGACGTACAACTTGGACTCTCGAGTTCTTTGATATTTTCCACGCTAATAGCCTACCTCAATTATTAATTGAAACTTTGTAAAAGCTACTAAAAATAACTTCAAGCACAACTAACTATAATGTAGGCGATACAAGGATTGGATGCATTAAGATTATTTAATAGCAAGCAAATACAAAGAGTCGGTTTCCCTTTCTGGGCTGTCGAGATAAATTTCAGGGCTTCTTTCCAATATTGTCGTAAAACCACACTCGAGTAGAATACTAGAAAGATTGTGAACATCGAACATAAACTTATGTTCACCCCCCATGTAAGCGATGTAATTTACTTGATCAATAAAGGAACCAGTGTTTGTTACCGCTGGTGTATATAGATCTTTTTCATTTCGCAATAAAGTACCACTGACATATGCACTTATATATCTACTCGCATCAGGAACACAAATTTTTAAGCTTCCCTTCGGACACATAATTCTATAAATTTCCAATAGAAGTTTACGAATATCTCGGTAATCTAAATGCTCCAATAAGTGTGAAGTATAGATTTCTTGGACAGAGTTATTACTAAGGGGAAGATTTTTTCTTAAATCCCAGATTATGTCTGAGCCGTATACGTCGATTGTAGTCCAGCCAGTATCTCCCTTTACAGGGCCAGAACCGAGATTCAATTTAATTTGTTTACCATCAGCAATCTTTCTGAACTTCCGGTATGCCATAAAAAGATTATACTTTTGAGAGAGTGAGTTACTGCTCCGTCTTAACAATGAACGAATTAAGCGGTGAATTAAGGTAAGTGGGTTCAAATTCATATCACGACTTTTGAGCAACAAAATTTAAATCCGAATCAACCATTAATTCGGCAAGCTCTTTCCAGTGAGTCTTTGCCTTCCAATTAAGCTTATTGGCAGCCTTTGAAGGATCACCAATCAGAGCATCAACCTCTGTTGGGCGAATGTACTTTTGATCAACTTCGATATGGTCTTGCCAATTGAGCCCGACACGGGCAAATGAGGCTGCTGCGAAGTCTTTAACCGTTGCCCCAACACCTGTTGCCACTACGTAATCAGATGGTTTGTCTTGCTGGAGCATAAGCCACATTGACTCTACGTATTCCTTCGCATATCCCCAGTCACGGACTGCATCCAGATTTCCTAGGAACAATTTCTTCTTGGATCCTGCTGCGATCTCGGCAACAGCACGTGTAATTTTGCGAGTTACAAAAGTCTCACCGCGCCTTGGCGATTCATGATTAAATAAAATGCCATTAGTCGTATGCATTCCATAACCCTCACGGTAGTTAACAGTGCACCAATAAGCCATGAGCTTTGCAGCCGCATAAGGACTACGAGGCTTGAAACTACTTTCCTCGTTTTGAGGAGGCGGAGTTGATCCAAATAACTCTGAAGTGCTGGCTTGATAGAAGCGAGTATTAATCTCTGCCGATCTAATGGCTTCAAGTAGCCCAACGGCTCCTACGGCATCAACCTGGCCTGTGTATTGGGGCATTGTGAAGGAGACCTGCACGTGTGATTGTGCACCAAGGTTGTAAACCTCAGTAGGTTGAATTTCACGAACTAGGTTAGTCAAGCCAACTCCATCAATTAAATCACCATAGTGTAAAAAGAGCTTTGGGCTAGGTTCGTGTGGGTCTTGGTAAATATGATCAATTCGTGAAGTATTAAATGTTGAGGACCGACGAATGAGGCCATGAACCTCATAACCTTTGCCAAGCAAAAGTTCGGCCAAGTAGGAACCATCTTGGCCGGTGACACCAGTGACAAAAGCGACATTACGGCTCATTTACGCACCTCTCCTCGTTGACTTGCCTCTTTATACCAAGCAATAGTTGAGGCAATTCCATCTTCAAGTGTAATTGTTGGCTCCCAGCCCAAAGCCTTTATCTTTGATACGTCTAAAACTTTCTGTGGCGTGCCATCAGGTTTTGACATGTCCCACTCAATTTCGCCGGTAAAGCCTGCAGCAACAGCAACTTTTCTAGCTAACTCTTTAATTGTCAGGTCACTTCCAGTGCCGATATTGAGATGCATGGGGGAGTCATAGTTTTCAGAGGTTTTCAGAATAGCTTTTGCTAAATCATTCACATGCAAGAACTCACGCCTTGGCGAACCAGAGCCCCATAAGGTCACTTTGGCAGAACCGTTTTCAACCGCTTCAATAAACCGTCTGATTAGTGCTGGTAACACGTGGGATGTCAATAAATCAAAATTATCATTTGGCCCATATAAATTTGTTGGCATTAAGGATATCCACTTAGCGCCATATTGTTTGCGGTAAGAATTGACTAATTCAATCCCAGCAATTTTGGCGATGGCATAAGCAGAATTTGTTGTCTCTAACGGCCCTGACATTAGAGACTCCTCTTTAATCGGTTGTGGGCAATCACGGGGGTAAATACAACTAGACCCCAAGAAGATGAATTTTTCCACGTCAGCTTCGTGGGCAGCTTGCATTAAGTTGCTTTGAATTCGCATGTTCTCAGACAAGAATTCAACTGGGGAGGAATTATTGACTCCGATCCCACCAACCTTCGCGGCGGCATCAATAATCAAATTTGGCTTGACCTTCTTCAAGAAGGTTCTAGTTGCTTCTAAATCCAATAAATCGATTACAGATCGATTTATGCCGACTACCTCGTAACCAGACGAAGAGTATGTCTGGATTAATGCGGACCCAACCAAGCCTGATGACCCAGCAATTACAACTTTCATAAGGAAACGTTAGCATTAGTTAAGGTAAGGTTCCGATAGGCACCAATATGAAGATATCCTACCTAACCTAACGAGATCCTTGTATCAACATTTTGATGGCAGAATCCATTTACTCATTTACTATTGACATCCACATTTGAATTCATGGAGCTTTTCTTGCCTTGCTATACACTTATGTAATGTTGACAAAAGCTCAAGTAATCAGAGTTCTCAAGTTTGTACAGCTATACAGGATTATTTTGTTAAAGCGAAAAGTTGTAAACACAATTAGAAGATATCGATTTGGGCGTAGTTATTATCAGCAAAATCTAAAGCTTATTGGTGCTTGGAGTCGTAAAAATACAGAAGATTCAAATTTCTACTACGAATTGACATCGCACAACTTGCTCTATCTGGCTCATTTTGTCGCCATGATTACCGCTACAAAACCAGAATTAGCACTGCAATACTTCAGCGAACTAGAAGAAAACAATGAGCTAAAGAACCATATTTTGAATGGGTTTGCTGAGTCAAATTATGGGAAAGACATCGAAGTCAGTTTTGGTCGCAGAATTGGTTGGTATGCAATTGCACGGATAACAAAACCTGAAGTGGTGATTGAAACTGGGGTGGATCATGGGGTTGGTGCATGCATACTAAGTGCTGCACTTCTTAAGAATAAAGAGGAAGGTTTTTATGGTGAGTACATCGGTACTGATATTAGCGAGTCTGCAGGTCAGCTTTTAACAGGAGAATATAGTGAAGTCGGAAAGATTCTGTATGGTGATTCAATCGAATCTCTCATAACCCTAGAACAAAAAATTAATCTGTTTATTAATGATAGTGACCATTCAAGTGAGTATGAATTTCGCGAGTATCAAGCAATTAGAAGCAAACTCGCAGAGCGAGCAATTATTTTAGGCGACAATGCACATTCTTCGGATAGTCTTGCCAAATTTTCAATGGAAGCCTCAAGAAGATTTCTATTTTTCAAGGAGACACCTAAGGACCATTGGTATCCAGGTGCAGGAATTGGAGCCTCAATTGAAATGTAATCTAGTGATGTGGCTTGGGCCGGGATCGAACCGGCGACCTAACGATTTTCAGTCGTTCGCTCGTACCAACTGAGCTACCAAGCCAAACAAGGTTTCAATGTCAT
>Ga0315899_10004072_pt1 | contig 15822 bp, 4 predicted proteins | sample LakEriMetagenome_2_FD_203518 | JGI IMG/M metagenome (GOLD analysis project Ga0315899, IMG submission 203518) | Freshwater fungal communities from buoy surface, Lake Erie, Ohio, United States - Buoy 4 MA112 | ecosystem: Environmental > Aquatic > Freshwater > Lake | place: USA: Lake Erie, Ohio... | reverse complement strand
CGCATTATTGTTCTTCGTTTTCAATGTAACCGTTGAAATCTTTGCGAAGGTGAATGGTAAATGGGGTAGATTTCGGTACGGTTTCTCCTTCAATGTATTCAGGACTCTGAATAATTACCCGCGATGCAAGGGTGTCCTCTCTGGTAATGCAATCATTACAAATATAATTTACTGAAACCCCAAGGGTATCAATAATGTATTTCGCATCGCTATAAGTTAAGCCAAAGAAGTCAGGAATGTTGATGGGTTCACCTTCATCGTTTTCTCCAACAATTAAAATAATGGTTGCTCCAACCGGAATACGAGCACCTTCTTTGATTCGATTTCCTTTGTATAGTTGTTCTAAGACGGATCCATTCGCATCGTTCGTGGGCTTGTATCGAATAATCCATTTTAGGCCCCTGCTTTGTAATGTGTTTTCAGCGAATTTTAGTTGCCTGTGGATTAGGCTTGGCATTTCTACCATGTCCGTTTTCTTGGTCACGCGTAGTGCAATGGTACGACCGGATTTCACAAAAAGTAAGGAAAAAGCAGTTGATTTTGGATTTTGGGAAACAATGGTACCTGCGGGTTTTGATGGGTCGTAAATAGAGTCTAAGATTTGATATTCTAAGCCTAAATCCTCTAAAATCACCTTTGCTTCCTCTGCATTTTTACCTACCAAGTTAGGTACTTCAATGCGCTCGCCATGGTTGGTAGAAAACCGCAAAAATACCATCATAATAAAGACCACCGAAAGGTAGAATAAGATAACTAAACCAAGCTGCTTTAAAAAATACTTGGATAATACAAAAGCCTTTATCTGTGTAAAAAGCGGATTCATTAAAACAAATATACAGATTAAAAATTAGGACTTAACGGATGATTCTCAAAGAAGCCTTCAATGTAAGAGACCGCAGACTCTACATCATCAACAACTTTAAATAATTCTAAATCACTTGCAGATATGTTTTGTTCTTTAGTTAGCATGGTGTTTTCAACCCATTCTAACATTCCGTTCCAATATTCAGAACCGAATAATACAATAGGTCTTCGTCGGATTTTCTTTGTTTGAATGAGAGTCATCGCCTCAAAAAACTCATCTAAGGTTCCAAAGCCACCCGGCATTATAACAAAGGCTTGGGAGTATTTAACGAAAACTACTTTGCGTACAAAGAAATAATTAAATTCTAAGTTGTGTTCTTGGTCAATATATGGATTGTGATTCTGTTCAAAAGGCAAATCAATGTTGAGTCCAACGGATGGGCCATTTCCCTGTTGTGCGCCTTTATTTGCAGCTTCCATAATGCCCGGACCCCCGCCGGAGATAATTCCAAAGCCCCTGGATGCTAGACGTTCTGCAAGTTGTTCAGAAAGTTGATAATACGGATTGTCTGGTTTGGTTCGCGCTGACCCAAAAATAGAAACACAAGGTCCAATTTTTGCCATCCGGTCATAGGCTTCAACAAATTCTGACATTATTTTGAATATCGACCAACTGTCGTTGCTTTTTATTTCGTTCCAATCCTTTCTACTGTGATCCATGGGAGTTTTTTTACAAAAGTAAAATTTGCTTCGGATATGCATGGCTTTATTTTGTTAATTCCTACTTTCGTTTAATGCGTAGAATCTTCATTTCAGTTTCGCTCTTTTTGGCTTTTTGCGTGAATGCCCAAGGTAAGGATAGTTTACATGTACGAAAGAGGATAACGCATGCGGTTTTAAGTTCCTCGGCCGTGGGTTCACTCTTAGCCCTAAATCAAGTGTGGTATGCCCCCTACGCAACGGAAAAGTTTCATTTTTTTAATGATGCAGAACAATGGATGCAAATGGATAAATTTGGACATGCATTCACTGGATATTTGATTACGAATGAACTCAATCGTGTGCATTATTGGGCTGCGGGGAAGCGTCAACCTTGGGTAGGAGCTGTATATGCGATATCATATTTAAGCGCCTTAGAACTCATGGATGGCTTTAGTTCGGGTTGGGGTTTTTCAGGGAGTGACATGTTAGCAAATGGGCTAGGGGTTGGCTTAGCTTTTTCGCAAAATCATTTTTTTAATCGCCAATTGATCATTCCTAAATTTTCATTTTCTCGTTCATCTTATGCACTGGTACGACCAGAGATTTTAGGAAGCACCTATGCGGAGCAACTTTTGAAGGATTATAACGGACAAACCTATTGGGTGTCACTTCCTATTGCGACCTTCCTTAATTTGCCAAAACGCTTCAAGTGGATTTGTATTAGCCTTGGATATGGGTGCGATGCGAAATTGGTTGGGTCCCAGAATACATGGAGTGGGTTTAACGCGCGCCGTCAAGTATATCTGTCTTTTGATATTGATTGTTCTTCGTTGGCTCCAAGACATCCAAAACTCAATAAGGTCCTTACCCATTTAAATTGGATAAAAGTTCCATTTCCATCGCTAGAATTTTCTTCAGACAAAACGCGTTTCCACTGGATTTCCTTTTAACAAAAAAGGCTCCCTTGGGAGCCTTTTCATAAGTTATTCGATTGATTAGTGTTTAACCACTTTCTCAATGTGTGTTAAGTTGTTCAGCGTAACACGGAAGGTATAAACTCCTGTGCTTAACTTGCTAAGGTCGAATTGTTCTCCATTTTTAGCATTCGCTACCGTAAGAATCAATTTACCTTGCGCATCATAAACAAAAGCAGTAGCTCCTTCTTGTGCAGGGATTTCTAAGGTTACCATACCGTTTGTAGGGTTTGGATATAATCCAATTACTGCTGATTCTGGGAAGTAGATACCCACTTGATCAACCATCATACAATCTGATGTATCAGAACATCCGTTTGCATTGGTAACAATCACTGCGTAGCTTCCGTTGGCAGATGCAACTAAAGTATCGTTTGTGGCATCAGCGATAATCTGACCTGAGGCACAATCAATCCATTGGTAGGTTGCCCCGGCTGGAGTAGCTACCAAAGTTACAGGATCTGCTGCAATTGCCACCGCATTTGGTAAGGCATTCACAGTTACTGTTACGTTATCTGTGTTATTACAACCATTTGCGCCAGTACCTGTTACGGTAAATGTTGTTGTTGCAGCTGGTGCGAAAGGAACGCCATCGATTACATTGTTGCTCCATGCATAAGTTACCGCGCCACTTGCATTCAATGTAACAAAGTCACCTGAGCAAATGATCTGGTCGTTTCCAGCATTTACTTGCGGTAAGGCAAGACCTGTGATGGATACCGTATCTGTATTTGTACAACCGTTAACACCTGTTGCAGTAGCAACATAGTTAGTTGTTCCGCCAACTGCTGGGAATGCAACACCATTTAATATACCGTTATTCCAAACCACTGTCCCTGCAGCTGTTGCAGTAAGGGTAGTATTAGTACCTGTACATACAGCAGCATCAACTCCTGCATTAACAGATGGTAATCCGAGGATGTTGATAATAGTTGTATCATTGGTAGCACCACATTGATTGAATGCTACATAAACAAAGGTTACGGTTGCAGGATCGTTACCATTAGCGTTGTATACAACGTTCGCATTGGATACGTTTGGTGCAAAAGTACCCCCACCGTTGGTGCTTGACCAGAATCCTCCAAAAGCACCTGTGGTTGTGGCGTTCAATGCTACGTTTCCGTTGGCACAAGCCGATCCACCGTTAGTTAATGAAATACTCGGTGTAGTATTTACGGTTATAACAACTGAATCTTGTGCTGAACATCCATTAGCACCTGTTCCAATTACAGTATATGTTGTGGTAGTGTTCGGGAAGAACGTTACTCCGTTGTTCACGTTGTTGTTCCATTGGTATGAACTTGCACCTGTTCCGGTTAAGGTAGCACCAAGTCCAACACAGATTGCGAAGTCCTGTCCAGCATTTACGTTAGGTAATGGTAGAACAGTAACCGTTGTCGTATCCGTGTTAACACATCCATTTGCATCTGTACCTGTTACGATATAGTTGTTCGTAGCAGCTGGAGTAAATGGTGTGTTATTAGTAACACTGTTATTCCAAACATAGGTACTAGCGCCGGAACCATTTAAAACAACTGGTGTGTTTAAACACACGGTTTGATTTGCACCGGCAGATACAATCGGTAGTGGATTAACAACTACGGTAACAGTATCTTGATTAACGCATCCATTTCCGTCTACACCTGTTACGATATAGGAGTTTGTCGCGTTTGGTGTAAAAGCAACACCATTTGAAATACCATTGTTCCATGAATAGGTATTTGCACCCGTAGCCGTCAATGTAGTGGACTGTCCAATACATAGCGCTGCGTTATTTCCTCCATTCACGTTAGGTAATGCATGCACAGTTACTGTAACCAACGTTCTGGTAGCTGAATTACAACCGCCATCCTCACCTTGTGCATAGAAGTTATAAACTCCTGGAGTCAAGGTGTTTGGTAATACGGTAGTTCCAACGGTTTGTAAATTAAATCCACTACCCACTTGATTACCACCACTTGCGCTATTCCACCATGTGATGTTGGAAGCGTTAGCAGGAATAGTATAAGTTACAATTAAATCAATCGAACCAAAGAAACCTGTTCCTGGAGCCCAAGTATTGGTAAGGTTGACAGTAACATTACCACCGTTATTATTTAATAATGTTGGATTCTGATTATATGGACCAGCGTTAGTAACTTGACCTATTACATTCGCGAGGACAGTGGTAGCTAAGGTAGAAGCACCTGAAAGAGATATGTTAAAATCATTTGGCCATCCACCCGTAGCTGTAGTAACGTTATTCACGCTTAAAACAGTTCCCGTCACAGTTGCACCAGCAGGTAAAGCAATATTTTGTGTAAAGGTTTGTGTACCTCCAACACCTTGTGCAAAGAACACATTACTTGCTAAGGTGTAGGTATTAGTTACCGTTTGTGTTTGACCATTAACAACAGCTGAAGCATTTACAATTTCTGATAAATCATTTACACAAGCTGATCCGTTTGGTCCTACAGTCGGTGCATTAATAAACCAAGCTGGTTGAGTAACAGTGATGTTATAAACGGAAGACAATAAATTGTTTGCATCACGAATAACTACGGTATGGTTTCCTGCAGGAAGGTTATTTGGAATAGATCCAAAAGGACCATTATTAACCGAATAAACAAACGGAGCGGTACCACATGTAAAGTTAGTTGCAGTGAATGATCCATTCGCTACCCCGTTACATGTTGCATTTACTGCAGTGATCGTACCCGCTACATCTGCAACGTTTACAGTTACAGGAACCGTAGTTACACTGTTACATGCACCTAATGACAATCCGGCATAGAACGTGTAAGTTCCATTGTTCGCGACAGGCATAACAGTTGTTCCAACCGTTTCGAATGGTGAACCTGAACCAACGTTGTTTCCGTTGACACTCGCATTATACCAATTAATAACGTAGTTCGGTTGAACAGGGGTAGGTACAATATGTGCAGGATTCAAGTTTGGAGGTCCTTGGAAACTTGCCGGTGTTCCAGAGAAAATAATAGCTCCAGCGGCATTTGTAATCGTGTAAGTACATTCTCCAATGAACGCACCTCCTCCATTCCATTGCGTAGTTACAGCATTACCACCACTCACCGTAAAGGTTTGAGAACTAGTGAATCCATTGTTAAATGTAGCATTAACTAATACAGGGTTTCCGTTTACAAATACAGACATGGTGTTACCGTTCCATCCATCACCCCAAGAGTCAATCATGTTTAATGTATAAGTCTGTGTACCTTGGTTTATCGGTGCATTGGCAAGAACTGGTATGCTATTAGATCCTGAACAAGCGCTGTAAAATGCTTGCGGTGCAATTGGTGCTGGAGGTATTGTACTATCAACCCCAACGTTAATGTTGTAAGTAGTTGACAATAATAAGTTGGCATCACGAATAACTACTGTATGTGGACCAGCAGCTAAATTCGTAGGGATAGCTCCAAACGGACCGTTATTTACAGAGTATGAATATGGTGCAGTACCACAAACGAAGTTACTAGCAGTAAACGTTCCATTGGTTTGACCAATACATGTATTGCTAGCTGTAACAGTTGCAACTACATCAGCAACGTTTACAGTTAATGGAACAGTAATGCTGTTACAAGCTCCCAATGATAATCCTGCATAGAACATATAGGTTCCGTTAGTTGTGGCAGGCATAACACTTGTTCCTACAGCTTGTAGCGGAGAACCTGTTCCAATGTTCGTGCCATTTAAGCTCGCATTATACCAATTTACTATGTAATTAGGTTGAGGAACCCCTGGTACAATGTATGGCGTAGTCATATTCGGTGGACCGAATGCGCTAGCAGGTACCCCGTTGAAAATAATAGTATTACTGTTATTTACAATATTGAAGGTACACTCACCAATAAATGCACCACCACCATTGAATTGAGCGGTAATTAAGTTACCAGCTGCAACTTGGAAAGTTAATGCAGAACTGAATCCGTTATTAAACGTTACGTTATTCAATACAGGGTTTCCGTTTACAAATACAGACATGGTGTTACCGTTCCATCCATCACCCCATGAGTCAATCATGTTAAGTGTGTAGGTAAAAGTATTTATAACCACTGGACTTGAAGCATTAAGGTTCAAGCTGTTAGTACCCGAACAAATGTTGAATAAGTTTTGTGGTACAGTTGGTACCGGAGGAATAACTTGATCCACAGATATAGATAAGGTATCTTGGTTACTACAGTTAGGAGCACCTGATTGTGATGCTGCCAAGGTGTACGTAGTTGAAACTGCTGGATTAAAGGTCCAACCAGTGATTTCATTCCCTGTAACACCAGCAGCTGGAGTCCAGGTATACGTATTATATACTGCTGCACCTGCGGCTAATCCAATTGGAGTTGATGATCCACCAACACAAATCGTATCTCCTAGCGCTGCTAATGTAAGCGCAGGACCAGGGGTAACAGTTACCGTAACTGGTGTACTTGACGTTTCACAACCCGTTAAGGTATCTTCAACTGCAACGTAAAGCGTAGTAGTGTTTCCAATAAATCCACTGTATGTATTCGCAGCAGTTCCTTGTAGCGGATTAGCATTTACTGCCGTTGCATACCAGTTGTAGTTCGGACCAACAAACCCATTAACATCATTAGCAGATGCCGTAGGAACTTGAACACCACAATGTGCACTGTTTATTACCGTAGGAGGTAAGATAGCAGGGTAAACGGTAATGTTATTTGTCGTATCGCTATTAACACAACCTGAGTTAGGGTCTACAGCCGTAACAATATAATTTACTGTGATGTTAGATCCTGTCCCGTTGGTAGCAATTGTCGTAGCAGATGATCCGGTGGCAACTGGAGCCGTATTCCAAGTATACGTGTAGGCTGCTGGAGGAGGTGTTTGTATGTTAACCTGATAGTCTTCAGTTTCACCAGAACCCATTGAAGTACATGCATTATTTGCACCGTTCGTGTTAAATGCAAGTCTACTTCTGATACGCATACCCGTTAAACCCGGTTGAGCATTTGCAGGAATAGTTACGTTAATTGTTTGCGTAGTATTTGCGGCGATATTAACACCTACTTGTTGCCATTCTGAGGCAGCATAAACTCCGTCTCGGTTGTAGTCAATCCATACGGATACAATGGCTGCAGAACCAGGGGCAATAGTAACTGATAGGGGATAGGTTTGACCGGTATTTACAGTTGTTACTAAGTTCGTATTGGTGTAATATGGTAGTCCAACAGGGTTGGTGGCCGCGGTATTATTGGAAATGGTATTAAATACAACGTTGTTAATCATACCACTACCGAAGTTACTCGTTGCACAGTATCCCGGAGGAAGAACTTGTGGACCTCCAATGAAACTAGTTGCATTTAAGTTCACGGTTCCATTGTTACATACATTTGCTGGATTGGCAGTTGCCGAAGAAATAATCGGTAAAGCATTCACTAGTAAGTTAACCGTTGAGGTTGCAGTACACACACCATTAGTTCCAGTTATGGTATAAACGTAGGTACCAGGAGCCGTAGGTATAATTGTTTGAGCAGCACCTGGAAGTGGGTTGTTAACACCAGAACCAACATAATTATTAGCATCCCATGAATATGTATATGCAGGATTAGCAATGGATGAAGCACCTAACGTAAAATTCTGTCCTATACAGATATTTGCATTCACTCCCGGAGTCACAACGATTGGATCTGGATTTACAACAGTTGCTGTTACTGGTGTAACTGCGCTGTAACACCCGTTGGTACCTTGTTCAGTTACATAATAGGTTGTTGTCGTATTAATTGGACTTTGAACCGTAGTATATCCTGGAGTATTGTTAGCATATTGAATAATTAAATTATCAATTGTAGCTAACATCGTAACAAGACCAGTTCTTCCTGAGATAACATGTGACCAAGTCGCTTTATTCGCAGCAAGATAAGCTGGTGGTAGTTGCACATTATTGAATATTACTGTTGCTCCAACAGCCATACTTAAACGTCCAACGTTATCAATGCTGATGGTTACGTGGTTCGTATCATTAATCCATGATGTGTTATTCGAATAACCAAGGACACCCGGACTGGTATTATTAAAGGAACCAGCAGTATTATTATAAAGTAAATAAATACCTTGCGCATTCGGTTGTGTAGCACCGAAGGCATCAAAACTAATTTTTAGTTTACTACCAGAACCCATCTCTTGGGATGGTGTAATTGCAGCTGCATTCACATCATCACCAAAGCTGTAAGATAGTCCGTCAGCACCGGTTGAAGTAATTAAATCAAAATCAACGATGTATGCGTTGGCATTTACTCCAGCCGCAACGGTGATGCCACCAATTTGATTGGAGAAATTATTAAATAATTGCAGTTCACCTGGATTGTTTAGAAGGTTCGCACTTCCTGATAGGGTAGCACCAACGGCTACGTTAGGACCAGTAAAATTATCAGTAAAGAAAGTTGTATAAGCTCCTACTGGAGGAGATTGTATTGCATTTCCATTTACAGCAGCACTGTACCAGAAATATTGACCTGTACCAGCAGCTCCAGCCGTGGAAGTAACACTCGCTGTTGGTGTTCCTAAACCACATTGAGTACTGTTCGTCGCGATAGGTCCAGTAGGTGAAGCATTAACAGTTACAGGTGTTTGATATACTTGCGAACAGTTTGTAATAGGGTCTTGAATATATACTTGATATGGCGTAGTAGCATAGGTCATTTGATTCGTCGAAGCAGTATTAACGGTAACACCATTTAATTGACCACCGGAAGGAGTACCAATACCATTAACGGTCCAATTGATTGTGTAATTCACTGGTGGATTAAATCTCCATGCTTGCGGGTTAGCAGCAGGAATGGTTGCTGTTTGTGCTTGCCAGAAGTTAGCTGTATTTGGTACTACGTTACAGTTTGGAGCAGCAGCTCCAATCGTACCGGTTGGGTTGTTAACTCCAATAGTTTTTCCCGTAGGTGATAAAACAGTGGTTGCAATAATTTCTACCTGACCTGTAGTTTCTTTTAATACAATTTGGAAGTTTACATTATTCAAAGGGTTACCAAATTGAAATACTTGATAGTCAATAACGAATTTTCTATTTGGTGCAATTCCAGCAGTCCAATATCGAACGTTTGATCCTACGGTACCACAATTTAAATCATGCGCGCAACCAAAAATAGCATTTGTTGGATCTAATGCATTAGGAAGAGCTCCAATGGTGAAGTCCCCAAGAGCTAATCCATTGTATGCTCCAAATTGAAGTACACCGTTAGTTCCAGCGTTTATTGTAGTATAGTTATTACCAAAATAGTTAAATGTAAATCCGATTGGAATATTTCCCCAACCACCATCATCTAAGCTACCAGAGTTTAATGGAACACTAGCTACACCATTTGTTACAAGGTTAACCGCGTTTGGTGCCGCCACTTGAGGGGTAGGAGTAATACATACTGCGGTAAAGTTTCCTGGAGAAATTCCAGACGCTAATACAACCATTCCGCTGTCGCAAAGAACATTTGGCGTGGCAGTTGGTACGATATTAGGGAAACCATATACCCCAATAGAAATAGGTTGTGAGTTATATGCACAGCCATTGGAATTTACAGTTAAGAAAAAGTCAGATGTTTCAGTTATAGCCGCGGTGGTAACAGCAGTGGTCCCTGGTGCAATTACCGCAGATACCTGGTTTGATGTCCAGTTGTATGTAAATGAAGGGTCATTTGGTGTAGCGGTAAGTGTAATATTCCCTCCATTACCACACAAATTAGGTACAGAAGAACTAAAGGTAATCGGTGTTACAGTAACAGTTACTTGGGTTCTCGGACCTTCACAGGTTCCGTTACCTTCAGATACGTAGTAAGATCCTGTAGCACATGAAGCAGGAGTGGTAAAAGATGACCCAGTAGCAAGAGCTACTCCACCAAACGCAGTGTTATACCAGTTGATTGTACCTCCAGTACCAGTTGCAGTGAATGTAGCAGTACTTCCGAGAGATACCGTAACATTAGCAGGAGATACACTTGGTGCCGCAGGGGATGCATTCAAGGTAATTACTTGTACACTTGAAAAAGAAGTATTGTTTTTAATTATCGTAACTACACCGGAGGTACCATTACCAGCAACCGCATCAATTTGAGTGGATGATACGATGGTAAAAGAGGCAACTGGTGTACCACCAATCTGAACTGCTGTAATTCCATTTAAGTTAGTACCTGTTATTGTAAATTGTCCAGAGTTCGCACATATATTTAACGGTGAAACATTGGTAATGGTTGGAGCACTTGTAGCCCAAGCGAAATAATCGTCACCGTCTAATGAGATTGGACCTGGCGCAACGGTTGGTGTTGTTAGTAAACCAGTAGCAGGAAGAGCACCCGCAACACCGTATGCCGCACTTACTAAATTCCATTGACCGCTATTTGTTGCCGCTTGAGCAACAAAGGTTTCGTTTTGTGTCGAAGTTAAGCCGTCTTGGCTATTGTATCGTAAGGTTACCGTAGGATTGATTCCTGAAATACCTGGTAACGCTTGGCTTGAAAAGGCATTCAGTCTAAATGATCGGTTACCAAATGCAAGGGCACTACCACCACCGGTTGAGTTAGTTGGTGCAGCGTTATCAGAAACCACGATGCGAGTCATATCTGAACCTCCTGCAACACCCGTAGAACCATTTCCGATAAATGTTGTGAACGTTGCGCTAAAAGGAAAATTGTAGGTTAACCCTAATGCACCACCACCTCGACCATAAATAGCCATTGAACCATTTTGGATAAAGGCATTGGATGCACCAAAAGTACTTGTTGTACCTGTATATTGATTCCAAGTGCATGTTACGGTATTTCCGTTCATGTTCAAGATGTTACCTGGAGCAGATAAACTAGCGGTAAAGGATAGCGGAAAGGTACCATATACGGTTAAATTGTTAGCTAAATTCAATCCGACACCGTTACCTGCTAACGAAAGGGTATTCAACTTTCTATTAGCGGGAATAACATCTACGTCGTTCTGAACAACAGGTGTTACTGCTGGAGTAAAGAAATTTAACGTAAGATTGTATAGTGCAACACGGCTTGTAAGTCCTGTTGCAGCAGTTGTAAATACACCACCGGCAGCAGTTCCTGAAGTAGTTCCAACACCAACAGTAGGAGCTGCAACATATCCATATCCTGGATTAGTAATCGTAAAGCTTAACAACTGACCATTCGAGCCAATGTTAGCTGTTGCAGCAGGCCAGCAGTTTGCAGGCCATGCAATTGTTGCTGTTCCGGCAGATAATGAAATTGATGGCGGCACCGAATATGTAGCGGAAGTACCACTGTTTAAATAAACAGAAACAACCTTACCTTGGTTAACCGTAACCGTAAAGTTAGCAGCGGTTAATGCAAGTCCGGAGATCAAGGTACCACCAGCTATCACTACAGTTGGTGCTATCGTGTAGCCTGAACCAACATTCGTTACAAGATTTAATGCGGGAGGTCCAGCAAAACCGACAGTTGGTGCAACCGTATAGTTTAACCCTCCATTAGTAGCATAAATATTTCCAACACCAGAGGATGCCTGTGGATCGGCACTGCTTACGCTGGCCCCTTGGTCTGAATTGATACTTAACCCACCAGTAAACGTAGAAACCCCAGATTTTTGAACAAGGCTGTTCGCTGGGCCTTGTAAGTTATACAATACTACCGGTGTTGCTAATGCACCAGATCCGGTAGCACCTACCGCCCCAGCACTAAATACCAATGCAGGCGCAGTTGCGCTATTCCAACCACTTCCTGGGTTTGTAATTGTTAAACTTCTTACCGTAGAAGTTAATGCGTCAAAGTTGACACTAACTTTTGCGGCAGGACCTAAATATCTAAAATTACCAACAGTTCCTGAAACATGCGTTGGCATTGTTGTTGTGGCAGTAGCTACAACAGCTTGGTACCAATTGTCCCCATAAAAGTAAGGGGTAGCAAGGCTCAATGCCCCATTGTAAGGGACATTAGTTCCTAGGGTTCCAAGTGTTCCAATATATAATAGTGTAGGACCACTTGTTGAAAATAAGGCATTTAATGTATTTGATGTTGGTGGAGTCGCATTAAACGTACCACCGGCAGTACATAAATACACATTGTTACCAAAGAAATATCTCGTACCAACTGACCCTAATGCACCGTTTGCATAAGGAACAACAGCTACACCACAAACAACTGGTGCGGTACTGTATAGGGAGCCCATGTTGGTAACATGTACACTTGATACCTGAGTATTAATCGCTTGACCGTAACATTGCGCTGTATTATCTACAGCTAATTTGCCGTTGGTATTTAATGAACCTGCGGTGTGTGCAAGGTTCGTGGTAATTAAATCTTGTGTTGTATTAATTGTTGAGTTTCCAGTGGTAGAAAATGACAAGGCACGAATGATACCTTTCACACCATTTCCTTCAAAGATTCCGGAACCACCTAAGGTTTGATTCAAACTGCCTCCAATTTGTTGACTTCCGTTAAAGGTTAAAAATCCTGCGGTTGATGTTCCAGCGGCAAAGTTACAATACCCATTATTTGTGAAATCTCCACCTACATTTATCGTGACTCCGGTTGTTCCTCCGGCACCAGTGGTGTGTGGTAAAAATTTACCACCGTTATTTACTGTAATGTTACCTAACACATTCATTGCGTTACTCGTAGCATTCCATTGTAAGATCCCACTTACGTCTAAAGAAACAATATTGGTTACTTGATCAACAGTAACAATACTACCCGCAGGAATAATTACTGTACTCGCTGAATTCGGTACAACACCAGAAACCCAAGTGGCAGGACTTGACCAAAGACCACCATTGATTGTTGCTGTTGCGGTATTCGGTAGAATTTGTGATAGAGAGAACGTCCCTGGACATGGGCTATTTGGAGACGGCCATGTGTCGAACATTATGAAATAAGTTACTCCTGCAGTTAGTGTAACCGAAACACTTTTTAATGCAGTAGAGTTTGCAACTCCTCCAATACATGTAGAACCTCCTGTGGTTGGACAGCCTTGAAAAACAAACAAACTCGACCATGTTTGTCCACTGTAACTCACATCGTACAAACCCGATGCTGCAGGAGTAAAGCTATACAAAGCTTCCTGTCCACCATAATAGTTAACATTGTTACACCCTCCTGTAAGAATGGATGCCGCGATAGACGCTGAATTAATATCATCGGTGCCTCCACATGTTACTGCTTGCCCAACAATCGGCAAAGAGGCAGGTGAAATGACAGTGGCATTAGGACAGGTAGTTGCCCATGCCTTTGCTGACATTACAAGGATACAAGCCACAATGCTTAAGCGGGCTAATACAGGTAGTATCTTTTTCATAATTAGAACTTTAGATAAAATAATAAAAATTTGGTCTCCAAAGATAATAAAAAAATAATTCTAACAAAGTGTAGAATTAACATTAAAGCTAATCAAATGAGAATCAACTCCCAAGAATTTAATATGGACAAAGAAAAAAGGGGCTTGCGCCCCTTAAAAAAATTTTGAAATTATTTTTCTTACTGTTTAATCAGTCTAAAAATTGTTACTTCTTGGTTCGTGCTTGCTTGCAGCAAATAGGTGCCGCGTGCATATTCACTTAAATCTATGGTGATTTCCTGGGAGTTATTTGCATTACGCCAGATTAATTCGCCATTAACACTGTAAAGAACGACTTCTTGAATAATTGACCCTTTACTTGCAACGGTGAAAATTCCAGTGCTCGGATTTGGATACACAACAATCAATTCACTATCCATTTCAGAAATCCCCTGCACTTCTATTGGTTCACACGTTGTGGTGTCTGAGCCACAGGCGTTACTTACCACAGCCGCATAACTTCCACTGATCGTTGGGGTAAAGGTAGCGTTTGTTTCACCTGGGATTAAGGTATTGGTTGCGCAATCCATCCATGCAAAATTAGATGCGTTCTGTGCCGTCACCGTGAATGTACCCTGATTTAAACTTACTTGCACATTGCTAGGCGCTTGATCAATGGTTAGCACCAAGGTAGCACTGGAGTCGCAGCCATTCGCGGTCGTTCCATTGTACGTGTAAGTTCCACTTTGAGTGTATGTTTGTCCATTCCAAGTATATGGACCACAGGCATTTTGTTGTGTAGTGGGTCCCGTGATGCTATTGGTTATCGTTAAATTCAAAGTAATTATAGAATCACAACCGGCCACGGTTTGTAAGGTATCGGTGTATGTACCACTTTGCGAGTAAGTTTGTCCATTCCACAGATACGAAAGGCACGCGGTAACTTGCTGCGGTAACGCATTTACAGGGCCTTGCACGGAAACGGTCGTGGTTGCAGAACATCCATTTAAATTTGTGTATGTCAATACACTCGTTCCTGGGGAAAGTGCGGTAAATAACCCATTGTTGGACACTGACCCTGTAGCTGCTGTTCCTGAAACCCAAGGTGTGTTTACTGCTGGGGTACCGCTACCGGTTAATTGTAAGGTGCTTCCAACGCACACGCTTCCTCCTCCGGTAATGCTCGGGTTAGGATTCACCGTTACGGTTTGTTGCGCGGTAGTAGCACACTGACCAGCAGACGGTGTAAAGGTATACGTGGTGGTTTGGGTGTTGTTCACCGCCGGCGACCATGTTCCTTGAACGTTATTGGTTGATGCAACCGGTAAGGTAATACTTCCACCTGAGCAAACAGCCGAGATCGGGTTAAAGGTTGGGGCTATGGGGTTGGTTACGTTTATAGTGGTCGTTGCGGTACAGCCGTTGTTGTTGGTATAGGTAATCGTGCTGGTGCCAAAACTAACTGCCGTTACGAGTCCGGTATTTGAGATCGTTGCTATTGCTGGATTGCTTGAAGTCCATGCGTTAGAAGCGGCAGGGTTAGCATTCGCCGCTAATTGCGAGGTCGTATTCGGACAGATAACCGTATTTCCAGATAAGGTTGGGTTTGGAGAAACGGTTACGGTTACTTGATCGGTATTTGAACATCCATTGGCATTAGTTCCGGTAACAGTATAAGTAGTAGTAGCATTTGGAACAAAGGCCATGCCGTTGCTCACTCCGTTATTCCAACTGTAAGAACTTCCTCCCGTTCCGTTTAGCGTTACGTTTGCTCCTTGACATACCGTTTGGTCTTGTCCGGCATTAATCGTTGGCAGCGTATTAACATTAACGGTAAGTGTCGCGTTAGTTGCACATTGCCCCGCCGACGGTGTAAAGGTATACGTGGTGGTTTGTGTATTGTTCACTGCAGGAGTCCAAGTCCCCTGAATGTTATTCGTAGATGCCCCAGGTAAACTAATTGCGCCACCAGCACATACAGCCGCAATCGGATTAAAGGTAGGCGTTGTTGGGTTAGTCACATTTACCGTGGCGGTTGCCAAACATCCAGTGGAAGCGGTGTACGTTATGGTCGTCGTTCCAAAGCTTA
>Ga0315899_10004070_pt1 | contig 15824 bp, 14 predicted proteins | sample LakEriMetagenome_2_FD_203518 | JGI IMG/M metagenome (GOLD analysis project Ga0315899, IMG submission 203518) | Freshwater fungal communities from buoy surface, Lake Erie, Ohio, United States - Buoy 4 MA112 | ecosystem: Environmental > Aquatic > Freshwater > Lake | place: USA: Lake Erie, Ohio... | reverse complement strand
TCCAGACCTGAAACTGCGGACTCAAGCAGCAACTCCTGATTTAACAGAAGAGCAGCATGAACGGATGATGGTTCTTTTTGAGATTCTTATATCGTTGTTTGAAAGAGCCTACCTAACAGCCTACAGCGACCGGATGACCGCCCAGCAACGTCGCCGGTGGCACTCGTGGGATGATTTTATGAGGGAGTGGTGCGGCAGAACCGATTTTCGCATGACTCTGCCCTTCCTGCTGCAAGGCGAAGATCCAGATTTCGCCGCCTACATTCGACAACTGGCGGAAGAGGAATCCGTGAATTGCGTTGAAGATTGCCTCCTTGGGGCAGTCGCCACTCCGCATGTTCAAGTAGAAAATGCACCTCCGCACGACACCCGGAATGGCCTGTAATAAGAGTTAGCTTCTACAGCAAGAACTCAAAGACGACCCAAGGAAATCATAGGGGAAACGTGGTTTTCAGAGAGAAAACCGAGAAGAAACAAGTGGTCACTCGGGGAGTCGAACGACCCTCAAAATCCCTGGAAAAACGGATGTTTTTGACGAGGCAACGCACAATGCAACGCACGAAGATTTGATGCCCGATTCCCAGGCATCGTACGACATGCTTAATGACCTGATCCAGCGCTGGAAAATGCTACCGTACGAGAGCCAAAAGCGGATATACGATTTGACGATTTCAGAAGTAGAAAAGGACCGAACGCCGGCAAGTAACCGATGACGCCCCTCCAGACACTACAGGGGGGCGTCCTGAGCGGAAAAGCGAATCCACCTGCGTCTACTGTTTAGAACTGGGAAATGGGCACGTAGAGGGCTCTAAGACTTTCGCATCCTGTCGCACGACGACAGCGTCACTTTGCACGAGAGTTGCGTTTATGTTGCGAAGCAACTTTACTTCCTGCGGCCAATCTTGGACTTCTTGGCGAACTTTTTGAATTTGATTTGTTAGCCACCCGTCCGCGAGTTCTATCATTTCCATTTGAACGGTCCTCCAACTCCAGAGCGAACTTTTCGAAAAGCATCTTCTCAGTATACCGATTTATCCACTGAGTGCGGTCAGGGTACTCGCCAAGCCTAGGAGTGGCAACGGCAGAATTCCACGACTTTGCGTGCTCCACCAACTTCTTTCGGTTTTGGTCTCCCATTTTAAACACATCCTGATACCGACGTGGAGCCACCCCTACAAACGGAACAAAATTTACCAAATCGTCCGTTTCTTGCCCTTCAATACGTATGGAATCGGGGTAGAGTGCATCGACGAGGCTTTTGGGGTACGGCTCGATGTAGTAGACCTTTCGGATCCCTGCGGCGACAATGTGGCGTGCACATTCGTGACACGGAAAAGTCGTAGAAAAAAGATAACTATCTCCCACCGACACCCCTCTTCTTGCCGCGTCCATCAGTGCTGCCATTTCTGCGTGAACGCACCGTCCAAACTCTATGACGTTCAAAATGCGTGCGTTTTCCATGTGTCCATTCTCAATCAGCCAATTTGCAATTTTTTGTGGATTATCCTCCGACGCTAAGGGATGCGTCTTGGAGAACGTCATACCGCTGCTCACGACTCTTCTAATAACATCAAGAAACATTCGATGTTTCATAATATCGTTTATTTCGCTTCCGTATTGGAAGTCGCGAAAGTCCGGATTATCTCCTTCCCAATAAAGTCCCCCGTTGGGCTTCGCTGCTTCATTAGTGCCAACAGCAATCACGTCACCATCTTGAGTTGTAATCACCGCGCCAACTTGCCTCTGTAACGATGCAGTTCGCCACGATGAAGCATGAGCAAGAAACATTCCTTGCTCTGTACGAGTCGGTGTTATGAACACGTTTCCAAGAAACAACTCCACCAATCGCTTTACGGAGTCCTCCATTCCATGATCAACATCAATAAAAAAGTCTGCTAAATGGAACACTTTGCTAACATTTTGCCCCATCGATTCATCGACTTCTTGCTCGTCTCGATTGATCAATCGCTCAGCTTCAGGCAAATAATCGGTAATTCTAAACCCCAGATTTGAGTCACAGAGCTTTTTGGCAAGATGGTTTACTCGAGCCGTACGACTAGAAGCCAGCGAGAACAGTACAAATGCTGGACCATAGATGTTACGAAGACTTTTGACCTCCGCAGGATGTTTCAACGAACGCAAAATAAACGCGTTCTTTTCCTGGATTCCGCTTCCAGTGGAACGTTCACGAATCTCCCGAATCGCACCGACTGCAACCATGGAAAGAGCATCGCCTCGCTTCATTCCTTCGCGAAATTTGTTGCCGGCCGTCATGAACTTGTCGTATCTCTGCCCTTCCGTGTCGTATTCCAAGTCAAGTTCGAATGCCCTCTGAATTTCTTTTGTCTTGAGCAGATCACTCAACTTTAAATGCCTCGGTACATAGCCAAGATTCTGAAGAATTCGTCCAAGCGTGCGACTGAATGGATCCAGTTCCGTCCCGATCGGCGCCACGATGCCAAAAACAAGGTCTTGCAAGCCTGTGTCTATTTGTATTCCGTTTGTCATTAGCTCTCTCGTTCCACCTTTTTCTCAAATCACCGCTAAACCAAAATTATGGTCTCGATCTCCTTCGAGTCCAGAACAAGCTCTACGCTGCATGCAATTGAGAGGCACCAATCCATCCAGATTGAGTTTTGATTGACACACACTCCCAAGACTTTGGCACGCACATACAACAGTTCAATCAAACACAAACAGAATTTTTGGTGGGTTGCCAAAGAACTCTTTCTAACTGCTTGTAATGCAATCGATGGACATCGCATTATTGTAGTTCGAGGTATTCCGTTTCAACTATATCGCACGTTCGAATTATGATCTCTCGCTCATTACGGCAGTTTTTGTAAGCAACTATATCGTGCTTCCAAACGGATCCATGCAAGAGTACTGGCTGATAGCCGGTCTTACGATAACCGACTAGGGAAGGAAATCTAGCCGCAGTTTTCTTACATAACGAATAGCTGATGCCATCGTCGTTGAGTCCCACGTAACATCCTCGATATATCTTTAGGTATTCTGGAAACGCAGTAAATTCATCCCACTCTTGCTTACTCATCATTCCTTTTACTGGTCCCTCCATATTCTCAATGGGTGGTTCGAAGAAAACTTGTTCGCTGTATATTCCCGTGTTGTCGCATAACGACCAACTCTCTCCAAGAAGTCTCAGCCACGAGTGAGCGGGTAACGACTCTCGCATTTCAAGCAGCATTCTCATCCTGCTGCCACTATCGCAGTATCGACTCAACCGTGCCGCAGCATCCTTTTCTTTCTTTGAGGAGTAGACTCCTGGGATGTAACAACGATTTCGCATATACGGGCTCCAACGGTTCTTCCGAAACACTCACTTTCCGACATAGTAACACGAACTTTTGGTTTTGAAAAACTTTATTGCTCTTCGGAATTTCTTGACGCAATATCTGTAAAGAGCAAATGAACGCCTGCTAAAATCTTCGTCGATGCATATGGCTTGTCTGTATTCGCGATCGCCTTCGATCTACCAAATCCTTCATTGACTCCACCGATCAACGTTTTAGAAACAATTCTGACGTGATTGATGAACTTAGTCACCTCGGTCGACAGCCAATTCCTAGAGCGATGCTAGGGTATCAGATGGGCATCTGTCGTCCTTGTGTTTAAATGTACCGATTACGGCTAATACTTACTGGCTTCTCGAATTAGGAAACGCCCCTCGATTACTGGTTTATCATACAAGGAATCCCATTTAGCGATCTCCCAAACTTTCTTCGGATTACTTTTGGTTAAAATAAGAACGCGACCGTAAACCCGATGCTTCGCCGTCAATTTTGCCGTTTCGCTATCCCTTTGATAGGATTCCTTGGGATCTACAAGTAATCCATTGTCCTCGGTTTCGCGGCCTCGAATGCCCACAATAAAATCCGGATAGAAGTTTTGGCCATTCTCCATGAGAACATTGATAGACCAGGGCTTTCGTGGTTCGTTGCGATGCCACCAAAGGATGGTATCCGTATCATCGCTATCCAAAGTCTGGGCAAATTCAATCTCCCAGTTGTTCATGGGTGGATAGACTTTGTAGATATTCAGTCGAGAAGCCGTCAGAGGCGATTCCCATTCGATTGTCGTTGGTAGACCCTCTGCAGCGATAACAACCGCCTTCGCTGCAATCGCTCGCTTATAAGCCTCTCGCAATAGATACGGATGAAAGCAGAGAATATCATCCAGCGCATTCCGCGCTGCGATTTCCGTGGCGTCGGAAATATTCTCTTTGACCATCAGATCGAACACGGCTCGCGTCAACGCACTCCGAAGTATTTTGGGATTGAGTGTCTTGTACATAAGGATAGTACGCTGGGCGGCCAACGCTTTTTCCTCTAAAGAAGGCGGTGCGAAATCGATCTCGATCTGAATTTGTTGCGTGAAGATTTCGACCGTCTTCTTTTGAACCGTTACGGGTGAGTTGGCAAGAATCGAGTCTCGTAGCGTCTTTAGGTTGACGATGAAATTCGCCGCAACTTCATCCTCAGTAACATCCTCATCCTGCTGCATGACTTCCGTCTTGAAAACTCGCGGCACATTCTCGCGCAAAGAATAGGTATGCTTTTTCTGCTCTGGTGTTTTTGTACCGATCACTGACCGAATGGTCCGACTCAACTCGGCACCACCGAAAGCACCGACGAACAGCGGCAGTTGTTCAACATCGACGTCACCCTGTGCATTCAGAATCGCAGCAGGAGCCGGTTGAAAATGAGCACCAGGAGGAGGCTCTGGAAGGAACTGCAATTGGTTACCATCATCGGGAGACTGCACCAGCATATCTTTCCCGTTAGCATAAACAATCATCGTTGGGCTGACTGTGGCGTATTGCGTCTTGATTTGATTGATTCGTTGGCCGGCTTTATCCAGCCCTCCTTGCGAATCGATATCGGCTAGCATGACGTAGCCATAACGCAATGGATCGGGCACAGATTTACCTTGTAATCTTCTATGCACACGCAGGATGCGACCAATCAACTGTACGCCAAAATCTTCATCCTTTGTTGTCCGCATCGAAACCAACGTCCATGCCCGTGGTGCATCGAATCCTAGCGCAACAGCCATCTTGAAGATTAGAACTTCTACCTTTTCGTCGTTCGCCAGAGACAATAGGGTCGGATCCGGTTCTGCTGAAGTATGTGTTGCGATCTGCGATTCCTTAAAACCAAGCTCAAGAAGCGAATCGCGGGCGCGCTCAACACTTTTTGGTCGGCTGTCGACTTGCACCAACATCAAAGGTGTCAAGTTAATCCCTGCCTGTCGAAGCTGCCCCTTTAGGAAATGATGCAGTTCATTCGCGTTCCTCAATGCTGTTTTTTCGAAATCAACCAGTGCCTCCGAACCCTCTTCAACACGCCATGCGATCGCTTTTACGCCTCGTTTGATTAAACCTTCAGTGGAGCCATTTCCCGTTGCATCGGCACGGCTGACACTGATTTTGTGGATATGCTTGATCTGCATACGAGATTTGAGGTCATCCAAATCTTTGTCATCCGGTGTTGCCGTAACCAAGATTGTGTATTCAGGCTTTAGAACAGTGCGATAGAAGATTGCCGCTTGATTGTCTCCCTTAAATGTATGATGCGCTTCGTCAACCACGACTCCTATACGAAATCCTTGTTCTCGCAATTCGAGGATAAGATCGTCGATACTTGCATTCTGTTCGCCGGTTGTGCGAACGCTGCGACGGTCCTTGATCCGAGTTGCAACTAACTGCCATGTTGTGACAAAGACGTCACCGCTGCGTGTACCGATGGGATTGCGGTCCTCGCTCAACGTTCGCAACCGCAGTCCCTGGAACTGCTCTCGCAAGAATGCTGCCGATTGATCGACGACTCCTTTGAATGGCGCAAACCAGAACCATACGACCTGATCATCATGGCACAATCGGTGAACGATATTACCTGCCATGAGCGTCTTACCACTGCCGGTAGGAGCTTCAATCAGCAAATAGCCATTATCATGAATCGCGGTAGCACGCGCGTCGTCGTTCGACCCAGCCTTATTCAGCACATCCCGCATGAAGTGAAATATATTGACCGCGCTTTCGACCGCTTTCTGTTGGAACTGCCTTAGAGGGATCATTGACATAAACTTAGATCCTCAATCCAAAGCGTTGAGCAAGACTCTCAGGAACCGGTTCAATCTGTGTGTTCGCGGCACTCATAAGCCGCTGGCTCACAAGTTCTGGTTGCCATGTATAAACGATCGTGGAGGGACTATCCAATGCTGCGTCCAGCAACACCTGAGAACCGCGTGCTTTCAAATGTGGTACATAGATCAGTCGTGTCCCGTCGTGGTCTGCAATCATGAACTTCTGGCTCTCATCGAAAGGTTTAATCGCTGGCATGTGAGTCAGTTGAAGGGCGATCCAAACCTGTTCATGATCAACATCCGTGATGTTGCCTGGGCTAATGCGTCGACAACGTAGATAAGCGAAATCGCCGCCAAGGCCTTCATTCTCGGCATACCCTTCAATCACACGCCGAACCCGCGTAGCGCATACATCACGGCAAAGGTTTTTTTCAGGTTCATCTATTGTCGCTTCCGCGCTGGAGACTAGGATGACACGTCGGTTGCCTCCATCCACTCTATTGAGCTTGTGAACCGCATGGGCGGTTGTTCCGCTGCCTGCGAAGAAGTCGAGGACTATATCGTCCGAATTGCATGCAATTTTGAGAATTCGATCGATTAATCGAACTGGTTTAGGAGTTGAGAAATCTTCACCTGTCGGCAATATATCACGCAACTCACGACGTGCTTCTTGGTTATCTCCACATTCGTCCCGCGTCCACCAAGTGGTCGGGACGATTCCGTCTGCAACCTCGGAGAGAAAGTTCTTTAGTCTAGGGACACTTCTTCCATTTGCCCCCCACCAGATTCTTCCCTCCTTGAGGTTTTTTCTGTGACAGCGCGTTCGACTATCCAAACTCGTCGTTCGTTTGGTAAGACTTCCACACCCGTATGGGGATTTAATATGGGGTAGTACAGATTCGGGCGTTCAGTCCTGGTTTTGTTGCAAGTATAGTCTCCGGATGTCCAATCGCCTCTCGGATCGTTATCGGGATTCTTGTACCGATCGTTTGCTGAAGCTGTTCGCGCTAACAGGTTTCTGGACCATCCGGTAGGGTCATTTTTGTTTGACTTTGCTTTTCGTGCAAATACTAAAATAAAGTCGTGCATATCGGAAAGGTTGGTAGCATCGTTCTGTGGTGACTGTTTTTTTTGCCATACAACCGTGGCAATGAAATTCTGAAAACCAAACACTCGATCCATTAGCAGCCGAAGCGTTCCGATTTCATCCTCTCCAATCGAAACAAAGATCACGCCATCCTGCCGCAACAAATCTTTCGCCAACGTTAGCCGCTGGAACATGAACTCACACCACTTGGAATGACGCCATAGGTCTTCTTTGTCGACGTACCGATCGTTGTAGACGAAGTCCTTGTTGCCAGTATTGTACGGAGGGTCGATGTAGATGCATTTGACTCGGCCCGCAAAGGTCATCCGTAGGTAGCGAAGGGCATCGAAGTTGTCCCCTTCAATGATGAGGTTCTTCCACGGGGCCGTGCCGCACGAAAGGTTTTGATCCAGATCGAGTGCGACAAAGTCTTGGTTGAGAGCTTTGTCCCGTTCGATCTCGTTTGCTTCCCAGACCAGACCAAAACGCGTGGCGTCCCGTCGATCCCTTGCTTCTAAGAGCCGGATCAATTCCGCCTTTGTCAAATCTGCGTAGTTGCGTTTCGCCATAGGTTCCTAAATCGCGGCCCGATACTGTTCATCCTGATTGCGATGACGGCTCTCCCAATTGAACTCTGGAATACGCTTTAGTCCGTCAATCAAAACCCGGCATTGTAGCAGCAAATACTGAATCCTTCACTGGGGCTTTCTGTCTCCATCGAGAACGTCGTTTGGCAATAGCCCCCAGCCTTTGGAATCGCTACAATCCAATGTTTTTCGGGGCGAACTCACTTGTGACCACTGCAACCGCTAAGACGATTCAGATCTATTTGCCAACAGGTGAACCGCGTGGAATTCGTATCGCGGACATAACGACTCGTCTGGTATTAGCGGTTCTCATCCCTCGTAGCGAGTTAGCAGCAGGCAAGCTGCGGTGGGAACTCGATCACCCAGGCGTTTACTTCCTGTTTGGAGAGGATGAAGACGGCGCCAAGCCAATAGTATACATCGGCCAGACAGAGGACGCTCGTAAGCGATTCGATAGCCACAACAAGACCAAGACGTTTTGGAAGACGGCTATCTTCTGCGTGTCGAAGTCTCAGAATTTTACTCAGGCCCATATCCGATACCTGGAATGGTACTGCATGCAACAAGCCAAAGAGGTAGGGCGCTTCGAATTGGACAATGGCCAAGTACCACCGAACTCGACTCACGTCACCGAGCCAATGGTCGCTGAGTTGCTCGACATCTTTGATACAATGCGGATGCTGGTCTCAACGTTGGGCTATCCGGTGTTCGAACCAATTGTGAAGCCTAGCACGCCATCGCATCTATTCTATGTCCGTGGTGGTGGCAGCGAAGGTAAAGGCGAGTTGGTCGAAGATGGTTTTGTTGTGTTTGAAGGAAGTCGAGCTCGCATAGAAGTAGCACCTTCCGGCGCTCATGCGGTGAACCCACATCGAGAAAGATTGCTAGCAGCCGGCGTGATGGAGGAACGAAATGGCGAGTACGTCTTCACACAAGATTACCTATTCTCCTCGCCCAGTACCGCTGCAGCAGTTGTTTTAGGCCGATCGGCGAATGGATGGATCGAGTGGAAAGATGATCAAGGGCAGACACTGAGTGACGTCTATCGGACTCCCAGCGAACCGGTCGAACTCCATACAGACGCGTAGTTCGGTCTGGATCGATTAGGCCCAAGGATGATTGAGTCGCTAGGCCAGATGGCTTATTATTTAAGAATTCGCTGGCAATTTACTATCCTGCGTCAGCCCTGATGAGTCGTTATTCCATCTAATTCATATAGTTTGATGGCGTCTATTCCAACAAATGGAAAATCTGCAATGAACTCCGACCCCATTTCCATCGCAGTTGAAGCCCAAAAAGAGGGTTTTGCCTACATAACGAATCTACTTAACGGTGTTCTTCCAAAAGGGATTCGATTTGAGGAGGGTAATGAGAACGCTTCTCTCGACAATGCGATGTATCGTATGCGTCAGGCCTTACCCGCTCTCCGGACGATTTATCCTGGGGTTTTTCCACCCGATGACCGTATGATCCATCCGTGGACTCTTGGATGCGTTAACGGCGTGATAGACGACGCGATTTACGTTTGCGTTGTTCGCGACCACGTCCATGACCAGTTAAATGAGGCTATCCTCATACTTACGTCCTGCAGTCAGAAATGGACGAGAAAAGACTGGATCGAGCACATAGTTGAGCCGGTTCAGAATTATCAAAAATCGCAAATGAACATTATTATCAGGCTCGAAGAATCTACCGAGAATGGAGTCTCCCTGTTCGATTGCGGGATGGCGATAGAACAGGATATGGATTGCGCAAGAGGCTGGGTAAATCGCTTTTCGTCATCAGGAAAGCTAAAAGCAACGCCAATTGGTAGATGCCCAAATGATGCACGTGCAAGACTATACAGATTGCCCGAAATTCTACGCGACCTTGATAATTTTCTTAGCCTGTCCGTGCGAGAAAAAGCAAGAATTCGCGTGCATTTAGAGAGAGTAAAGCGACCGCCAAAGTAATCAAGTTCCCCGATTTTGCTCGATATACGAAAAGCTCTTTACCATATCTTCGAAACCATTTCCTTCGGAGATAACTATGACAGGATTCATTATAGAGAGCCTTTACTCAACAGGCTGGCGCCGAAACGGCGACTTGTATTGGAGGTATCAGGATGCACTAAAAGAGGCAAATAGACGCCTCAAAGATGAATGTGCCCGTGCAATTCGAATTTTGCCCGTTCGAGTAGGGACTTCACCCGTCTGCGAGATATCAACGCATCAGGATAGCCACCATGACTAGCTCATCACATTCTAATCGAGCTACTCGGAAACATTCTTCTAATAAAAAGGTTGTTCTTCGTCCTCCCGAACTCCAAGACGACAGTTGTCTTGCGTACACCATTCGACAGGCAGCATACGCACTCAATCTCTCTGAAAGGACCATTTATAGCCTCATAAAGTCCGGAGATTTGAGAGCAGTGAAAATTCGTCACTCCGTTAGGATTCCTCGAGAATCTCTGCTTGACCTTTTACAGGGGCGTGAAAAATGAGCCGGCCGCATATTTTGGTGATCGTGGAAGGTAATCGTCATATCCGATTCATCGCTGACGGCGATGTTCGTTTGCAATGCGTCCAAGTACCATTTCACACTTCTTGCGAAGGCGAACGACTAGTAGAGGAATACCTAAGAGTGAGATTACCTCCGTTCTGGTTGAGAGTATTTGATTGGGGTCACAACGTCGGACTTCATAACATTCGCGACACGAAGGCAGTCGACATCATATGCCGAGATCTCGACTTGGCTTTGCTCGCAACGCTTAACCGAATTGAGGTCAAGGAATGAGTGCTGATTCGATTGAGACGCATCCTCCAAAGGAGGTCGAAGATCGATTGCTCCGAGAGCAAAATTGGGCTCCGGGTAATGATCGCAATGAAAACGCGATCGCAGTCGATTTCATCAATGTTTACGGTTCGGAACTTCGCTACGTTCCGTCGTGGAAAAAATGGTTGTATTGGACTGGGACACATTGGGATATCGATCACGATCTCGTTTATGTGACTAGCCGAATGAGGATTTTAGCCCATAGGTACTGGGAATGGGTACCCCAACTTCAAAATCTTGAATACACAAAGTTCTGCATCGCATTGAATCGCCGAGCTACAATTGACAACGTCATAACACTCTCACGAACGGACGATCGAACAACCGTTAAGCACGATCAACTCAATACAAACCCTTACCTACTCAATACTCGGAACGGCACGATTGATCTCAAGACAGGGGCTTTTCGTGAGCATCGACAATCGGATTACATCACGCAAGTCGCAAACGTCTCATTTGATGCAAACGCGACATGTGAAAGCTGGAATGCGTTTATTGACCTTATCTTTGGCGAAGATCATGAGGCCAAGAGATACATTAGAGCGCTTTTGGGTTACTCGCTATCCGGTGACGTAGGCGAACACGTTCTCCCTATCTGTTACGGAGCCGGTGCGAACGGCAAGTCGACTATATGGAACACGGTTGTCGAGTTGCTAGGCGACTACGCAATGCTCGCACCCAACAAGTTATTGCTCGGCACGAATAACGAACACGACACAATAATCGCTTCGCTTTATCAACGTCGCCTTGTCGCTATCTCCGAGCCGGATGAAGGGATGAAATTACGTGAAGCACGTGTAAAAGATTTGACGGGCGATGAGCAGGTAACTGCTAGAAGGATGAGGGAGGATTTTTGGAGCTTTAAACGGACACATAAATTTTGGCTTAGTACCAACCATCTGCCACAAATTTCGGGTAGCGATGAAGCCATTTGGAGGCGAATAAAATTGATTCCATTCCGTATCGATCTGCGAAAGGCGACCAAGCCGATACCCAACTATCACAAACTGTTGATTCGAAAAGAGGGCCCTGGCATCCTCAATTGGCTACTGTCAGGCTTCAGGGATTGGCAAGAGAACGGCTTCATCGAGCCTCAATCGGTGATCACGGAAACAGCTAGTTACCGTGGGCAATCAGATGAGATAGGACGTTTTATTGCCGATTGCTGCGATGTTTCGCCCGAGCTTGTCGTCGCGTCAAGCGACTTGCATAACGCATACCGTGACTGGGGTGGAGAACTCTCGCAAGTCCGATTTTCAACACAAATGCAGGGCCGTTTTCGACATAGCAAACGCACATTTGGTCGCTATCGAAACAAACAAGTTTTTGAAGGTATTTCTCTTCAAAGTTCTGGTTCGGAACAAGAGTTCTAAATGACGCTAAATCGTTGGTTTTTTGATGAATTGCGCCAGGTTGATCTAGGTCAGTTCATTATCGTCCAAGGGTGTGTGCACAGAAAAGGATGTTTCCACCCGGCACAATCCGGCGCATTGATTAGTGAGGAGACCGAATGACACTTCCCGCGAAACTAGATCCATCTAACGTGGTAGCTATTATCGACACAAGAGAGCAAAACCCGCTGAACTTGTCACCGTTAACTACAGTTACAGATTCGCTGACGACAGGTGACTACGCACTGGCTGCTTGTCCAGATGTGTGCAGAATCGAAAGAAAGAGTCTTCAAGATCTCATTGGATGTGTGGGTAACGATCGGGAAAGATTCGAAAAAGAGATCAGCCGCTTGTTGGCATTTCCGATTCGAATTCTTGTGGTGGAATCCACATGGGAACAAATCGAATTGCACGAACCTCTTGCCCCTCAATGGCGAGGCAAGGTAACCCGAGAGGCTGTCATCGGATCGTTACTGGGCTGGCAAGCAATGGGGTTAAGCATTCACATGGCTGCTAGTCATGAACGAGCAGGCCTTCACGTTGCACGACTTCTCTACACAGTTGCAAAACGTAGATACAACGAACTTAGAAGCCTTGTAACGGATCGCAGGATAAATACCGCGCCAAATCGCATAGATAAGGCTACCAATGAGTTTCAACTTAAAAACGAGAAAACGATCACAGAGGTTTAGCATGAGCGATGATACCGAAGAACTGATTGGAAACCACCTCGCATTGTTTTGCAAAATTGCAATGAATCTGAGAACTAAAAGGAAAGAAGATGTCTGTAATGCCTTAAAGCTGGACGATCCAAGCGCTGCATGCCAGAGTTTTCATGAGATACAGAGGATAGCGATTGAGTCTGATCAAGAGTTTTCGCGAGCCTTGAGTATGGTAAGTCATCTTCGCGGGAAGCTATCTCCTCCCTGGAAACCTGAGGTTACTGCTCTTCGTAACCAATGCCGTATCGTTGTTAAAGAAGCATCCAGAACGATTTCAGCTATCAGAAAAGCGATAAAGGAAAAATCCCATGAACGATGAATTTAAGGGCGACGAATCTTTTGTTAATGGAAAGTGTTGCTCCGATGAATCGGTATCTAACGGTAGGCAAACTAATGGTCGATTCGGCTCAGGCAATCAGTTTTCTAAAGGAAACAAACGGCAAGATCGATTCCGTGGATTGTTCGAAAAATGCATCACCGACAGTGATTTCACGGCTGTCATAAAGTCTCTGATTAATCAAGCAATCGGCGGAGACGTGCCAGCCGCAAAATTGATTCTGGAGCGTTGCATGGGCAAGGAAGTTGAAACAGTGAAGCTCGAGAACGAGCCCCAAGGACGCGTCGTTCTGTATTTACCACAAAACAATCGACAACCAAATTTAGCATCGGCACCAATCATAAGTGAATCGTAGTCGGCCCTGGATCAGACCAGCAACCGCGAGATTCGATCAAAACAAGAACTCAACGACTACGGGTAAGTAATTTTCAAATCCGAAATAAATTTTAGTGCCTAAGTTTTGTGCATGCTCGAAAAGCAGGCACGTAGCGCACGTGCCGCCGGCGACCGAAGACTGTTGACTTTTGAATGATCATCTGAGAACTATTTAGGAATGCGGTGAAAACATCTACCCGAAAACCATTTACGAATGGCTCGTTACCGCAAACCATTCCTACGTTGGATTTAAAACTGACTGGACTTTTTATATGGCAAGCATTGTTACCCTTGCAAATGGGACACGACGGATTCAGTTTGTCGCTCATGATGGCAAACGGCAAACCATCTATTTGGGAAAGCATCCTAAGCGCTACGCGGAATCCGTCAAAGTTCGAGTGGAGGCTCTTCTATCCGCATCGATCACCGGCTCGATGGATCGGGATACCTCGATTTGGGTTGCCTCTATCACGCAGAATGATCCCACTTTGAGAGGAAAGTTGGAGGCGGTTGGGCTACTGGAACCACTAGAGCCCGTCGAGCAATGTCCGACCGTTTCGGATTATATCGACAGCTACCTAAAACGAATGACCGACGGAAAAAAGCCAGCAACGATAGTAAATTGGGGGCAAGCGGGTAGGAATCTCAAAGAGTATCTACCAAAGGGAATCCGTTTGAACGAAGTTACGGCCGGTCATGCCAAGCAGTTTCACGAGAAACTCAAGGGCAAAGGTCTAGCGTCCACCACAATTCGTAAACGAATCCAAGTCGCTCGTCAGATCTTCGAAGACGCGCTGGATTGGGACATCATTGAATCCAACCCGTTTCGTAAGGTTGAAGCGAAGAGCCATCGCAATAAAAGTAACTCGTTTGTTGAATCGGATACCATCTTAAAGCTTATGAAGCATGTGGACCCAACGTGGCAGACAATTCTCGCCCTCTGTCGGTTTGGCGGCCTTCGATGTCCGAGTGAAGTGCTCTCGATTCGCTGGGTAGATATCGATTGGGAGTCTTCGACGATGAGCGTTCCCGAACCTAAGGTTGAACACCATGAGGGAAGAGGAGTTCGATCCTGCCCAATTTTTGCTGAGCTACGCCCGTATTTAGAGAAGGCCTGGGAATTGGCTCCCGAGGGTTCGGAATACGTCGTTGACAAGCCAGCTTATCGGAACGCTGCAAACTCGGGCCAAGGCTGGAAGAATGCAAACCTACGAACACAATTGCTTAAGAAACTCCGCAAAGCTGGTATTCCCCCGTGGGCAAGACTTTTCCACTCGTTAAGAGCTAGTCGTCAGACGGAATTGGAACGGGAGTTTCCTCTGCACGTTGTTTGCGCCTGGCTGGGTAATACGCCCGAGGTCGCACGACAGAACTATTTGTTGGTCACTGATGGGGACGTTGAACGAGCGATTCAAGGCAACGCAGAATGCAACGCAGTTGAGTTCGATACCAGCGAAAAAAGCAACGCAAAATGCAACGCAGCAAATTGCGGCAACGAGCAGCAACAACAAGCAACCGACCTAGCAAAAACATTGGGAAAATACGGTTTTCAGAGTGAAAACCGAGAAGAAATAAGTGGTCACTCGGGGAGTCGAACCCCGACGCCTTGCGGCACCAGATCCTAAGTCTGGCGTGTCTGCCAATTCCACCAAGCGACCGTCATTGACTCTAAGTTTAGCCTCAATTATCGTTCTGGCAAGCCTAAGCCTTAGACTACTTGGCAACCTCCGGCTTGCTCCCACTTTTTCAAGGTTTTTCCAATATCACATGAAACCTTGGTTCGGTGTCTCAACTCGGTGCAATCGAAAGCGAGACCCCTCAGAGAGCGTTGACTACTTAGAAGACTCTAGTCTTACCACCTCGGCGCCCCCTCGGGTGATCAAGCCGTGAAGAGTGCCCGGGTCTATGTTCGGTACTGCCCTTACGAACCCATCTGCCATCCCAATCAGATTCGACGAGGCTCGTGGCGATAAAGATTCGGCTGTACTGTAGTTAACATCCTCTGGTTGGGTCCAAATCACCTCGTCTTCAAACGCAATCAAGGCGACTGTATTAGATGTACCGTCCGTGATGTCCGCAAATCTCGGTGGGGCGACACCCGAATCGAATGCACCTCCTCCGACCAGCATCTTGAAAGGTGTAGTATCTTTTATACGTGTTTCCGTCGAACGATAGATGGCGGGCATCTTTGCCGCTAGCTTGAGATTCGTATCGCTATCCCATGGCTGATCAAATTGGTATTCGTTGTAAAGGTCGGCGTATCCCAACAATGGTAGTATCGCGACGCGCCAACTGTGAGGAGGCTCGCTAGCGGTCCGTCGATTCTCACTGCGAGGCAGATGCTTAAATCGAGATTCAAAATTATGAAAGGCCAAAAGAATCTTGATCATCTTGTCTTTATCAGTT
>Ga0315899_10004069_pt1 | contig 15828 bp, 11 predicted proteins | sample LakEriMetagenome_2_FD_203518 | JGI IMG/M metagenome (GOLD analysis project Ga0315899, IMG submission 203518) | Freshwater fungal communities from buoy surface, Lake Erie, Ohio, United States - Buoy 4 MA112 | ecosystem: Environmental > Aquatic > Freshwater > Lake | place: USA: Lake Erie, Ohio... | reverse complement strand
TTTCGATACGGAAATCCTTGCAGCTTCTGTTCGCCACCCAATGCATGTTATTGCATGTGCTGAAATTGGTGCAGATGTTATGACCGGTCCGTTAAGCGTTATCTTGCAATTGATGAAGCATCCGTTAACCGACATCGGATTGGCGCAGTTCTTAGCTGACCACAAGAAAGCAGCTGAAGCGAAATAATTTTGATTTCCATATCAGACAATAACGCCGACTATACTGCGGTACAGATTATTCGCAAGCAAGGAATTTGTATACTTCCAACAGATACAGTCTATGCTTTCGCTTGTGCATTGTCAGATAAAAAAGCAATAGAGAAAATGGCTCAATTGAAAGGCGTGCGTTTAGACAACGCGCGCTTTTCTATTGTTTGCAACGACCTTTCTCACTTGGCCACATTCACCAAGCCCATTTCAACACCGTATTATCGGGCTTTGAAAAGGCATACCCCGGGCATGTTTACTTTTTTATTGGAAGCGAGCAGTCTGGTCCCAAAACTTTTTACTTCACGCAGAACCACTATAGGTCTTCGTGTTCCCGATCACGATTTTCTTCAGCGCGTGCTTACCCAGCTTGGTGAACCCCTTGTGGTTTCTTCAGTTCATAGAAAAGAAAATCCAGAAGAATACCCTTTGGAAGCCTTCGATTTGGAAGATGATTGGTCGAATCAGGTAGCAGAAATTTTCTTTGAAGACACCTCGAAAATGCTTCTTTCAACAGTTGTCGATTTTTCCGGATTGAACCCAGTCGTGGTTCGCCAGGGTGCAGGGGAGTGGAATCCATGAACAATATCCATAAACAATTGCTCGTTCGCAAGTTTCAGAATTAGCCCATTCTTACGAAGGTGGTCTTGGTAATTTCACATTGACAAATTGTGACTATGAGAAAAATTGCACTGGGTTTTGTTTTACTGATTTTGAGCGCCACAAGTGTGTTTGCTCAGAAGTCTTACGAAAAAGTTGTGCCCGAGCGAATCTATCGCGAAGCATTGAATCTTTTCGAAAATGAAAAATTCGTTCCGGCAAAAGAGTCGTTCGAAAAGTATCTTTCGTTAACCTCTGGAAACGACGGTTATCGAGCAGATGCCGAATATTACCAAGGTCTTTGTGCTATGAATCTGTTTCATCCAGATGCAGAATACTTGCTCACCACCTTCGTAAGAAACCATCCCGACTCGCATTGGTGTCAGAGTGTGTATTTGGAATTGGCCAACTTCAAGTACAAGAGTAAATCTTACAAGCAATCACTCGAGTGGTTCAATAAAGTTGAAGAGAAACAGCTTCTCGCAGAAGAACGCCCTTCGTTTTATTACAAGCGTGGATTTGTGAAATTCGATCAAAAGAAATTTTCAGATGCACGAGTGGATTTCGCGAAAGTGAAAGATGGTGATTCAGAATATGCACCTGCTTCAACATACTATTATGCATACATAGCCTACTCCAACAAAGATTATCAAGTTGCATTGGAGTCTTTTCTAAAGTTGAAGGAAGATAAAGATTTCAAGGCGGTTGTTCCCTATTTCATTTCTCAGATCTATTACTTGCAAAAGCGTTTCGATGAATTACTGGCTTACGCCCCAGCATTGATTGATGCTGAGGAGAATGTGAAAAATAATTATCCGAATGCAAATGGAGATATTGCTCATTTGATTGGTGATGCTTATTTCATCTTAGAGAAGTACGCTGAAGCTCTTCCTTATTTGGAAAAGTATCGAGTGTCTTTAGGTAATGACACAAAGTTGTCAGTCGAGGACGCCTATCAATTGGGATTTTGTCGTTATCGCAATGGTGACTACAAAGGAGCTGTAGATGCTTATTCAATTTGTTCGAAGGGTGATTCTCCTACTTCTCAGTTGGCCAATTATAATATTGGAGATTGCTATCTTAAGCTCGATCAGAAAGAGTATGCACGTACCGCTTTCGAAGCGGCTTCTAAGCAAACACATAACCTCGATGTGCAAGAAGACGCGTTGTTCAACTATGCAAAATTAGCTTTCGAACTTTCGTACAACCCTTTCCATGAAGCCATTTCAGCTTTTGAAGGATATCTCGATAAATACCCGAACTCTGCTCGTCACGACGAAGCCTACGAGTTCTTGTTGAATGTGTATTTGAAAACAAGAAACTACGAGCGCGCCCTAACTTCATTGGATAAAATGAAGGTGAAAGACATTCGTGCGAAGACTTCTTATCAGATAGTAGCTTTCAATCGTGGGGTAGAATTGTATCAAGCAGAAAGTTTTGCAAGATCGGAAGAGTTTCTCACGAAGTCGCTGGAGTACCCTGTGAATACGTATCTCATGGCTCAGGCGAAATATTGGATGGGTGAGATTAATTATCGCCAAAATAAATTTCCAAAAGCGAAAGAGTATTATTTGGCTTGTATCGCTGAGCCTGCAGCATTTAACTCTGAATATTACGCATTGGCCAATTACAGTTTAGGTTACACCTACTTCAAGTTGGGGGTAGCGCAAAAAGATTATGACGAGTCAAAGCCCTATTATGCAAATGCAAATACGGCATTCAGAAAATTTGTTGATTCGAAAGAAGCAGATGATATCAAGAAAGGCGATGCTTATTTGAGAATTGGCGATTGCTTCTTCGTTTCGAAAAGCTATAAGCAGGCTATTGAGAGTTATGCCAAAGGAAGTCCTTCGCAAAAAGATTATATTCTTTTTCAGAAAGCACTTTGTGAAGGATATGAAGGAAATAACACCGGGAAAATTGGGTTGCTAAAATCGCTTGTTGAGGCAGGTGGTAACTCTAAGTTCAAAGTTGACGCGGCTTTCGAGTTGGGAACTACTTATTTAACCGAAGGGAAAAATGCTGAAGCGAAAACGGTATTCCTTCAATTAATGGCAGATGAGCCTACTTCGAACTATACCAGAAGAATTTTGGTGAATTTGTGCTTGATCTATCGCAACGAAGAAAACGATGCAAAGGTTAAGTCTACTTGGAATACGCTTTATGCGAACTATGCAAACGATATGATTCTCCAAGATGCATTGGAGATTGTAAAGCCTGTGCTAATTGACGATGTTGAATTTCAAAAGCAGATTACAGGGTTAACGGTAGCCAATGTTAGCGCGCTTGAAATTGAAGAGGGCGTATTTACCAAGGCGTCTGCTCCGGCGTATGCAGGGGAATGCTCAAAGGCAAAAACAAAATTGGAGTCGTATTTAAACCAATACCCTCAGGCTATTCACGCTGCCGAAGCCAACTTCTTGCTTGCTGATTGTTTCAAGAATGAAGGAAATATTGAATCAGCAGTTACGTATTACGAAAATGTAGTTGCATTACCGTTTTCTGATTTTACGGAAGAAGCGTTGAATAATGCTGCTGATATTCGGTTGCAACAAGGTGAATATGCGAACGCAATTGGACACTTATTGAAAATTGAGAGTGCTGCTGTTTCGAAGAAGAAAGTTGAAGATGCGCAGATGGCATTGCTGGTTGCGTACTACAGCATTGAAGAAATGGGATTGGCGAGGGAGTATACCGATAAAGTAATTGCAGATGTATCAGCAAATGCTGATAATCGCGCGAAAGCTTATCTATGGAGAGCGCGCATGAAAATGAAGGAAGAAGAGTTTGCAAGTGCGTTAGCGGACTATGCTGAAGTGGCGAAGGGCGGCGGCGACGGAGCAGCAGAAGCTGCTTTTCAAAGTGCTTATGTAGATTATAAAACGAAGGATTTGGACAAAGCTGAGAAGTCTATTTTTAAGGTCATTGAGAAATATGCTTCGTTCGAAAAATGGAAATACGAATCTTTCCTTTTGCTTTCAGATATCTATGTGGCAAAACCAGATTATTATCAGGCTAGAAAGACACTTGATGCAATTATTGCAAAGGTGAAAAACCCTGAAATTTTAGCTCGTGCTCAGCAGAAAAAATTGGATTTAGAAGAACTGGAAAACCCACGAGAAAAGGTATTAGAAATTCCAATAGATGACACCGATGAGAATATTCAAAACGATGAGTTCCATGAAGAATAAATTGAGAACAATAGGTTTAGCAGTGACATTGGCTATTGCCAGTGCACAGGCGTTAGCGCAGGTGGACAGCGTGCTTATTCAAAGCGCAACATTCGAGGGTGATTTGAATATTTTCTTGCGCGATGCGAATAAAATATCGAACCAGCCATTCGTTATTGAAACAGAGACGAATGCCTCTTTGTTGAAGTACAACATGCTTCCAACAAGGCAGATTTCCTTCACACAACCAGCAACAATTTTATCGTCTAGTTTTCCAATGGAAAAGAAGTTGAAGAAGCTTCAAAAAGGATGGGTGGATATTTCTTTTGGTAGTTATGTTACGCCGAGAGTTGATGCCTATTACACAGACGGCAGGTCTAAGAAGGGTGACTGGGGAGTTCGTTACGGACATCAGAGTTCAAATGCAAACTTCGAAGTTCTTTCAGGTGCTGATCTTCCTACTTCGTTCAGTGAGAACAATGCAACACTTTGGGGTAAGAGGTTCTACAAAAAGACGGTTGCAGATGCCAAACTGAATTGGAACAGAAACGTTACCAATTGGTACGGAGTAGATTCTTCACAGTTGAGCTATTTTCCAGATTTTTCCAGCCTGAAGCAAACCATGAATGTGTACAGTGGAAGCCTTGGAATTCGTACGTTTGATCGTGATAGTAGCGATTTGAATTGGTGGGCGAAGGGAGGTTATCGCCTGGCATCAGATGCATTCAGCTCAAATGAACATTTTGTGGATGTAAGCGGAGGGGCAAGTAAACTGGTGAAGACAGAAGTGTTTAGCGGTGAATTTGGAATGACATACAATCAGTTTAATTCAACCGGATTGGATTGGTCTCCAGATGCTGCAAATACTTGGGGAGAAGGTGATTCATTGCGAACCACGCGTTCGTTCGATAACGCCATTGTGCGCTTCATTCCTTCAGCTTACACGGTATACAAAGATCTTCGTGTGAAGATTGGAATGGGCTTATATATGCAATCGCGTGGAGAACAACGTGGACATTTCTATCCGCAAGCGGAGGTGAGCTATAGCATTCTTGAAGGTATGTTTGTTCCTTATGCTGGAATTAAAGGGTCTTTGGCTCCGACAACCTATTACGGTTTATACAATCAGAATCCATTTGTTGTTGTTCAGCCTCAATTGCTCAATCAAAACAACAAAATGCAATTGTATGGTGGTGTGAACGGTTCTATCTCTCGTCGCGTCAACTACAGTGTAGGTGGAGAGTTGAATAAGATTGAGAATTTCGCCTTCTTCGTGAACGATAGTCTCTTTTCAAGAGGGAACATGCAAGGTGTCGTTTACGATAACTTGCGCATAGCAAAAGTTAAAGGTGAGGTGGAAGTTTTAGGAGGAAAGAAGTGGAATGCTAAGTTTGGAGGTTCTTATTCATACTTCGAAACAGATCAGCAATATGCTTGGCAGCTGCCGAACCTTCAGTTCTCTGCAGAGGCTTCATATAACCTCAACTCTAAGTTCAAGTTCAACTTCCAAGGTATCTATTTTGGAGAGCGCTGGGCGAAGTCGGTTTTGCCGGTTACCGGAAGAGATGCTCAATTGCAATTGGACGGTTCTTATGTGTACAAGATGAAAGCTTTCGTAGATGTCAATTTGCGCACGACATACACCTACAACGAGCGTCTTTCGGCTTATATTCAATTCAACAATATCTTGGCCCAGAAATACGCTATTTACAGCGGAATTCCGAGCCAACGCTTCTTTGCGGCATTGGGTGCTTCTTATTCATTCTAAAGTAGCTTTTTGTTAACGAAATGTTTATAAAACTACGGGGGCTTCGGCCCCCTTTTTTTGCTACGGCAATGGGCCTTGTGTAACTTTGGGGACCTTGAAAAAATGGGCTTGCCCGTTTCTTCAACTTGAATCAAAAAAGTTAGATAATTAATAGTCCCACGAGAGAATGAGTGAAGAAATAGAAAATACCCTTACCCCCGGTTATACCGCTGATAATATTCAGTCGTTAGAAGGAATGGAGCACGTACGTATGCGTCCTGCTATGTACATCGGTGATATTGGAACTCGCGGTCTGCACCACTTGGTGTATGAGGTAGTGGATAACAGTATTGATGAAGCGTTGGCTGGACATTGCGATACCGTTCAAGTATTTATTAATCCAGACAATAGCATCACGGTTAAAGATAACGGTCGAGGTATTCCTGTAGACATGCACAAGAAGGAAGGCGTAAGTGCCCTTCAAGTGGTAATGACCAAAATTGGTGCGGGTGGAAAGTTCGACAAAGGATCCTACAAGGTTTCTGGTGGTCTTCACGGTGTTGGGGTGAGTTGCGTGAACGCGCTTTCGATTGCATTGAAAGCAGAAGTTCATCGCGAAGGAAAAATTTATGTTCAAGAGTACAGCTGCGGTAAGGCGTTATATCCTGTTAAGGAAATGGGAACGACCGATCTTCGCGGAACTACGGTAACCTTCCTTCCAGATAATACGATTTTCGACACAGCTGAGTATAACTATGATACGTTAGCGAATCGTTTGCGTGAGCTTTCATTCTTGAACAAAGGCATTCGTTTGCATTTGACAGACAAGCGCGTTACCAACGAAGACGGGTCATTCAAGAACGAAGAGTTCCACAGCGAAGCTGGTTTGATTGAAATGGTTAAGTTCTTAGATGAAAGCCGTCCGGCTATCATCGGAACCATTATTCACATGGAGCGCACAGACGGTGCTATTCCAGTGGAAGTGGCTATGACTTACAATGATTCTTACAACGAGAATGTTTTCTCTTATGTAAATAACATCAACACTCACGAAGGTGGAACTCACTTGCAAGGATTTAAGCGCGGATTAACTTCTACGTTGAAAGACTATGCAGATAAGAGTGGTTTGTTGGAAAAGGCGAAGGTTGAGATTGTAGGTGATGACTTCCGTGAAGGATTGACAGCAGTTGTATCTGTTAAAGTTCAAGAGCCACAGTTCGAAGGTCAAACCAAAACGAAATTGGGAAATAAGGAAGCTGTGGCTCCTGTATCTCAAGTGGTAAGCGAGATGCTTCAAGCATATTTGGAAGAACATCCGGCTGAAGCGAAAGCAATCGTTCAAAAAGTAATTCTTGCCGCTCAAGCGCGTATCGCTGCGAAGAAGGCACGTGAGACCATACAAAGAAAAGGAGTAGGATCGGGCGGTGGACTTCCTGGCAAGTTGGCCGACTGTTCTGAAAAAGATCCAACGAAATCTGAGTTGTTCTTAGTCGAGGGAGATTCGGCGGGTGGTACCGCAAAGCAAGGACGCGACCGTGTGTTCCAAGCAATCTTACCGCTTCGCGGAAAAATCTTGAACGTAGAAAAAGCAATGCAACACCGTATTCTTGAAAACGAAGAGATCAAGAATATGTATACGGCCCTTGGGGTATTCATAGGAACAGACGATGATAGCAAAGCCTTGAATACTTCAAAGCTTCGCTACCACAAGATAGTGATTATGTGTGATGCCGACGTAGACGGATCTCACATTGAGACGCTTATTTTAACATTCTTCTTCCGTCACATGAAAGAGTTGATAGATCAGGGAATGATTTACATTGCAACTCCACCGTTGTACCAAGTGAAGAAAGGAAACAAAGGTGAATACGCTTGGACCGAAGAGCAACGCGATGCGTTGATTAAGGAAATGCGTGGAGCGGGTTCTGAAACAAGTGTAAACGTTCAACGATACAAGGGTCTTGGAGAGATGAACGCAGAGCAGTTGTGGACAACTACTATGGATCCAACGACAAGAACATTACGTCAAGTTACCATTGACAACGCTGCGGCGTGTGACCAGATATTTTCTATGCTTATGGGCGACGAGGTTCCACCTCGTAGAGCGTTCATTGAAGCGAATGCGAAATACGCGAAGATCGACGCGTAACCACACTCTACCCGCATTCGCGCGGGCAGGGTAACCTGCAAGAATAAGGGCCTCCATCGGAGGCCCTTATTTATTTCAACGAAGTTGAAACTATTTCAATTTGTCGTTATTCAAATGTCGCGTGGCGTCCCGCTCGGTTTTCTTCGCCATGTTTTTTTCGAAGGCTTCTTGCAAATTGATTCCCGTTTGATTTGCCAGGCAAATCAAAACGAAAAGAACGTCGGCCATTTCATCGCCAAGGTCTTTGGCTTTATCGCTTTCTTTTTCGCTTTGCTCGCCATAGCGGCGAGCAATGATGCGAGCGACTTCGCCGACTTCTTCGGTTAGCATAGCCATGTTGGTGAGCTCGCTGAAATAGCGAACACCAACCGTCTTAATCCATTCGTCAACTTGCGCTTGAAGCGCATTCAAATCTTTTTCCATTAATGACCTCCAGCCATTTCACCGATTTGAATGTTTTGCTTTTTCAAAATTCCCTTAACGCGATACGCATAGAAAGCCAAGTAAGCAAAACATGCAACTCCTACGAAGTACGAATACTGAATGCCTAATACTGTATCGTCAGCTAATGCACCTTGAGTCACAGATACAAATCCACCACCCATAATCATCATGATCAATAGACTCGATCCAGTATTTGTTCTGCTTCCCAGTCCTGCAATTCCTAAAGTGAAAATACAAGGCCACAGTGTGCTGCAGAACAATCCAACCGACATAAATGCGAACACGCTTATCATTCCACTTGCGAAAATTCCAACCATCAAAGCGGCAATTCCAAGAAGCGAATACATCAACAATTGCTTGATCGGATTTCCTTCACTGATTTTGTCAGCGACTATAAGTACAAGTACCAATCCTAAATACGGATAGAAGTCTGTTACAACGTGGCCAGCAATGGCATTCACGGTCATGAAAATTCCGAAAGCTGCAAACGGAAGAATAATATTCAACTTGCTTTTCAACGATTGAGAAATGTTGAATGATCCAGCTGCGCTAGTCCAACGTCCAATCATTAAGCTCGCCCAAAACAACGAAACGAATGGAGCAATTGCATCTTCGTTAGTACCTAATTTTTGCTTCATGAATTCAGGAAGGTTACTTGCGGTAGATACTTCAACACCAACATACAAGAAGATTGCAAGCATACCCATAGACAATTGTGGGTACTTCAAGATTGAAAGCAAGCTTTCATTGTCGTTGTCAGATTTCACTGTTTCAATTTTATCAGGAACAGAAGAGAACTTGAACATCACTGCTGCTAAAACGAAGGCAGCTCCTAAAACCAAATAAGGAATTTGAACCGCTTTCAGGTCCAATGTGGTTGTGCCACTTCCAATGGCTCCGAAGATTGCGAAGGAAACAATAACAGGTCCTATTGTTGTTCCGACATTGTTGATTCCGCCGGCTAAACTTAAACGCTGATTCCCTGTTGCAGGATCTCCCATTTGAATAGCCAAAGGATTTGCTGCAATTTGCTGAAGCGAAAATCCCAAACCAACAATAAAGAGTCCTGAAATAAGCAACTCGAAAGACGCTGTGTTCGAAGCAGGAATGAACAACAAGGTTCCGCAGGCCGAAATCAAAAGTCCAAGCGCCAATCCATTTCTGTAACCAAGTGAATTCAGAATATCACGTTTCATGATTGCTGAAATGGCGAAATACAAAAGAGATCCTACGGTGTACGCTACGTAAAAGGCAAACGAAATTAATTGCGATTGCATTTGCGAAAGGTTCAAGGCTTTCTTGAAAACTGGAATCAAGATGTCGTTACTTGCTGCAACGAATCCCCAGAAAAAGAAAATCGAGATTAATGTTGCCAATGCGCCTTTAGGTGCTTTTTGCATTTTGTTTTGGTTTAAGGTTTAGACTGCAATATAATAATGTAATTTATACAATAAGTATAACAATCATTATTTCTTATTCTTACGCAAGATCTCCTCCCATTTCACTTGAATACCTTCAGAAGGCAGGGGTGTGTAATTGAATGAAATCTTCCCTTTGTTATTTGTTTCAATAGCAAAAGGAACCGTTTGAATGCGTAGATCGTCGATGAGCTTATAGTCATTACCTCCATAAATAGTAGTCAGGTTTGAAAGCTTCAACGAATGTAAAGCTTTTGAGTATTCGTCATAGGAGTGCTGCATTCCAATGGCAATAATGCTGAAGTCGTTTTTGTATTTGGAAGCAAGCTGGTTCAACAATGCGAGATCGCGTTGAGAGGTTTTGCTAGAGTTAAAAAAATACAAATACATATTTCGGTCGCACTGCTTGCTGAACACCCATGCTTCGCCACTGTCGTCGTACAAGGTGAAATCCCTTAAATCTCTTTCCGATTTTTCTCTAATCTCTTTCTCGAAATTTTGAATAAGCTTTTTCGCAGTTGAGCTTTTTGAAGATGCTGAAACAACTTGATTTAAGCGCGAAACAAATGCCTCTGACCATTCACGAGAGTAATATTTCGTTCGAAGCGCAGATGCGAAAATCACTTCTTCCAATTCTAAATTGAAACTGTTCTCCAAGTTCAGAAATTTAATGATCTCTTCCAATTCTTCGCCCTTTTGCAGAAGTGTATCGAACTTCTGTTTTTCTACTTTGATTAATTTTGGGTCTAAATAATTGCGTGAAAAAAGCTCTACCCATTCACAAAATGCTGGATTGGTCATATCAATACGCTTCAACATTTCTTCATAAGAATCGCTTCCACCAGTTAGCGTTTTCAGGTGACCAATTTTGCAGAAAAGGTAATTTTCAACAAATGAATTTTGTTCGATAACTTCTCTCAGCTCTTCTTTTATGGTCGTTTCGAAAGCCAAGAGCGATTCGTTGAATTTTGATTCAGCTTTACGCGTTGAATCTTGTGAGTCGCTGAATTTAACTATGTCTGAAGTTGGATTCTTTTCTCGAATGCGTTGTATAGAAGCTTGGCTTGTATTGCTTTTTAGAAGCAAGTACTCATAAGTATTGTTCGAAATAAATTCTGCAATACGATTGTTAATCAGGCCTATCAACGCATTCGTGGTGCTAGGTGAATTCGATTCAATGCGTGATTCCCAAAATTGAACAAAGCCATTTTGTGTAATGGTGGTATCTGGATTTAAAAAAGTGAGCTTGTACTGTTGATTGGGGTCAACCCAAATTCGCGTCCTTGCGTTTCCAGTGCAAATGACAAGTGATTTGGTTTGCTTAAGCGGAATTTTCAAATTGAAATTACCGTTGCTATCGCCCGAGGTTTGAGTCAAAAGTGAAAGTTGATTCGTAATGCCATCGGAAACTTCAAAAGCATACACCTTGCTGTCTTTCGCCAAAGAAGCAAAGCCGTTTATTTCTGCTTGTTGTCCGAAGACAGAAGCGAAAAGTGATAAAGTGAAAAAGAATAAACTGGCAATGATTCTCATAACTGAATTCCTTTTGGAAGGAACGAAGAAATGTCGCCGTTATTTTTATAGATCTCGCGAATGACAGTACTTTGAACATGCGATAGCTCGGGAGCAGTCACGAGCAAGATGGTTTCAATGCCATCAGAAATGCTCTTGTTCATGCTCGCAATGGTGCTTTCGTATTCGAAGTCGGTGCTGTTACGCAGTCCGCGAAGCAAATATTTTGCGCCAATCGATTTACAGAATTCAACGGTCAATCCTTCGTAGGTGGTGACACGAATATTCGCATGTCCAGCAAACGTCTTTTCAACGAAAGCCAATCGTTGCTCCAGCGAAAACAAATAGTTCTTCGTTGTATTCACACCAATGGCCACAACCACTTCATCGAATAACGCTGCGCCGCGAAGCACAATGTCTTCATGTCCTGTTGTTATCGGGTCAAACGATCCTGGAAATACTGCTATGCGTTTCATTTATTTTCTATTTTGAAAAATGAAAAATGCACATGTCCGTAACTGCGTGCTTGCCAAAAATACGGACTGTCTTCGAATTTTATGTCTTTCCCGTGCTCAATAATCAACAGCTGAAGTTGGTCACTTTTCTTTTCGAAAATCAACGCGGGTAATTCCTTCAGCCAAGGTAAATCGTAAGGTGGGTCGGCGAATACAACTTGAGGTAAGTCGGTTTGTCTTCCTAAAAAAGTGCGAACATCTGCGGTGAAAATATCCATTGTGTCCGCTTGGAAATCACGCTTGACTTGCTGCAAATGTCGCGCATGTTTCGCGCTACTTTCAACAGCAATCACGCGTTGAACCCCGCGTGAAGCGGCTTCCAAACTTATAGCTCCAGTTCCGGCGAATAAATCCCACATCAATGAAATTTCATCCCATTCCACCAAGTGTTGCAACACATTGAATAACGCTTCCTTCGCGAAATCGGTTGTGGGTCTTCCGGTGAAAGACTTGTCCACTTTAATGGTTCGACCCTTCCAGTCGCCGCCAATTATGCGCATAGTAAGTGTAATTTCCAGAGGTCGTTCAGCGAATTCGCTTGCATGTTTTCAGAGAATTGAACCTGGCGGACGTAGGATTCGAAAATGTTTATGTAGTTCGAATCGAAATGCGTTCCCTGCACAAACACAGGTAAAGAAGCCAAATCAATTCCATATTGAATACAGCCATTAGCCAAGAAGTATAAGATGTCTTCTGCCGTATTTCCGGCGTATTCATTCAATAACACCAAGGCGTTATTTTTTTCAATACACAAATAATGTTTTTCCTTTCCCACCCAAAGTGTGGCTTTCGATTGCACCAAACTCGCATGTGCCCGTTGTCCAGGAAGCAATAGGGTAGGCAAGGCAAGGATTTCAACACCAGCAATGAATCGTTCTAAATTTACAACCGACGAATGCGTTGCGAAAACTATCACCACATCTTGTTGTTCGTTGAAACGATAAGCTAAAAATTCGCTCGAAGAAATTTGAGGAAGGTAATCTTCCAAAGCACTTTCTTCGAACATTGCTTTTGGAATAAGGTTGAAGGCCAGAGGCTCAACTGAAAGTATAGTTTTCTTGAAAACCGCGCTGGGCCAGTGTTTTTGAATCCAAGCTACCGATTCAGCAAAAGGAATACTCTCACCAATCGGAAAGGATTGGTTATGCGTAAATATGATTGTTCCGTCTTCGGGTTGTGCGAAGGCAATGGAAACAAAGAAAGATTCCAGATGCAGCGAGGCATGCAGACGAGCGCTGTTTTCTACAACAGCCGTCGGAATTTGAAATGTTTCAGTGTTCATCTTGAAAAAATACGCATAATTAATTTCTCTGCTAATTTACATCATTGCGGCGCTTGGTCTTTCTTTGCAAGCGAGAATAAAATCATGAGCCACACTGCATTCGAACAATTACTGCTGGAAAATTTTTCTTATGCGCCTACAGCAGGACAAAAGAAACTCTTTCATGCCTTTGCGCGAATGATGTATTCGCCGAAGGCGCGATTGGCGCTCATGATCAAAGGTTACGCGGGTACGGGTAAGACGACATGTGTGAAAGCCATGGTAGATGCTCTTGCGGAACATCGCGTGAATTCGGTACTTCTAGCGCCAACCGGACGAGCCGCCAAGGTTTTAGGAAATTATTCCAACCGAAAGGCGAGTACCATTCACAAAGAAATTTATGTGAAGCGCATGGATCGGAGCGGGCGCGTTTGGTTCGAATTAAAGGAAAACGAAAATATAGATACCGTTTATTTCGTGGATGAAGCCTCCATGATTGGACAAGACACCGTTGTTTTTTCAGAAGATAGTTTCGATGCGGGAAGTTTACTCGACGATTTGCTTTCGCACGTTTACAGCGGCGAGCGTTGCAGGTTGGTCATCATTGGAGATACGGCGCAGCTTCCGCCTGTTGGCTGTCCGTTAAGTCCAGCGTTGAACATGGAAGGCTTGCGCGACAGTTATTCGCTGAACATTGCCGCCATGGAACTGCTGGAAGTTATTCGTCAAAAAGAAGGTTCTGGCATTTTAATCAACGCCACTTCATTGCGCGAATTAATCGTGAGTCAAGGAAACGAATTGCCTCAATTTTCAACCTTGAATTTTAACGATATTCATCGGGTTGATACTGATATGCAGCCCATAGTGGAAGAGGCTTTGCATAAATACGGCATAGAAGATTTGGTCATAATTACGCGCTCTAATAAACGCGCGAATTTGTTCAATCAGCAAGTGCGTGCACGCATTTTATGGAACGAAGAAGAGATCAATTCAGGAGATCGAATGATGGTCTTGAAGAACAATTATTTTTGGCTAGATGAAAAAGAATCGAAGGAAGTTGGCTTCATTGCCAACGGAGATATTCTGAATATCCTTCGTGTAAAATCGTTTGAAGAACGCGGAGCTTTTCGCTTTTGCAAGGCTATTGTGAAAATGGCCGACTATCCGGAAATGCCTGAGATGGAAGTCATACTTTTATGCACCACCATTTGGGAAGAATCTGCTCAGTTGTCGAAGGCGAAGATGCAAGAGCTTTGGCAGATTTGCGCACTCGATTATCCTGAAGCGACCACTGTTGGTCAACTTAGAAAACTACTTCAGAAAGATCCATACTACAATGCGCTTCATGTGAAGTTCGCTTATGCCATAACCTGTCACAAAGCGCAGGGTGGACAGTGGCCGTGTGTCTTTGTAGATCAAGGATATCTCACCGATGAGATGGCCGGATTGGAATTAAATCGCTGGTTCTACACCGCACTTACGCGTGCGCAGAAAGAAGTTTTTCTTGTTGGATTTCAAGAAAAATTAATTGTAGAGGAAGAGCGGAATTTATTTTAGGAGTTTGAAGAACAATTCGATTTCTTCTGGAGTCTTCGGCTTAGAAACAATGCGCATGTTTTTATCTAGTATGAAAAACGCCGGAGTCTTCGTAATGCGATAGTCTTTGGCTCCTTTCGATTCCCAGCCGCGCATTCCACACAAATTGGTAAACGTGAATTCTCGCTCGGTCACCGCCTGTTTCCATGCGTTCGCGTCGTTGTCCACCGAATATCCCACAAAGGCAATTTTCTTGGCTGCGTAGTCTTTGCTGAGCTTTGCGATTTTCGGAGCTTCTGTTTTACAATGGCTGCACCAACTGCTCCAGAAGATTAAGAGGGTATATTGATTGGCAGCGCATGTCTTTTTCAAGTCGAAAGCTGCATTGTTTAAGTCTGTGCCTGTAATATTTGGAGGAGTCTTTCCAACGCTCACACGCTCAATGCTTTCAGCATTTCGCTTAATGACATTCGAGAAATTATCATCGCCGCACGATTCGTCGTTAATGAAATTATCCATGAGGTACAGCGTGATGTTTTCCATTCCGCTTTCATAAAATCCGGTAAGCATTTCATTCAACACAAACTCATACACGCGATCGTTGGCGTGTGCCTTTTCGGTAAGCAGTCCAATGCAATCGATGAATCCGCTTTCGGTTCCTTTGCTGAATTGGCGCATGAAACTTTGAATGCGGTCGTTTAACACTGTCGTATGCACCACGCGTTCATCGCTGAAATTCAAATTGTCCCAGTAGTGCGCTTTGTCTTTTGAAGTTTCACGCTTCCAATCGATCAGTTGCGAAACGAATGACGTTGTAGTGGTTTGTTGGTCGCGCTTGGTACATTCGAGTTGGTAAGTGTTGAAGGAGGCTTCTAAGTCTGTCAACTCTTTTTCTGCAGTCGAATCTTTGTCTTTTTTCCAACGGATATTGAGGGCTCTTTTCTTCTGTGTGAATTCGTTTTCCTTTTTCACATATTCGAACCAGAGTTGATTTCTATTTCCAGAAGTACAAGAAATTCCGTTGTCCCATTTAACGCCTTGGACAGTAAATACGGTTTCTTTTTCAGCATTGTCCATAGCTATGATGGCCATGTTAGAGGGAGCTATGCCTAACGCATAAAGTCCTTCCCCGTAGGTTCCTTTGAACTTGAATGAATTGTTGGTGATGGTGGTGGAGTCTACAAGATCGAGGGTGCGACCGGTCGTTTTCCACAAGCGAACTGCTGTTCCGTTCGGATAAGTAGCAGTTCCAGAAATAAGGTGAGATTG
>Ga0315899_10004068_pt1 | contig 15828 bp, 15 predicted proteins | sample LakEriMetagenome_2_FD_203518 | JGI IMG/M metagenome (GOLD analysis project Ga0315899, IMG submission 203518) | Freshwater fungal communities from buoy surface, Lake Erie, Ohio, United States - Buoy 4 MA112 | ecosystem: Environmental > Aquatic > Freshwater > Lake | place: USA: Lake Erie, Ohio... | reverse complement strand
CAAGTATGTTCTGGCGGCAGACGGCAAGAAAGCGCTTGAGGGACCCGCCCTGGAGGAGGCGCTCGGCAAGTTCAAGCAAGCCGTTGACGCATTGCAAACAAAACCACTCGACAAGCACAGCACACCAATCGATCGACACTAGAAGCAAGACGTTATCACAGCAGTATCCATCCGAAAAGATTATCGGAGTAGGCTGGATTCATCAGACGTAGTTTCAGTTACTAAAGTTCTGAAATTACACATCTTGGAGAGAAAAAATGATTTCACCTCGTTCTGTTTCTTTTCGTAAAGAAAAACCCATATTAGGAGAACATAATTTTACTACCGTCGTTACCCTCACTACGTCTACAGGATTGTAAACCGCTTTGGGGTTGGGACGGAGTGACACCCAAGAGTAAAGCAAAGTACGGAGAAATGACTCGCGCAAAGGTGTCAGTCGGGCACGCGGGCAGGCTCTTCCTGGCCACGCCGCCGCTGCCGTTTGCGGAGGCGCGCGCGTCTGTGCGTGCCCTCGAGGAGATGAAGGCCCAACGCCTGTGGGAGGCGAGCGACGTCGAGAGCGGCCCCAGCGAGAGTGGCGACGACCTGGACCTCATCGCACCGGCGGACCCCGTGCCATGCTGCGTGCCAGACGGGAACCCCAGCGCCAGCTGGAGGCATGCCGAGAAGCTGCGCCTCGTGGACGCCGAAGTCCTGCGCCGCCGCTACGGCGACGCGGTTTTGGCCATGTCGAGCCCAGTGGACCTGGCGACGGCGACCGTTCGGCTGGGTGCCAGCAACAGAGTCAACGGGCCGCTGTGGGAGGCGTGTCGCGCCGCTGCCGACGAGGAGCTGCCGAACGTTCTGTGCCACTTCTGGGGGCAGAGGTTTCCTTTGAGCGGCGTCTATCTGCGCGTATCGCCGCCAGGCAGCCGCAAAGCGCCCGCACAGGACGTCGAATTTGACGAGGAATTGGAGGTAAGTAGACGGGGAGGCCAGACTGAAAACAGATCGTTCCGCCCTGGCATCGCTGACCTGGAACGATGCGCAGGAAATACGAAGACAATTTGACAGGATCCAGCGGGAAATTCACAAGCCGCAAGAGGAGGACCCGGACGACCGGAGCAGATCCGGCTTAACGTCGGGTACGGATGCGGACAAGACGCGCGAACGTTTTCGGCAGTGTTTGGGATGCAAAGTCCAGGAGGCGATGCTACAGGAGTCGATGCTACAGGAGGAGAGGGCGGCGCTGTCAACGCGCGCCTGGTGTAATGGGCGTGCTGCTCGGAGCATCGAGCAGCCAGGAGGCCACCCGCCCACCCACGAGCATGTCAAGCTGCTTGCCCGCTCACCCCGTGTCACGCGCGGGTCTTGGAGCAGCGGTATCCACCCACACAGGGGCGCGCCCGAGGCGATGCTACAAAAGCTCGACAAGCCAGCGACAGCTGCCGCTCAGAGTGTGCACCAGTATCACAACCAGGAGGTCTCGGCTTCGCAGGCAGAGGCATCATATTTGAGCACCGTGGAGAAAGCACGTGCGCAAGCCACGATGCTCATGCTAACTGGTATAGTAGTAGCACACGACAACATGAGGTTTGTAGTCCCGAGCACTGCGGCCAACGTTGCTTGGTACAAAGAGCCTCATTTGCCAAGTGCTCAGGAGTCTTATGACGAGAGGATGGTGGCGCTGGGTGCGTGTGGAACATCTAATGGTACATCGACCGGAAGTTTCTCCAATGCACACTACCAGACAGCGACTATGTGCTCTTTTGCTCGGACAAGAAGGCCAAGGCGGCCAAAGCTGTCGGCCAAGGCGGCCAAGGACGAGAAGGCCAACGATGCTTCGATTGCACCTAATTGTGCACCTGCAGGGTCGCTCGCCGCGACCGATTATCAATCGCCTGCGACTGCGAGCATGATACGCGCAGGGCGCTTCCCCTCTTTTGGTCCAAAAAGAGACCTCCTTTTTCACCCTGCAACAACAAAAGAAGCCTGAGTCTCATGGGGCGATCTAAGACAAAGGTATGTACCTCTGTAAAGGAGAAGGAGGCTTCATTTTGGCAAACTCAGACAAGCGAGACAAGCAAGCGAGATGAGAAACGAGGTCTCTTTTTGAGAAACGAGGTCTCTTTTCTAAGACAAGCGAATGAGAATGAGAAACGTGTTTTTTTTGTGTTTTTACAAGAATATTGAAATTTTTGCCCTGGTGCCTGCAGGGGGCTGTCACTAGAATTTAAAGCTTTATTTATGAAACTTAATGAATTCTGAAATCGTCTGATAAGATACAGAAAAACTGCTTACGGAACACCCCGCGAATGATTAAGCGTCTCAAGAACTGGCAACGAGCGAAGTGAGAGTAGTCAAGAGTGACGCTAAATCTTATGCCTGAAGCCCCCTGACACTGATCACTTGATTCTGGGATGCCTTGCTTGCTTCGCCACTTTCTCTGAATCCCATGTACTGCAGGCCAGCTGGCTGGGGCAGGAGCCCAGTTTTGGATAACGACCTGTGACCTGCGTTCACCAGACAAAAGAAATCAACAACAGAAACTATGGCGCTCTATCCTGCAGCAAGTTGGGGTCCCCCAGTACGGGTAAAGACATTTTATGTTTGTCTCACCGCTGTCGGGTAGCGGAGGCATGTTCTGACTGCTTTCCTGCACATGCAGGACACGCGGCATAGGAAGACGCGCATTGTGTAGTGAGGCGTTGAACGTCTTTCCCGTGACCCAAGATCTGCTCCAACAAGACCACGCCCTTGATCAGTGTCCTACGACAGAAGAAAAATAAGAAGGAAAAGGGCGCGATAAAAATTGGTGCATTTAGAGAGTCTTACGAATGGGGCAAGTCGTTCAGCGAATTCGACGCATTGTGGGTCGGATTTATCTCCTCTTGCTGTCCGCTGTAATCAGCAAGCCCGACGAAGAGCGTGGAAGCCTTGGTGTTCTCCTTGCTCGGGCCTGAGGGGGTCGCAGTCTAATCGTCAGACAAGGACATGATTCACACGACAGTAATCAGACCGCTCAAACTCTCAAACAGCACTTTCGCAAGCCGGCGTGCGACCACCGCCTTGGAACCCGCCCACAATCACAGCAGTCTCACCGATATCCGTTGACGAATCCAATGAGTTCAGTGCATCGCAGTCAAGTGAAGCTGCTCTGCCCATGTTCAACTGAGTCCCGAGTCGGTGAGGATTCGCCAGGTGCGACGATTGCGGCCTGCCGTTGCGTTTCATGAGGGCCACATCAGCAAGCGCCATGGACTTCCCTTCACTAGCACCTGGTTGCTTGCCCCTGCTGTCGTAGAGGCTGATTGCCTTCTGGACGAGAAAGCGTTGAGCAGATGTCGATAGTTTTATCAGCCGCGGGCTGCTGGTGATCTCTTTCTCGGAAACATCAAACGCAGCTGCTGACACCTGGTTGTCGCTACCCGACGGGGGACGCCCAAACTCGAACTTGTTGGCAAGCTCACTCACAGACCCCCTGCGAACTCTCTGCGCGGACGACACATTCGGGTCTTCTTCTTTGTCCTGAACCCATTCCCTGAACTCAATCGGGTTGTAAGGAGAGCACCCACGCTGCGATGATATGAAGGGAATGGGCGAGGCATTTGATAGATTTCCATTCAAGCTCGCAGTCTGCTTCGGCCCGCCTTCATCTTGATTGACAGCGTGTGCTTGTGCAAGCTGGCCAGCCGACGGCAACTTCATTTGCACGACATGGGACGTGTCGCCCTTTTCAACTGTCACCGAGGGCCCGCGTGGGCTCTGCTTGTTGCAAAGTACTTCGTTTCGCTTACGTTCCGCCTCAAGCTTTGACATCAGATCGCAAATCTGGTACTGCATGCTCTGGATTTTGTGGTCTTGTATCGACATATAGGCCTCCATTTCATCTTCTAAACCCGCGATGCGCTTACTTCGATCCTGCGACACACTTAGCTCCGACTCTAATTTACGGATTTTCTGCTGCGCTGCAAACAGCTTGTGGGATTCTGCCTCTGCCCCTTCCGAGCACACCACAGTACCAGCCGCCGAACGCATGCTGCCCTGAGAACTTCCGACGCCACCAGCGTCACCTAAGCTCTGCGAGAGGTCATACAGTCGTTGTGAAGCAAAATTTGACGCAGCTTCGCCAGATTGCAGTGAGTGCGACAGCTCGCTGCATACACTTTGAAGCAAAGGGAGGTCGCAGATAATCTCAGCCACTGCATCCTTGGTAATTTCCAGACACAGGCGCTGCAGACGCAGCTTGTCGATCAGCAGGCCCACCTTGCGCTCATGTGCTTCCTGCATCATCATCACGTCCATCTGCGCTTTGTCTGTCGCCATTCTGAGTTGCGCTTGCAGCGTACTGCATTTTTCATTGGAATCAGAAACGGCAGGAGCATTTTTGAAACTACAAGCAGGCTTTTTTAAATTAGAGTCCATTTTCTCACATCATGGGTCGACTGCTAGAGTTCGACTCACCGATTTTCTCTTTCCTTTTCTTCTAACTTGGCATGCAGCTGTTGCACAGAGTGATGTGTCAGTGTCGTCGCCGCGCTGGCCTCTCCTACACGCACCAGGGGGGCTGAGCTATGGTCCATATCCTGTTTTCGTTGATGTCAGATTTATCAACGGTGTGCGCTTCAAACACTGTTGTCTTAGTGCAATTAGACGCCACGCAAGGCGTGAGTTGTCGCACCTGTGGTGCACTCCCGAAGGCAAGTCGCCGTTGCGAACCCAAGGCATTGTGCTGCGCTGTGTTGTGGCGCTGCGGCGTGGCATACAGACTAGCGTGGCCAGCAGGCTGGGCGTTAATTGTACGCTGCGGCGTGCATGGTAGCGAGCGGTGCCCCCCGTTTGGGCCCTGCATCACGAAGGCTCCTGCTGGCCACAGAAACAAAACAGACCACGCAAAAGGAGGGTGGCAAGAAGGAGGCATGCGGATTTAGGAAAGGGTTTGCATGGATTCAAGAGGCTGTCAGCTATCGCTCTGCCCACCGCCACTCGCTACACTCGGTGCGGCCTTGCCTTGTGACGTCCAAGTGCCGACAACAAAGCGGGCGCACGGCGATTCGTGGCGACTAACTCACCCGGAGCGACACCTGCCCTCTTGCCGCCCAGCGCAATTTCCTCGTTTCCCTCCCTGTGCGCTCTACTCCTAGTGACGTATATACCACGGCCCCCATTTGTACGAGATGCCTACCTGGTACAAATCCTTGCATGAGTGTGGACTACGCACACAAAACGGCAAAAACAAGCCACGAAGGACGCCACGAACCTTAGGTAGGTAAGAAAAATCCGAGTTTCCGGTTGAGTTTTTAAAGATGGCAAAGGTTGTGGGGTTGGGAAGGGAGTGGGCGGACCACGCACCCGGTGAAGTGTGTGCGTGTGCCGTGGCTGTTCTGTGCGTACTTGCCCGTGTGCGATTGGTCTCGCGCAACTTCGCGCCCGTGCGCGGCTCTGCGCCTAGGCCGAGGTCGTTTGTGGGGCACTATGTGTGTGGAGACAGAGAGAGAGACGGAGAGAGTGTGTTGCCCGAGCGGTGTGACGAGCGAACCCGGCGGGCCCCGCACCCGGGAGTTGCCTTGTTGGTCCGCAGTCGCGGCGCGCTGTCGCCGCCGAGTCGCAGCACGCCCGGCCAGCACACCGCGCGCACGCGCGTGGCGAGCTCGCGTGTGAGTGCCTCACCCTGCAGTGTGTGCATGCGATATGTGGCAGCTTCGCCGCCGCACCTGCGCAGGTGTGGCGTTGGACTCGTTTTGGAGCAGAGCGGCTTCGGAAAACCGGTCGTGATCACGCAGGTTTCGTTTCACGCGCGCGCGTTCTTCCACCTTGCTCTGCACCTGCCTTTAAGTCTTCGCCGACAGGTGGCCGTGCTGCGCATGCAGCTGCTGAAGTGTCTGCGGCCGGATGGGCTCTCCATCTGTTCCCCGTTTGCTCCAGGTGGTGCCCGGAGGCCCTTGTGACAAGGGCAGAGACAGCATCGTGAAACCACAGGACCGCCTTTTGTCGGTCGACGGCGTCCCGGTCTCGGCTCCTGGCCCACAACGAACAATGTGCGCTGCAAGAGCCGTTGCTAGAGCAGAGTTTGCAAATGGGAGTCCGATCGTTTGCATACTGTTCATGCACGTGGCTTCCTGCCCTAATAACACTTGTCCTCTCAGGTTTCGCAACTTCAGAGAGCTGAGCTGAGGAGCCTGATGGAAGGACGACAGGGAAGCACCGTTTCCCTGACCATCGAGAGGCAGGAAGCGCCAGACCTCATCGGGCATCGTAAGCTGAAACGACTGGTGCGTTTCGAGTGCCGTCTTCACAGTCGCAATTTGCACCTCGCAGCTTTCTGTTTTTGAATTCCCTCTCTGTCTAGTGTTTGCACGTGTAAGGGAGCTCGCTGTGCGGGATTAGCCTGCTTGTTTGCGAGACGTCTAACTGTGTGACATGCGCGTGGAGACAGGACGTGACCATTTGTCGAGGGTACCCTCAACCGCAAGCTGCTGAGTCACGACCTGCTGATGGCAATACTGGAAGGGTGGTCCAGGGAGCATCACCGAATAAGTCTCACCCACCGCTGTCTTCCTATTCTGCAGGTACATCCTCCGTACCAGGCTCTCGGTATTTCGGTGAGGGTGATGCTGACCCCAGCGCTGACCCCAGCGCCAGCTCTGTGGCACGAGCGAGAGAAGCTTGCAAAAACACATCAGGTAACCAGCACATGCAACGACACGTACATAGTTCTGAGATCTCACCAACAAAGAAAGACAAGACCGAAAACAGATAGATTGCAAAAGAGGTACGATTGAAATTGGTTGTGAACACGAAAGACTCCGCAGTGTGTCAAATCGTTGAACTATTGTTTTGAAGGATAATTTATTGTTGACGAACGAATTTTTTTTCACCATGTTGCGGGCGAATGTTTGTTGAGTATGCTGTAGGTGATGTGAGTGAAGGTGGCAAAATAAGTAAGCGCACACGTGGGCAGACCAGAAATTTTTGTTATTAATGAGAGCCTGAGCGGTGCCGATAAAAAAGAAGGTAATGCCCTATCCACATACGCCCGCACAACAGATGCAGAGCGAAGCGAAACCCCAGGCGGTGCTTACATGAGAATACCGCCTGGGAGGAGCATCCCGAGCCCAAGCATTCAATCCTCTCTGTCGCTCCACGGCAGCCGCAATAGCAACGACGGGGCGGCGGGGTCATTTGACGTTCAGGGAGCGCAGCTGGACGGCGTTCGAAAACTAGATGTTCAGGGAGCACAGCTGGACAGCATTGAAAGCTCTGTAAATGGACGATCCAAGAGCTCTGGGTCCGTTCGTGGAAATGGTATGGGAATGCTAGGCGAGGGTACCGAAGGGATGAGGATAGCTTTGAGAATGTTGCTGACGAATTTGCAGTCGGTAAGTGCTTGCAAATTTAAGGGCTTTGTGTTTCTTTGTGTTTTGCAACCTGACACTCATTTGCGATCGAATGTGGCGACAGGCGCATGTGCCAACTGATGTTGAATGTCCTCATTTGTCGGAGGAGGAAGGAGGCGGTAGCTACAACAGCATGATATCTGAGCTTTTTCGGGAAGTGAAAAAACTCAAACAACAGGTATGGACTCAGTGCTGTTTGCGTGAATGTTTTGCCAAGATGCTCATGTCCAAACACGCTGTATGCACCTATTGAGCAGCAAGAAGCAGCGATAAGTCTATCGCGTGTGATCAAGGACTGTGCGGGCTTACACGTAAACGATAAGCTCAGTGATGCCATGCGTGCATTTGACATGGTCATGCAGAATGGTGAGAGATCGCCCCGGCTTCTTTTGCTCAACTTTGTCCGTGCTGATCCTTCCAGACGAAAGTAATGACATCGAGTTACTGTGATGTGTTGTCTATTTTGAACTTGCCCATTTGTTGTCACAAGCCATTCAACTGACATTGGAAAAAGAGACAGATGACTCTCAAAATACACCATCTTCGACCTCCGAGTTGAGTCACCATTCGAGTGTTGTGACACATACAAATGGCACTCCTTCAAAGCGCCCCTCTTCTGTGTCCAAGCCACCTAGCAGCCCCGTTTCCAGTCTTTCAACGATGCACGTTAAATCCATCGCAAATCTGCCACCGGCCATTGTGCCATCTGGCATTGAAATGCGGGGAAAACAGGCTTCGGCAGACGAAAAACAGTATGCATTCTTGGCTTTGACCCAATCTTGTTCTTTGGAGGTATACCTTCAAATGCACTCATGCTGCTTTGCAGAAGTTTCTGGAGACGTATTTAGCATTCATGAGCATGCATGCATGCGAGAGGTTTCCTTCCCGCCCTACCTTCTTCCATCCTGCTCCCCAAGACGTCGGATTCACGCTTGTCAGAGCTCACCACTGACCCTTCATTGTGCATTGCCTTGCAGAAGAATGCGTCATGCCAAATGTCGACAGGCAGTGAAATTCTCCAGGCGACACTTCAATTCCAGGTTTAATCTAATCTGTACCCAGACCTCCTGAAAGCATGCGCGCTTACAAACGAATTCATGCGTCATAATAGAAAGTCGACCGAGTCTCACCTCACGTATTGTTCTCATGAATGAAACAGACTCCACCAGCATCGCCCAACAAGACTCCAGCAGTATCGCCCGACAAGGAGGGGGGTTTGAAGCATCATCATGTCGCTGTGCCAGGTATGGTTATAGACAACCGTAAGGACATCTCAGAGGCAAACAACCAAATAGAAGCACAAGAGCGTGATGTATCTCCGTTCACTTCCCACTCGCGGTGGCTGTCGGCTGCCGCCGCTGACCAAGATGAGCAGCCAATAATGATGTTACGGTGTGCCGGAGGAGTGCAGAGAGTAGCTGCTCCGGCTCCTGTTAGCTCATGGTCAGCAGCGAGCACAGCACGAGACACAGGGGCGGGGAAGGAAGAGAATTACGAACAGATCGACCAGATGCCGAGTGAACAGCAAGTTGAGAAGTTCCTCGAAACTAAGAATAGCGATGCACAGCCTGAGCCCAACAACCGCAGGCTTACCCCAGCAGGCAGCATTGAGCTTCTCATCAAAAACTATGAAATCCATGGTCGCTCCAGATCTGATACTTCAGACACAAATTCAGCAGCCTCTGGAAGCTTTATGCCAAAAGTTTTGAATGGGCTCCTGCGCAGCCCTCAAACAACCTTCCGAGTTGCAAAAGACGAGGCTGTATCGTCAATGCCAGAAATATCCATTGCTGGTGGTGTTGTCAAAGAGCGAAGGGAGCGCGTGGAGCAATTGATCAAACGCTCCAAGGAGCTTGCAGAGGAAACAAGCCTGGCTCTTCCAAGAGAAAAGATGCGCACCCCCACGAACAAGCCCGGCCTGTCCGCATCCACTCAGCCTCTGCTCATCAAGTCCGGAATCAGGCAACCTCAATCGTCTGATAACGATATTCTCGATCATTCGAGACCGGCTTCGAAATTTAGCGGTACTATCTGGGCGCCATCGTCATCGGATGTCCTCAGCATTACACCGCGCTCGCTGGCTAAGGTCCACACCGATTGGCCAGGCGCGGTGGACTCGTGCAAGCAGCCCACCTCAACCTCAACGGATGCTCCTTCACTTCCGATTAAGTCGCCATACGTGAAAAGCATAGATGAGCTTCGAGCACGCCACGCCCAATTCAAAGGTATAAACCTCTGTCTTCTTCACACAAACGTGCAATAGAGTCCTTGAGGTAAGTGCTTGCTTTCGCGCTTTGTGTATCTGCTTGCGCGTAAGCGTGACCCTGCACACACATACGCGCAGAATGGGAGGGCATTCCCCCAGCGCCTATCCTCAGACAAAAAGTCAGTGTAACACTGTCTGATGGTCCGACGACGGCTGGATCTTCAAGCAGTTCCATTGCAGCTGAAAGTACTCTTCAGCCGAGGTGGTCTAGTCATCCCTTTGGTTCAGCTCTTCGGAGTTCGGCATATATTGATGATGAGGAGACCGGCACAGATCAAATGTGCATCCCCTCCATGCGACAGAAGGTAGTCGGCTGATTTCCCCCTTGTATATGTGACTGTGTGTGTGTGTGTGTGTGTGTGTGTGTGTGTGTGTGTGTGTGTGTTTATGTGCATGAATGTGTTCATGTGGACACAGCCTGGAATGCATGACTGCCTTTGTGCCTGCTTGCCTGCACCCTTTTGTGCGCATTGCGTCCATCTGGCTTCCTTTGCTACAATTTGACCCTATCGCTGTACAATAGTCAATAGCGGCTGCCATCGAAAGCGCAACATCGCAGATGCATTCAACTCCAGTAGCTGAACGATCAACTCCAGTTTCTGAATTGAGACCACAAGGTAGTGCAACCACACCAATCAGGCAATCAAACAACAGCAACGCCAGCCAAGGCAATTCAGATGCGCGCTCGCTTCCACGGAAAAACATGTTACCATCACAGCGCTCAGCTGCGCCTCGGCCCATCGATTCGCGGAATAGGTCCTTCTCTGCCCTCAAGGCAGAGGCAGAGGGTGAGGCGGAGAGATTGCGAGCGAGCGAGCGACAGAGGGCGACCGAGACAAGGGAGGCGGGGGACGGTCGGCAAGAAATAGTAGCAAACGAGTCCGCAGGCACAAGACAGATGTGGCGGGGTGGGATGACCACTCAAGGTGGCACCGAATCTCCCGGGGGAGCACATGCCTCGAGCACACACGCCCCTAAGATGGTACAGACTCAGAGTTCGCCGCCGCTTGCGGGTGAACACCCTACACAATCAAGTGCAGGGCTGTCTGCTTCCAACAGGAAAGCGGATTACCAGAATTTTTTGCAGGCGTTCGGACAGGTGTCTCCTCCCAAGGAAGGCTCTCTTGTTCATTTGCAAACCTTGAGCTCAAGACCAGGTGATTCGCAATGTACTGACCGTTGCGTCTTTTGTATGAGCTCCGACACGCTCACATCAGTGCATGTGTGCGTTGCATGTACAAGCAGGCATATCTGTGCTCATGGTCCCTTTTGACTTTGCTCACATTTTTTTATTGCATTTGAAGGTTCAGCAGCCTCTACGCCCTCGCGCGCAACGCTGGCACAGTACCAAAGCGCTCGCACACCGTCATCGTCGAGCAGCTACGCTCGTTATCGCGTCGAGCAAGTGGATCCTGCTGGGTGCCTCGGTGCTGCCTCTGCACCGGGGCCACCGCAGAGTATAACCTGCTACCCCCCAAGCCCTGTACCCTTGGCGTCAAGGGGGTGTGGGGGATACTCCCAGCCGCCGGGGATACTAACCCGCGCCCCATTTCACACGAATTCTACTGGCAACAGTATACGCCAGTCATCAACTTCATCCAGCGACATATACCACCGCAGAGATGTGAGCCACTCTCATCCTGGGCACTCTTTGGAAAGGCATATGCCTGCCTCAAAGGCCCCGCCCCAGGTGCGACAACAACGTGCAGACTTCGAACTGCTATCAGTCCAGCAGGTGCAAGAATCTTCCAACGCATCGAGCAAAACACGTTCGTGGGGCACTCCAATCGCATGGGCGTGAGGCAGGATGCAGCAACGCGTCTCCACGTCTAATAATACTGTGGTCATGGTTTTGTATAATAATACAAGATTCAATGTCGATTGCAGCAGCATGTACTGTCCATCTTTGTGTGTGGAATCTTTCCGGCTGCGCCCAAGCCCGCCAGGAGGCGACCTCCGAACGTGACACGTGGGCCCAGTTCTTCGCGGCCTAACAAAAACTGTGTCTGGGGTCCAGCGAACCATGGCACAAAGGCCGGAGGCGGGGTACGTGGTTCAATTAGTGCAGTGCAAAGGTGCCTCTGATTGCAGGCGCGTCAATTCTGTGGCACTCTGGACCCCACCTATGGAGCTCCCGTTCCTAAAACACGTTTTCTCTCTTCTCTCTCTCTCTCTCTCTCTCTACTCTCTCTCTCTCGCTGGCTCGCTCGCGCGCGCGCGCGCGTCTCTCTCTCGCTGGAATTGACTTTGAACTTAAGTCAATCTGGGTCGCAGGCTTGGTGCGCCAAGAAGAAGCTCGCTCCACTCCATCTGACGCACGACACTCCCGTCTCATCCTGTTCGTCCTCCTCTGCCGCAGCTGCAGCGCCGCTGCCGGCTGCGCCGTTGGTTGATAGCACGTTCTGCCAGGGGCCGCTGGCTACGAGCATCTCCTCAAAAGCGTCTGGTTCTCGCACCGCCGATCCCGCTTCTTCTTTCAGCATCCTTCTCCATGAACTCAGAGTGCCCTCGCCCCCAAGGGCCCGAGCGGCGTCAAGCGACGCCTCATTTTCTGCCTCTCCTCTATCCCAGTGCACGAACTCAGGCGACAGCGACACCTTAGCTTTTGTTTGCATCGCAAGCACACCTTGCTCTCCTCTACTCCGACCTGGCTGCTGCAAACATGCAACAGGTGCAGAAGGATTTCTGCGAGCAAGAGGAGGCTGATGCTGCTTTTGCTGCCTCTTTGGAGTACTCTTGGTCCTCTTGCTCGCGGAGGCACCTGCGTGTGTGCGCTTTTGACTCTTCTTTGCCGGATCCCAGTTCCAGTTGACCAATTCTTCTTCAACCCTCCAACCGATCACGTACACGTCCACAGTAGACGTTGCCTAGATGATGCGATCGCAGCGCAAAAAACTTGTGAGTTTCGATTGCTGCAGCAGAAGTCACTGCCGTACTGTAGACGGCGGGGGTGCTTTAGAAAGTGGGGATGTTACCTGGTCAAGGTCCTCTTTCAAGGCGGCCCAGATGTCGTCATAATCTTCATTCAGACACTCCCTGTTCAGCGACTTGTAGATGCACTCGAAGATGCTCTGCAATTTCCTCACGCGTTCCACCCCGTCCCTAGGGAGCCGTTTGCACTGGGCAATCGCTTTGAGTATCTGTGATTCTACATCTCTGTTCTTTTTCCAGAAGCCCAACCCGGAGAACTTGTGGATCCAGTGCGTCAGGGCATTCTCGCAGAACATGTGCTGACATGCCTCTGCGTCGTCCAGCTCACTATAGTTGTGGGCACCATGGAAGCCGGGCTCAAAAATCCAATCGGTGTCCTCCTCCACTTCGCACCCGCCCTGACCCAGCTCCATATCACACCTAAAACCTTCCTCCTCTCCCAACTCCTCGGTCAAGTGCCTCCACTTGAAGCACTCGTCGCACTGGTACCAAGTTCCTTCATAATACTTGCGCAGCTTCATGTCATGTTGCACCAGGCCTTCCGCTTGGTCTCGCTGAGCGCGTTTTCGCGGCGGCATGGGGGCGCGCCTCCCGCAATCTGCAATGCTTCAAGATCCCTACGAGCCTTCAGTCCACAACAGTGAAAAAATTCCGGGACCTATGAGAGAAGGGTTCATGGATAGCTGTTTACTACACGTCTCGTTACAAACATAATTGTAAGGATGGACTCTACGGTCCCTTGTCGAGCTCGCTCATGACAGCGCAGGTCGTGTAGGCATGCGCGAGCAAATCGACCTTGCCTCGGCGCCCGCCAGCAGGCGGCACGCGAGGTTTTTCTCTTGAAAATATTTGACAGACATGGCGAAGCCGTGTCGGGAGCCTTTCCGAGAAGAGCCTGAGGAGAGCATCGATAGACTGCTGGAGTATGTCAGATGCCCCGACAACGAGGATGGCTCAACGACGGTTGTGGACACCTTTACACCCGCGCACAAAGAACCGCATGCGACGGTGGACGGAGACAGCGCAGACACGCCAGCAAACAAACCACACGAGCTCTCACAGCGCGGCCGCCAGCAAGCGCTGGCGAAGCATTTCAGCAACTGCAGCACCCGTCGCCCCTCGCCCGTGCGCCGCAGAAATTCAACACCAATGCCGGATTCCATACATCTTGCGGCGAAAAACGGGGATGTGGTGGCTCTGGCGGTACACTTGCAGACGGCCTCGACGATTGAGAAGCTCGACGACGAAGGAATGCAAGCATTACACTACGCAGCAGCCTACGGCTATCCAGAAGCTACACAGTATGCGCTTGCATGCTTGATTGCGCTATTGTTTGTCTTTCTTGCCTGCCCGAGAGTCTTTACCTCTTCACCTCTTGCTCATTGTTTTTGGTTGCTGTGTGTCATCGCCCAGGATGCTAGTGCAGAGCAATGCCCCCCTGGATGCGTGCAACCATGAAGGATCGACTCCCCTCTTTCTAGCCTGTAGATATGCCAGGAAAGATTGCATACAGGAGCTTATAGCTGCTGGTGTGCGCAAGGAAGGCTCCGTCGAGACGCGCTACATTTCGGCGCTTCACAGTGCCGCGTACAACGGCAACGTTGAGTGCATAGAAGTGCTGCTCGAGGCCAAAGCGCAAGTTCAAGCAAAAGACATCGACGACTGGACACCCCTTCACTACGCTACACGCTTCAACCGGATTGGCGCTATGGAGCTTCTAATACAGGCGCAGGCAGATGTGAATGCGATGGACACAATTGGTTGGACGCCTGGCCACACTGCTTGTCGCAACGGGTTGGGGAATGCCTTGGAAATCCTGTTGCGGCACAATGTGGACATCAGCGTCTGCAGCAAATCCAACGAGACGTTGATGCACATTGCCTCTCGAAAGGTGCGTATTTGAGCGTCAAAACGCTGGTGCATCAAATTGGAATACACTGCATCAGAGTAGTTGAATCAATCCGGTGTAGTGAGGCTGGTGTTATGGATGCGTGCGTGGACAAAAGAAGCTGACTGCAACCCTGTGAAGTAGGGCAAGGCCAGAGTGTTAAAAACACTTGTGGGACACGCTGAAAAGCTTGGAATACTCCCCGCGCTTTTGAAAATCAAAGATGGAAGAGGAATGGACGTCTTAGCATGTGCGCAGAACGAGTATATCCGCACAATCTTACGGTCTGAATCCCCCGACCCTACCCGTGCACGGAGCACGCCCTCAATCAACCAAAAAATGCATCACGCGCGTGCTGATGCGGTTGCACTCACAAATTCGCACTTTCGCCACACACCAGGGAGAAGTTACACCAGGGAGACGAAAAAATCAGCCTCTATAGTCCGAGGCGACGCGAATATCAAGCTGGAAATGGTACGCTGGACATCGTAGATTTTCGGAGCTCTAGCACATGCACAATTCTGTAAAGATAAGAGTCATCACGTAAGACTAGGCGAAGAGAGCTATTCTTCTCCAATGTTTTCCCTCCCCCCTGGCTCGCTCCCTCCATCCCTCTCTGTGTCTCTGCTGCAGCGCAGCACATCATGATGAGCACACGCACGTTTGTCTCCTGCGGTATCTCGCCGCTGGTTCATTCTTGGTTTGTGGATGCTTGGCCAGACGCACCTGGACGCAGACAGAGACAGAGTCCGAGACACAGCCAATCAATCACTCATTCACTCGGTCACTCGCGTCCCGTTTAGCTCTCCAGGCTCTTCAATCACTCAACTCAATTCAAGCAACACTCTCTCTCCTCCAGCACCACCATTAAGGGGTGTTGAGAGGTGTAGTTGCTGAATGATGGATTTTTTTCCTGATAAGTTTAATAAACCTTAATTCACCTTCACAGCGACGACTGAAAGGATGAAGTGAGTAGAGTGAGTAGCGTGAGTAGCGTGAGTAGATAGAAAGATAATAAATTATTTTTATAAAATATTCTTACAGAAACGCGACCGTTTGCGTAAGAGATTTTTACTGGTTTGAGACTGTGAGAAATTACGATGAGAATGGTAGGAGATTATATATTTTTTTTTGAGATTTTAAGATTTTATTTGAGATTTGAGGCGAAAAATGCGGTTTTTTAAAATGACAGCGAAGCGGTAGTGAAATAAAAGTGAGCGTGCCCTATTCCTCCTCCATCGCAGGTATTTGCCAACATGGATCGATTGTGAGTGTGCGGACGGGCGGGCGTGTGGTGCAGGGTGGAATACGTATGTCGTTGATGTATGTCAACAGTTGTGGGTCCAGGGTAAAAACCACGCTCTCAC
>Ga0315899_10004066_pt1 | contig 15829 bp, 19 predicted proteins | sample LakEriMetagenome_2_FD_203518 | JGI IMG/M metagenome (GOLD analysis project Ga0315899, IMG submission 203518) | Freshwater fungal communities from buoy surface, Lake Erie, Ohio, United States - Buoy 4 MA112 | ecosystem: Environmental > Aquatic > Freshwater > Lake | place: USA: Lake Erie, Ohio... | reverse complement strand
GAAGAAAATATTCAGGCGCGTGTCCGAGGTACGCTGCTCATGGCCATGTCCAATAAAACAGGCGCCATTGTGCTGACCACCGGCAACAAGAGTGAAATGGCCACTGGGTATTGCACCTTGTATGGCGACATGGCTGGTGGTTTTGCGGTTATCAAAGATGTTGTCAAAACACAGGTCTTCAAGTTGGCCGAGTGGCGCAATGAACACGACCCCTATGGCACAGGTCGCAATCCCATTCCCGAGCGAATCATCACCCGCCCGCCCAGCGCAGAATTGAGGGCGGACCAAAAAGACCAAGACAGTCTGCCGCCCTATGAAGTTCTAGATGCCATTGTTCAAAGGTACATGGAAAACGATGAAGGCATCCAAGCGCTGGTGGCCGATGGCTTTGATCGCGCAGACGTTGAGAAAGTCACCCGCCTGATCAAACTCAACGAGTACAAACGCCGACAATCTCCTGTGGGAATTCGTGTCACACACCGCAGTTTTGGCAAAGATTGGCGTTATCCTATTACCAATCGATTTCGAGCTTAATTTTTTCAGACTGGACCTGACTCATGAAACAAATCACAGCCATCATCAAACCCTTCAAACTCGAAGAAGTACGTGAGGCACTTGCTGAATGTGGCGTGACAGGGCTCACTGTGACGGAAGTCAAGGGCTTCGGTCGTCAAAAAGGTCACACTGAGCTTTACCGCGGAGCCGAATATGTGGTCGACTTTTTACCCAAAGTGAAGGTTGAAGTTGCGGTGAAAGATGCTGACGTAGAAAGCTGCGTTGACGCCATTGTGAAAGCTGCACGCACTGGCAAAATTGGCGATGGCAAAATTTTCATCACATCGATTGAGCGCGTCATTCGCATTCGAACTGGCGAAGTCGACGACGACGCAGTGTAAGCCCTAAGGGCCTAAATCGACTGGCTCAAGAAGGGTGTTGGCATGCCAGCAGCTTGAATCAAACTGGGCAATAACTTCAGAGCATCGCTGTCTGATTGAATCAATTCCATCTGCCATGGACCCATGAATTGGTGCTTCACCACGCTGCTCAAAAATTCCAGCATGGGGTCGTAGAAGCCATTCAGGTTAAGGAGTCCGATGGGCTTGTTGTGGTAGCCCAACTGGCGCCAGGTCCAAACTTCATAAAACTCTTCAAAGGTGCCTATACCCCCAGGCAATGCAATGAAGGCATCGGCGCGTTCTGCCATCATTCTTTTGCGATCGTGCATGGTCTCGACCACATGCAGTTCGGTGCAACCCGTGTGGGCCCATTCATTTTCTACCAGAGCGCGCGGTATGACACCCACCACGCGGCCACCTGCCGCAAGGGTGGCATCGGCAACAACGCCCATCAAACCATTTCTGCCGCCGCCATACACAAGCTGTCCGCTGTGTTGCGCAATCCATTGCCCCACTTGTTGGGCAGATTCAGCAAAGGCCGCTTCGTCGCCTGGCTTGGAGCCGCAGTAAACACAAATTGAAAAAAGAGGGTCAGCCATGGATGTATTTCCAAATGGCGGCAGACCAAATGCCTAGGCAGAGAAAGAGGCTCAGGAGCACAGCCGCACTGCCCATGTCCTTGGCCCGTTTGGACAGCGCATGCCATTCAGTGCCAATTCGGTCGATGGCTGTTTCAATGCCGGTGTTTAACAACTCAACCACCATGACAAAAATAACGGAGCCGCAAAGCAAGGAAACTTCAACCCAAGTCTGTCCTAGCCAAAAGGCGGCAGGAATGAGAAAAATGGCGAGCAAGGCTTCTTGGCGAAATGCGGTTTCGCCCCATCCCGCTTTGAGGCCAGCTATGGAATAGCCGCCGGCGTGGAAAATGCGCGACAGGCCCTTTCGAGTCTTTTGTGGATTCACAGGGTCTGTGGTCATGAAACTAGGGTGGCGATGGATTTCAGGGTTTCTTTTGAACATCCACCAGCTGCGTTCCAGCCCAGACGTCATGCCAATATTGTCTACGCAATTGGAATCGGCTTGAAAAGGCCCAAACAAAAACCCAAACAAGGACCAGCAACCCCACGATGGGCGCTGGCAATCTAAAGGGGAAGGTGGCAACAATAGGGGGTAAAAACCACACCCAGCTCAGCAGGTACCTGAGCAAAGCCCGAGACTGGGTAAGGGGTTGGCCAGAAAGATCCAAGACACGGATGTGCCACGTCTTCATGGCCAGAGTTTGACCCTTGGACCATAACCATGTGAAGTAGATGGCAAAAACAAGGAACAAGAAAGCTTGTAGGCCATGGCGATTGTCTAAGGCGTGCTTAGTTTGGCTGAGGGTGCCAAACAAATAGCCAGCAAGAAAAACCACGCCAAACAGCAACATGCCTTCGTAAAACCAGCAGGCCATTCGGCGTGCCAGTGAAGGCGTAGTAAAAATGAGGTTTGTATCAGTGCTTGAATCGACAGAATGTTCAGGCAGCAAAGGTGATTCAATCAACTTAAGAACCTTCAGGAATGGCCACAACGGTTGGCAATAAGGTTTTCTTGTCGATCACGATGCCTGGGGTGGATTTGTTGGCCGTTTCAACCGGTGTAGATTTGCCAGCCAAAGGAATAACTTTGCGAGGAGATGCGGCCTGTGAGGCCGTTGCTGCGCCTTGAATGCCCGTTGTTTGCTGCGTTGCCAGTTTTTTCTTGTCTTCAGGGCTTAAAGCTTGGTAGGCTTCCCATTGCGATTTTTTAGCGTCGTTGTCGAGTGTTTTGGTTTCATTGAAATTCAACCTGGCCTGGGCTCTTTGTTGGGGGCTGAGAGACGCCCAATCTGCCATTCTTTCGTGCAGGATGGCTTGTTCCTTGGTGGACAAATTGTCAAAATTGTTTGACATGGCCAGCCATTTGTTTCTTTGGGCAGGACTTAGTTGCGCCCAGTGAGTTGCTAAAGGGGCCAGTGCTTTTTTTTGCGAGCCCTTTAAACTTTGCCAAGATGAATTGGAGGCGACTAATGGGGGCGCCTTTGCCCCGGCCGGTGAGTTGACAGTATGAGCCTGAGTAGCTTGCGCGAACGCGCTTGTGACCGCCGTGCACAAAACCACAGCAAGAAAGCTTGCCAAAAAGGGCTGATGGATCAATCGGAGGCCTTTGATTGAAGGGGGTTGGACTTCAAAAAGACCAAGAACCCGGGGTCGGTGTAGGCCGAGGGAGGCAGGTCATCAATGAGAAGTTCGGCATCGACTTCTGCAATCTCGTTGGCTCTGTATTCGTTTTGGAAAGCATGAATGGTGGCCAAACCGAACAACAAAGCAATCAGGGGCAGGGCAGATGCCAACCGACTCCAGAGGTTCAGTCCTTCGTCTGAATGGCCCGTGCCAGGACCGCCAGTTGAGGCCAACTGAGGCACAAAAATGTGAAGAGGCTCTAGTTTCCGCTGGGCAATGGCCTGCATCCGGGCGACTCGAAGGCGCTCGGTGATGTCGTGCGGCAGGTCAGAGGCGTGCTCACTTAAACGGCGCGAGATAGCCCGTCCCACTTGGTCAACTCTGTTCATGTCTGGTTTGGCGTGCGTTTTCATGTGTTAAATCCTTTGGCGCGAAGTGCTTTGCTCAGCGCTTGAACAGCCCTAGAACAGTGAGTTTTGACACTGCCTTCGGTGCAGCCCATGGCCGCTGCCGTCTCAGAAAGGTTCATCTCCTCCCAATAACGCAGCAGGAAGGCTTCTCGTTGACGAGGCGGCAATTCTTGTATTTCTGCCTCAATTTGGTGAAATATTTGTGTACGTTGGGTCAAATCTTCTGCACTTTCGCCCAAACCTGGTTCGCTCAGACCCCCTAAGTTTTCCAAAAAGTCCAAATCTTCACCATCGGCATCGGTGCCAAAGTCGCTCATGTTGGAGAAAAGGGCGTTTCGGGTTTTTTGTCTTCTGAACCAATCGAGGGTGGTGTTGGACAAAATACGCTGAAACAGCAAAGGCAGCTCGGTTGCGGGCTTGTCGCCGTAGTGGGTGGCCAGCTTGAGCATGCTGTCTTGCACGATGTCCAAGGCAGATTCCTCGTTTCGCACGTGATAAAGGGTGCGTTTGAAGGCACGCTTCTCCGTGTTTTTCAGGAAATCTGAGAGTTCTTGTTCTGTGGCCAAAGTAAGGAGCTAAATACGGCACTCGATTTTGTGCGTTTGGATTATGGCATTCTGGCCTCTATAATGTTGGGTTGCAATTGAAAAAACGCAAACGGATCACCATCCGGCCAATGTGCTCACATGCACGGGCTTATGTTGGTGGTCTTAAGTTCTGATGCAACTTCAAAAGAGTCCCGCAAAAGAGCACCCAAGGTTTTTCGTTAGAGAAAATCACAAAGGTTGAATATGGAAATCTCCAAAGCTGAAATGGCCAGTGCCGCCATCGCTGCCAACGCTGCAGCCTCTTCTTCCTCACCCGTCGATTTGCGCGGTGGCGAAATTCTCGTTAAAGCTCTTCAAGCCGAGAACGTCAAGTACATCTGGGGATACCCCGGTGGTGCCGTATTGCACATCTACGACGCCTTCTTTAAGCAAAACACCATTCAACACGTTTTGGTTCGCCACGAACAGGCGGCTGTGCATGCTGCTGACGGCTATGCCCGCGCTACGGGTGATGTGGGCGTGGCTTTGGTCACATCAGGCCCCGGCCTCACCAATGCAGTGACCGGCATTGCTACTGCCTACATGGACAGCATTCCAATGGTGATTATCAGTGGCCAGGTGCCAACTGCCGCCATCGGTCTCGATGCCTTCCAAGAGTGCGACACCGTGGGTATTACGCGACCCATCGTGAAACACAACTTCTTGGTCAAAGACGCACGGGACATGGCCTTGATTATGAAGAAAGCATTCCACATTGCACGCAGCGGCCGACCCGGCCCTGTGGTGGTCGACGTTCCCAAAGACGTTTCTTTCAACAAAGTGCCTTACCACGGGTACCCCGAAACGGTTGAAATGCGCTCTTACAACCCTGTGCGCAAAGGCCACAGCGGACAAATTCGCAAGGCTCTTCAGTTGTTGATGGCAGCCAAGCGACCCTACATTTACACGGGTGGCGGCGTGCTCTTGAGCAATGCCTCAGCAGAACTGCGCCAGTTGGTCGACATGCTCGGTTACCCCGTCACAAACACCCTGATGGGTTTGGGTGCCTATCCCGCTACCGACCCTAAGTTTTTAGGCATGCTGGGTATGCACGGCACATGGGAAGCCAACAACGCCATGCAACATTCTGATGTATTGTTGGCTGTTGGCGCGAGATTTGACGATCGCGTCATTGGCAATCCCAAACACTTTGCACAAAACGAGCGCAAGATCATTCACATTGACATTGACCCGTCTAGCATTTCCAAGCGTGTGAAGGTTGACGTGCCCATCGTGGGCGATGTCAAAGATGTTCTCATTGAACTCATTGCCATGATCAAAGAGTCGGGTCTCAAGCCCGACAGCCATGCCTTGGGAGCCTGGTGGTCCACCATCGACGGTTGGCGCAAGCGTGACTGCATGAAATACGACAGCGAAAACACCCAGGTCATCAAGCCCCAAAAGGTCATTGAAACTTTGTACAACATGACCAAAGATGCAGATGCTTATGTCACGTCTGACGTTGGTCAACACCAAATGTGGGCTGCCCAATATTACAAATTCAACGAGCCCCGTCGTTGGATCAATTCAGGTGGCTTGGGCACCATGGGAGTGGGTATCCCCTATGCCATGGGCATCAAATTGGCCAAGCCAGACTCCGAGGTGTACTGCGTCACCGGTGAAGGGTCTGTGCAAATGTGCATTCAAGAGCTTTCAACTTGCTTGCAATACAACACGCCGATCAAAATTTTGTCATTGAACAACCGCTACTTGGGCATGGTTCGCCAGTGGCAGGAAATTGAGTACTCGGGCCGTTACAGCCACAGCTACATGGATGCTTTGCCCGACTTTGTGAAGTTGGCAGAGGCCTATGGACATGTCGGTATGCTCATTGAGCGCCCCGAAGATGTTGAGCCCGCATTGCGCGAAGCTCGCAAACTTAAAGATCGCACGGTGTTCATGGACTTCCGTACCGACCCTACCGAAAACGTATTTCCCATGGTTCAAGCAGGTAAGGGCATTACCGAAATGCTGTTAAGCCCTGAAGACCTCTAAGAACATTGTTCCAACCCATTTGAACTTATTTAGAAGAATCTATTGACCGCCAAGCCTGCACATTACCGTGTGCCGGGGAGGGCGGCGAAAAGAGGAATCGCACATGAAACACATCATCGCAGTCTTGCTAGAAAACGAACCTGGCGCCTTGTCACGGGTGGTTGGTTTGTTCTCTGCCCGCGGTTACAACATTGAGTCGCTCAGTGTGGCCCCTACAGAAGACCCCAGCTTGTCGCGCATGACCATCCAAACGGCTGGCTCTGACGACGTCATTGAACAAATTACCAAGCACCTGAATCGCCTCATTGAGGTGGTGAAGGTGGTTGACCTCACAGAAGGAGCCTACACGGAGCGTGAACTCATGCTTGTGAAAGTGCGCGCTGTGGGCAAAGAGCGTGAAGAGATGAAGCGCATGGCCGACATCTTCCGTGGTCGCGTGATTGACGTCACCGACAAAAGCTACACCGTGGAACTGACGGGCGACCAAGCCAAAAACGATGCGTTTTTGGAAGCACTCGACCGCAGCGCCATTCTTGAAACAGTCCGTACTGGTGCCTGTGGCATTGGACGGGGTGAGCGCATTTTGCGCGCGTAAACCCAGCAATTTTTGAACGATTTTTGAAGGAGAGAACCCATGAAAGTGTTTTACGACAAAGACTGTGACCTCAGTGTCATCAAAGGCAAAACAGTGGCCATCATTGGCTACGGCTCACAAGGCCACGCACACGCCCAAAACTTGAACGACAGCGGCGTGAAAGTGGTTGTGGGTTTGCGCAAAAACGGCGCCAGCTGGCCTAAAGTCGCCAAAGCTGGCCTCAATGTGATGGAAGTGGCTGATGCGGTGAAAGCAGCCGACGTCGTCATGATTTTGTTGCCTGACGAGCAAATTGCTGACGTGTACCGCAACGATGTGGAGCCCAACATTAAAAAAGGCGCGTCACTGGCATTCGCCCACGGTTTCAACGTTCACTACAACCAAGTGGTGCCCCGTGAAGACCTCGACGTTTGGATGGTTGCGCCAAAGGCACCGGGCCACACAGTTCGCAACACCTACACGCAAGGTGGCGGTGTGCCTCACCTCGTGGCAGTGCACCAAGACAGAAGTGGTAAAGCCAGTGCATTGGCTCTCAGCTATGCCATGGCCAACGGTGGTGGCAAAGCCGGCATCATTGAAACCAACTTCAAAGAAGAAACAGAAACTGACCTGTTCGGTGAGCAAGCCGTTTTGTGCGGCGGCGCTGTTGAATTGATCAAGATGGGTTACGAGACTTTGGTGGAAGCTGGTTACGCTCCCGAAATGGCTTACTTCGAGTGCCTGCACGAATTGAAGCTCATTGTTGACCTTATTTACGAAGGCGGCATTGGCAACATGAACTACTCTATCTCTAACAATGCAGAGTATGGCGAATACGTGACGGGCCCTGAAATCATCAACGAGCAATCACGCGAAGCCATGCGCAACGCATTGAAGCGCATTCAAACTGGTGAGTACGCCAAGATGTTCATCTTGGAAGGCCGTACCAACTACCCAAGCATGACTGCACGTCGCCGCTTGACTTCTGAGCACTCCATTGAAGTTGTAGGTGCACAATTGCGCTCTATGATGCCTTGGATTGCGAAAAACAAGTTGGTCGACAAAACGCGTAATTGATTTCGGCATCCGCTTCAACTGAACGAAAGCCCGCATGCACGATGGTTTAGAAAATTCCGACGACGTAGAGTTGAGCAGTCAACCGCGTAAGCCCCGAAAGGGCATTTACGTGTTGCCTAATCTCTTCACGTTGGCGGCCTTGTTCGGTGGCTTTTATGCCATCGTGATGGCCATGAATGGCCGTTTTGACATGGCCGCCATTGGGGTGTTCTGTGCCATGGTGCTAGACAGTTTGGACGGTCGTGTTGCACGCATGACCAACACCCAAAGTGCCTTTGGAGAGCAGATGGATTCTTTGTCCGACATGGTCTCATTTGGTGCAGCGCCTGCCTTGATTGCTTACGAGTGGTCTCTCAAAGGCTTGGGTCGTTGGGGTTGGATAGCCGCGTTTGTCTACTGTGCCTGCGCTGCATTGCGCTTGGCTCGATTCAATGTCAACACAGCCGTGGTTGACAAAAGATTTTTTCAAGGACTGCCGTCACCCGCCGCGGCCGCTCTGGTCATGGGCTTCATCTCCATCATGACCGATGCGGAAATTGCAGCCACGACCATGGCTTGGCCCATGTTTGTGGTGGCTCTGTTTTCAGGGCTGACCATGGTGACCAATGTGCCCTTTTACAGTTTCAAAGATGTCAGCATGAAGCAAAGCGTGCCCTTTGTGGTCATCGTGCTCATTGCGCTTGGCATTGCAGCAGTCAATATTCACCCACCCATGGTGCTTTTTGGCTTGTTCGTCATTTATGGCCTGAGCGGCTATGTGTTGTATGGCTGGCGCCGTTTTAAGGGCGAGCAAACCAGCGTGATCAGCACCTCCACAGAAGACCCTGATGAGCGTGGGCTTCATCGTTGATGACGTTTTCTAAAAGTTGTGATACAGTATTTCCATGAAATTGAATTTACTAGCTCTACTGCTGACGCCCCACGGGCGGGATGTATAGCGCACGCTGTTCAGTTTCCCAACAAGCCCGTATGCCAAACGCAGCGGGCTTTTTTTATTTCAGAGTCGCTTTTTTGAAGTTCTCAAACCAGGAGTGAAACATGGCCGATAAATTGATTATTTTTGACACGACATTGCGTGATGGTGAGCAGTCACCAGGCGCATCCATGACGCGTGACGAAAAACTGCGCATTGCGCGTCAATTAGAGCGCTTGCGAGTTGACGTCATCGAGGCCGGTTTTGCAGCCAGCTCCAATGGTGACTTTGAAGCTGTGAAGGCCATTGCTAACGCCATCAAAGACTCCACCATTTGTTCCCTTTCACGCGCCAACGACCGCGATATTTCACGCGCTGCAGAAGCCTTGAAGGGAGCCAACAACGGCCGAATTCATACCTTCATAGCAACCTCTGAGCTGCACATGGAGAAGAAACTGCGCATGACGCCAGATCAGGTTTTCGAGCAGGCCAAACTGTCCGTCAGGTTTGCACGCAACTTGGTTGCCGACGTCGAGTTCAGCCCTGAAGATGGCTACCGCAGTGACATGGATTTCTTGTGCAAAATTTTGGAGGCGGTCATTGCTGAAGGCGCAACCACCATCAACGTGCCCGACACCGTCGGATACGCTGTGCCTGAGTTGTATGGCCAGTTCATCAAAACACTGCGCGAACGCATTCCAAACTCTGACAAAGCCGTTTGGTCCGTACATTGCCACAATGACTTGGGCATGGCGGTGGCCAACAGTTTGGCGGGTGTCAAGCTGGGCGGCGCACGTCAGGTTGAGTGCACCATCAACGGCCTGGGTGAGCGGGCTGGTAATTGTTCTTTGGAAGAAATTGTCATGGCCGTCAAAACGCGCAAAGACTACTTTGGCCTAGAGATGAACATCGACCCCATCCATATCGTGGCAGCCAGTCGGATGGTGAGTCAGACCACAGGATTTGTCGTTCAACCGAACAAGGCGGTGGTGGGGGCCAACGCCTTTGCCCATGCATCTGGCATTCACCAAGATGGCGTGCTCAAAGCTCGCGACACCTACGAAATCATGCGCGCAGAAGATGTAGGCTGGTCTGCCAACAAAATTGTGCTGGGCAAGTTAAGCGGTCGCAATGCGTTCAAACAGCGCTTGCAAGAGTTGGGTGTTTTGCTTGAAAGCGAAACAGAATTGAATGCGGCTTTCACGCGATTCAAAGAATTGGCAGACCGCAAAAGCGAAATATTTGACGAAGACATCTTGGCTTTGGTCAGCGAAGAAAGCGTCACCCAAGACAAAGAGCAATACGCATTTGTATCTTTGGCGCAACACAGCGAAACAGGGGAGCGACCCAGCGCCGCCATTGTTTTCACGGTCAGTGGCAAGGAAGTTCATGGCAAGTCAGAGGGAAATGGGCCCGTAGACGCATCCCTTAAAGCCATTGAGTCGATTGTCGAGAGTGGTGCTGAAATGGTACTTTATTCTGTGAACGCCATCAGCGGATCGACTGAAAGCCAAGGAGAGGTCACGGTTCGCTTGCAAAACAGCGGTCGTGTGGTCAATGGCGTTGGCTCCGATCCCGACATCATTGTGGCCTCGGCCAAGGCCTACTTGAGTGCCTTGAATAAACTGCAAAGCAAGGCAGACAGGGTTGCGGCGCAGGGCTAGGCACTTGTTAGGCGAGACTGATCAAGGTCTTCAAGAAGCTTGCGCAAGGTGTTGATCTTGCGCAACTTTTTTATTTAGGTACACTGTCGGAAGTTTCTGTGACATCCGCCAAATTCTGAATGACTTTGGACCTTGAAAGTATTGCTTTGAATCCACTCAATTGCCTGTTTTTCTACCGTGTTTTCAAGCCCTGTTTGCCTTTGTGCATATTGGCCTTGTTGTCCATCTCCACACATGCGGCCGAAAATGAGAGGGTGCGAAAACCGGTATCCGCCAAGAAGCCGGTGGCTTCCGCACAAAACACACCCAAAGCCTCAGCCAAAACCACTCAAAAACCCCGTAAGTCTGTCAAGCATAAGGCAACAGACACCCGACCCTCTTTTGGTCGATTGGCTGGTTTGCATGAAGGCAGTGACCTTCTCGATTTGCGCTCAAGTGTGGCGCTCGTTATTGACCAAGAGACGCATGAAGTTTTAATCAGTAAAAACGATCAAGCCGTATTGCCCATCGCATCCCTCACCAAACTCATGACTGGTTTGGTCATCAGCGATGCCAACTTGGCTGAAAGCGAAATGATCACCATCACGCAGGAAGATGTGGACACCGAAAAGGGCAGCACCTCGCGTTTGGCTGTGGGGTCAGTTCTCAGTCGTGGTGACCTGTTGCACTTGGCCTTGATGGCCAGTGAAAATCGCGCCGCACACGCACTGGGCAGAACCTATCCGGGCGGGATGTCTTTGTTCGTGAAAGCCATGAACGATCGTGCCAAAGGTCTCGGTATGGCGTCCACTCGTTACGTCGAACCTACAGGCTTGTCCAGTCGCAACCAATCTAGCGCAACTGATTTGGCGGTGCTTGTCGGTGCCGCCTATGACGTTCCCTTGCTGCGCGAACTCTCGACTTCACCAGGTCGGGAGGTGGCAGTGGGTCGCCGAACGCTTCAATACAACACAACCAACAGACTTGTGAAAAGTCCAAATTGGGACATCGGTTTGCAAAAGACGGGCTACATCTCTGAAGCAGGACAATGTTTGGTCATGCAAACCAAGGTGGCCGGTCGCAAAATCATTATGGTGTTTTTGGACTCAGCTGGTAAATTGAGCCGTATTGCAGATGCTGAACGAGTCAGGCGGTGGGTCGAAAATCAAAATGCCCGCAGTACCCTAGCTGCAGCCCATACAGCGGGTTAAAGCATCAATCTTTGTAACCTAGAGCCTGAGAAATTCCTTCGGCTGTTGCTTGTAACTTGGCCGACCAGGCTTCGTCAATTCGATCGGCGGGCGCAGATATTGAAAGGCCCGCGAGCAGTTTGCCTTGGTCATCGTAAATGCCTGCTGCAATACAGCGCACACCCAATTCCAATTCCTCGTTGTCTCGCGCAATGCCATATTGGCGAACCTTTGAAAGCTCACGTTCTAGGACTTGGAGTTGCGTGATGCTATTTTTAGTTTGCCCATTCAAGCCAGTGCGCGTGGCATAGCTTCTAACCTTCATGGGTTCATCCACAGACAAAAACAGCTTGCCAACCGACGTCAGGTGCAAAGGTGCACGGCCACCAATGGCCCTCACAACTTGCATGCCTGAGCGCTCGCTGTAGGCGCGTTCGATATAAACAATTTCATCGCCTTGGCGCATGCTTAAGTTAACGGGTTGCTGAATTTGTTTGTGCAAATCACGCATGGGTGCGAGAGCTGCATCGCGCACATTGAGACGGGCCTTCACCAAATTGCCCAACTCCAACATGCGCATGCCCAAGCGATAGCTGCCAGGTTCTGGGCGATCCACAAAACGACCAATGGTCAGGTCGTTCAAGATTCGGTGTGCGGTAGAAGGGTGCAGGCCTGTTTTTTCACTGATCTCTTTCAGCGAAATAGCATCTTCCCTTGAAGCCAAAACATCCATGAGTGAAAACAAGCGCTCGATGACTTGAATGGTCGGTGCTGCTGGCGGGTGTGCTTCAGCTTTTCTCATGGGACTGGACCTTGGGCTGTTTGTGAAATTATATTTTACAAGATGAAATTGACTTTGTGTCGTTCCAGTTTGTCAGCGCACAAAGGGGTGGGGTCTCCATTGGTCCTGCTGAAGGCTCTCGCAGGGGGTAAAGCGCTCTTTGTATTGCATTTTGGGGCTGGCACCAATCCAGTAGCCCATGTAAACATAAGGTAGCCCCAAGTCTTTGGCCTGTTGAATTTGCCAAAGTACGCCATACGTGCCGTAACTCGCATGCTCCTCTGGGGCATAAAAGGTGTACACCGCAGAAAGTCCTTCGTTCAAGACATCGACAATGCAGACCATTTTGAGTTCACCCATCTCGCCAGGGGCGCAGGCTTTTCTGAATTCAACCAACCTCGAATTGACTCGACTTTGAAGCAAAAACTGCTTGTACTGCTCAACGCTGTCTTGGTCCATACCGCCACCAGAATGGCGACTGTTTTGATAGCGCAAATACAAGTCGTAATGCTCACTTTCAAAGCCTAAGCGAGACACGCGAGCCACCAAATTCTGATGCTTTTTCAGGGCACGCTTTTGACTCTTGTTGGGCTTGAATTCATTGCAAAGTACGCGCAGGGGCACGCACGCTTGGCAGCCATCGCAATACGGCCGGTAGGTGAAGAGACCGCTTCTTCGAAAACCGCGCTCTACCAAGTCAGAGTACACATCGGTTTGAATCAAATGACTGGGAGTTGCCACCTGAGAGCGCGCCTCACGGCCATCAAGGTAACTGCAAGGGTAGGCCGCAGTGGCATAAAACTGCAGCGTGCTGAATGGCAAGTCCTTGAGGTGTGTCATGAGGCGCCCGTTCGCCAAACATCCCAATCAATGTGGGCATTTTTCCAATCAGGACTTGTGAGTTGCAAGGCAGGAACACTTTGAGCCAAAAAAGCGGCGCGTGTCATTTCGCTTGCGCCCATCGACGCCAGGTGCGCTGTGTTTTGCTGACAATCGATAGCTTGAATGCCGTGTTGATCGCAAACATTCACCAGGGCCGCCAGAGCCATTTTGGAGCCGTCACTGAGTGTGCTGAACATGGACTCGCCAAACACGGCTTTGCCAATGCAAACAAAGTAGAGGCCAGCCACCAAGTGGCCATCGAGCCATGTTTCTGCGCTGTGCGCATAGCCTGCGCGATGAAGCGCTTTGTAGGCCTCCACCATGGCCGGCACAATCCATGTGCCTCTTTGTCCTTCTCTGGGGCTTTGTGCGCAAGCTTCAATGACATCGTCAAAGGCGCGGTCAAAGCCCAATTCAAATTGGGGATGCCCTGCATACCGAGCGAGCGTTTTGCGCAAAGATCGGTGTAGTTTGAAGTCTTTGATTTGCAGCACCATGCGGGGATCGGGGCTCCACCACAGCACAGGTTGATCGGGGTTGAACCAAGGAAAAACGCCTTTGGCATAGGCTTCTAAAAGACGCTCAACCCCTAGATCTGAGCCAGCTGCAAGCAAGCCTGGCGCTTCAGTGTCCTCGCCCCATGCGTTTTCGACAGGGGGCAGTGGTAAATGGCTTTCAATCCACGGAAGATGGGGTTGCAGGGTGTCGGCGGACATGTTTCCAGTTTATGCTAATGCCTATGAAACTTTACAATTACTTCCGTTCCTCAGCGTCATTTCGGGTCCGAATTGCATTGAATTTGAAGGGCTTGCCCTATGAATATATCGCAGTTCACATTGGCAAGGGCGAGCACAAGGAAGCAGCCTACAGCAGCGTGGCAGCTGACAATCTGGTACCTAACTTGGTTGTCAAGGGACAGCATCTGAGTCAGTCCATGGCCATCATTGAATACTTGGATGAAACTCACCCTGAGCCTGCGTTGTTGCCAAAGGATTCTTTGGGCAGAGCGCGTGTCCGTGCTTTGGCGCAATCGATTGCTTGTGAAATTCACCCCATCAATAACCTGCGTGTTCTCAAGTACCTGAGCGCCACACTGGGTTTGAGTGAAGACCAGAAAAACACGTGGTACCGCCATTGGGTGAGAGATGGGCTGAAAGCTTTTGAGCGCCAATTGGCCCAAGGCCGTCAATCTACCTATTGTTTTGGCAACACTCCCACTTTGGCCGATTGCTGCTTGGTGCCCCAAATTTTCAATGGCAAAAGGTTTGAGGTCAGCTTCGATGGATTGCCCCTGACCATGGCTGCATTCGATGCTTGCATGAAATTGGATGCCTTCCAAAAAGCCCAACCCTCTGCCTGCCCCGACGCAGCATAAAGGCTTGCTAGGATTTCAACCCGAATGGCCTGCACCACAGCATGTGCGGGCCCTCATGACCACCCGACAAGGGGGTGTTTCAGCCGAGCCTTGGTCATCCCTCAACCTAGGACTGATGTCGGGCGATGAGCCTAGCCAAGTGCTTGTCAATCGCGGCTTGGTTCAAAATGCAATGGGTGTGCCGGCGGTTTATCTCAAACAAGTGCATGGTGTGAAGGCGGTGCCCATTGAGGCGCAAACGCCTTCTGGGCTTGAGGGCGATGTGGCTTGGACCACGCAAAGTGGTATTGCGTGCGCCATGATGGCGGCCGATTGTTTGCCTATTTTGGTGTGCCACCCCCAGGCCAAGTGGGTTGCCGCAGCACATGCTGGATGGCGTGGTCTTGCGGGTGCCAACGGTCATGGCGTGGTGGAGACGCTGGCCCATGGCGCAACAGCACATGGATTTTCCGTACAAGACTGTATGGTTTGGTTGGGCCCCTGTATTGGGCCGACAGCGTTTGAAGTGGGGCAGGATGTGCTTGACGCTTTCATTTCACAGCAAAAGCCAGCGCTAGAGACAATGCGGCCCGAAGACTTTTTTGTGGCTCAGGGTGCAGGCAAGTATTTGGCCGATTTGGCAGGGCTTGCACGAGCGCGGCTAGCAGCGGCAGGCTTTCAAGTCATTTGCGGTAACGACAGTTCCTTGGCTTGGTGCACCTACCGCCAAGAATCCAAATACCACTCTCACAGGCGCGATGCGGTGCGCAAAGGCGGCTCGGGGCGCATGGCCGCTTACATCTGGATTACAGATTAGGGTCTGGATTAATGGAAGGCTTGGGCGTATTTGCCTGAGTTTCGTTGCCGTTTTGTGACTTGGCCAGTTCTGAGGCTTCGTGCTCACGTGCCAATCTGACCCTCTTGCGACGGGGTGCATCCATGATGTAAATAATTATGCTGGTTGGAAGGATCCCGTAAAGAATGAAGGTGACAATCCCTCCTAGGACGGTTCCATTTGTGTTGGTGGCCTCGGCAACGCTCATCATGAGCGCAACGTAAATCCAAGCAATTGCAACGATGTACATGGGTATTTATTTGAACAATGACAGGAGATGAGCACATGACAAATTCTCAAAACGAATTTTGGTCACGCGCCGGCGAAGAGTTTCAGGAAAACTTGGCTAAGAGCTGGGGTCAGGCCATGCAAACTTTTCAAACCATGGACCTTGGTGGTATTGTGCCTCCTGCACAAAATGCTGTGCCGCAACTTACTTTTTCTCAGGAAAAGTTAAAGGAATTGCAGGCAGCTTATTTGGAAGAAGC
>Ga0315899_10004065_pt1 | contig 15833 bp, 11 predicted proteins | sample LakEriMetagenome_2_FD_203518 | JGI IMG/M metagenome (GOLD analysis project Ga0315899, IMG submission 203518) | Freshwater fungal communities from buoy surface, Lake Erie, Ohio, United States - Buoy 4 MA112 | ecosystem: Environmental > Aquatic > Freshwater > Lake | place: USA: Lake Erie, Ohio... | reverse complement strand
TTTGAGAATCTTCTCCTCCAGCAAGTTCAAACGGCTCATCCAGCAACAGGAGTGCAGGTTTGGGTGCAAAAGCCCTCAACAAGAGGATCTTTTTGGCGTAAAGGGTACTCAATCCCTTTCCTGTTGGCTCCAGCATGGAGTCAAATCCTCTGGGCAGAGATTCGATGTATTGTCTCAATCCAACGGTATTGGCAAGTTCTATGAGATCATTGGGATGGATAGACTCATCTCCCATCGCTAGATTTTCCATGAGGGTGCCATGAAAAATATCCTGCTCGTGGTAAAAGACACCAATATGTCTTCGGTAAGATTCTATTTCATGATTGCCTATGGGAATACCATTTACGAGAAGTGTTCCCTCCTGAAATTGCAGCGATCCTGTCAGCAATTCCAGCAAGGTGGATTTACCTGAACCGGCATCACCCATGATAGCAATTTTTTGTCCGGCTTCAATGTTCAAATCGATTCCTTCTAAAATCTTGTGATCGTCAAGATATCCAAAACTCAGGTGCTGAATTTTTATTCCAATACCGTTCCCTTGGGCTTCAAACTTGAGGCTTCCTCCGGTCTCCAGTTCCTTGTCTGTTACCTTGGTTAGTTTTTCCAGGCTGGTGAGCAGGTCATAGGCTTTGTCGAGACTCAAGATCAACTTTTCTACAGCAGCCAAAACGGTCAGGATCACTATTTCTGCCGCGATAAACTGTCCAAGGTTCAATTCCTGCTCGATCAGCAAAACACCACCAATGATCAGCATAGCGGCAGTGATGAAGAGCTTGAAAAAGATCAACGCCCAATATTGAAACTTGAGCACCTGGAAATGATCGGTTCTTGATTGCAGGTATCCTTCCAACAGTTCATCTGTTTTCTTCAGGTGAAGATTGTGGTTGCCATTCACCTTGAAACTTTTGAAACTCCTGGCCAATTCTTCGATCCATCCGGCTACACTATACTTGTAATTGCTCTCCCTGAGAGAGGCTTCCAATCCAGGCTTTGAAGTGTAATACAGTACTCCATAAAGTATTGCCAACAGCATCATACCAAGGATAATAAAAACTGGATTATAAAAAGAAAGTAGGATCAGTCCGAACAGAATCTGAATTACGGCCAGGGGTATGTCCACCAGCAATTTTGACAATGCCTTTTGAAGTGAAACGGTATCAAAGAAACGATTGACCAATTCAGGCAAATAATATTTCTCTGTAGCCGAAGTTTTGAGCCTTGGTATTTTATAAGTGAATTCAAAAGCATAACGGGTGAAGATCCTTTGCTGGATCTTTTCCACCACACGCATTTGGCTCACCTGCAACACGCCTGCAGCCAGAACACCCAAGACCACCAAAAAGATCAGCAGCCACATGGAGGCAGGCAATTTGCTTTGTCCGGCTGCAGCCTGTGCAAAATTGATAATGGCCTGGATACCCAGCGGTAGAGAAAGCTGGATCAGACCGCTGAGAATGGCAAAAAAATAGATGGCTGAGACTTCTCTTTTCTCAAGTCTGATCACTTCAAAAAAACGTCTGATGGATCGCGCCAGCGATACCTCTTCTAGTCCAGCCATATTAGAAATTTAGAGCTACTACAACGCGAAGATAAACAGCCTTTTGCAAAGGATTGTTTAAAATGCTCCCCCTTTCTTGAGCAGCACAATTTTCCTTTCTCGCCTTGGTTGATTCGAACCGGGCCTGTCCATGGGATTTCGTTCGATTCTGTTTGGATTTACTTGTCTTGTTTTGGAATGATTGACCGGCCTTGCCGTATCATTCTTCGCTCTATCTTCAGGGGCATATGAATAGGGGTGATCGCCCACTACAGGAAGGGTTTTTCCTATCAATTTTTGGATGTCTCTCAGGTATTCCCTTTCCTCCTGATCGCAAAAAGACAAGGCAATACCACTGGCACCTGCTCTGCCCGTACGACCAATGCGGTGGACATAAGTCTCAGGAACATTGGGCAGTTCGTAATTGATTACATGGGTAAGTTCATCGATATCGATCCCGCGCGCTGCAATATCGGTTGCAACCAATACCCGGGTTGAACCGGATTTGAAGTTTCCAAGGGCTCTTTGACGGGCATTTTGGGATTTGTTGCCATGGATAGCCTCAGCAGTAATGCCTGCTCTTACCAGGTCTTTTACAATCTTATCGGAACCATGTTTGGTCCTGGCAAATACCAAAACTCTTTCAATGGCCCTATCCTCCAAAAGATGGACCAGCAAATGCTTTTTATTGCCTTTTTCTACGTGATAAAGTGATTGTGTTATGGTCTGTGCCGTGGAGGATACTGGCGTAACCTCTACTTTTACGGGTTGGGTCAGGATGCTGTTCGCAAGGGATGCTATCTCGGCGGGCATGGTTGCCGAAAAGAAAAGGGTTTGCCGCTTGGTTGGCAAGTGCTTGATGACCTTCTTGACGTCATGGATGAATCCCATGTCCAACATCCGGTCAGCTTCGTCCAAAACAAAAAATCGAATGGAATCGAGGTTGATGAAACCCTGTTGCATCAGGTCCAGCAACCTGCCGGGGGTAGCAATCAGGATGTCGGTCCCCTGCCTCAGGGCTTCCGTCTGGGGATGCTGTGATACTCCGCCAAAGATGACCAAATGTTTGAGACCAAGGTACCTTCCGTAGGCTTCCATGCTTTCATGGATCTGAATGGCCAGTTCACGGGTGGGGGTCAGGATCAGTCCACTGATTCCTTTGCCTGATCTGCCTTTCTGCTTGTCCTGAAACAGGTGTTGCAAGATGGGAATGGAGAATGCAGCTGTCTTTCCGGTACCGGTTTGGGCACAGCCCAATAAGTCGCGTCCTTCCAAAGCTACCGGTATAGCCTGTTGCTGAATGGGTGTTGGCTGAGTATAGCCTTCCTTTGTGAGCGATCGCATGATCGGCTCAATGATTTTTAAGTCGTTGAATAACAAAACATTAAATTTAAAATGAAACCTCCCAACATGCTATCGGGAGTATATAACCTGCACTGAAAAACCTGGGAAACTTGAATGATGAAGAATAACAGGGCCTCTGAGGGCTATATGAATACTGCAAAGGTAGGTTAATCCGGGATAAAGAAAAAGCCCATGTTTCCATGGGCTTTAAAATGGGTGCCGATCATACATTAGCAAGAAATAGGTTATATCCGAATAAGACTGAAGTCCTTGGGATATTTTTGTAAATTTCTGTAAAATGGAGAAAATAGATAATTTAATGGGTTATTATTTAGGTATAAAAGCAGGTTATTCTCCTATTCAATACCATCTGATTGTAGGGGGATTGGTCGGTTACTTACCATTTAATAAATTGTTTGTCAATATTTTATGAAATATTTTTCTTTTGCATTCGTCTCACTGTTTCTCTGTACCTTTTTACAGGCCCAAGATGAAATTGACAAGGTTTTGGCTAGCACCAAGTCTCATTTTTTACAGGATCTGCTAAGCAGAAAGGGATTCATCTATACAATTTCAGGGGCCCCAAACGCATTTTTACATCCAACTGCTCCCATTGTATCAGAAAAGGAGCAGTTCCTGCTGAAAAATGGTAAAACACTAAAAATTGCACTGGGCTCTAGTGGCAGGGTTTATGATTATTTTGGCGAAAACGACAGTAATTATCTGTTCAAGAGAATTGATGTGTCGCCCAATATCAATTATAATATTGGTGCCTACTATTTTCAGCACAATGGGCTTCTCTACTGTTTTGGAGGCTATGGCTTTTGGAAAAGCCATGGAACACTAAAGGTCTTTAACCCCAAAGATGGAGAATGGGATATCATTCCCCTGAATAAAGAAGTCATCCCACAACTCTTCAGCATTGGAAACAGTTGGTATGATCATAAAAAGGAACTCCTGTACGTTCCCTTTCAATCGATCATCAATGACGGAATAATCGGAGAACAAAACCAGAAAGGAATAATTGATCCGGATACCTATGTATTGGACCTGAGGAGAAATAAATGGAAAAAGCTTGGGAAAGGAACCGAAAGCCTGATGAATATCCTACAAAATGGAGTGTCTGCCACGAATACAGCTAATGGGCTGTTGGTGCAGGAATCAAAGAAGCTTTACCTGGTCAATTTCGATCGAAATGAAATAAGTGTATCGAAAAACGCACTGTTGAACCAAACAGTCTTGAGAGCACAGGGGAAAACCTATATGTACCAATATGGCGATAAACTCTATTATTACAGACCTGAAAATGGAGTATACGATTCCATAAAGCTTGAACCCAGGGATTTTGAATTGCTCAAAAGTCCCATATGGAAGAAAGAACCGGATGGCTCCATCATTGCGGCATTTATTCTCGCACCTCTTGTCTTCCTGGCAGTATTTCTTTGGAACAAAAAAACAGACAAAATTAACCAGACAAAATCTAATGATACACAAAAAGAAGAGTTTAAAATTGAATTTACAGACATTGAAAAATCATTTTTGGCCATGCTTGCAGAAAAAACAGAACAGAACAGGTATGCCAGCGTATCAGATATCAATTATAACCTCGGATTAAAAGACAAAAATGCAGGATTGCAAAAAAAAGTAAGGAGTGATACCATTAGCAGGATAAATCAGAAGTACAGTTATCTCACCATGGCAGAGGAACCATTGATTGTTGCCAGTCGCTCTGAGACAGACAAGAGATTTTATGAATACAGAATTTCAATAGAAGCCTATCAGTCCATCAAAGAAGTCCTTGAATGAAACATTCATCCATCATCATATTCCTGGCCGTTCTTTTTCTTTCCGGAATTACACTCAGGGTATCAGCGGAGAAAAAAGACAGTCTATTCGTTGTACGCATCGACCCGCCGCTTGAAAAAATTCTATCCCTAGAGAAAAATACAAATGGGATCAAAGGGAATGCTCAGTCTTTCATACAACTAACTGAGCCGGAATTGCAATACCGAAAACAGCAAATAGTAAAAACCAACTCCAAAATATATATTCACCTAGACGGCACAGGAATACTTTTTGAAGGGGTCAAGATTTCTGACACATTGATCCGTTTCAGTAGAATTGAAAATACGTACAACATTAACTATAATGGAAGCGGTCATTTGTTTTCCAATGGTGAAAACATATACGTATATGGCGGGTATGGATTTTGGAAATCAAATGGCCACTTGAAGAAATTTAATTTCATTGACAAGGAGTGGGATATCATTTCACTTGAAAAAGAAATTATCCCCCCAGGAAGCTATTCCCCAGGTGTATGGCATGATGTAAATAGAAATCGAATGTATGTATTGACGGAAAAACCCGTGAATGAAGCCATTGTTGATTTTGAAAACAAAAATAAAGCGGTAAAAAGCACCTACTATCTTGACTTTGGAACCATGAATTGGATTGACAATCCACCATTGCATTCCAAAACCTCCCAATTGTTAAGAAAAGGAGTTTTGCCCATGCAAAACGAAAATGGGATCTTGTTTTCTAGTGACATGAATGTTTATTTTCTTGACTTGAAAAAAAATAAGGTATTGAGGCTCTCAGACAAATCAATTACCCAAAGTATTTCTCGAATAGCTCAACAAGATTTGTATTTTCTTGACAAAAACATGGTCTTCTTCAAAAACCAGGAAACAGGTGGACTAGACTCCCTGTCCATTCCAATCAATGAATTCAAAGAAGAGTCTTTCCCTATATTCAGCAAACAAATCCCAGAATACCTTTATTGGTCCGGACTAATGGCAATATTGATCGCATTTGTGATATTGATCTCAACCCAGATTGATCGACTCCCCAATAAGAAAATTACTGTTGAACTGTTGGAGCAAAAAAAGCTGGAATTTACAGCCATTGAAAATGGATTGATCGAATTTTTGATCAATAAAAGTCGAAAACAACTGAAAGCTGACATAAACGAACTCAACTATGTTCTGGGGGTCAAAGAGAAAAATATTGGTCTGCAGAAAAAAATCAGAAGCGAAGCAATTAAGGCCATAAACGAAAAGTTTAGTTACTTAACTGGAATAGCTGAACCCCTTGTTTCCATTGAAAGAAGCAATAAAGACAAAAGATATTTTGAATATTTCATTCAAAGAGAACATATACAGATTACCATAACAATTCTCAAAACAGCCAATGAGTCGTGAAATCATTTCACAGACGCTTTCACAAGGGCTTATTTGCGCGGAAACACACCCATTGGAGCTTCGCAAGCCTTTGCTAATCCTGAATGATTTTGACAGATTTGGTACCCTTGGCCTGCCTGATCCGATAGGCAAATGTGAGGTTGACCTGGGTGGGACGGAAGGAGGAATAGGCTTCGGTAATGAAATTGGGACCTGCCACACTGTAGCGCATTTTCCGGGTATTGAATACGTCCAAAATATTCAGGTTCAGGCTTCCCCTTTCCTTTAAAATATCCTTGCTGAACGACAGATCCGCGAAAAAGATGCCCCTTCGCCTACCCTGTACTAGTTTCTGCGGGGCTTCATAGTTCATCCTCCACTGAATGTCTATTCCTTTTTTGGGGGTGAACCGGGATGTTTGTCGCGCAAACCAACTATAGGTTTTCGTCTTATACAAAGCCAGGATATTACTGCCATCCACATCCGCATGAAAAAAATTGAAATTCAGGTCCAGCTTCCACCATTTAAAAGGGGAATACCCACTGGTAAACTCTACGCCATAGGCTTTCTCCCCAACTAAATTCTCAACCCTTGTGATGGCATTTCCCTTTTCATCCACCTTCCGAATCCTATCGATCTTGCCCTTGGTACTCCTGTAATAAACAGAGGATGTAAAGGATCCTTTATCAAAACTCTTGATATGTCCCACTTCAAAAACATTGCTGAACTCAGGGTTCAGATCGGGATTGCCTGCATTGAAATTTCGGCTATCGGATAGGGTGGCATAAGGACTCAAATCATTGTAAAAAGGACGACGGACCCTTTTGCTATAACTGACCTGCATGGCATTTTCATGGGGCAGCTCATAGGTAACATGTGCACTGGGAAAAAGATTGGCATAATCCCTTGGGTTTTTCTGATTGGTCTTCTGCAAGGTAGTGGTCACATCTGTCCATTCCGCCCTCAGACCCGCCTGGTATTGCAACTTTCCTGATTTGTTTCCCAGGATGCCATAGGCACCATGAATGTTCTCATCATAGACAAAAACATTGTCCAACCCCGGCAAGGGATCATAGCCCCCGCTGGCATTTTTCTGCTGCACAATATAATCGTTGACCATGTTACGGAAACTGCTGCGGAGCCCAGTTTCAAATTTTCCTTCCTTGCCAATAGGCTTTGTGTAATCGAGTTGAAACAACCATTGCTTCTCATACTCATCATTCACGGATGTTTGCAAGAGGGTCTTGGCAGGATTGTTCGATCCATCGGGCTTGAATCCAAACTGGGTATAGACCTGATCGGAATTCTCCCAATAATCCAGGTATTTGATCTCACCGGTCAACTCATGTCCTTTTTGTGCAAAGGTTCGTTTATAGTTCAACGTCACTTCCGTATTGGGTTCCGTCTCATCCTCATCTTGTGTTCTGGTGACATAACCCACCTTGTTGTTCAGGTTGAACTGGTAATCATTGTAGAGAAAATTGCGCAGTCGATTGCCCTGACTCCTCCTGTAGAGATATGCCGCTGTGAGAATGCTTTTTTCACTGAAAAAATAATCAAGTCCCCCACGGATATTGTTGTTGTAGCCAATGAAATTGACTTTGTCATTTTGCTTAAAATAGAACGTCGTATCCTTTCCGAACAAAGTCTGCGTAAGCTCACCTTTGGCGGGTTGCTGACGGTACACTACGCCATAGTTCAGAAAAAAATTGATGTTCTTCTTGCGATAGTTGAGGTTGGTGGCCAATCCGAAATTATCCGGGTTGCCGGTGATCAGTTCTACAGATCCGTTGAAACCCTGTCTTCGATCCTTTTTCAAAACGATGTTGATGATGCCTGCCATTCCTTCTGCTTCATAGCGGGCAGAGGGGTTGGTGATAATTTCTACCTTTTCTACCAGACTGGCTTGAAGGTTCTGCAATCCGCTACCCCCTTTGATGCTGACCAATCCCGATGGCTTTCCATCCACCAAGATTCTCACATTGTCGCTCCCCCTCAACTTGACATTACCTTCCGCATCCACAGAAACCGAAGGAATGTTCTGCAATATATTGGAAGCGCTTCCCCCTGCATTGGCCAGATCTTTTCCAACATTGAAAATTTTCTTGTCGAGCGACAACTGCATAAAGCTCTTTTCTGCCTGTACAACCACTTCCTGCAACGTTCGTTCTGTTGGTTCCAGTTTGATAGTACCCAGATCGAGGCTGGGAGTGGCGGCGGAAAGCAATGCTGTTTTTTGATAACGCTTGTATCCTAAAAATTCAATGACGATGTTGAGGTTGCCGTAAGCCAGCTTGAATTCAAACTTTCCGTTTTCTTTGGTGAGCCCACCACCCACCGGCTCTTTTACCCCTTCTTTGAATACCTGTACCGAAGCCAGCCCCATTGCTAAGCCACTGTTGGCATCCGTGACTTGGCCTTTGACAGTGCCCGTCTGGGAGAAAGCCTGAAGAGAAAAAAACAAAAACGCAAACAAGATCGATTGTTTCATGAGGGATGTCATAAGGGTTGGATGACAAATTAACTATTTTCCCGCAGCAAAGACCTTTGCATTTTGAAATGATACATTTCATCGCCATCACGAGGTCGAAGCGCTTGATCAAACCGATCGAACAGGAAAGGACCCCACTTTGCCATTGGGCTGATCTCGATCATTGTTCAGTCACCATGACAATAGGAACTTCCCAGGAGTGAAGTTTCTGTTTCTTTATTATACCAGCCTTCTACTGTCTTGCACAGCCTTGCCTGCAAGCGCCCAAACAGCAAAAGAGATCATTTCCCTTTCCGAAGAAAAAATGAGGGGCAAAAGCTCTGAAGCCATGCTCATCATCCGCACCATCAGACCCGGCTGGAGCAGGGAAATGAGCATCAAAGCCTGGATGAAAGGCAGTGACCACTCTATGATCCTGATCAGCTCTCCAGCGCGTGACAAAGGGATCGTTTTTCTGAAAAGAGGGAAAGAAGTCTGGAACTGGATGCCCACCATCGAAAAGACCATCAAACTTCCTCCTTCCATGATGAGCCAGTCCTGGATGGGAACCGACTTCACCAACGATGATCTAGTAAAGGAATCTTCCATCCTTACCGATTATACCCATTCCTTCAGTGGAGACACGGTCATTGATGGAAGAAGCTGCCACAAGATTACACTGATCCCAAAATCCGATGCTGCAGTAGTATGGGGTAGACTGATCACCTGCATCGACAAGGAAAGACTGATTCAATTGCATACCCGGTTTTATGATGAGAACAATGAGCTGGTGAATACAATGAACGCAACCGATGTGAAGATGATGGATGGGAGGATGATCCCAACGCGACTGGAAATGATTCCGGCCGACAAGAAAAATCAACGAACAGAAATGGTCTACGAAAAAGTACTGTTCGACAGGCCCATTGAAGCTTCTTTTTTCACAACAGAGCAAATGCGATACCTCAAATAAATATTATAACCCCATGTGGCCGATCCAACTATCCTGGAAAAATATCTGGCGAAACAAGAACCGGACATTGGTTACGGTCTCTGCCGTGGCCTTTGCCACCTTTATCTCTGTGTTGGCATCAGGACTCAAAGAAGGGATCTTCGGGAACCTGATCCATGATGTGGTGAGCAGCTATACCGGTCATGTGCAGGTTCATCACAAAGGGTATCAGGATGAACAGGTGATTGAAAACAGTTTTGCAGTTTCTCCCAGCATGAAGCAGGAGATCCAGGCCATACCTGGCGTCATCCTTGCAACAGAACGATTGGAATCCTTTGCACTTGCCTCCTCCGGCGAAAACACAAAGGGTTGCCTGGTCATCGGCATTGAAAAAGCGGAAGAAAGCTCCTTCATGAACATTGGCGGCAAGATCATCGCAGGAAGAACCGTTGCAGAGAACGAAAAAAGCATCCTGGTTCCAGAGGGCCTTGCAAAACGAATGAAGCTGCAATTGCAGGATACATTGATCCTCATCGGCCAGGGTTATCATGGCGCTTCGGCTGCTGGCAAATATGTTATCAGTGGCATGCTGCGTTTTGGTTCTCCCAAGATGAATGAAAGACTCATCATCATGCCCATTGGATCAGCCCGTGAATTGTTTGGCGCCGAGGGAATTAGTACCTCACTGGCTATACTACTGGACCCACGCAGCAGACCTGAATCCGTTGCGGAAAAAATAAAAACCATCACTGGTAAAAACCATGAGGTATTGACCTGGGGAGAAATCATGCCCGATATCAAACAACATATCGATGCAGATTCAGGGAACATGCAATATGTACAATACATCCTCTATGCACTGGTGGGACTGGGAATTTTTAGCACCCTGCTGATCATGGTGGCGGAAAGATCAAGGGAAAACGGCATGCTGCTTTGTCTGGGCATGTCAAAACGGATGCTCCAACAGGTTTTCTTGTTGGAGTCACTGATCACGGTCTTGCTGGGCGCTCTGATGGGACTGCTGATCTCTTTGCCCGTTATGTTTTACCTAAAGTGGCACCCACTTCGCATCAGCGGAACCACAGCAGAAGCTTATAAAAGATTTGGATTCGAGCCCATTTTTCCAACTTCCACAGATCCCTCCATTTTTCTGAAACAGGGAGTGACAGTGCTAGTGATGGGATTGATCCTTTCTCTCTACCCGATTTGGAGGATTGCCACCCTGCATCCTTTGTCGTCCATGAAAAAATGATCATGATGTTGATTCGAATGGCCTGGAAAAATATTTGGCGCAACCCCACCAGAAGCCTGGTAATCCTGCTATCCGTTGCAGCAGGCCTTTTCGCAGGCATCACAGTTCTTTCCCTCTACAAAGGGATGATGCAAAACAGGGTCAGGACCGTTATCTATGAAGAAACAGGTCATATCCAAGTCCACCAAAAAGGATTCACTGCAGAAATGGATCCTGCACTTTTCATAGACCAGCCCATGAAGGTGTTGCAGAAACTTCAACAGGACACCAGTATCGCTGCTATATCCTGCAGAACAGTTGCAGCAGGCATGATCTCCAATGCAAGAGGAAGCAGCGGGATCCAGCTATTGGGAATCAACCCCAGATCAGAAGATAAGACGTCCAATCTTTCTGAAAAAATCCATGAGGGGGAGCGGGCGCAAACGCTTGATCATAAGGGGATCCTGGTGGGAAGGAAACTGGCAAAGAAAATGGGACTCTCCCTGGGGAAGAAGGTGGTAATAACACTGACAGACACCACCGATGAAATGATCGCCTCGGCCTTTCGCATCAAAGGCATCTATCAATCCTCCAATGCTCCTCTGGATGAAATAACTGTATACATGACAGACACAGCACTCCAAGAAATGCTAACCCTGCACGGAAGCATGCATGAGATCTCCATTGTATTGAAGCAGGAGGATGATCTGTTACCCATGGTGACAAAACTCCGGAATGAATTTCCATCTCTTGCCATTGAAACCTGGAAAGACCTTTCCCCTGAAACTGCATTGATGGTAAACACGATGGATTACTATTCGTATATCATCCTGATCATCATCCTGATCGCCCTTTCATTTGGGATCATGAACACCATGATGATGGTAGTGCTGGAAAGAAAAAAAGAGATCAGCCGGATGATGGCCTTGGGTATGTCATCACAACAATTGCGATTGATGATCATGACTGAAACAGTCTTTCTGGCAATCATTGGCATCCCACTAGCCTTGTGCTTATCCTTTTTAACCATCCGTCACTATACAAAAACCGGAATTGACATGAGTGGCATGAGGGAAGAGATGATGCAAAGCTTTGGGTTCTCGACAACCATTTACCCATCCTATCCCACAGAAAAGATTTTTCCGATACTGCTGCTGGTATTGGCTACGGCGATTCTTTCATCGATTGTTCCGATGATCAAAACATCACAGATCAATACCTCAACAGCCCTTCAATAATAAGAAATGGAGACAACCGTTATCGACGCACACAACATCAGCAAAACCTACGACCCCTCTGGGATACCGGTTCATGCTGTGAACAATGTCCACCTGCACTTGACCAAAGGAGAGTTCACTGCCCTGGTGGGTCCATCCGGATCCGGGAAGACAACCCTGCTCAATCTCATCGGTGGATTGGACCGTCCGGATACAGGGAACATCATCATCAATGAAACGGACATCACCAAGCTTACCAACCGAGAGTTGGTCAGGTTTCGCTTGCAAAACATAGGATTCGTATTTCAATCTTTCAACCTCATCCCCGTCTTGACGGCAAAAGAAAATGCAGCATTCATCATGATGCTGCAAAAAATACCCAAAACAAAAAGAGAAGAGCGGATCCAGGCACTCTTCGATGAAGTTGGGCTTTCCGACAAACTCAATGCAAGACCAGCAAAACTTTCAGGAGGACAACAACAGCGGGTGGCCATCATCAGGGCATTGGCTTCTCATCCTCAGTTTGTATTGGCCGATGAACCTACCGCCAATCTGGATTCTGCAGCTGCATCGAACCTGATGGACATGATGGAAAAATTGAACCGGGAGGAACAAATCACTTTTGTTTTTTCCACGCACGACCAGCGTGTGATCGACAGGGCGAGAAGAGTGATCAGATTGGTGGATGGGAAAATTGAAGCTGATATAGAAAACAAATGATCGGCAGGATGAAAGAATTCTTGTTATTGATGATGTCAATGATCATGCTGCACAATGTATCCGCACAATCAGACAGCACTGGCCTTGCATTTTCTTTCAATGGCTATCTCAAAGACCTGAATACGTTTGCATTTCCCATCCAGCAGCAGAAATCCAGCTATACCCAACTCCTTCACAACCGGATGAACCTGAAATGGACATCCACCCGCTTCAATGCATCCCTTGAATGGCGAAACCGTTTTTTCTGGGGTGACCTACCGAAAAAGGATCCGATGCTGGCCAGGCATCTGGAAAATGCGAATGAAAAAATTCAATTCCCGATTGTATGGACAAGAAACAAAAACTCCCTGTTGCATACTCATTTGGAGAGAGCTTGGATCGAGGTCAAGAAAAAGAGATGGAGCTACAAGTTCGGTCGACAACGGATCAACTGGGGCATGAACAACAGCTGGAACCCGAATGATATTTTCAATGCTTACAACCTCTTGGATTTCGATTACGAAGAAAGATCAGGAGTGGATGGATTCAAGGTAAGCCAAGTATTAGGCGAGATGAGAACCATTGAATGGGCAGGAGCGTTTCATCGCGGAAAGGAAATCACCACTGCGATCAAATATGGTTTTCATACAAAGGGTGTGGACTGGCAATTCCTCACAGGAATCTATCGTTCCATGATCACCTTCGGCGGCGGGTGGCAGGGATCGATGGGTGACTGGGGGTTTAAGGGAGAACTACAATACTTTGGATCTAATCAGGAACAGCGATCTTTGTTCAATGGCAGCATGGAGGTCGACAGACTGACACCCAACAATGGTTACCTCTATGCCAGCATATTGTTCACAGAGGCAGGGCTGAAAAAAACACCAGCAATCTGGACCGATCTCAACTTTCAAAACAGTCCCCTTCAACTCATGCCCGCTCAATGGAACCTGCTGGCGGGATTCAGGAAAGAGATCAGTCCCCGATTCAATGCATCCATCGGCTTGATCCATGCACCCTTTGTTGACCTGTGGATACTCTATCCGTCGGTCAATTTTTCGGTAATCACAAATGTCGATCTGGATCTCTTTCTACAATCCTTTTTTGGAAAAAGCAATGATTCCTTTGAAGTGATGGGACACACCCTCTTTCTGCGGGGAAAATGGAGTTTTTAAATCCTCCTATTTCGCCACAAATACATCCCTTCCGTTCATGACCGTGCGGGCCACCTTTACTGATTTGATGTTTTCAGGAGCGATCTTAAAAATATCCTCGTTCAGTACGGCGAAGTCTGCATAGTATCCTTCTTTCAATACACCGATCTTGCCATCCAAAAATGATCCATAGGCATTGCCGATTGTATAGGACCTGAGGGCCTGCTCTACAGTGACCTTTTCTTTCGGATACCAGCCACCGGGGTTTTTGTTGTCCCCTGTTCTGCGCGTTACAGCTGCATATATTCCAAAGAGAGGATCTATCGGAGCCACGGGCCAATCTGATCCAAAACTCACCATGACATTTTTATCCAGCATGCTTTTGATGGCATAGGTTCCTTTGAGCCGAAGGGTATCAAGGCGTTTGTATGCCCAGATTCCATCATCCACCAGATGATAAGGATGCATTGAGGCGATCACTTGTTGTTGGGCAAAACGATCGATTGCGCTTTGAGACACATGCTGGGCATGTTCTACACGGAAACGCCTGTCACGATCACCATTTGTCTTTGCTGCAGCTTCATACACACCAAGGATAAAATCATTGGCCCTGTCACCGATGGCATGGACCGCCACATGCAACCCTGCCTTGTCTGCACCCATGACCCATTTCTTCAAAAGATTGGTATCGGTGATGTTGAGTCCGTGTGAATGCGGATCATCGAGATAAGGCTGATGGAACCAGGCAGTGGTAGATCCCAAAGAACCATCCACATAGCCTTTCAATCCACCCCACTTGAGGATATCATCCCCCCTGCCATTTTTCTGAACAAAAGAGTCCAACTTTTCCCAGGTCGCCAAGGGAACAAAAGAATACATGCGGAGCAGCATGCGATCGGTACCTGCAGCACGGCGATAGGTTTCCATGTCTGCCCAGCCACCATATGAATTCATGTCGTTCGTATTGGTGACACCTCTCTCTACTGCATGTTTTGCTGCCGCATCAAAATATTCATCCAGTTGTTGGGTAGTGGGAGCAGGTATGACCTGGTTGATCAGGTTCATGGCTGCGTCTTTGAAGATGCCTGTGGGTTCACCTTTTGCATTTTTCCCAATAACCCCTCCATCAGGTGATAGAGTAGCAGCAGTAATCCCAGCCAATGCCATGGCCTTGCTGTTGGCAAAAGCCATATGCCCATCGTACCGTGAAATGAAAAGCGGATGATCTCCCGTAACGGAATCAATCCATTCCTTGCTGGGCAGTTCTCCGCCCCAGTTCTCATGATCCCAGCTTCCTTCCATGACCCAAGTGGAATCAGGATGGGATTTACAGAAGTCAGCAATGCGTTGGATGAAAGCCAACTTCGTCATGGCATCTTTCAGTTTCACGCTTGACAAGCCATAACCGGCAGAAAGAAAATGGGTATGATTGTCCGTGAAACCCGGGACCACCAGTTTTCCTTCCAGGTCAATTTTTTCTGAAGCGCTGTATGCATCTGCATCATCGCCTACATAAACGATCTTGCCATCTTTGATAGCAATCACTGTGGCAACAGGGTTGCTTACATCACCGGTCCATATGTTTCCATTGAAATAAACCTTGTCTGCTTTTTTCCCGGAACAAGACAAAATAAAAAACACCATCACGAGCAAAGAGAAACGCATCATGTCTAAATTTTTGTGAAATTATGATTTTCCAAATTGCTGCTTGTCAGGATAACGTAACTTTCATCATGCTCCTGACAGCAGCATCAGCCTGATATGAACACATTTAGACCTTATTGGGTTCTGTTTCTTGTGATAATTTTTTTTGCCTGCAGCAAAGAAGGGATTGAGCTGTTTGAAGGATTCAGGAGACCAACCTATTTTCCTGCTTCTGCATATGATTTCACTGACAACAAGGTAACAGCACCAGGATTTTCATTGGGCAAGATGCTATTCCATGACTCCACTTTGTCAATCGACAATTCCACCAGCTGTGCGTCCTGTCACATGCAATCGGCTGCTTTCACCCACCATGAACACAATTTGAGCCATGGGCTGAATGGCA